>Ga0307474_10001758_pt1 | contig 15685 bp, 13 predicted proteins | sample atmos_gasesECM1C_2_FD_203312 | JGI IMG/M metagenome (GOLD analysis project Ga0307474, IMG submission 203312) | Hardwood forest soil microbial communities from Morgan-Monroe State Forest, Indiana, United States - atmos_gasesECM1C_05 | ecosystem: Environmental > Terrestrial > Soil > Temperate... | reverse complement strand
GAGCGCCTGCCGCGGGAGTGATCACCGGATTGGCGCGCATTCACACCCGCATGGTCATGATTATTGCCAATGATGCTACGGTGAAAGCGGGCGCGTTTTTCCCCATGACGTCGAAGAAAGTGATCCGCGCCCAGAACATCGCCATCGAGAATCGCATCCCGACCATTTATCTGGTAGATTCGGCAGGCGTTTTCCTGCCGTTGCAGGAAGATGTGTTTCCTGATACCGACGATTTCGGACGCGTCTTCCGCAACAACGCTGTCATGTCATCCCTGGGCATTCCGCAGACTGCGGCCATTATGGGCATGTGCGTTGCTGGCGGCGGCTACCTGCCGGTGATGTGCGATCACGTTCTGATGACGGACGGCAGCGGATTATTTTTGGCCGGACCAGCGTTAGTGCAGGCGGCGATCGGACAGAAAGTTTCTGCAGAAGATTTGGGCGGGGCGGCGATGCATGCGGGTATCAGCGGCACGGTAGATTTCCGCGAACCGGACGATCCGTCCTGCCTGGCGCGTATTCGCTCCATCGTTGAAAAGTGGGGATACCGCCGCCAGTCTTGCTGGGACCGCAAGAAACCCGTGGAGCCGGCGCTGGCCGCCGAAGAGATTTACGGCATCTACGATTCTTCCCCCGCGCGTCCCTACGACATGAAGGAGATTCTGGCGCGCGTGCTCGACGGCAGCCGCTTCGACGAATACAAACCTGAATACGGCAAGACTCTCATCTGTGGCTACGGACGCGTCGGAGGGTTTGCCGTGGGCATCGTCGCCAATCAAAAACTGCACGCCCATCAAACCGATCATGAAGGCCATAAGCGTATCGAGTTTGGCGGTGTGATTTATACAGAATCGGCCGAGAAGGCCGCGCGCTTCATCATGGATTGTAATCAGAACTTGATTCCGCTGGTCTTCTTTCACGACGTGAATGGCTTCATGGTGGGCCGCGACGCGGAGTGGAGCGGCATCATCAAAGCCGGTGCAAAAATGGTAAATGCAGTTTCGAATTCCGTCGTGCCCAAGATCACTGTGATCGTCGGTGGATCGTTCGGCGCTGGACACTACGCTATGTGCGGCAAGGCGTTCGATCCAAGATTCGTATTTGCCTGGCCGACCGCGCGCTACGCAGTAATGAGCGGAGATTCAGCGGCAGGAACCTTGGTCGAAATCAAAGTCAAACAACTCGAGCGCGGGGGAAAGAAGTTAAGCGACGAAGACAAAAAAGAGCTGTACGAATCGGTGAAGCGTACCTATGACGAACAGACTGACCCACGCTACGGCGCCGCGAGGTTGTGGATCGATAAGATCATCGATCCCATCGAGACGCGCGAGGCAATTACGCAGGCTCTGGAAGCCGCGGCGCTCAATCCTGAAGTGGCGGAGTTCAAGGTGGGAGTGCTGCAAACATGATTCACCCCGGAGACCCGGAGAAAATTGCTGGTTGTTGATTCCAAACTGCCAGACCGCCATGGGCCAGATTGGCATGGGAATGACCGTCAGAGGCTCCGCCGTATCCTTGTATCGCCAAAGGCTAAGAGCTGAATGCCAAAAGCTGCTTCTGTGAAGCTGATCGAGTGTCCGCGCGATGCCTGGCAGGGGCTGAAGGGCCAGATTCCGTCCGACATCAAGCATTCCTATTTGCAGGCTCTGGTCAGCGCAGGATTCAAACACATTGATGCGGTCTCGTTTGTCTCCCCCAAGGCAGTGCCGCAGATGGCGGATTCGGAAGAAGTTTTGAAAGAACTCGATCCGCCCGATGATGTGGAGATCATTGGCATCGTGGTCAATGAAAAGGGCGCGGAGCGTGCCATCGCGACCCACGCGGTACACACGCTGGGATTTCCGTACTCGATTTCAGAGACTTTCTTGCGCAAAAATCAGAACCAGTCCGCCGAAGATGCTCTCGAGGAACTGGAAAAGATCCAGAAAAAAGCAGACGATGCCGGGCTCGACGTCGTGGTCTATATCTCAATGGCGTTCGGCAACCCGTATGGCGATTTGTGGAACGCGGATGAAGTGATCGAAGCCATCTCGCTGATGGAAGTCGACAACTTGCGTATGATTTCCTTGGCCGACACAGTTGGCATGGCCACCTCCGAGCAAATCGGTGACCTGGTAGGCGCGGTGATGGCGAAATACGATTACCTGGAGATCGGCGTGCACCTCCACAGCCGTCCCGAGCACGCAGCGGCGAAAGTTCTTGCAGCTTACGACGCCGGCTGCCGGCGCTTTGATTCAGCGATTGGCGGACTCGGCGGCTGTCCGTTCGCACAAGATGCGCTGGTGGGCAACATTGCGACCGAAAAAGTTACTGAGGCGTTGAAGCTGCGCGGCGCGGAACTGCCGGCGATCAAGTCGCTCGATACCTTGCTGCGCGCGACCGCTGAGATCGGGGCGAGATACACCGCTGCGGTCGACGACGAGTAAACATTTTTCCATATGATCTACAAGACGATCCAAATTACTTACGACTCCGGCATGGCTACCGTCACGCTGAACCGTCCCGAGAAGCGGAACGCTGTCAGCTTCGAGTTGGTGGCTGAGTTGATGAAGGCGATGGATGAAATCGAGACATCGCCCGCCGGCGTGGTACTGCTCACCGGCGCCGGCAAGGCGTTTTGCGCCGGCTTGGACCTTGATGAATTGAAATCGCTTCTCGGCAAGACTCACGAGGAGAATGTAAAGGACTCGGCGACGATGGCGGCTCTGTTCCGCCGGCTGTATGATTTTCCGAAACCTACGATTGCCGCCGTGAACGGCGCTGCCGTCGCCGGGGGCACCGGCCTCGCCACCATGTGCGACTTCACCCTGGCCGTTCCCGAAGCGAAGTTTGGCTACACCGAAGTGCGCATCGGATTTGTGCCGGCGATTGTTTCTTCGATTCTGGTTTGGCAAGTCGGGCACAAGATCGCGCGCGACCTCCTGCTGACTGGCCGCCTGTTTGATGCAGCCGAAGCGAAGCTCTACGGTTTGGTCAACGAAGTGATTCCGTCCGATCGCTTGCTCGCGCGTGCTCGGGAACTGGCCGCTCAGCTACTGGAGAACAGTTCCTCTTCGATGAGGGCCACGAAGAAACTCATCAACGGCTTCATTGCGAAACAACTGGACGAGCAGTTTGCGTCTGCGATCGACGACAACGCGCGTATCCGCACGACATCGGATTTTCGTGAGGGAGTGTCATCCTTTCTGGAAAAACGCAAGCCGGTGTGGAGCAAACAATGAGAGGCGAACACCCTCAGGCGGTCAATGAAACCAGGCTGCGCGTCCGCTACGCGGAGACCGATCAGATGGGCGTGGTCTACCATTCCAATCACTTCGTCTGGTTCGAAATAGGACGCGTTGAACTACTGCGGCAGTTAGGTTTTTCCTATCGCGACATGGAGAGCAAAGACGACCGCTTCATAGCCGTCGCCGAGGCCAAGTGCCGATATCGGGCGCCAGTGCGCTATGACGAAGAAATTGTAGTGCGCACCGAAATGTTGAATGTGCGCGATTCCGTCGTCCACTTTGGTTATGAACTACGGCGCCTGGACGGCGGTGCTCTGCTGGCGGAAGGCGAGACGACTCATATCGTCACGGATGCAGAGATGAAGATTGCCGAGTTGCCGGAAAAATATCTGCAGGCATTCCGCGCTGTGCTGGGGAAGCAGATCGGAAAGCGGTCTTGAACGCACTCCATATCAACGGCAACGACCTCGCTCTGGAAGCGGTGTGCGAAGTGGCGGCCAAACGTCGTCCGGTGCTGCTATCCGCCGATGCGCGCGCTGCAGTCGATCGCGCGCGCGCCGTCGTCGACGATATTGTCGCAAACAATAAGTTGGCCTACGCCATCACCACCGGCGTGGGCAAGCTTAGCGATGTGCGCATTGCCGGCGACCAGATTCGCGAGTTACAGGTCAACCTCTTACGCTCGCACGCGGTAGGCCTCGGCGAACCGCTTTCCCCGGCAGAGGTTCGAGCCATGATGGTTTTGCGCGCCAATTCGTTGGCCAAAGGTTATTCGGGCGTGCGCGCAATCGTCGTCGATACCCTATGCGAAATGTTGAATCACGGCGTGATTCCGTTCGTGCCGTCGCAGGGCAGCGTGGGCGCAAGCGGCGATCTCGCTCCCCTGGCGCATCTGGCGCTGGCGCTGATCGGCGAAGGTGAATGCATCGACCCGGTGGGTGCCCGCATCGCGAGCGGCGACGCTCTGAACTCAGCCCAGATTAAGCCGCTGGTGTTGGAAGCCAAAGAATCCATTTCGCTCATTAATGGGACACAAGGCATGCTGGCCGTGGGAACGCTGGCGCTGCTGGCCGCGGAAACGCTGGTCGATTCCGCCGACGTCCTGGGCGGCCTGTGTTGCGATGCCCTGAAAGGCACAGACGCGGCCTTCGACGAACGCATTCACAAGGCGCGGCCACATAGGGGACAGATGAAGACGGCGGCAAATCTGCGCAAGATGCTCGAGGGCAGCCAGATTCGTGAATCGCACCGTGAATGCGGCCGGGTGCAGGACGCTTATTCTCTGCGCTGCATTCCTCAAGTACATGGCGCTGTGCGCGATACGCTGGCACATTGCCGCGAGGTGTTTGAGATCGAGGCGAACTCCGCGGTAGACAATCCGCTGGTCTTCATCACCGCCGCTGAGAATTCCGAAGGCGATGTCATCTCCGGCGGAAATTTCCACGGCGAGCCCCTCGCGTTTGCTTTGGATTTTCTTGCTATCGCTCTGAGCGCTCTCGCGGGAATCAGCGAGCGAAGAATTGAACGTCTGGTGAATCCCGCGCTCAGCGAGGGTTTGCCGCCGTTTCTCGCACAAGGCGCGGGACTGAACTCAGGCTTCATGATGGCGCAGGTCACGGCGGCCGCGCTGGTCAGCGAGAACAAAGTGTTGGCGCATCCCGCGTCCGTGGATTCGATTACGACTTCGGGCAACAAAGAAGATTACGTCTCCATGGGTATGACCGGGGCGAACAAGCTGAAGCGTATCGTCGATAACACGCGAAACGTGCTGGCGATTGAAGCCATGGCCGTGGCCCAGGCGATCGACTTCCTCGCTCCGCTCAAGGCATCGAAGCGCGGACAGGCCGCGCATGCGGCGATCCGGTCCGTGTGTCCAACGGTGGAGAAAGACCGAGTCATGTACAGGGACTTCGCGCGGATTGCGGAGTTGATCGCCAGCGGCAAGGTGGCGGAAGTCATTCGCTGAAGCAGACGACTCCTGCGGGAAAAGTGAGCTGGGTTCCGCCCGCGGACAGCCGAGGGCGCTGTCCCCACATAAGACCCTCTATGCCGTCTTTACGGCGCTGCCGTCTAAACCCAACTTATCCGCGATCCCCTGCAGAGCCTCGATGCAAAACGCGATGTGCTCGTCCAAATCCACGCCCAAGGCCGCCGCTCCGTTGACGATGTCATCTCGATTCACCTTCCGTGCGAAGGCTTTGTCTTTCATCCGTTTCCGTACCGACTTCGCATCCACCTCGGCCAGAGATTTTCCAGGCTTGATCAAAGCTACCGCGGTAATGAATCCGGCCAGTTCGTCGCAGGCGAACAGAGCTTTTTCTAGCGGTGTATCTCGCGTGGTCCCTGTGTATTCGGCGTGCGACATGACTGCGCGGCTGATAAGTTCGGGCCATCCGCGCTCCTTCAGAATTTCGTTGCCCTTGTAAGGATGGTCCGACAAGCTCGGATACTTCTCGTAGTCGAAATCGTGAATGAGTCCAACGATGCCCCACAAGTCTTCCTCCGACAACCCAGGGGTAGACGACTCTGGCTTTCCCGAACCGTCCGCAAACTTCTTCGAGCAAGCGCGCATGCACGCCTCAACCGCCAGCGCGTGCTTGCGCAGACTTTCCGATTGAGTGAACTCAGTTAGTAAACACCATGCGGTCTCACGATCAATCATGCTTTTGCCTTGTCCATCGCGGGATTTCGCCGTCCCGTTCCGGTTTTCACCGGCAAGTTTCACGGCTTTATGCATTTTAACCTTGACTTCCACAGGCCTTGTACCGCAAATTGACTCTGCAGTCGGAACCTCTCCCCCAAAGTTCAGGTTCCAAAAGTAAGGAGTAGCCGGCTCTGGCACTCCCACAACCCGATGGCCACGACTCTTGCCCCAGTAGATTCTAGGGAAGTCGTTCGTTGCGATCACTGCCTGTTGGTTCAATTCCGTACGGTCAGTAATAATTGCCGACGCTGCCACTCGTCCCTAGACGAGGAACCCGAGCCAGAACCGGTGGTAATGTTGCCGCCCGTAATGATGCCCATGCCCGGTATTGGCCGTGGACATCTGAACCTTGCGACCTCCATCCGCTCGCTCCGCCTTCGCAGTGGATTGAGTCAGCGCCAACTGGCCGGACGCATGTCCGTGCCGCGAACCTACGTTTCGAAAATTGAAAACGAAAAAGCTACGCCCACCCTATCTTCCTTAGAGCGGCTGGCGCGAGCCTTGGAGGTGACCGTGCCAGAACTGCTCAGTGGCGGTGAAAAGAGCCGTCAGGACGAAATTAGCGATTTAGTCAAAGACCAGTTCATCGCGGAAATCCTGCCGTTCGTTTCGCAACTGAACGGAATGCAGATGTCGAGCATCCTAACCCAGGTGCGGGACTTGACGATCAGGCCCAGAAGGACCGCATAGGCAGAAAGATTTGGGCACAGCCGCCGCCAGGTAATAAGGCCCGGCTGTGGTGGTACACGAATTCATCCGGGCAACCAGCCAACTCACACCGGGACCCTTCCATTGGTCCCGGCTTTTTCGTGGGGATGGTTCGTACTTTGCCCCTGAATCCGAAATAGATCGACCGACATCTATCCAGCATGCAGCTGGAAGAATCTGAAAATGTTTTTGGCGCCCTCTCTGCGTCTCTGAACCAACCAGGGGCGAGTGCTTGGGGAGATCAAGCCTCTGCCCTGGCAACACCGGCCACCAAGGTCGACGACGATTCACTGCTCGACGCTTACTCCCGGGCGGTAACGGGCACGGTTGAGCGCGTGAGTCCTTCCGTGGTGAACATTGAAGTTCATCAGTCCGCCGGCCGCACCCGCTCGGGTGAGCCCCGCGAACGACGCGGTGGAGGATCGGGCTTCGTTTTCACCCCCGACGGCCTGGTACTCACCAACAGCCACGTCGTACACGACGCGAGCCGCATCGAAGTGACCTTGGCCGATGGCCGCCGCATGCCGGCGACAGCAATCGGCGACGATCCGGCCAGCGACCTCGCTGTGGTTCGTGTCGGCGAACCCGGCCTCACCGCGGCAGCTCTCGGCGACTCGCAGCAGCTTCGTGTAGGTCAACTGGTCGTTGCAATCGGCAACCCGTATGGGTTCCAATCCACCGTGACGGCGGGCGTGGTCAGTGCCTTGGGGCGGTCGCTGCGGTCCTATTCCGGGCGCCTGATCGACGATGTAATCCAGACCGACGCCGCGCTGAACCCTGGCAACTCTGGCGGGCCGCTGGTAGATTCCGCAGGACGCGTGGTGGGGGTAAACACGGCGACGATTTTGCCCGCACAGGGAATATGCTTCGCCATCGGTATCAACACCGCGAAGTTCATCGCCAGCCGTCTGCTCCGCGACGGACGCATCCGCCGCAGCTACATCGGCGTCTCCGCGCAAACGGTCCCGATTCACCGCCGCGTGGTGCGCTTCTATGATCTGGCGAAAGAATCCGGCGCATTGGTTCTGTCGGTAGAGGAGAAAAGTCCGGCGCAACGTGCAGGTGTGCGTGAGGGCGATGTAATCGTCACGCTGGAAGGCAATCCCGTAGCCGGTGTAGATGATCTACACCGCGTGCTGACGGATGTTCGCGTGGGCGAACGCTCCTCTCTCACTCTGCTGAGGCACACGGAAAAGCTGGAATTGAAGATCGTCCCGGAAGAAGCGAAGTAACTCATGGGGCGCGGACTCCCGCAAACGCCGACGCCGCCAACGACGCATGTCAAACGAAGGTTCCGCGGAATGGACGAGCTGAAGCCTCGTCCCTTCGCTCATTGCAAGCCCCTTCCCCACTGTGTTAGCGTCATCATTCGGAAGGGGATAAGCCTTGCAGGCAGCAATTCCCGCCGGTCTGGATCGCAAGGAAACCGAAGTTTACCGGCAGCTTGATCCAGCACGGCTCCCTAGACACATCGCGATCATCATGGACGGCAACGGGCGTTGGGCAAAACGGCGCCACATGCCACGCGTTGCCGGACATCGCGCCGGAGTCGCGGCGGTGCGGTCGACGGTGGAGACCGCGGCCCGCATTGGCGTTCACGCGCTCACCCTCTACGCCTTTTCCGAAGAGAATTGGAAGAAGCGGCCGGAGAGTGAAGTGGACTTCCTGATGCGTCTGCTCAGCCGTTATCTCAAGGCGGAAGTGCCTACTCTGAACAAAAATAATATCCGCCTGGAATACATTGGGCGGCAGCACGAACTGCCTGAAGACGTGCAAGAGCGCATGGAGTGGGCACGCGCGAGCACCGCCCAGAACACCGGCACGGTTCTGACGCTGGCGTTAAATTACAGCGCGCGCAGTGAACTGGTGGACGCGTTTCGGTCCATGGTCAACGCGGCTTCGCAGAACGGCGGCCTCGAACACTTGCGCATCGACGAAGACACCGTCGCGGAACATCTTTACACGCGGGATTTGCCCGATCCCGACCTCGTGGTGCGCACCTCCGGCGAAATGCGGCTCAGCAACTTTTTGCTGTGGCAGTTAGCCTATGCTGAGATCTATGTAACGCCGACGTTATGGCCCGATTTTCGCGGCGTGCATCTGCTGGAGGGCATCGCCGAATATCAGAAGCGCGAGCGGCGCTATGGCGGGTTGAACCATGGCGACTCGCCTGCGCACGCCAAACCGGTGAAGGTTACCAGATAGCCTCCCTGCATGCTGAAACGCATCGCGACCGCGCTGCTTCTTATTCCCGTCGTGATTTTGCTGGTACTGCGCGCCCCCGTGCCAGTAGTGGCTGTGGTCGCAGGAGCAGTGGCACTGGTTACGGTCCAGGAGTTTCTGAAGCTGACAGAGTCTTATGACGTTCACCCCCTGCGCCTGCCCACATATACCTTCGTAGGATTGTTTTTTCTGCTCCTGGCTGCGGACTCCGGGGGAGAGACACCGCAACTGTCCGCTCTAAAGTTCGTCCTCGCCCTGGGATTCGCCTGTGCGGTCGCTCCATTTCTCTTTCTGACGATTGCCATGCGCCGTACGCAGATGAAGGGCTCGTATCCCGCGGCTGCGGCCTCGGCCTTCGCATTCACCTACGTTGCACTGCCTATGGCGATGCTGGTGCAGCTGCGGCAGCAGTGGGGGGGAGCGTTCTGGTTACTCTACCTTCTTCTCGTGGTTTGGGCCGGCGATATATTCGCATATTTCGTCGGCCGTTCCCTGGGACGTCACCTGATGGCACCACGCATCAGCCCCAAGAAAACCTGGGAGGGCGCAGCCGCTTCGCTCGCCGCCAGTCTGGTGGTTGGAATTCTGCTCTTCAATCACGCCTTGCAGATCAGTTCATTCTTGCTGCGCATCGGACTGATTCAGCGCCGCGACGGCCTGTTCGGGCTGGAGAAGCCGGAAACCTGGCCCATCGTCTGGTTGACCATCGCGCTGAATGTTGCCGCACAACTCGGCGATCTGGTCGAATCGCTGATCAAACGTGGAGCCGGCGTAAAAGATTCTGGCACGATTCTCCCCGGCCACGGAGGCATGCTCGACCGCATCGACGCCCTGCTCTTTGCCGCTCCGGTACTGTGGTTTTACGCAGTGGCACTGTTCCCACCCGCGCGACCCTGGTAACGCGTAAAATGAGAATTCGGTTCGCCCGAAATCTCATCGGAGTTTAGCGGCCTGATTTACCGGACATGAAACGCATCGCCATCCTGGGATCCACCGGCTCGATCGGCCGCAGCACGCTGAGCGTGGCTGAGTCGTACCCAGCGCGCTTTCAGATTGTGGCACTCGCAGCAGGCGCGAACCTCGAGGCTGCCTTTGAGCAGGCCCGGCTTTGGCATCCCCGACTGGTTTCGATGGCCATGGAGCCCAGTGCCGATGTCTTGCGCGGGCGCCTGAGCCAGGCGGGCCTGAGCGACATCGAAGTCGTTCATGGCGCGGCTGGCGCCGTCGAAGTCGCGACCCATGCCGACGTTGACTTCGTGGTCAGCGCCATCGTAGGCGTGGCCGGACTCGAAGCCACCTACGAAGCGGTGAAAGCGGGAAAGACTGTCGGGGTGGCCAATAAGGAATGTCTGGTCGCTGCCGGGGAGTTGATCACCGCCGAGGCGCGCCGGCAAGGCAAGCCGTTGCTGCCGATCGACAGCGAGCACAACGCCGTTCACCAATGCCTGCGAGGTGGCCGGATGGAGGAAGTAGATCGCATCTGGCTGACTGCCTCCGGTGGCCCATTTCTGAACACTCCACGCTCGGAGTTCCGCTCGATCACACCGGAGCAGGCGCTCAACCACCCTACCTGGAAGATGGGCAAGCGCATCACCATCGACTCGGCAACCTTGATGAACAAAGGCTTCGAGGTGATCGAGGCCTGCAGACTGTTTAACATCCCGCCGGCGAAGGTGGAAGTCCTGGTCCATCCGCAATCGACCATTCACTCCATGGTGGAATTTGTGGATGGCAGTATACTTGCGCAGTTTTCAGTTACGGACATGCGTCTGCCCATACTGTACGCTCTAACATATCCGGAGCGGATTCAGTCGGATTTGCGCTTCGAAGTCAGTAACTTGCGTCATCTGGACTTTTGCCCCCCAGATATGAATAAATTCCCTTGTCTCCGTTTAGCCTACGAAGCCGTCGAGGCGGGTGGGGCAAAGACGGTCGCGCTCAACGCCGCCGACGAAGTCGCGGTAGCCGCGTTTCTCGAAGGCCGCATCGCATTCGATGAGATTCCCAGAATCATCGAAAATGCGGTTTCCGCATCTAATTCTGGAAAGCTGGGTTCTATCCGGGAAGTGCTTCAAGCCGATTCCGAAGCCCGTCGATCTGCTCAAGAGCAATTGGGCAGGGTCAGCTTGACTGGACGGCCGCGAGCAACCTCTTTCACCTAACTTCTTTCATCAAGCGCGTGGGTTTGGGAATCTAACGAAGTATGGAGTACGTAATTCAATCATGTCTGACTTTCTGATTTCGCTGATCGCCGTCGTCGTCATCATCGGCTTCATGATCCTGATCCACGAGTTCGGCCACTACGCTGTGGCTAAGTTGCTGGGCGTCCGCGTCGAGCAGTTCGCCCTCGGATTCGGCAAGCGCCTTGTCGGCTTCCGCAGAGGCGATACCGACTATCGCATCAACCTGTTGCCCCTGGGCGGCTACGTCAAAATGAGCGGCGAGAATCCCATGGACGAGCGCACCGGCGATCCTGCGGAGTTCCTCTCGCATTCGCGCTGGCACCGTTTCCTGATCGCCATTGCTGGTCCTGCCATGAACATCCTGCTGGCTATTTTCCTGCTCACCAGCGTCTATATGGTGCACTACGAATACCCCATTTTTATGGACAAGCCGGCCGTAATTGACGGAGTCAGACCCAACTCCGCCGCGGCTCAGGCCGACCTGCAGCCTGGCGACCACATTATCAAGATCGACGGCATTACCAATCCCACTTGGGAGCAGGTGCAGCCCCGGGTGATGATCAGCCCCAACCAGCCTCTTGCGGTCACGATTCAACGGGGAGACAAAGTCCTCGAGAAAACCATCGTCCCGAAACCCATCACCTCGAACGAAGTCGGCTCCGCCGGATGGTATCCCGCCGAACCCGTCATCATTGGCAAGCTGGATGACGACATGCCCGCCGTCAAAGCCGGAATGCGGGAAGATGACCGTGTCGTCGCCATGGACGGCAAGCCGCTCGGCGCGATCGACGCGATGATCGAGCAACTGCAGCAAACCAAAGACAAGCCTGTCGACCTCACTGTGCTGCGCGGCAACCAAACTCTGAGCTTTCATTTGCAGCCCTTGCTCTCCAAGACCGAAGATCCCAAGCAGCAGCGTTATCGCTTGGGATTCCTGAACAAGGAAGAGACCACGGTCAAAAGGTTGCCCTTCGGGGAAGCGCTCACACTCTCGCTCCAAGAAAACAGGAAGTATTCTCTGCTGCTTCTGGAACTGGCCAAGAAACTGGTCGAAGGAAAGGTCTCGCCTCGCATGGTCTCTGGTCCCATTGGAATTGCGCAAGAGGCCGGCTACGCAGCCCAGCAGAAGGGATGGACCCCCCTACTGGCGCTCACTTCCGGCATCAGCCTGAATCTTGGCGTCTTTAACCTTTTGCCCATCCCCATCCTCGACGGAGGAGTGATCTTCTTCCTGCTGATTGAAAGCTTGATGGGCCATGACATCAGCCTCCGCATCAAGGAACGCGTCTATCAGGCCGCATTCGTCTTTCTGGTGCTATTCGCGGTGATGGTCATCTACAACGATCTGGTGAAGACGATTCCAGGACTGGCGGACCGCCTGCAATAAGGCGACCCGGCAGTCTGCTGTGTGGTCCTGTTTAAGCCCCACTGCCGAACGGATCGTCGCTGGTCACGCCATCCGGCAACGCCTTCACCGCAGCCTGAAAACCGGACCACGCCTTGCTGGCGGGCTGTGCTGTGAGGTTGGCGTAGAGTTGAGCCAGCGTCCCGCCGGCACCCAGTCCCACCAGGACCGGAGCGATTTTGTCGAGTACGTATCCTTGGCTCATCAGCCAAGAGATAAATGCCAAGCCGCATCCCGTGCTATCAGCGTTCTGGTCGGTCGGATCGGTTTTGTCCACATAATCGGGCATTCCATCCTGAGCCCAGGTGGGAGCCGTTGCGAAGTCCGACAAAGCATTGTTGCCAACCTCCGCCGCGCACCAGCGCGACAGGGCTTCTCCTGTGCTGACCCCGCACAGGTTCCCACCCATGGAACATTCGCTCAACTCAGCCTCAAACAACGCCGACACCCGTGCCGAGTTTCCAAACGACGCACAGACCTCAATCGCGGCGCCGGTGCTGTAATCGCAGCCTCCATGATCCGCTCCGCCTGTGCCATCAGTCTGGCCATCAAGTGCAAAAATGATCACGCTGGCTGAGCCTCCAGTGGTTCCGAAGATGGCATCATTCGCATTAGCCACCCGATCGCCGTCGTTGACTAAGTCCTGAGCATTTTGCAGCGCCGGAGCCCCCAGCGTGGGGTCCACATACACGGTCAGCCGCCCGCTGGGGGTGGTTCCTACGAATTGAGAGGTCCCCTGGTAGCTGGGCCATTGCGGTGCGGCCGGACCCGCCTGTCTAACGACACGGGGCTGCTTTGAGATCGCTGTCGCTTTAATTCGGTGATGCATAGAAATCGCCACTCCTCTATGTAATTTGGTGAACCCTATGACCTGAGCTTACAAATTATCCCTTGGTTTCTTCTCCTCCAAGGATGCCTTTGCTCCAATTATCGCAGTCCGCATTTGAATGCGGAAGACTTAACGCACCGTTGCCCTTTGCCGCGACTTGAAGCGCGAACCAGGAGACTTCGCACGGGTTCGCGCCGCGAACTTTTCAGCGAAGCGGTACCCCATCCCCATTCGGCCCGGCACGCAGTTTCCCCATGCTAAAATAAAGGTTCTCATGGCCATGATTCAACGTAGGAAAACCGTGACGGCCGTCGTCGGCGGCGTGCGCATCGGTTCGGACGCACCGATTGTGGTGCAGTCCATGACCAACACCGACACCGCCGATATCCCTTCCACGGTTCAACAGTGCGCGGCGCTGGCTCGGGCCGGATCTGAACTGGTGCGCGTCACCGTCAACAATGAGGAAGCCGCAGCCGCGGTTCCCCGGATTGTCGAAGAACTCGACAAACAGGGCGTCCCCGTGCCCATCATCGGCGACTTCCACTACAACGGACACGTCCTGCTCACGAAGTATCCCGAATGCGCCCGCGATCTGGCCAAGTACCGCATCAATCCGGGCAACGCCAGCATAGGACGCACGGGCGACTCCAATTTCCGCACCATGATCGAAGTCGCCGTTAAGTACCAAAAGCCGGTCCGCATCGGCGTGAACTGGGGCTCGCTTGACCAGGCTTTGCTGACCCGCATGATGGACGAAAATTCCCTCCTCGCCGAGCCGCTGGACGCCCGCGAAGTCACTATGGAAGCTATGGTCGTGAGCGCGCTGAGCTCTGCCGATCTCGCGCAGAAATTCGGCCTTCGCCCCGATCAGATTATTCTGAGCGCGAAGGTCAGCGCCGTTCAGGATCTGATTGACGTCTACCGTGCGCTCGCCGCCCGCTGCAACTACCCGCTGCACCTCGGCCTCACCGAAGCCGGTATGGGGGCAAAAGGCGTGGTCGCGTCGAGCGCCGCCATGGGGGTAGTTCTCGAGGAAGGCATCGGCGACACCATCCGGGTTTCCCTTACGCCGGCTCCCGGAGGCGACCGCACCGAAGAAGTCCGTGTGGCGCAGCAGATTCTACAATCCATGGGCATTCGCAGCTTCACGCCACAGGTTACCGCATGCCCTGGCTGCGGACGCACCACCAGCACCTTCTTCCAGGAAATGGCCGAGCAGATTCAAACCTACCTGCGCGAGCAGATGCCCACCTGGAAAGGCCGCTACATTGGCGTGGAAGAAATGAAGTTGGCTGTCATGGGCTGCGTGGTCAACGGCCCCGGCGAATCGAAGCACGCCAACATCGGCATCTCTCTGCCCGGCACATTCGAAGAACCAAAGGCTCCGGTCTACGTGGATGGACGCCTGTTCACCACTCTCAAAGGTGATCGCATCGTCGCGGAGTTCATCGGCATTCTCGACGAGTACGTTGACTCGCACTACGCGGCCCGAGCGGCCCAAAGGGAAGAAGTAACCGCTACAAACTAGTCATTCGAGGGGCGGACAGTTGCTCGCCGGACACCCACAATCGCTTGTCCGCAATCGCAGTTTCGCCACCACTTTTCCCCGGCGCTATTGTCCCATCAATAGGAAGATTGGGTTCAGCAACGCCGAAGCACTGTTGGCTTGTGGTCCTGCAAGGATGTCGGTGACCACCGTATCGGGCGGCAGGGTAGTGCCCGAATTATTTGTATTACTATCCGTAGTGTTTACCACGGCAATCGCTCCAGCGTCACACATGCTCACGTATACTCGGCTGCTGTCCGCTGCAGCCGCGGTGAATACTCGAAACCGAGTCGTCGTCGGGGAATACAGAACAGGGTATAAAGGTGCCGTGGCGCATGAAGGCGCTGGCGGCACGGCATACTGACCCGTGGCAAACGGGGCCGAGCCGAGCAGTGCCAGAGTTGGCGCATTGGGATACTTCACCGTGAAAGTGTTAGCGTCAAACACGGTCAGCCCAGGGACAACGCAGGCACCCGGCACGGTCGCGTCCGGACAAGCTACAGGCGGAAGATAGCTCTGATAGCTCGCCACGTAAAACCGACTTCCGTCCAGTAGCGCCGTCACTGAGACGGGCGAACACCCCGCCAATTTACACGGAACCGAGCCGGGGATAAACGGAATAGCCGCCAATTGATTCGGTATATCGCTAACCACGCCATTTGAAAGTCCGCCGGTATCGGAAAACACATAAACCATCTGCGTTACCGGGTTCGTCACGTAAAGCCGGTTCAGGTTGGGGTCGTAGAAGATGAAGTTTGCTCCCGCGCCTACGCAGAGCGTGGGAGTCACAGAACAATCAGGAGTGGTCGCGATATCCGTGGCCGTATCGATCGTGACCAGCTTTCCGTCCCCCTGGGTAA
>Ga0307474_10001757_pt1 | contig 15689 bp, 15 predicted proteins | sample atmos_gasesECM1C_2_FD_203312 | JGI IMG/M metagenome (GOLD analysis project Ga0307474, IMG submission 203312) | Hardwood forest soil microbial communities from Morgan-Monroe State Forest, Indiana, United States - atmos_gasesECM1C_05 | ecosystem: Environmental > Terrestrial > Soil > Temperate... | reverse complement strand
GCCTGATCGACAGCGGCAGCCCGCCCAGCGTCACCCAAATCTTTTTCTGCTCCATCTGCGCCATCCCTTACTCACCTCACGCAAATATAAATGCTCTGTCATGCTGAGCGAAGCATCCCTCCCAAGACGCACCGCATTGATCGAGACTCGTAACTACGCACTCGCAACTCGCGTTTTCTTCTTCCCGCTCACCTTCGCGCCCATTCTCAACAATTTCCTCACGGTCCCGGTCGGCAATCGCTTCATCTGATCATGCAACTCCGTTACCGCTTCAAAAAATCCCGCCATCGCCGATAGTCGTTCTCGCGTGAACTCCGCTCCCGCTTCCTTAGGGTCGATCTCCTCCAAACTACGCCTTAGCATCTCCCGTGTCGGATCGATCTCCCGTCGCTTTCTCTGCTCAATCACCAGCCGGAACATCTCCCACACATCTTTCATCGACTCATAATGTTCGCGGCGGTCACCCAGCACATGCACGGCCCGCACGATTCCCCAACCTTCCAGTTCGCGGATGGATGTGCTCACGTTGGACCGCGCCACGCTCAGCGTCTCGGCAATCTCCTCGGCAGGCAGCGCCCGCGGCGACAGGTACAGCAGCGCGTGGATTTGCGCCACCGTCCGGTTAATCCCCCACCGCGTTCCCATCTCTCCCCAGTGAAGGATGTACTGCTTCTGCACGCCAGTCAGTTCGGCCATATCGTTACTTTCAGTTCAAACAGAATCTACAGAAAATACCACCAGGATGTCAATCTTCGGATTCCGGCCCAACAGGCAAAGCCCGCTCAAGGTCTACAATCGAACTCCGAGCATGCAGACCGCGCGCATCGCTGAACTCCTGCAGCCCCTCCTGGGACCGGCCGGCGAAGATCGCCTCACCGAAGACCTGCTACTTAGTATATCGATGTACATCGATATACTGGTTCACTGGAACGCCCGGCTCAACCTCACGGCGATTCGAGACCCGGAAGAAATCGTCACCCGTCACTTCGGGGAGAGCTTTTTCGCCGCTCGCCACATCTTCTCCAGCGCTCGCCGTGTGCCCACTGCGTCACAAAACGTTGGCGTTGCCGACGACCAACGACCGACGACTAACGCCCGCCTGGCCGACCTGGGATCAGGTGCGGGCTTCCCCGGAATCCCCATCAAACTCTGGACCCCAGACATCACCTTGACGTTGATCGAAGCCAACCAAAAAAAAGCCACATTCCTACGGGAGGTGGTTCGTACTCTCAAGCTGGAGAATGTCGATATCCAAAACGTCCGAGCCGAAACCATTGGCAGTTCAAGATTCGATGTGATAACCCTTCGAGCTGTCGAGCGCCTGGGCGAAGTTTTGCCGATAGCCGGCAGTCTCCTCGCCAACGGAGGGAAGCTTGCCCTTCTGATTTCCGAGCCCCAGCTCCGCAGTATCCGCTTGGCGCTGTCTGCGTTCGACTGGGATGCACCGATCCCAATACCCCTGTCAAAATCAGGTCTTTTTATGCTCGGCAGCCGACAGACCTGAGCTTGTCGGACCTGAGCCTCTCGAACCACGAGGCCGCAATGTTCCCACCGGAACATAGAAGCTGCCTCGCATTTGAGACCGCGCACAACCCTACCCAAACCTGGCATCAGCCGCAGACCTATAGCCGAATGTTCCGGTGGGAACACTCGCGCAATGTTGAATTCCGCTCCCCGGGGAATCCGATCGAGCTTCCTCGATGTTTCTGTCGGAACACCCTTCCGATGATGCGCCGGATGATCCGCCCTAGGCCCAAGCCCAGAATAGTGTTCCCACGGGAACATTGCCCTCGTTTTGCACACAAATTCCCGTTCTGCACAACAGTTATGTGTTGCATTCGAAATATGAATCGCACTATGCTGCGAACAGCTCTGGCTCCTCGACAATTTATGGGACGCGTCATCGCTGTTGCCAATCAGAAGGGCGGCGTGGGCAAAACTACGACTGCCATCAACCTAGCCGCGTCCTTCGCGGCGGCCGAAGTGAATACACTGCTCATCGATTGCGATCCGCAATCGAATGCCTCGAGCGGACTGGGACTGGTCAAAGACCCGGACCGGGTTTCCACCTACCACCTCCTGCTGGGCGCCGCCTCCGCTGAGGAGGCGCTGGCCAACACCGAGCTCGAGCAGCTCTGGCTGATTCCCTCGCACAAGAACTTGATCGGAGCCAATATCGAACTGGTCGAGGCCGAGCGGCGCGAGTATCGGCTGCGCGATGCGGTCGCTTCGTTACGCGATCGGTTCCACTACATTGTGCTCGACTGCCCGCCCGCTCTCGATCTGCTGACCTTGAACGCCCTGGTTGCGGCCGATTCGGTCCTGATCCCGATGCAGGCGGAATACTTTGCGCTGGAAGGAATCAGCGAGCTGCTGGATACAATCGAGAGGATTCGCGCGGGGCTGAACCCGGAGCTCGAAATTGAAGGCGTGGTGCTGACCATGCTGGATGAGCGGACCAACCTGGCCCAGCAGGTGATTGCTGAACTTAAAAAGTTTTTTGGCGAGAAATTGTGTTCGGCAAGCATCCCGCGAAACATCCGGCTGGCCGAGGCGCCAAGCCATGGAAAGGCGGCGCTGGTATACGATCCGCGGTCGAAAGGCGCCGAGAGCTACATCCGGTTGGCCAAGGAAATTATTAGTAAGCATCTGGGCGTTAGTGAGCCGGCCCCAGCAATCAGCGCTTGACCGTATATCGATATGTATCGATATATTAAATCGACAACCATCGATCTACAATCTAACCACAGAGGTCATAGAATTCGCAAAGGAAAATCATGAACGCTATTTCGGCGGCGGAGAAGGTGGCGGAAAAGAAAGACGAGAAGGTGGAGAAGCGTCGCGCCCTGGGCAGGGGACTTGCGTCTTTGCTGCCGGGGCCGCGAGTTGTGGCCCCCGTTCCTACCCGTGGACCGGCGGACACTGGTAGCGTCAACGAGGCCATGGGCCCACGCTTCGCGAGGGATGACAGCGGAGCGGGCCAGGCTACCGGCGTCGCAGAGACACTGACCGCCCCACACGGAGATGCCGTGGTTTCGATTCACACCCAGCCCGCTTCGCAGCACGCGGTGACGAATCTTGCGGTCGAGTTGATCGATAAAAATCCTTACCAGACTCGCTATGTGTTTCAAGAGGAGATGCTGAACGAGTTGGCGGATTCGATCCGGGAAAACGGGGTGGTGCAGCCTGTCGTGGTCCGTCCGTCGGAGGAGCTGGGGCGCTTCGTCCTGGTCCTTGGTGAGCGGCGTTTGCGGGCGGTAAAGATCGCGGGGATGGCCACGATACCGGCGATCGTGCGAAGAGTTTCGCCGCAGCAAGCCGCCGAGATGACGGTGCTCGAAAACGTGCAGCGGCAGGATTTGAATCCTCTGGAGCAGGCCGAGGCGTTTCGAGTGCTAAGCAAGCAATTCAACCTGACGCAGGCACAGATCGCGGAGCGCATTGGAGTTTCTCGCGAGACGGTTGCCAATTACATGAGGCTGCTACGCCTTCCCGAAGACGTGATGAAGTACATGCTGGATGGCCGGCTCAGTTTCAGTGATGCCAGAGCAATTTTGGCGCTCGATCACGAAGAGCACATCCGGCTGGTAGCAAACGAAGTTGTGGCCAGGCACCTCAAGTGGGATCAGATCGATCAGAGAGTGCGCGAACTAAACGGCCTCGTGCCCATGCCGAACGCCGATCGAGACGGCCAGAAAAAAGCCGGCGGAGCGCGTTGGGTTGATCCGAATGTGCGCGCGGCACAAATGGAAGTGGAGAGAATTTTGGGATTGCGTGTGATGATTAAGGACAGGAACGGAAAAGGAAAGATCGTAATTGAATACGGCAGCGTGGACGAGTACGAGCGAGTCGTCGAAGTGCTGCAGGGAAAGAGTAGCTAGTATCCGGTTTCGCGACCGTAGAAGGCGGCCTTTCGGCCGCCTTTTTCACTTTGTTCCGGGAATCAAAGTGGTAAGAGTGGAACGCCGCCCTCATTTTTTGAGGATTTTTCGCTCACAAAGAGCGAGTCACAATCTGCCGGTGGTCCAAGTGGATCATTTTGATGACCTGGTAACTACTTTGATTCCGGCGAATAGCTCTCATCGCAGCTTCTTAGTCTTTATTAATAGCCGCAGCTCGCAAAGTGGAACGGGAATGGAGATAGTAATCGGTGGAACCGCCTGCCCGAATTTACGAATAATGGTGCAGGTTTCGAACGGATTCTTTGTGGAAGTGGGAGACAAGCCTTGACTGAGACGGAAAATGACTGAGACAGAAAATGACTGAGACAGAAAAGGTTCTGGCGTCAGTGGCCGCGCAACTGATGAATGCCGAGGAAGTGCTTCTGGACGATCAGAAAATCCAGGTGGAGCGAGTGGGCCGAAGTCGACTGAGGATGGTTCAGTTCCGCCTGTATAGGCGCGTGTTCGAGGCTATCGAACAGAATCCCGAAAAGCCAAGCCGTTGGGGAAAGCTAGCGCGGGAGAAGCATCAGGTGGTTCAATTTCGGGATGTGCAGGCGCATAAGTATGTAGCGGTGTCCGTGGATGGGGAGGTGCGGGAGTATGGATCGTGAGTAGACTCTCGCCACACTTGCAATCCTATTTGGCGAAGAAGTAGTCGAAGGATTTTACGGCGGTGAATTCGTCGTCCTTAACGTCGAAGATGGTGTAGAGCTTCGTGACATTCAGAATGTCGTGAACTTTCTTGGTAAGGCCAAGGAGTTTGAGTTCGCCACCAGAGTTCCGGACAGTGGTATAGCCACTCACCAGTTCGCCGACGCCGGAGGAATCGATGTAATCGACTTGAGCGAGGTTAAGGATAATTTTCTTCTTGCCCGCGCCGATTAGCTGTCGGATGGTATCGCGGAGTAGTCCTGTTTCGTCACCCAGAGTAATGCGTCCGTTGAGGTCGACGATGGTGACGTGGCTGACTTCGCGAGTCGTGATGGTCATGGCAGTACGGGTGTCAGGCTCCGCCTCTTAGGGCATCGGGGGAATGTTAGAGGGGACTGCCGCGTTAGTCAATGGCTGTCTACTGAATCGCGATTCTATGGCCGGGAAAATTCGTTTGCTGCGAGCGTTCTCGCCCTGCCATAGAAAACTGCGCGCCTGATGAACCTATTTGCAGCGTTGCTGGGCAAGGTGATTTACGGTGTTAGCCAATTGGCCAGTGTCCCGCTGCTGTCGAAGATCGTCGAGAAACGCTGAGGTATCTGAAGGCTTTTGCTTGAGAATCGACTCGTAGGCCCGCAGTGCTCCATTGACGCCGGCGAGAAACGCAGCATTCCAATCGATGGGTGTGCCGGAGTTCTGCACAATGTAGACGCCTTCCGAATAAGTTATCTGGTCATAAAGCTCTGTGCTGTATTCGTAGCGTTCGTGATCGGGAGGATCGACCAAATTGCAAGGACGGACAGTGAAGTCGGGAATTTCGTCCCACCAGGTGCCCAGCCAGGCGCGAGCCGCCGAGGCGTCGAGGGACCGAGGATCTTTTTCCAAATTTCGCGTCAGCTCAATTGCATACGCCCGCTCTTCTGGCGTGGAAGGCCCCCGCGAAGGGCGTGGCCCGCGCTCAACATAGGCCCACTCCTGAAAGGAAAAGCGTCCCGGCTTTTGCTCCATTGCGTCGGCGTGCCCGGCGACCCAGACTCTTACTCTGGACTCAGCCATTTCCCGCTCCGCTCGAGAGCACTTGGACTTTATGATTTCGAGTGAGTTCTCGCTTTCCGGTATGCCCATCCTGGCGCCTACCGCAAACCACATAAAAGCAGTTATCGGATCGATGGCTACGCCTTCGCCGTCACGGTATAGTTCACCCATCCTTTGAATCGCGGCGGAGGCACCGAGTTCAGCTGCACGTTCATAATGGCTCCGTGCTTCGGTAAGATCAGCGGGCGCTCCTTGCCCAGCTTGGTACATCGCGCCCAGGGCATAGTCTGCAGGAGCATAGCCGGCAGCGGCCGCACGCTTGAACCACGCCATTGCCTGGCCGTAATCCGGCGCGTTCAAGTAGCCTTCACGGTAAAAACGGCCGACCTCGAATTCTGCGGAGTGGCTGCCCGCCTGCGCTGCGGCCCGCTGGAGATCAAATACCAGTTGCGGCTGCATGGGAATGCCGTTCGGATTGGTATACATTTTCGCCAAAGTGCCCATTGTGGGGGCGTGGCCCTGAGCCAGTGACTTTGTCAACCACTTCAACGCTTCGTCGCGGCTCGCAGTAACTCCCAACCCTTCAAGGTAGATCTCGCCCAGCATCCATTCGGAATGAGCAAAGCCTTGCTCCGCCGCCCGTTCATACCAATAACGAGCCTGCTCCAGATTCCTCTCAACTCCCGTGCCGTGAAAGTACGCGCTTCCGACATTGTGCTGAGCGATCATGTGTCCTTGCTGCGCAGCCTTTAGCGCCCACTTGAAGGATTCTGCGTGATCAACCGGCAGTCCAGCGCGGCCAAACTCGTACATGGTGCTGAGCACCCACTGGCTTTCTTCGCTGCCTTGTTCGGCGGCCTTGCGCAGCCATGGCACTCCTTTGGAGACGTCCTTGGGTACTCCGTGTCCACCCTTGTACGCCAGCCAGAGCAGGACTTGAGAACTACGATCACCAGCTGTCGCCTTCTGAATCAACGTGGGAATATCTTCAGGCTGAAGGCGTGCGGCACGATCTTCGTACGGTTCCTGAGAAAAGCTGGGCACAGAGAGGAGAAACAGAAACAGCAGAAGACATCCGAGAACCATCCATCTATGCGTGCCCATACCTTACAAATGGAAATCTAATCTGGAATTTCTTTCCTTGCCGAAAGAGGCGCAGATTATACACCGATTTCGCTCACGGAATTTGCCCACTACCAACGATCTGGTCGGGGAATGAGATACGTGTTAGTAGCTGAAGGAGTCGACAACCGCAGAGGCCAGAGAGGGCTGTGAGTCACGAATTTCCTGGATAGGAGAAGTGATGATGGGCATCGCGTATTCCGGGTGGCGGAATTCGAGGTGCATGCCGCGTCCCACATATTGAAGCTTGAGCATCGAGCCTCCCCACGTCGACCCCGCAATGGCGACGTGAACCGGGCTGGGGCAAAATTCGGGATGGCCCGAGAGAAGGGCGTCGCTGCCACCCAGCAGAACAGCGGTATAACAATGATGCAGCGTTTGAATATGCAGAACTGTCGCCGGCGGCAGATCGTGAAGAAAGACTCCGCCTTCGACTTCAGACTGGATGATGGAGTGGTTAACCTCGTCCGCGAGATTGGGGTGCGGGTTAAACATGGCCGAGCTTGGAATAGGGTAATGGGTTTCGGCTAAGGGGGCAAGGGTTGTTTCGGATTTCGGGGAAACCTTGGGAGTAGCGCCTTTGGCGGTTTAACGCCGCGCTGCAACGCCCTTCTTCGGCCTTTCCCTTGCCAGAGGGACGCCTGCATCCCTCCCCACGAACACTGCCGATGTTCCAACTACTGGCGCTTGCTGGCGGTTTGCGGCGCCGGTTCCTCTGTGTCGGTGCCGATCGCGTCCCCGGAAAGGATCAACTCTACCCGCCGGTTTTGCTGACGGCCTTCCGGAGTCTCGTTCGAGGCGATGGGCTCGGTCTTGCCGTATCCCTTCGCTTCGACCGCGCTCGAGTTGATGCCTTGCTGCACAAAGTAATCGCGGACAGCTTGGGCGCGGCGCTCCGAAAGTTGCTGGTTGTAGTCATCGGACCCGATGCTGTCCGTGTGGCCTTCGATGGCGACATGGAGGCTGGGATAGGCGAGCACGATACCGGACACTTTCGCCAGGCGCTCGCGGGCTCCGGGAAGTAGCTCAAAGCTGCCGCTGCGAAATAGAACGTCAGACATATTGGCGACCAGGCCACGGGCAGAATCGCGGGTGGCGAGGATCGTGTTGAGCTGCTGCAACAGCCGGGCGCGGAGTTCCTGCTTTTCGTATTCGGCCTCCTGCTTATCTTTTTCAGCCTGCTGGCGGAGCGAGTCGGACTGCGCAGCGGCCTGCCGGGCCTTATCGGTTTCGGCGGCTAAGACTTGCTGTTGGGCCACGGCTTCGGCCGTCGCTTTTTCCGCGGCGGCTTTCTGGCGCGCGGCTTCCGCGGCGGCCGCTTCAGCTTCCTGCTTCATCTTCAGAGCTTCGGCTTTCGCTTTCTCGGCTTCCACGCGCGCGGCCTCGGCTTGGGCGCGAGCGGCTTCCGCATCGGCGCGGCGCTTGGCTTCGGCATCGGCGTCGGCGCGGGCTTTCGCTTCGCGAGCGGCAGCGGCGGCTTGCGCTTCGTCCTCTGCCTTTTGTTTCACGGCCATCAGGCGCGCCTCTTCCGCGGTCTCGGTCGCTTCTTTCGCGGCGGCTTCGATGGCAGCTTTGTTTCCCTTCCCGCGATAAACTTCTTCGGCATGCATCAACTGCTGATCGGCCTTGGAAATAATGGAGTTGGCATATTTATCGCCCGCGGCAATTCGCGCGATTCGCATGGCGTTGCGCGCTTCAAAAAGCTCGAGCGGAGTCTTGCTGTCGATGCCGAAGATTGCGTCCTGAATATGAGTGTTGGTGGAAGAGTAGGTCCCGCGGCTGACTAGATCATACTTCGCGTCAATCTTCTCCCCGCCCCCACCATTCAGCGGCGCGCTTTCCATAACCACCATGTTGCCGGGAGCGCTCACGGCGAAATACGGCTCGGCAGTCACGATCATGCCGAAGGTTTGCAGGTCAGTGGAGGCTTTCAGGTGCGCGTTACCGTGCTCAAGGCTGACTTCGCCGAGATTTACCGGGCGTCCTTCCGGTGAAACCGCCCACAACACGTAGGTCAGATATTCCAGGCCGAACTTGGTGGCGTCCTGAAGGTTCTGGAATTTCACTTCGATCAGGAAGTTGGTCTTCTTGCCTTCAACCTTCGCTTCGCCGGTTGCACCCTGAAGCAGATCGGTTCCCTCGAAGTCGATCTTGGTTGTGCCTCCCTGCAGTCGATAGTGCACAGCCTGCGTGGTGCGGGTCACGGTCGGCCCGGATGTTGCAGGAAGTGGATTAGTGGTCGGCGCAGCCGACGGCGTTTGCGCGGACGCAAGCGTGCCGCAAAGGCAGATGATGATGGCCAGATATATGCTTTTCACGAGCTTCTCAGTCTGAGGGATAAGTAGCTTAATTTTCACTAATGATCATCCTTGAAGAGCCGGGGTGCCAACAAGGACAGGAAAGGACTATGGCAGGGATGGAACTTTGGTCACCGGGCAGATCTGTAATCGGTCTCGCCGATCTTCGCTCGAGTGCTTTTTTACGGCACCGTGGCTAGGGACCCCTTGGGGCCGACAAAAAGCGCTCCGCCAGCGGGGTAGGGACTGACGGCGTTGAATCTGAGTTCGGATCCTTTACGGGGGCTGATGCGGGTTGGGTTTCGTGGCGGACGGAAATCGTATATGAACTTAGGGCCAACCAGGAAGATGCGGACGTGAGCTTCGTTCACACCTAGATTTTTCGCGCTCGGATCGATTCTGTGATCGTAGGCGACCGCTGAATAATAGGATTGTGGGAAAATTTCCGAAAGCGTCCACGTCTTGCCGCCGTCATTGGTGAAGGCGAGATTGGGACCGTTCTGCTCGGGGTGCTTGTAGTCTCCGCCGGCAATTACGCCGTGATTGGCGTCGCGGAAGGCGATGGAGAAAATGCCTTGGGAATCAGCGCCGTGGGCGATGGGAGTGTCGAAGACTTCCCAGGTCTGGCCGCGATCCGGGGAGTGGAAGACCCGAGCGGCTTTGCCTCCGGTGGCGAACCAGATGTTGGGGTCGTTGCCCTCAGGCGCTGACTGGGTCGACGCTGGTTGAGTTTGCAGAATCGCGAGGCAGGAATTGCTCGCCGCAAAGGCGCCTTCGCCTTCAATGGCGGCGGGCAGCTGGGCTGCGGGTATGCGTTTCCAATTCTGGCCGTCTTCAGTCATCAGCAATTCAAATTTCAGATTACCGCCTTCGTCGGGAATCGGATCGCCCAGGACCATCCCGTGACTACGGTCCCAGAAGACCATGGAGTCAAAAAATCCTTTGGGATTTGAGTTGGTGAATTGCAGGTTCCAATCGCGGCCGGCATCGAGCGTGTGATAAATGCGGGACTGATCACCGGGACCAGCAGACATCAAAAAAGCTTCATCGGCCGAGAATGCGACCACGGCGCGGAAATCCAGGGATTCCGCGCCCGGCACCTGGTATGGGATCCAGATATGGCCGTCGGTAGTGCGGAGGTAGGTTCCGTGCGTGCCCGAAGCCCACGCGACTTTCTGCGATACAGCACTGACGCCGCGCAAATTTTCTGTCGAGCGCGAAAGGTGTGTCCGCGGCGCGGTTTGGGCCATGGCGCTCGCAGCTAAGAGGAGAAATGGAAGAATGTTTTGCGCTGAGAACAGGGCTGGCCTTCGCATGACTCGAATATCTCCCCTTTCAAGCCAGGAGGATTTCAATCCGCCCGACGATTCTACCTCCGTCCGAAATGGTCTGGTGCGGAAATGCACTCGCCGGTTTCCCGAGTTTTACTTATTGTTGCTTATCGCCCGAGAGTAATAGAATCGGTCAAGCGCTGCTGGCGGAAACTGGGTTGTAGCCGGGGCCTGTACAACCAATGCCCGTTTCGCGACTTCACAGTAGTTATCATTCACCGCTCTGTCTCCACGGGTCGCTCGTCTAAGACTCACGCGCACAGAAGATCGTAGGGAGTGAAGATCGTAGGGAGTATCGAATGCGAAGGACTGTTTTGAGACACACTGCACTGTTCCTGGCAACCAGCTTATGCACCAGTTGGAGTGTCGGGCAGACTTTGAAGCCACGGCCTCCGGCTGGGACTGAGACCAAGGGCGAATCACGGAGTTCGCAGATCACTGCCGCGGATGTCAGCGAGGCTGCGCCCGTGATGGTGCCGATGAGCGTGCCGGCGGGAACTCCCATCAAAGTGGCTCTCGATTCCGAAGTGCGGGTTCGCGAGGTGGGACAGGCGATCCACGGTAAAACTACGGATCCGGTGTATGCATTCGACAAGCTGCTGATTCCCGTGGGAACGACGGTGAATGGAAAAGTTTCGGCAATCGACGCGGTTCCGAAGAAGGTGCGGACTCTAGATGCCATGGATGCGAATTTCTCGCCAAGACGCAACCTGCACGTGCAGTTCGACGAGTTAGTCATGTCGGACGGAAGGCGTGTCCCCCTGCAGACCGTGGCCTCTCCCGCGCCGGATGGAGTGCTGCGGTTTGTGTCAGCCAATGAAAAAACTAAGCAGAAAAATAAGGTGGAGGAAGCGGCGTCGGGCAAAGTGAGCGCGACCCGGCAAGAGATCCGGCGGCAGTGGAGCGAACTGCAGAAGCAGATCCATGAGCCGGGGAAGGTGCACAAGCTGAAACGGATTGCGCTGGCGCAGCTTCCGGTGCATCCGCAATATATCGATGCGGGAACCAGCTTTAACGCGGACCTGCAACAGCCGCTTGACTTTGGAACGGAGGCCGTGAAGCCCGACGAACTTATCAACGTTGGAGCTCCGCCGCCGACCGGCAGTGTAGTTCATGCCCGGCTGGTGACGCCGTTGAGCTCAACCACGGCGAAGAAAGGCGACCCCGTTGAGGCGCTGATCACGGAACCGCTGGTGGTGTCGGATCATTTGATTCTGCCGGAGGGCAGCGTCATTAAAGGATCGGTGATGCAGGCGCAACCGGCGCGTCGATTGGGACGTAACGGACAGTTGCGAATTCTGTTTCATCAGGTCGCACCGCCGAATGGGCTCGATCAGAAAGTCGAGACCAGCCTGGAAGGCGTGGCCGTCGCCAAGGGCGAGCACTTGAAGCTTGATGCGGAAGGTGGGGCGCAAGTGACGACGCCGCGAACCCGATATTTGACCACAGGAATCCAGGTAATGCTGGCGGCGTCCCAGGCGCATCCAGATGCCGATGCCGGACAAGGAGGCCGAAGCCTGGGAGAGGCTGGAGGAGGCGCGGCGAGCGGAGCTTCCGGATTCCGGTTTGTAGGAATGATTGTCGGGATCGCGGCCCACTCCCGCGTGGTCTCGGCGGGATTCGGATCGTACGGCGCCGCGATGTCGATCTACTATCACTTTCTCGCGCGTGGGCGCGACGTCGTCTATCCGAAAGATATGGCGATGGTGATTGGATTGGGCACGCGCGAGTCGAAGCCGGCTCCGGGGTTTTAGTGATCAGACTGGAATCGTCAGCGCCGGAGGCGCGATTCACACTACTTTATTTATACGGCTGAACAAGCTGCGGACAAACTCCCGAACGGTCGGACAACCGGTTGAATAATCGGCTGAACAATCGGTTGAACAAATCAACGAAGAGCGGCGCTTCGGCCCCGCGTAACTCCGGATCTTCGGAGCCTATCCCCTTCCCACCAACCTCTATTTCCTACCTTCAAATCCTCTCCAAAAGCAGCTCCTACTTGGCGGTAAATGGGGCGAAGCAGGCGGATTTGCCGTAGTAGATGCGAAGCGTGCACTTGTCACCGGTGTGGGCGAAAGCCACTTCGAGCGCGTCCGACGGCTGACTTACCTGGTCGGTCTCGATCGGGGCGCGGGCAATGTCCTGCTTTTCGTCATAGGCGGAGTGGGGAGCAACGTTCTTGTTCACCACCAGGGTCCACTTATCCTTTCCCGGGATCGGATAAACGGTGTACGCCCCCACCGGAATCGTTGCGCCTCCGAAACTTAGTTGCGCCTCGGTGAACAGGGTCATCGGTGCCCCGCCCGGTGTCCACGGCTTGCCGTTTGGCGCTTTGTCCTTAGTACTGACTGCGTTGTAGCGGATGTAGACCTGGCGGCCGTCGTCCAAATTGCAGCTGGCGGTAGAAGACGGTTCAGATTGTGCCGAGCAGATGGCGGTTAGGGCAAACAAGAGAAAAAGGTTGACGACGATGCGAGCGCGGAACATGGCTGACCCCTCTGGGGCAGAAGTGTAGCGCTGAAACCGGCGCAGGGGAAGAGATTTTGAAAACCTTATTTTCAGCTGGGAGCGATCAAACCCTTACTTTCAGCGCTGATTCGCTCCGTTCGTCGCTGGTCTTCGGTGACGTACCCAGAGCATGAGGCGGTTGCTACCGTGGGTGGTCGAGTACCGGCCGCATAAACACCGGTACCGACCGAGGACCAACATTCATGGCGAAGGCAAGCAAACTCAAAATTCTTTACGGGGAAAGCAATGAAGAAACGCAGGCGCTCACGGCAGCTGCGTTTGAGAATGCCGGGCATGCGGTAGAGAAGGCTCTGGGCCGCAAGGCAGTGGAGGCGGCGCTCAGTAAGAACAAATATGACCTGGTAGTTCTGGGTCCGACGCTCAGCCGGAATGACCGGCACCATCTGCCATATATGGTGAAAAAGGCGCAGGCGGAAGTTAGTGTACTGGTGATGCACGCCGATGGAACTCGACATCCGTATGTCGATGCCTGCACCGACACGGGAGCCAGCGTGGAGAATGTCCTGGCGCGGATTGAAGGCATGAAGATTGCCGGAATGATGCCCATGGCGGCCGGAGCGGCAGCGGGCAAGAGCTAGTTGTCAGTACCTGGTACCTGCACAAAAAACCGGCCTTTGCGGCCGCTTTCTTTTTTGTGGAGTCTATCCGCGCTGATTCGCGCAAGTCTGCTAGGCAAATTACTTCTTGGCCAGTTCGGGTTTTGCGGCAGCGGGAGCGTTCTTCGCGTATTTCCGGCGGAAGCGCTCGACCCGTCCCGCGGTATCCATCAGCTTCTGCTTGCCAGTGAAATAAGGATGGCAGTTCGAGCAAATTTCTACGCTGATGTCGCCCTTATGAGTGGACCGGGTGACAAAGGCGTTGCCGCACGCGCAGTGCACGCGAACTTCGTTATAAGCGGGATGAATGGCTGCTTTCATGGGTTCAGACCTCGGCTATGAATCATTAGATTCTACCGGAATGGCGCGGGATTCAGCAACCAAGCCGTCAGACGGGTAGTGTCTGAAACGTCCGTTGGTAAACCTCAAGCGACGGGGATCGGAGGTTTCTTGACCGGCTGGTCAGCATCTAGCAGGCGGTTCAGTTCTGCCACGAGCGCGGTAAACTTTTCCCGGTCTTGCTCGGCTTCAATTTTTGCAACTATTTCTCTCATTCGGTGGTCAGCGTCGGGTTGCATGGCACTTCTCCCGGCTCTCGCCGCCTTTGCTTTTTCGGCGGGCCTAGTTGCCGTATTGCCATTTCTCGCACCCGTGATGCGTGCTCATGCAACGCACTGCGAAGCTCTGAGAGAACTTCCCCCAAGTTGGGATCGTCTGCTGCTATGGCGCGAGCGCAGAGTTCACGAATACGATCATCGAGACGACGAGAGGGCACGGAATCTATGTCTACTAAACTTCGCGCGGTGATCCCATACAGTGTTCACTGTACGCACACGTCGCCCGCTGGGAAGTACGGCGCGTTAACCAAACGGTATCGTTAGCAAGGGCTGATAGCTGATCGCCAAGAGTTGACAGCAGAGACTTAGAACCTGAACTGGTACGACACTTTCACGAAGAATTGCCGGCTGTCGTTGATATTGCCCCTCGCCGTATAGAGTCCTGCCAATCCTGCTGGATCGGACATCAGGCTCCGGTTCAGGTTCTGCAGGTCGCTGTTGTAGCCAACATAAATCGCGGTGCCGGGATGGACCAGGTACGTCACCAGGAAGTCGGCGTTGAACTGCTTCTGCGTCGGGAGATAGGTGTAGGGGTAGAAAGTGTTCCCCGGCGTGTTCGCCAGAATCGAGTTGTATTGCAGGATTACGCGTAGTGAAAGTTGCGGAGTGAATTGCCAGTTCCACTTGCTGCGAACGATGTGGTTGTTGAGGATACCGCGCCCCAGGGGCACGCCAGGGTATTGTGCAGCAGCGGAAAGATATTCATTTTCTGTAGCCCGCAATCGCTCAAACAGATACGTGTTTTCAATCTTCAGCGGCTGAATCGGACGAAACGTCAGAGTGCCCGTAGCCGTATCCAACCTTGATAGCAGAGACTGAGGCTGCGCTTGGCGCGAGGGCACAAAGTTCACTCCATCACCCCAGTAATAACCCGCTCCCACTGTGACCTTTCGAAAATATCCGGTCCGGACGTATGCCGAACTTTGATGTTCGTGATAATCGTAATTGCGGTTCACAGACAAGTTTATGAACGAGAAATCCTGCGGCCGAAGCCGCTCCCGCAGCTCGTCATATGGAGAGAAATAAAACAAGGTCTGTCCCCGTCCCTCAATCTTCAAATACGGATCGTAGTACGTATCCAACCGATTGCCTTCGTGATCGAACACGTAGCGCTGGATCAGCGACGGTCCCCAGTTCAGGATCCATCCTTTCCTGGGCCGAAAACGGTAGTAGACAACGTTATACGTCCCACGAATGTCCACCCGGTTCACGAATCCCGGTACGGTCACAAACCCCGGGCTGACATCCTGGTAACTGCCGACGTAGTTGAAATGCAGCCCGTTTCGCCGCACCTCCAACCGGTCGGCAGGTCCCGCATAGTGATCACCATTTCCATGATTGCCGGAACTGAATGGAAACAGGTTGTACTCGCACGTCGTCTGCAGGTTGCCGGTGTTCAGTCCCAACAGGTTGCTCGAACTCGTTACTGCCTGGCCCTCCACCACCCAGTTGCCGTTGAACTTCAGCCGTCCGTCGACTCCACCTGCGCGGTTGTACTCGCCTGTCACCGGACACTCCCAATCGGTGTAAATGGCGCCCACACTCGACTGCTTAAAAATGTCGCGGC
>Ga0307474_10001756_pt1 | contig 15695 bp, 11 predicted proteins | sample atmos_gasesECM1C_2_FD_203312 | JGI IMG/M metagenome (GOLD analysis project Ga0307474, IMG submission 203312) | Hardwood forest soil microbial communities from Morgan-Monroe State Forest, Indiana, United States - atmos_gasesECM1C_05 | ecosystem: Environmental > Terrestrial > Soil > Temperate... | reverse complement strand
CGTCGAGGAGGGAACTGTTTACGCGGGGTAGCGATTAGCGCCCGTTGGTTTCGGTCGAGGCTCTGCGAGCCGGCAAAGGCACCAAGCCGGAATAAACGCCCAACCATTGATCGTGAACGGACTTCCAGCTATACCGGCTGGACTCGGCAAATGCATTTTGAGCGAGGCTTGTGGCCAGTTCTGCATCGTCCAGTATTCGTAATATGTTTTGCGCCAATGCTTCCGCATTCCCGGGCTCTGAAAGCAGTCCTGTGCGTTCGTGATCCACGATATAGCGCATGCTTTCCGGAGCCGTAGTTACCACCGGAGTGCCGGATGCAAAAGCTTCGAGCACCGAAACCGGCATGTTGTCCAAATTCGATGCATTCACGAAAACATCTGCCTGATCGTAAAACCGCGCAATGTCCTTGTGCTGCGCCACTCCCAGAAAATGGACTCCAGACAGATTCAATTGCCGCACCAGGTTCCGGATCTCACCTTCTAAACCACCACCGCCCACTAGATCGAGCCGCGCCCCCGGATAAGATTTCTGCACCTCAGCAAACGCACGCACTACCACATCCACCCCGTAATAAGGATGGAATCCGCGAGTGCAAACCAGGTGCGGACGCAGCGGCCTGCGCAGGCGATACCGAAACTGCGACAAATCCACAATGTTTGGAACAATCTGAGCTTCTAGCCCGAACTCTCGCATCACGTCGACCAGATAACCGGACGGCACCACAATGCGGTCGGTTTTTTTTAAAACGTGCCGCGCAATGGCAGATCTCTGCAGATGGTCGCGGCATTCTCCGCTTCGATAATTGATTATCGTTTTTTTCCCTCGCATCCGTGCCACAAACCATGCTGGAAGAGGAGCCAGCAGAAACGATGAATAGGAGGCTGAGAATATGTGAGCGATATCCGAATCCCTCAAGTTTTGCCACAGCTTCAGAAGGTACAACGGTTCGCGAATGATGGTGCGCAGCAACGGCACACGTTCGACCCAGCGCAGTCCATAGGGTAGACGCGGGTCGACAGCAATAAAATCCGCCCCAACTTCGGGATCATTCTTCCAATTGCGCATTAACAGGTCGGCCTGCACCGCCTGCCCCCCTATATAGCGCAAGCTCGGGGCCACAAAAGCAACCCTAATGCCGGAATCCTCAGTACGTCCCACACGATCTTCGAACCTCGCACCACTACGCGAACTCCCACGCTCTGACAATGCATCTGCATAGAGTGCGCAATATTGCCCCCGAACTTTTTCCGTGCTGAAGTTTTCTTTTGCGAATTCGCGCGCGCTCTGCGAAATAGCCGGTCGAAGGCCTGGTTCGATCAGAACGCGCTCTACCGCCGCCGCAATCGCTTCCTCATCGTTGGCTGGGACCAGCACTCCCCGCCCTTCGCCGGCCAGTTCATTGTTGCCGCCGACATCGGTCGCCACCACTGACACTCCAGCGGCCATCGATTCGAGCATTACGTTCGATAAACTCTCCGAGGCGGAAGGCACAACCGACACGTCAATGCTTGCAAGCACGGCGGCTATATCGCGGCGATCGCCCAAAAACTGAACGCGCCTCTCGAGTCCCAGGTCGGTTGCTTGACGCTCAATCTCCGGTCGCAGAGGGCCATCGCCGACCATCAGGAGTTCCACATTAGGGACCTTGCGGCTCAATCGCGCCGCCGCCCGCAGAAATACATGATGGTTTTTGTACTGCGCATTCATTCGGGCGATCATCCCGACCCGAAGGATTCCGGGTACGCGCGCTACAGCCGGAGAAGTCTCTGCAAAAGCCTCCGCGGGCAACGCGTTGCCAATTACAACTACTTTTCGCTCCGGCAACCCAGCCTGCAACAGCCGTTCCGCAGCCGCATGGGAATTGCACACCACTCGATCGCACCAGCGAAACACCAGAAGTTGAGCGCGGAATTGTGCCGGAGTCAGCAGGTCCCCAATCTGCCGGTGACTGCCGATTACTACCGGAACTCCGGCGAGCCTTGCCGCAGGAACCAATGTTAAGTTCGCATAGAAATCGAAGGCATGAGCGATCGCGACGTCCAGTTCCCACAGATGCCGTCCCAACCTCCAACGGCTCCGAAGCGACTCTACACCGTAGAGGCTGCCGCCGAGCCCGAACTCCTGCAACTCGCCCAAACCTTCAAGCAACGGCCCTTTTTTTAGCACGCACCCTAAATGCACCTGCAACTGATCGGCACGCAGAGAACGCGCCAGTTCGACGAACTGACGCTCACTTCCCCCAGTCTCCAGGCTGTTGATCATCAGAAAGATGGGTCCGAGCGAGCCGCCGAAAGAAGAAGTTGCAGGAGAAGACCCCACAGATTGCGCAGCGCGAGACTGATTCTGTTCAGACTCGGTCTGCGTGTTCGCGGACGAACTCATCCAAGGTTCCCAGTCACGCTGCTGATCCGGTTCGATTCCTCGGCTCCCGGATCCGATTTTGGAATTCTCTCCAGGAAGTTGCGATGCCACAGTTCGAACATGAGCAAACGCCAGATGGTATCTGAATGGTCTCGGCGTCCGCGAAAGTGCTCGTCCAGCAACTGTCGCACGCCCGTGGGATTGAGGTAACCGCGCTGCATCGTCTTCGGCTCAAGCAGAACGGTCATGATCAAGTCCCTCAATTCGTGGCGCATCCAATGTACCAGCGGCAGCGCGAATCCCTGTTTTTTCCGATAGAGCGCCTCTCGCGGCACGCCGACCCGCTCCGCAAGTTTTCGCAGAATATATTTCTGCACTCCACCACGCAGCTTCCACTCCGCAGGCAGGCCAGTCGCCCATTCCACAAACAGGTGATCGAGAATGGGGACCCGCACCTCGAGCGACGTCGCCATACTCATGCGATCCACCTTGGTCAGAATGTCGGCGACCATGTAAGTCTTCGTGTCGACATACAACATCTGACTGATGGGATCTTTCGCCGGAGCCTGTTCGAAGTATCGATACATTAAGTTCTCGGGGTTCCCAGCAGCGCTCACAGTTTCCCGGAACTCATCCGACAAGATCGGCATGTCCCTCTCAAACGAGGGCACGAACGAAATGCCATCCACATAACGCTCCCGCCAGGGCAGAGAAACGTTGTAGGAGAATTTTTTTCCGCGCATATCCTTCGGCAAGCGCGGATAGACCTGTTCACGGTAGGCGCGCCAAACCCACTGAGGAATGTGCCCGAAAATCTGCCGTCGCTGATGAATTCCATAGCGGTCGTATCCCGCGAAGATCTCGTCTCCGCCGTCGCCCGATAGAGCCACCGTCACGTGCTTCCGGGCCATGCAGGAAACGTAGTAAGTCGGAAGCATCGAAGAGTCGCCGAACGGTTCCTCGAGCGAACGTGTCAGCGTCTCCACTGTTTCCAGAACATTCGGTTCCACTACGAGTTCGTGGTGCTCGGTGCCAAAATGTTTCGCCACGATTCTGGCATAATGCGCCTCGTTGAAATCATCGTGGCTGAAGCCAATGGAAAAAGTCTTCACCGGTTTGGAACTCGCCCTCGCCATCAAACCCACTACCGTCGAGGAATCGGTTCCACCACTCAGCAGCGCTCCCAGTGGTACATCTGAAATCAGCCGGATTCGTACTGCCTCGGCCAGCCTCCACTCCAGCTCTTCCAGGCACTCCTGCTCACTGCTGGGCCGGCGAGTCCCGTATTCCGGCAAATCCCAGTACTGCCGCACTTGCACCTGCCCGGCTTCGAATTCAAGCAGGTATCCCGGCGGGAGCTTTTGAATGGGCAGAAAAGAAGTAATAGGATCGGGCACGTACCCGAAATACATGTATTGCAGAAGGGCTTCGTTGTTTACGCTGGCAAGTTCCGGAGCCACCGCAAGAATGGACTTTATTTCAGAACCGAACAATAACCGTCCGTCCGCAAGCGCATAGTGCAACGGCTTCTTCCCGAAACGATCGCGCGCCATGAACAGCTTGTCGCGGCGCTCGTCATACAACGCGAACGCGAACATGCCACGAAGTTTCTTTACGCAATCGGCACCGAGATCCTCATACAAATGGACGATCACTTCCGTATCGGTGTGGGTATAAAAGCGGTGGCCGCGTTTTTCAAGGTCGGCGCGCAGCTCGGGAAAGTTATAGATCTCGCCATTGAAAACTATCCAGAGCGAGCGGTCCTCGTTGAAAACAGGCTGATGGCCTCCGGCCAGGTCAATGATGCTGAGGCGGCGCATTCCCAGGCCGGTGCCGTTCTTGACGAAGATCCCCTCGTCGTCCGGACCCCGGTGAACTATCGCTTGGCACATGCGTTGGATCGTGCCGGCTTCAATCCGATCGTCTCCCGCCGCACTCACGATACCCGCGATCCCGCACATAATCCCTTATCCTCTCAGACCTTCACTGGAGCTCGGTTCCATCCAAATTCCAGAGAAAAACTAGTGGTCGCCATTCGACGGCTCTCGCCGCGACGGCTTTCGGCCACGGACTGAGATTGGCACATCCGCAACGTGCAAATCCTCCATCCCGCAGCTTTCAAACCAGCGAAATACCTCTTCATAGCTATGCTTCGACTGGTACTTCGGAGAGTACCAATCAAAAGTGTCGAGCACTCTCCATTGTGGGTTGGGATTGCGGTTTACCGGGAGTACGAGACGAACCAATCCCGATAGAGGTCTCCCGACGACCGGCACAACGCGCAACGCACTATCAACCGCGTTAATAGTCGGCACGGCTACGCGAAGAATTCCGTGCAGGGTTGTTGCCGGCAAGCGGGGCGTAACCCTGCGATAAATGTCACTAAACCGGTACCACGGGTTGTAGGAGCTATAGAGCCAAACGGCCAAGCTCCCCCCGGGCTTCAGATATTGCGGTAACGATTTCACCGCTTGCTCACAGTTCGGCGTATGGTGCAAAACGCCAATGCTGTAGATGTAGTCAAAGCTCTCTGGCAGAAGCGGAAGCGCAAAAACGTCGGCCTGCAACGCAACGAAATCGCGGTCAGTCAGATTACGGGCTGCCACTTCGGCAGCCGCACTCAGATCGATCCCTACTACGGTGGCTCCCCAGCGCGTCGACACATCTGCAAACCGCCCCATCCCGCAACCTACGTCGAGCACAAGTTTTCCCTTGAGATCTTCCGGGGTGAAGCCAGTCTTCAGGCGAAAGTCTTTGTCGGATTCGTCGCTAGCCGCATCATCCAATTGTGTACGCGCGTAGCGTTGCCACTGGAACCCGAAGCTATCCGCATAGTTGCTGGCATCCACGAAGCGTATGACGCCCCGTTCTTGCGGGAACGGGCGTCGGCAGCTCGCACACGCGTATCCGTCCTGCATTCGGTCTAGCGATCCTCGGCAACTCGGACAACGCAGCAATCCTAGCAAGTTATTGGACGTGTGTAAGGTCATGCGATCTTGTGGCACGTACATTTCCATATTGGCTTCGCCAATCTTTTCCAAGTTGCGGAGAATCCGGCGCCCTTTCCCTGGTCATAGCCAGAAGAGCTGACGTGTAGGCGACGGTAAAATAGGGAAAAAATTGATAGGCTTCCGGGGCGAACAGCGCTCCGATGACAAACCCAATCATCGAACTGTGCAGCGCCCCCACGAATAAAGAAGTGCGAACATCCAGGTCTCGCCGGCGAAGCAGTTTCTTGACATTACTGAAGCCTCTGCCAAAGAACAGCAGATAGAGAATTAACGCCGGAATCCCGCCGTCCGCTGCGATCTGCAGGTACGTCATGTGGACGTCGTGCCAAGTGCCGGAATAGACTATGAAATTTCCCGCGCCTAAACCGAGGATCGGATACCGTTCAATGCCTTCGATCGCCCTGGTCATCAACTCCTTTCGCGCCTCGTACGAATCGTAGGCCGTTTCCTCAAAGGTATTATTGGCCTGGCCGATAATCGCAGCCGTGCGCCTCATAAGAGGACCGCCAGCCACTGCCAGCAACAAAACCGCTGCTAGTCCACTCACCACGACCAGGTAAAAACGCCGGCCTTTCACGCCGAAGTGCCACAAACACACCGTTCCTGAAATCAGAAGGGTAATCAATCCAGCTCGCGAAGCCGTCATGAACAAAGTCAGTCCCATGATCAGGATCGCTGCAATCCACAACAATTTGAGACCTACATTCTTCGCACTCAAAAGGAAAGCCAGGCAGAATGGGAGAGTGAGGACGATGGCAAACGCCAGGTCGTTGGGGTTGGAGTAAAGCCCACCGATCACGCCTTCCAATCGCGGCTGAGAGTGTCCCTTGGCGACTGAGACAGCACTGATTGCCGCGACGGACGCGGCCTGAATGTAAACGATGCGTCGAAGCCTTCCGAAGTCTGTGATCACCAGGAACGTGAGTGCCCATATGACGTACACCTTGGCGAAATCCAGCACCTTGTTTACCGCGCCTCCCCTCCAAATCGGCGAGAGAAAGGCAGATATAAACAGCACACCGACCATGGCGAGCAGATAGCTCGACTCTTGCGGAAGGTCCCGGAATTTGCGCCGGCTGCTGCCGATGCTACTGAGCAAACCCGCTAGCGCTAGAAGACCGGAAATCTTAGCGACAGGAATGTAACTGAGCCCGGGAATCCAATCCTCTGGACGAGCGCAATAGATCACGTAGAATGCACTGAGCCAAAAGAAGGCTCCTTTTAAGTTCGCGTGCTCCTGCACTTGATCATCGCGTGCCGCGGTCGGTTGCTTTGCTTCTATCAATGGCACTCCAGTCTATCTTCACAAGCAGTTCGGCTGCAGCCTTGGCGAACTCGCACGTGCAATCTAATCCTTATCAACCCGTTCATCGACAGGACTACGTCTGCCCAAACCTTCTCAACTCCCATCTAGCGAATCCACGCTGTCTTCCGTCCGGTCAGGAAGTTCATAAACGCCACAGCGGCAGCGCCGTTCAGCACGACAAACGTCAGTGCCGCGTCTGCCATCTTTGCCAATGGTCCCCGAATCAGCCGCAGCCCCGCCAGCACACTCAGGCCGTAGAACGCCACTTGCAGCGCCAGCGCACTCCGGTAAACCGGACCCGGCAGAACTAGCGAAGCCAGCAGCACCGCCGCCAGTGCGAAGGGCACAACCAATCTCAGCAATTTGTGACTGACGAATTCGAACCGAATCGGATTCTCTCTGTGCAGCAGCCATGGTGCCAACTGCACCAGTTGATAATTGCCGCTCAGCGTTCGGACCTTGCGCTCGAACTCGCGCTCTGCGCCCAGATCATGAGTATCCCAGGCTCGCGCCCGCCCTTCGAAAACTACGCGCTTGCCTTGCCGCACCACTTGCATCGGAATGTACACATCATCAAGAATGGTCCCTTCAGGCACAGAGGGCAGCAACTCCCGTCGCACGGCGTAGAGCGCCCCTGTCGCACCTACGACTGAACCGGACTCCGACTCCAGTTCTCGAATCTTTTTTTCGATCCTCCAATAAAGCCCCATGCCTTTGGCGGTCTCGCCCCACTCTGCATCGCCCAACATCAACGCGCCGCTCACGCAACCGACTTCCGGATCTGCGAGACTCTCCATCAGGAGACGTATCGCGCCGGGCTCAATTTTCTGGCGGACGTCGGTAAAAACAATGATCTCTCCTGCCGCCACGGAAATCGCATCATTGAGCCCGCTTGCCTTTCCGCGTGACAGTTGGTTCATCACTACCTGCACTCGCTGATCGCCCGCATGCCGGCGCAGAATGGCGTCAGTAGAGTCAGTTGACCCGTCCGAGACCACAACCACCTGGCTTCGCTCCTGCGGATAATCCAATGCCAGCAGGTTCCACAACTTGCTTTCCAGCCACCGCTCCTCATTACGCACCACCATCACGATGGAAACGTACGGTTCCTGCTCCGCGCAAAGCACCGGCCACGGCCAAAGTCGGCCCCGCAGCCATAACCAAGCCACATAGCCTAAATAGCTGTACGCAATTAGAAAAGCGGCACCCCAGAAGACCCACCTCATTGCGCTCCTCGTCCCAGCAGCACAATCTTGATGGTCTGGAACATAATCAGTAGGTCCAGACCGAACGAGGCATTCTTGATATAGAAAAGATCGTACTGAAGCTTCTCTCGGGCGTCGGCCAACGTGTTGCCATACTTGTATTGCACCTGCGCCCATCCGGTGATCCCCGGCCGCACTATGTGGCGCACGCCGTAATAAGGAATTTCCTTGCTCAGCCACTGGACAAACTCCGGTCGCTCCGGACGCGGTCCCACAAAATGCATGTCCCCCTTCAGCACGCACCACAACTGCGGAATTTCATCAAGCCGCGAGGTGCGCAGGAACTTGCCCACCCGTGTGATTCGCGGATCATCGTCCGTGGCCCAGGTAGCCCCGGTGTCGGCTTCCGCATCCATTCGCATGGTGCGAAACTTGTAGCAATGAAAAATCTCCCCGCCTCGACCCACGCGCTGTTGCCTGTACAGCACCGGTCCGCGGGAATCCAGCTTGACCGCCAGCATTACGAAGGGAAGTAAGGGTAACGAGATTACCAATCCCGCAAGTGCCAGCAGGAAGTTCACACCTCGGCGAACCAACCTGAAGATGCTGCTGAAGCGGAACCCTTCTGCAAATATCAGCCAGCTGGGATATAACTGCTCGACTTCGATTCGGCCCGTGATCTTCTCAAGCCACGACGTCGCTTCTTCCACTTTGACGCCTCCCAACCGGAGGTCCAGCAATTCCTCTACTGGCAAAGTACCGCGGCGGTCGGGCATTGCAACGATCACGCGATGCACGCCTCTCTTACCTTTTGCCAGACCCACCAGGTGCGAAGCTACGCTGTCGCGAGTTAACTCCCCGCCCAGGTCCCCCGTCCAGCCCACCACCTCTACTCCTAAAGCGGACCGTTCGCGCAAGCCATTCACCAGTCGTTCGGCGCGTTCTCCAGTGCCCAGCACATAAACTCGCTCGCGCAAAAAGGGTTGCTTCACCATCCACGAACAAGCAGACCGCCAGCAAAACAGCGTGAAGGTGAGGATGATCAGTCCCCAAAAAGCGGAGCCGTTGCCGGGCAAAACGTTTGGATAGCGCGACCCAATCGCAGCCAGCGCCAGCGCCACGAATCCCAGCACCAGCAGCAACCGGAAAGCGTGCTCCCATTTCGCCCCGAGGCTGGAAGCGTCATACAGATCGAACCAGTGCGAAAGAAGCAGCACCGCCAACGTGACTCCCAGGATCTTTGGCCCCAGTTCTGCCAGCACCTGAAGGTATCCACCCTCGACGTTGAGCAGCAGCCAGCTATCCTGATTTCGCCACATCGTCGCCAGCAGAAACGAAAGCCAAACGATCATGGCCTCGCCTGCCAGCAGAACCAACGAGCGTACCGGATAATAGACTTTGAACAGCCGGATCACGTTTCCCTATTTCTCTAGCCCTTGGACTCGGTTACATTCTTGTCATACGCTTCATAGTAGTAGCGCGAATAAGGGACTGCGTCGGCATCGGTGCCATTCAGCACGACTCCCACCAGAGTCTGGTCGGGAAATTCCTCGCGCGCTCTCCGCGCCATATCCACCGGCGTCGCATCGGAGCGCACCACCATCACCACCCCGTCGCAAGCCTTCGCCAGAACGCTGGCGTCAGAAACCGGCACGGCCGGTGGCGAATCGATAATGATCCAGTCAAATAGCGCTTCCACCCGCTGCAGCAGGAACTTCAGACGCCCGTTAGCCACCAGTTCCGAGGGATCGGAGATCTGCTGGCCGCTGGGAATGAAGAACAGGTTCTCCATGGGCCCGCGCTGCATGATGGCAAATTCGTCGCTCCGCCCCTGCAGGTAGTCCGAAAGGCCGGGTGACGCACTCGTACCCAGCATTGTGTGCAGCCGCGGACCGCGCAGGTCGGCATCGATCAGCAGCGCTCGGCGTCCGTGCTGGCGAACCAGCACTTGCGCCAGATTTGCGGAAGTAAAAGACTTCCCCTCTTTTGGCAGCGCGCTCGTTACCAGGATCTTCTTCAGCGTGATTTTTTCCCGCGCGTGGTAGAGCCGCGAACGCAGTGTACGGAACTCCTCGGTGCCGCGCGCGTTTTCATCGTTATTGAAAAACAGCATCGCCTTCTCGTCTGGCTGCCACTGCAGTTGAGGGCAGCGCGCCAGCAAGGCGTCCAGGCTGAATGGGCTGCCAAACGACGGCATCGACGAGGTCAGCGGCACGCCCGAAGCCGCTCCCGTCGCCATGGTGATCGGCGACTCCTCGACCTCCGCCACTGCCGGCGCAGAGGTTTCCCGCGTCGCGAAACTTGGCTGGGCCGGCCCTCCCTGCGCCGCCGCCCGCTCTTGTTCGGCTTTCTTCAAGGCTTCATGAATTCTGCTCATAATTTCCTTTCCTTGGGGAGGTCCTTATCTTGATCTTCTTCACGCAACCGGTCGGCTAAATTGGCCAATGACCGCAAGGTTTCGACTAAATTAAAGCTGTCGTTGCCGCCCGACACCGGTGCCGGCGTCATCACGCCCGAGGCCGTGCCGTCACTCAGGTCGAAGTCCCGAGCCACGCCGTCCACAACCGCGGGCAAAATTACCTTCTGCTGGTCCACGAATGCACTCACCAGGCAGTGCTCACACAGCAGATTGATCACTCGAGGAATGCCGTTTGAATAGCGGTGGATCGACACCAGGGACTCGGGATCAAATATCTGGTGGCCATTGGAACCCGCAATCCGCAACCGCTGTTGCACATATGCCTTGGTTTCTTCCAGCGTCAGCGGATGGGTCTTTGCCCGCAGCGTTAGCCTCTGCCGTAACTGCCGCAGTTGCGGCTGCTTGAGCTTGTTTTCGAGTTCCGGTTGGCCCACCAGTACAATTTGGAGCAGTTTCTCTGTGAATGTCTCCAGATTCGTCAGCATTCGGATCTCTTCCAGAACCTCATCGCTCAGGTTCTGCGCCTCGTCCACAATCAGCACCGCCGTCTCACCCGCCCGGTAGCGGTCGAGCAGCCAGTTGTACAGCCGCAGCAGGATCTGGCTCTTGGCCTTCGAATCGCATGGAATGCCAAAGTCCGCCATCATATAATCCAAAAACTGTGGCGTGTTCAGGCGTGAATTGAAGATAAAAGCGGTCGCCACCTGCTGCAGCCGCAGCCACTCCAGCAGCTTGTTGATGAGCGTGGTCTTGCCCGTGCCGACTTCCCCGGTCAGCAGCACAAACCCCTTGCGGCTCTGGATGCCGTACGTCAGGCAGGCCAGCGCCTCCTCAGTGTGCCGCGTCAAAAACAGATAACGCGGGTCAGGGTTGACGTTGAACGGATTTGCCCGTAAGCCGTAAAACTCTTTGTACATGGTCTTTCGCCTGAACCTTGTTGCCTCAGCCTTCTTGCTTGCAAGTCATAGCCAGAACCCGGACGTCTAAACGCGGGTCGATTCCTTATCTTCTTCCGGCTGTTTTTTCCGCTTCCAGAAGCGTCCCTTGCCGTTGTTGCCATTGGTGGTGGCCGTCTTCACCACCCAGGGAACCGCAACCAGCACCGGGAGACCCACGGCAGCCTCGGCGTCAGCCTCGGTCCGGATACACTTGTCGCGAGACTCCAGCCACAGCGCCAGGCCAAGCCCTAGAACCAGCCCCGCGCCTAACCCACCGCCCGCAAACAACGGCCGGTTCGGAAAGCTCGGCACATCGGGCAGGTTGGCCGGATTCAGAAGCGCCATCTGTTCGCCTTGTTGCTGCTGCTCTGCCTGCGACGCCATCTTCGATGTGCTTTGCTTTGCCAGATCGTCCTGGTAAACCTTTTGCGCGTTGTCATAGTCCCGTGCCAGCTCCTTGTACTCCTCTTCAATGCTTGGACTCGACGCCACCCGGCCCTGGTACACCGAGATTTCCTGCTGAAGTTTTCTCTGATCTTTTGTCCCTTGCGCAATCATGTCCTGATACTGGTGAATCTGCAGGCGCAGTTGACGAATCTCCGGCGGCTCCGATCCGGAACCCTTTTCGCTTGCGTCGTCGCTTCCCTTCCCCGTCGCTTCGTTGATTTCCGCGAGCTTCCTTTTCACTTGCGCGATGTCTGCCTTGGTCTTGATAACATCCGGGTGATCTGGTGTGTAGCGGGCCTCCAGATCAACCAATTGGGCTTGCAGGATCGATAGTTGCTGCTGCAAAGTTTGGGGGTTGTTGGTGGATTGCGCGGTTTTCCACGCCGCCAATTGCTGCGAGAGCAATGATTCGGTGTAGGCTTTGTCCTGGGTCGCGCGGTTCAGATTTTGCGTGTTCGCGTCGAGCTGGGAATTTAATCCCATTAGAATTTTGATGTTGTTGTCCTCATCGGTAGGAAGCTGTCCCAGGTGTTGATTCTTGAAGGCTGCCAGCCTTTTATCCAGGTCGTCGAGATTCTGCTTGGCGTCCTCCACCTGCTTGGTGAGGAAAAGCGTGGTGCCCTGCGAGGCGTCCTGCCTCGATTTGAGATCCTCTTCCAGCAGCATCGAGGTCAGATCGGTGCAGATCTGTTGCGCCTCAGCGGGACTTGGTGCAGTGTAGTTCACGTAGAAACCTGGGACTGGGCTGTTCTGGCCCGGCCTTTTCTTTCCTCCAGGGCCAACCACCCCAAGATCCGTTACCACGGGCTCGATCGTCATGTTGAGGCGGATAGTGTCTACTACATCCTCGAGGCTCTGCCCCCCCTTAACCAGCCCCAACCTCTCCACCATCGGCCGCAAGCGTGCCGCGCTCAATACCCGCTGTTCAATCGTCGTAATGTGTTGCGTCAGATCCTGGGTGAAGACCTGCGCGACCACCGCGTCCGGAATTTTTGGCGCCTCCACCAACACCAGTGACTGCGATGTGTACTTGGCGGAAAAAATATAAGAAATCAAAAATCCGGCCAGTGGCGCCAGCAACGCCGGGATCAAAATCACCTTCGCCCGGCGGCGCAACATCGCCAGATAATCGTCCATAGTTAGTTCGCGATTTTGCATCTTCGTTAACCGATCCGCCAGCCTTCCACGGCCAGCTACAGAATTAGTCAAGCCGGATTGGCCGGGGCGTCCAATCCACTCCAATCGAACCCACATGCCGCTGGGAAATACTGCTGCACGGCGTGCCGCTAGCAACCGACGGCACCGGGCATGATGAATTGAAAGTCAAATAATTAAATTGATAACTTACAAACCCTCGCAGGCTTGGGCCGAACTGACGGTGCAGCCCAACTCCGGCGTAGCTATAGGTGAATTTGCTCGCATTGACGGTTGAGCCGGCAACCTGAACCTGGCTGTTCTTGGAAAATCCGAGGTTCGCAAAGGACTCCCAGACGCGGCTCAACGGTCTCCTGGCATCAATGTGCACGGTGTCGCTGAGCGCACCCGCGAATACTCCGCCGCCGCTTGTATTGAAGCGCTGGTAGACCATCGACAAGGTGGTTTTCGGGAACTTGTACTGCAGCGAAATACTTCCCGCCAGGCCGATGTGATTCGCTGTCTGATGCAAAACCAGCGGGGTACCTCCGCTGGCTACGCATTGACTCAGCGGAACATTTAGAGGAAAGCCTAAAAAGGTACATACGACTGGGGCTTCGGCAATGTGAGTAAACTGAGGTCCAGCTCCGATCGTCAGATTCATACGCCCGGAGATGCGGTGTCCGTACATCGCTTGCACAACATTTGAGTGAAATGCGGTTCCCTCCTCTGAAAAGGAAAATCCCTGGTAGCCATAGCTCAGCGCGACCTGATCCCTTGCGTTCAGGATCCGGTCGTAGGCCACCTGCACCGACTCCTCGTAGCTGCCAATGAACGAGATATTTCCCGGCACTCCGGCGATCGGCGCGGGCTGTCCGTTGAAGTGCACGACACCGTAACCCACTGCCGCCGTTATCGATGATTTCGGCGTCAGGCTCTCAACCACATCCACCAGCGCTATGTTATTAAGGCGCGGAACCTCTCCTAGAGAAACTCCATTTGCTCCATTGAAGGCGCTGCCTCCGCCGAATGCTCCCGCCCCTAGCATGCCCGACCCCATGCTGCCGAGCCCTGCGCTGTAAGCTCCGCCACCGCCGTAGGACGAGAAACCGAACGTGCCTTCCGGCAGGTAGCTGAATGAGTCGCGGATCGCCAACTGCCCGCGCTTCCAACTAATCCGGTTGTCGAAATCGAACTGCTCCAGTTGCTGCAGACCGGTTCCTTGCTCGTTGTAATACGACACGCCCCCGATATAGTCCGCGGCCACAGCGTAATTCTTCCAAAGCTTTTGCAGGGTCAGGCTTCCGAGGCCCCTTTCGATTGCTCCAGTGGACGAGCTACCCACACTGTTTGCCACGTTGGAATCCACCGACTCACTGAAATGCAGGCCTGGCAACAGGAAACTCTCCGGCGCCGCGTGCGGCTCCAATCCCGGTTGGTCAATCGCGGAAATCGGCGGGTTCTCGCTCACCGGCGGCGCGGGATTCTCCTGCCCGAAGGCGGGCGCGGGGGCGCTGGAAGGCGGCGGATTCTGGTCGCCCTGCGCCCAGGCCACGCTGGCGGCAAACAAGCTCAGCGTTAGGGTCAAAACGATTTGGCCTTTGTTCATCCGTATTCCTCTTCGATGCATCTTTTGACAAACGTTACGGAACAACGATCGTGTCTCCCGGCTTGAGCACGATGTTTTGCTGGTCACCGCGCCCCTTGATGGCGTCCTTGTAATTAAACTTCGTTTTTATCTGCTGCCCGTCCTGTCTGCGAAGCAGATAAATCCCCTTCAGATTTGCGAACTGCGTAAATCCCGCAGTAGCTAAGGCCTGCAGCACAGTCATGTGGGGCAGCAGAGTCATGGGTCCGCTGTGGACTACTTCACCGAGCACAAAGATGCGCTGGCTGTTCATTGCCGTCACCACCACTGTGACTCGCGGGTCCGCGATGTATTTCTTCAACTTCTCTTTGAGCGAGTTGCCCAGTTGCATCGGCGTCAGTCCCGCTGCCTGCACGTCGTCCAGCAACGCGATCGAAATTTTCCCGTCGGGCCGAACCGGAAGCGTCACATCCATCTCAGGTTCTTTCCAGACTGAAATGTGCAGCACATCATCGGAGCCAATCATGTAATCCGCCGGTGCCCCGGAAATAGAAACCGATTTCGGCGCCTCAGGCACCGCCGCCTTCTCCGGCTCGGGGGGCTTTGCATCATTATTGGCCTGCCCCCAGATGCCGGTGGTCGCGAACCCCAGCAACGCCAGACAAGCCAATTTCGTCACTTTCTTCATGCACTCTCCTGTAAAGCTAGGACGCCTCATATTCCGAGCATCCCATTTGTTTAAGCTTGTATAGCAAAGCCTTATAACTGATCTGCAGCACCTGCGCTGCGCGGCGCCGGTTCCAGCGGGTACGCGTCAGCACCTGCAGAATAATTTCTTTCTCCGCCTCCCGGGACGCCGCCCTCGCAGCCTGCTTCAATGAGACCCGCCCGCCGTTGTTTCCCAGGTCCGGCCGTAACAGCATCGCGCGCAAGCCGCCCATCGCGACAGTTTCATCTCCCAGAGCCACAATTGCTTTGGCGGCGTTTTCCAGCTCTCTTACGTTTCCGGGCCAGGAATAATCCTGAAAAAGTCGGTATGTTTCTTCGCTCAGTACTGGCGCGGGTCGCTGAAAATCCTGCCCAAACTTCCGCAGAAAATGTTCCACCAGGATAGGAATATCCTCGCGGCGCTGCCGCAGCGGCGGCAGCCGCAGGCATACTCCGCTGATGCGGTAGTACAAATCTTCGCGAAGATTCCCTGCCCTCACTTCCGCTTCGAGATCACGGGCGCTGCCGCAAATAAGCCGGGCCAGACCTTGAGGGCCGTTATCCTTCGCGTTTCCCC
>Ga0307474_10001755_pt1 | contig 15697 bp, 10 predicted proteins | sample atmos_gasesECM1C_2_FD_203312 | JGI IMG/M metagenome (GOLD analysis project Ga0307474, IMG submission 203312) | Hardwood forest soil microbial communities from Morgan-Monroe State Forest, Indiana, United States - atmos_gasesECM1C_05 | ecosystem: Environmental > Terrestrial > Soil > Temperate... | reverse complement strand
GGTGATTGAGGTGGATCGCGAAACATTTCAGCCTAAGATTCTGGCGTACGCATGCGTTGACGACTGCGGGCGGACGATCAACCCGCGCATTGTCGAGGGCCAAGTTCACGGTTGCACGGCGCACGGCATCGGGGCGGCGCTGATGGAGAATTGCGCGTATGATTCGGACGGAAACCTCCTGGCGTCTACCTTCAGCGATTACACGCCGATCACCGCTGTGAATATGCCGGACTTGCTCTATGGGCACATGGAGTCGCCTTCACCGTTTTCCTACAACGGAGCGAAAGGGATGGGCGAGGGTGGCGCGGCGCCAGTGCACACGGTTTGCGCGGCGCTGCAGGACGCGCTGTATTCGAGCGGCGTGATTATCGACGACTCGCACAATACCGGCGATTCCATCTTTCGGGCGTTGCAGCGGGCGAGCTCGGGCGGATTTGCGTCTACGGTGCGAGTCGAAGGTCCGCGCAAGCGAAACAATTGATAAAGCGAATTTGCATCATCGGTTGCGGTTCGATCGGAAGTTTGTACGCCGCGCATTTGGCGAAGGTCTCGGAGGTATGGGCTTTTGTTCGACGCCCCGAACATGCTGCGGCGCTGAATCGTGACGGCTTGAGCGTGACCGGGACGCACGAGTTTCACGTCACGCTGCGGGCGTCGCATGAGGCAGCCGGGTTGCCGGAATTTGATTTGGGGATTGTCGCGAGCAAGGCGACGCAAACCGCGGACGCCGTGCGGCCCGTTGCGCATCTTTTCAGGAATGGGGCGATCTTATCGGCGCAAAACGGACTGGGAGGCGAGGAGATCATTGCCGACCTCGCGAAGACGTTTGTAATTCGCGGAACGACTTTTATGAGCGGGACGCGTCACAGCGATACGCATGTGCAGTACGAACTGGATACGGCTACGTGGATGGGGCCGTTCGAACCGACGCAGACACCTTTTGCGATCGTTCAGGAAGCCGCTGAGTTGATCTGCGCGGCGGGTCTGAAGGCGATTGCGCTGCCGGATGCGCGGCCGGCGCAGTGGTCCAAGTTGATCTTCAACGCGTCGGTGAATGCCGTTTCGGCGCTGACGGAGTTGCCGCACAGCTTGCATTTCGCGGAGGAACAACAATTTGAGGATTTGGGGCACTTGCTGCACGCGTTGATCGATGAGGGAAAAGAGGTTGCTGCCGGGCTGGGCATTGCGCTCCACGACGATCCTTGGGAGATGAATAAAATTGGGGCGCGAACGGATCATCCGCCGTCGATGCTGTATGACGTGCGCCACAAGTTGAAAACGGAAGTAGACTTTCTGGGCGGTGCGATTGCGCGTGAGGCGTTGCGCGGTGGGATTCCTGCGCCGTTGCACACGGCCCTTTATAGGCTGATTAAGGGTAAGGAAGCGGCGTGGACTTACGAAGGCAAGAGGCACGGCGCGGTGCAGCGACGGACGTAATGCGCTATCCATTGGATCAGGAGAAATGGCGACGGGTCCGCGAGATGATGGAGCGGAACGATCTTGACGCCGTTGTGATTCGCGCGCCCGATAATGTTTTGTACCTGACGAATTACTGGACGATGAAAGGCTACGATCTGGCGATTTTTCCGCGTGAGGGCGAGCCGACACTTCTGGTAATTGAGCCGCAGTTTCGCGAGGCGCAGCGCACGGCATGGAATAAAGATGTGCGGTTCTTTCCCTTTTATCATGCGAAGGATCCGCGGCCTCCGATGATTCGCGCGGTGGAAATGGCAGTGGAGGTGTTGAACGAGCGGAAGCTGACTCGCCGAGTGGGAATTGAGCTTTCGCAGAATTCGCAGATTTGCGATCGGATGGTGGGCGAGCCTACGGTTTATTGGCAAGGCTTTTACGACGCGTTTCGCGCTGCTTGCAAAGAGACGGTCGACGCTGCGCCGCTTTTGGCTCAGGTGCGCATGATCAAGACTTCGCAGGAAATTGAGCGCATGCGGCTGGCTAACGAGCTTGCCGCCATCGGCATGGAATACGCTCGCGATCACATCCAGCCGGGGATGAAGGAGAGCGCAGTGGCGGCGATGATCGAAGGACACATTCATGAGGTGGGCATCGGTTACAAAGGGAAAGTGGAAATGGCGCGCGCTTTTACGTTGGTGTGGTCCGGACCCGGGATTGCGACGTTCACCGCAACGAGCAATCGGCCGGTGATCGAAAATGAGCCGACGCTGGTGGAAATCTGGGTGTGCGCGGACGGGTATTGGACGGACCTGACGAAAAACCTGTGTCCCGGGCTGCTCACCGCGAGATATAACGCGCTGCTTGATCAATTGCTGAAGATTTTCAACGATGCCATCGCTTCGGTTGATGATGGCGCGCCGCTGGGCGATATTGACCGCATCATTCGCAAGGGGATCGATGCGGCGGGTTATCCGGGCCAGCCGTCGCATCCGGTTGGGCATGGCGTGGGGGCGCGCGCGCACGAGCCGCCCTACTCGCATCAGGCCGCGGCGCCTGGAACAATGCAGGCCGGCATGGTTTGGGCCATCGAGCCTGGGATTTATTGGGAGGGTGGCGGCGGGCTGCGGCTGGAAGACAATTTCTTGGTGACGGGTGACGGGTGTGAGAAGCTTTGCACGTATCCGGACGATTTTCGTCGCTGAATAAATTTATGACGCCACATGCAGCGGAGGCTCACGGTGCGATGAAGGAGGACCTCGCCAGGGCGATTCTCGCGCAAGTTCGCGAGGACGAAATCGTGGCGATGGCGTGCGACGTTGTGAACATTCCCAGCGCGACCGGTGAAGAGTTGGAGATGGGCGGGTATATGCGGAAGACGCTTGAGGAAATGGGACTCGCGGTTTCGTGGCAAGAAGTGGAAGAAGGTCGCGCGAACGTTGTGGGTTTGTGGGAGGGTACGGGCAACGGGACGAGCTTGATGTTCAATGGGCACATGGACACCTCCAATACGGGCCGCGAGACGTTTCTGACCGGCCTGGGTTACAAACCAAAGGCGGTGATTCGCGACAAGATTATTTTTGGCTTGGGCATTTACAACATGAAAGGCGCGCTAGTCTGTTACACGCAAGCGGTGAGAGCACTTATGCGCGCCGGGGTGAAGCTGGAAGGTGATTTGACGATTGCCGCGGTGGTCGGCGAAATCGAAAAAACGCAATGGAGTGATGAATTCGTTGGGAAAGAATTTCGCGGCTACGGAGTGGGCACGCATCACCTGGTCAACCACGGCGTGCTGCCGGATATGTGTATTCTGGGCGAGCCGACGGATATGCAGCTCGTGCTCGGACACTACGGAACTGTTTGGGTTCGGCTCTCGACGCATGGACACTACGTGCACACTGCGTTTACGCGGGGGAAGCAGGACCACAGCTCCATTTTCCGGATGAAACAAATCCTGGACCCGATCTATGAGTGGATTTCCTCGTGGGAGCACAAGGCTTCTTACGCTGGGCAGTCTGGGGTTGTCAACGTGGGCTGCATACGAGGCGGATTTCCCTGGCGCGTGAGCCGGAGTCCCGATCGCACCGATATCTTTCTGGATGTGCGCGTTCCGCCGACGATGGCGCTCAAGGAAGTGCGCACAGGAATCAAACAGCTGGTACTCGACCTGCGAAAAAAACATCCCGACTACGGAATAGAATCCGAAACGTTTGTAACCGTTCCCGGCGCGGAGATTTCCAAGGATCATCCGCTGGTCAAGACGATCGAGAGTTGCCACCAGCGCGTGCTAGGGACGGCCGCGAAACACGCAACTGTGTTGTGGGATTCGGATGCTTCGGTGATGACGCGGTTTGGGATTGAGACATTGAATTACGGTCCTTCCAGCGGTCCACGCGACGCGGAGGGGGAGAAGGTGGCGATCGAAACGCTGGTCAACACCACGAAGGTGTATGCTCTCGCGGCTGCCCAGATCTGCGGGACGCATTAACAAGGCCATTCGCCAATGCCGAGCCAAACAGAAATAGAGCGCCGGTACAAAAATATCCGCGGCGCGATGGAAGCCGAGAAGGTGGATGCGCTGATCGTGTGCGGCAACCAATATGCCGGGTTCGAAGGCGCCGTGCGCTACACCTCCGGTTTCGAGATCGTGCATCGGTATGTCTACGTGTTGATTCCGCTCTCCGGCGATCCGGTTCTCGTTTTTCCGCGCGAAGCACGCTGGATTGGCGACAAGAAGGCGCCCTTCGTTCAAGAAAAGGTTTGGGCCGAAATTCCCGGCAAATGGCTGCGCGAGGAAATCGAGAAGCGGCATTGGAAGCGTGTGGCGGTTTACGGGATGGATTTCATCATGGCCGTGCGCGATTATCGCGAACTGCAAGGGCACGGCTTCGCGTTGGTGCCGTTTGACTTTCATTTCGACATGGCCCGGGCGGTCAAGAGCGAAGAAGAGCTCGCAGGCTTCCGCGACAGCATGGACATTATTCTCGATGGGTTTCACGCATTGCTGGCGGCCTTCGAACCCGGAAAGAGCGAAGCCGAAATTATGGCGCCAGCAGTTGAGCGATTTTTTGCGCGCGGGGCTGGCCCGCGCATGATGAACATCGTTTTGAGCGGCAGCAACGGCGAGGCTGAAGCGTTCTTCAAAGTTCCTTCGCTACGCAAGGTCGGCTCCGACGACTTGTTGTTGTACTCGCTGGAGGTTACTGGCGCCGACGGCTATTGGATCGAATTCTCTCGCGCGCTTATTCGCGGCAAAATCAGCGCCCGCACCCAGGCGATGAGTGAAGTCTATCCACACGCGATGGAGGCCGCGAGAGTCAGAATGCGCGATGGCATGCCGGCAAGCGAAGTCCACAAAGCTGCGGCCGACATTTTCAGTAAAGCTGGGTTTGCGCTCGGACATTTAACCGGGCACTCTATCGGCATGACCATGATCGAGTATCCGGCGATCGGCGCGAACACACAGATCGAGCTAAAGGAAAATATGGTGGTCAGTTTTCATCCGCAGGTCGTGGACCAGGATGGCCAGGTCTGCCTGTACACGCAGGACACGTACCGAGTAGGCAAGAGCGAAGGCGAATGCCTTGCCAATGTGCCCTGGCGCTTTTACACGGGACTGGAAGCGCGGAAGAGCGCATGAGCGTGAAGGTTTGCATCGTGGGTTGTGGTGCGATCGGCAGCATTTTCGGCGCGCATCTAGCCCGCCTACCGGATGTTGAAGTGCATGCCTACGATGTTTCCGAGGAGCATACTCGTGCCATTAACACTCGGGGTTTGCGCATCAGCGGGGCAGCCGATTTAACATCGCGCCTTCATGCAACGACCAATGCGAAGGAGATCCCGCCCTGCGAATTCGGAATCGTGGCCACCAAGAGCACGCACACCAGGCCAGCCATCGAGCAGACTGCTCATTTGTTCGGGGATGACAGCGCGGTCTGTTCCGTTCAAAATGGCGTCGGCAACGAAGAAATTCTGGCGAAACAGGTCCGCTATGTCATTCGGGGCACGACTTTCCCGGCCGGCCATGTTATCGAACCCGGGCACGTCGGCTTTGACATCAACGGCGACACTTGGATCGGCCCGTTTGAGCCAAGCAATACTTCTTATGCGCGCGTTGAGAAGCTCGCGGAGCTGCTGAATCGGGCGGGCCTGAAGGTTATTCCTTTGCAAGATGCGCGGGGCGCGCAATGGACAAAGCTGATTTTCAACGCTTCCACAAATCCCGTTGGCGCGCTGACGCTGTTGCATCACGGGGCAGCGACGCGCTTCGCTCCCACGGGGGCGCTGTTCAACGCGCTGATTTCCGAGGGTGAAGCCGTGGCCAAGGCTCTAGGGATACAGCTTCATGGCGACCCTCGGGCGCTGGTGCAGAAAGGCGCGAATGCTCCGGGCAAGCACAAAGCCAGCATGCTGCAGGACATTGTTGCCAAGCGCCAAACCGAAGTGGACTTCATGAATGGCGCGATCGCCGAGAGCGGCGAGAGAGTCGGCGTGCCCACGCCACTCAATCGCGCGCTGTGGCAACTCGTAAAGGGTTTGGAGCACTCCTGGAGCGACCCGGCCTAGGTAACACTCGAGCGGAATCAGCAAGACACCAACGGAGAAATCAAAGCGATGAGCGTGCCCTTCAAAATCGGTGTGTTGCAGCTCAGCATGGAGCCGCTGCAAGAAACGATTCGCATGGCGCAAGCTTGCGACGCCGCGGGCTTCGACACATTCTGGCTGGCCGAAGCTTATCCCTGGTGGCGCAAGCATTCCATGGAAGCGCGCTCCTCCACAGCGGTTACCGCCATCGTGGCGCGCGAGACGAAACACATCGTCATTGGCTGGGGCATCATTTCGCCCTACACGCGCCATCCGGTGCAAATCGCGATGGAGGCGCGCGTCCTGCAGGAAGCGGCTGGTAAGGATCGCTTTCTTCTTGGGCTTGGTGCCTCCAAAATCTTCATGAAGGAAATTGGCGAAGGCGAAAAAGGCAAGGAAGTCGGTCCGGCCACGGTGATGCGCGAAAGCATCGAGATCATCGAAGCGATGCTAGGCGGCAACGAAGTGAAGTACGAAGGCAAAGCGTTTCAGGCGTTCGCGCCGGCGCTGAAATCCGATGCGCACGTGCCTCGCTGGCGCGTGCCGATTTATGTCGGCGCCACCGGCCCGGTGCTGCAGCGACTTGCCGGCGCGCAGTCCGACGGCTTGCTGACGGCCAGCATTACCACGCCAAAATTCGTGGAGTACTCGCGCAGGATGATGGAAGAGGGCGCGCGCAAGGCAGGCAAAGACCCCGGCAAACTCGACCTTGGCTCGGTGATAGTCGGCAGCGTGGGAGAAGATGCGAAGACCGCTCGCGAAGGGGCACGCGAGATGGCGGCTATGTATCTGGCCAACAAAGTGCAAAACATTCGCGGATCCGCCGACACGCTGCTCGAATGCGCCGGGTTAGGTTTCGAGGAAATTCGCCCAATCGCGGAAGCTATGGAGCAGGGCGGAAGGAAGGCCGCAGCACGGGCGGTCACCGATGCGGTGCTGCAAAAGACCTGCGCGATCGCGGGGACGCCGTCGCAGTGTATTGAAAGGTTAGAGGAGTATCGAGCCTCGGGCTGCACGCACATCATGCTGGAGCTGTGGGGAGACGATCGCCTCGAGCAAGCGCGGCTGTTTGGTGAAAAGGTGTTGCCGCACTTCAAACGGAAGTAGTCGTTGCAAGTGCTTAGGCCGAAGCCGCGCGTTTCACGCGTTCAGTGATGACGCGAAACTCATGGTCGGTGACCAAGCCGCGCTTTTTGGTTCCCGCCTGCTTCACGGCTGCCAAAACGGCTTGCTGCTCTTCGGCGGTAAGCGAGATTCCCAGTTCTTTGGTTTTGATGGCGATGCTGTCAATCCCGCTTTTCTTGCCGAGCACAATTGAGCGCGTTGCCCCTACGAGATCCGCGGAAAATGGTTCGATGGCTTCGGGAATATGAAACTGGCTGGCCACCGCGCCGCTTTCGCGCATGAATAGATTTTCTCCGACCACCGGTTTCCACGGCTCAAGCTCATATCGGGCGGTGCGCCGCACCAATCCCGAGACCTCGCGAATCCTCGTCAAGTTAAGGTGCACGGGCACGCCATAGAGGCCGGTAAGCGCCATAGCCACTTCGCCGATGTCCGCGTTTCCCGCGCGCTCGCCCATGCCGTTGATGGTGCCTTGAATCCATTCCGCGCCGCCGCGCACTGCGGCGATAGCACAAGCGGTAGCCAACCCAAAATCATTGTGTCCATGGAAATGCAGCGGAATGTTGTCGCCGACCCAATCGCGCACGCTGCGCACCAAAAACTCCACCGCTTCTGGTCCGCATGCTCCAATGGTGTCGACCACGACTAACTCTTGCGCGCCGGCGTCCAGGGCGCAACGATAAAAGTCACGGAGCACGTTCAAGTCGGTGCGCGTGCCATCTACGGTGAAGAATGCGACGGTTACTCCATTTTTGTGTGCGTACGCAATTGCTTCCGCTGCGCGGCGCTTGGCCTCCTCAACGCTCAATCCGTACGCTCTGAGTTTGATCGCGCTGGTTGGCGTCTCAAGCACAGTTGCACGCGCGCCTAGGCGTAGCAACTCGTCGATGTCCGCTTTCAGCGCACGGCCAAATCCCCAAATCTCGGCCTTCAGCCCGGCCTTGGCGATCAGCCCAAAAGCCTCGGCATCGTCGGCGGAAACCCGTGGGAAGCCCGCTTCGATGCGGCCCACGTCTAGGTCATCGAGCGCTCGCGCAATCTCAAGCTTTTGTTGCGGTGTCAGCACCACGCCGACGCTCTGCTCGCCGTCGCGTAGAGTGGTGTCGTAGAAGTGCACAGTACGCCCGAACGCGAAATCCTTGCGCGCCTCGGGTCTAAAGTTCAGTTCACTGACCCAAATTCCTTTTTTGTCTGTGTCCATCGTGAATTCGATTGCTCTAACAATTACGCCGCAGCGACCGATTTCCCGCCGTGCTTCTGTCCGTACGAAACCACGGGATTTCGCAACACGCCAATTTTCTCAATTTCGCATTCCACGACGTCGCCCGGTTTTAGATACAGAGATTTCGGATCGCCGCTGAAGGCCGCCACGCCGGAAACCGTGCCGGTGGAGAGCACATCGCCCGCCGAATATCCCATCGGTGAATAATGCGCGATGATCTCCGGCACGGTTACCGACATTTTGCTGGAATGGGACTGCTGCCGCACTTTTCCATTTACGCGCAGCTCCATTGCTAGATTATTCGGGTTTGGAATCTCGTCGGCGGTGACGATGTGCGGGCCCAGCGGGCAAAAGGTGTCAATGCCCTTGCAAAAGCTGAACACACCCGACTTCATTTCCGTCCTTTGGATATCGCGCGCCGTTATGTCGTTGAAAATGACATATCCGCCGATGTAATCGCTGGCCCGGTCCGCCGAGAAATGTTTCCCCGATTTCTTCATTACGACCGCGAGCTCCAGCTCGTAGTCGAGTTCCTGGGTCAGATGTTCCGGGTACACAATCTCTTCGTCCGGACCGATAATCGCGTCCACATTCTGAAAAAACACGATCCATGGCAGCACGGGATGCGAAAATCCAGCCTTTTGTGCTTCCGTATGGTGCTCGCGAAAATTCCCCGCGGTATGAAAGAACTTCTTCGGAGCGATGGGCGCCTTGATTCGCACTGCATCTCTACGGAAGAGGATCGATTCGCCGGAAGGACCTGAGGTGTTCGGCCCTTGCGTCACGGCGTATTCCAGAGCGGCACGCGCGGCATCCAGGCCGCGGTCGCCATTCTCGAAAAGACCGCGCATGTCCGCGGGCACTCTAGCATCCGCGAGCGCATAAAATGCGCCCTCGCCTTGTACATTTCGGAGATAGAGTGCGTAGGCCGCATTCAAGTCAACAATACTTCCGTCCTGCGTCACCGCCCCGATACGATCTCCCCGTCCCGCAAAATGGAATGTAACCAGTTTCACGCTCAGCCCTCGCTCAACGCATTCGTCGACGAATGTTACCAAAGGCCACGGTTCGCGTCACGGCTAGGGCGCTGCTGGACATGCTCGCGGACAAGCCCTGTGCCTCCGCGGGCTCGCCTATCTGAGTTCGGCCGCCTCCTCTTTCGAATGTTCCACCGAAACCCCGCAAATCAATATAAAATTACACGTTAACTCCACACGGGCCTGTAGCTCAGCGGTTAGAGCAGCGGACTCATAATCCGTTGGTCGTAGGTTCAAATCCTACCGGGCCCACTAACCTTCATCCCCATTCAGGGACCGTCACCGTTAGCCAGGGCACTCCTGTTTGTTCCCGGTGTCCAATCCCACGTGCGCTATCAATCCGCGAGAGCGACGCCAAAACAATGCGATAAGGCGTAGTCGCTGCAAGAAATGGCGAGTCCAGCGTTCTATTCAGGAGCGCAAGATCGCCGCAGGGGGCGCCAAGACACCATTCGAGGAGACGGAACATGAAAGCTCCGAGCGCACGGGTGCGTCTGACCCATTACTGGTTGCCGTTGCTTACAGTCCTATCGATGGCCGTTATCACCTCCGTGCTGTTGGAGCCTCTCCAGGTGGCCAGTGGTGAAACACCAGTGGTCACTTACTCGCGAGGTATCTTGCATGTAACGATTCCTTATCGTGCGTCTAACTCCGGAAACGGAACGCTGCGTGTCGACGTTTTGGATCCCGAAGACAAAATTCTGGGCCATGCGGAGACCCGAGCCACGATTGGCAAAGGGCGTGGAGGCTGGCAGGAGGAAATCAAGCTCGACAAAGCGCTGTCCATCGACGACCTGGTATGGCATCGCGTGCGCTACCGGTACGAATATGATGACAAGAAGTCCGCCGCACTGGAAGGTACGGAGTCCATTTCACAGATTCTTCGTACCCCAGTGGTGCACATTTTGGGGCAGCAATCGTATCTGGCCGGCGGTGCGGCGGCCGTACGTGTGATCGTCACGGACTCCAAGAATGAACTGATTTCCGGCATCGGAACCGTTCGCATTGAGTTAGGTATCGCCGATCAGAAACCCCGGCTCCTGTTCAGCGGGCGGCTCAACCATCGCGGTACCACCGAGGCGCAGTTCCGATTTCCTGCAGGATTGGTGGGTAGCTATGAATTGCGGTACGCGGTAGACACTCCCATCGGATCAACGGAATTCACGCAGTCCGTGCGCATCGAAGATAAAGTTTCCATCCTACTCACCACCGAGAAGCCGATCTATCAACCTGGTCAGACCATTCACGTCCGATCTCTCGCGCTGGACCGCTCCACTCACGAAGCCGCTGCCAATCGGAAGATGACCTTTGAGGTCGAAGACTCGCGTGGCAACAAAGTGTTCAAGAAAGCCACGCAGACCGACAGCTTCGGGATTGCTGCAGCGGAATTCGCATTGGCTGATGAAGTCAACTTGGGCACTTACCATCTTCGCGCGCTCATGGGGGAAAGCGAAGCCGCCCCCGCCAACAGCGCCGAGATTGCGCTGAATGTGGAGCGATACGTGCTGCCGAAATTCAAGGTCACCGTGGAATTTGGCGGAAAGGAAAAGAAAGCCAGGCGCGGCTATCGGCCCGGCGATCATGTGAAGGGAACAGTACAAGCGAACTATTTCTTCGGGAAGCCGGTGGATGGAGCCGAGATTAGCGTGAAGGCCTCCAGTATGGATGTCGCGATATTTGATGCGGGTTCCGTCGAGGGCAAGACCAATCACGATGGAAACTTTGAATTCGACCTCGAGCTTCCTGCTTACTTTGCTGGCCGGCCGCTTACCCAGGGATCTGCCCGCGTGTTGATTGAAGCGACTGTGAAGGACTCTGCTGGACATTCGGAGAGCCGTGGGGAGCCGATTACGGTGAGTGAATCGCCGCTGCTGGTGAGCGCGGTTCCCGAGGGCGGCACACTCGTACCCGGCCTTGAGAACCAAGTTTTTCTTCTCACCTCCTATCCTGATGGAACACCGGCGCGAACGGACTTGGCCATTCGCGCACCCGATGGCTCCGAGCAACGTGCGACTACAGACGATGGCGGAGTGGCGGAGATTCGGTTCAAGGCTGGCTCGGGAGCGCAAGCACTCACCGTGGAAGCGTCGGACAAAGAAGGAAACCGCACGTCGACTACGGTCCAACTACAGACCCGGGGTGGGCAAGACCAGATCCTCCTCCGAACGGAACGCGCCGTCTATCGCGCGGGAGATCCCATTCGGCTAAAAGTTTTCTCCACGCAAAAACGAGGCACCGCTTATGTGGACGTCGTCAAAAATGGCCAGACCATATTGACGCGGGACTTGGACCTCGAAAACGGGCAAGCCCTCTTGAACCTGTCCGCGACGCCGGAAATGGCGGGGACTTTGGACTTCAGCGCGTACCTCTTCGGCCGTGATGCGCGCCCGCTGGGAGATCACCGGCTGGTGTTTGTGCAGCCGTCGGATGAACTGAAGATCGAAACCATGGCGAACGCGTCTGTATATAAACCAGGTGAGGAGGCGCGCATTCGCTTTCGCGTGACTAATACAAAAGGCCAAGGCGTAAGCGCCGCTCTCGGACTGCAGGTTGTGGATGAGGCCGTATTTGCGCTGGCCGAAAAGCAGCCCGGATTCGCCAAGGTATTCTTCTACCTCGAACAGGAAGTATTGAAGCCGCGTTATGAAATTCATTCGATTGGCATGCCGGAAATCGTTGCCCCGGTCGAAGGGTCGCAAGTGGAGCAACACGATCGCGCGGCCCGTGCATTGTTTTCCGCCACGGAAATGGTGAGCGCCAACAAGTTTGAGACGGAATTCGGCCGCACGCTCCCTCAGACGAAATATGTGGACTACTCGCAGCGGTACCAGGCACGTTTCCTCGCGCAGGTGCGCGGTTTGTCGGAACGCCTCGCCTCTGCGTATGCGGAGAGCCCCGAGCACGGGGACCTGGTCCAAGCGGTCGAGAACATGACACGCGGTGGAGCAGCCGAACTGCACGATGCCTGGGGCACCGACTTACGAATGGAGCGCGCGATGTGGGATCCGCAGAAAACGTATTACCTGGTGCGCAGCGCTGGTCCGGACAAGCAGTTCGGCACAGGCGACGATTTGTGGACGTACGTGGAAGTGCGCCGCAGGAAGGTGGTAGGGCGAGCGAGTTCCAACCCCAGCAGGATCAGTGTCAACACCGAACACGATCGTGGCCCCTCCAATGGCCGCGCGGAAATCAGCGGAACCGCGGTGGATCAGTGGGGCGGCGCTATCGAAGGAGCCGTCGTGCAGTTGCGCGCGGTTCTCAGCGGAAAGATTCGCAGAACCTCTGTGGGCGCCGACGGGCAATTCCGCCTGGGAGGCCTGCCGGCAGGCGATTACGACGTGCAAGTCTTCGGGCAATCAGAAACTGTCTCGACGCTGGTGCAGCTCGATCCACGCGATCGCGCGGTTCTCTCCGTATTGCTGCGTCAGGAACATCCAGGGACAGTAGTGGCGGTCGGTGAGACAGGACGGATGATGGCAGATTTCGAGTTTGGGTTCCCGGGAGGAGTGGCAGGTGGTTCAATGGGAGGTGTAATCGGAGGCGTGGGCGGAGCCCGGGATTTGCCGATGGAAAATCGGGCATTCACGCAGCTCCAGATGCTGGCGCCAGCTCCGGCTCCCAAAATACCCAGCGTGGCCCAAACGGTCGAGGTCACCTCAGCAGCCACTGAGATCAGCACGGTGAACAGCGGTACCCTCTTGAAAGCAAAGGACGAAGGCGAATCGGCTCCGCGGGTGCGCTCCTACTTTCCGGAAGCTCTGTACGTCAACCCGGAAATTATTACCGACAAGGACGGCATTGCTAGCATCTCCATTCCGCTTGCGGACTCGATTACCACCTGGCGCATGGCCCTGATGGCCTCCACACCTCGCGGAGCACTGGGTAGCGGCGTTGCCAGCCTGAAGGTATTTCAGGACTTCTTCGTCGATGTAGATCTGCCCGTCGCGCTCACACAGGGCGACCGCGTCTCGATCCCGGTGGCGGTGTACAACTATTCCGGCGCACCCGGCGACGTAAATCTGCAACTGCAAGCCAGCGATTGGTATTCCCTTGTAGACGACGTCGCGGAAAAGAACGTAACGGTGGAATCCTCGCGCGTCGGTGGGTCGCAGTTCACCGTGGAAGCCAATCGCATCGGGAAATTCAAGCTGACACTGCAGGCGCGCATGAAGGGGCAAGCCAATCGCGCGGACATCGTGGTCCGCGAAGTCGAGGTCATCCCCAACGGTCGCGAGGAAAACATCGTCTTTAACGGACGCCTGGAGAGCACGGCGCGGAATGAAGTCACTTTCCCAGCCGAGTCCATTCCGGAAGCCAGCAAGATTTTTGTCCGCCTCTATCCGGGGCCGTTGAGCCAGGTAATCGAAGGAATGGACAGTCTTTTGCGAATGCCGGGCGGTTGCTTCGAGCAAACTTCCTCCACCACGTACCCTAACGTGCTGGCGCTCGATTACATGAAGCGCACCAAGAAGCTGACACCCGAAGTGCATGCCAAGGCGGAAGGCTTCATCGTTAATGGCTATCAGCGATTGCTCACATTCGAGGTTCCCGGTGGCGGCTTCTCGTGGTTTGGCAGCGCTCCAGCCAACAAAATCCTGACCGCCTACGGCTTGATGGAATTTAGCGATATGTCAAAAGTCCATGATGTGGATCCCCGGCTGATTTCGCGAACGCAGCAATGGCTCGCCGGACAGCAACAAGCCGACGGAAGCTGGAAGCCGGACGCATCCTTCATCAACGAAGGCGCGACCAATCGCTACAACACAGACGTATTGCGAATCACCGCCTATCTTGCATGGTCGCTGGAGAACACCGGTTATCAGGGCCCGGCGACAGAGAAGGCCAGACAATTTATCGAGAGCCACATGAGCGCGAAGGCCGATGCGTACACCCTAGCCGTGCTTGCCAATTTCGCAGCGGACTACGGCAAAGACCGCGACTTTACGCACCAGGCGATGCAGTTGCTGCTCGATGCGCGCACCGAAAAAGACGACCAAGCTTGGTGGACGGCGGATGAAACCGGCGTGTACGCCACGGGCGCCAGTGCCAGCGTGGAGACAACCGGATTAGCCGCTCAGGCGCTGCTGAAATGGGGCGGCGCGTCCGGTACCGCACGCAAAGCGATGACTTACATCGCCGCGAAGAAAGATGCTTCCGGCACGTGGGGAACAACGCAAGCAACGATCATGGCGTTACGCGCACTACTCCTGGCCACGGAAAAAGGTGCCGCCGATGTCCGCGGCACGCTGGAGGTGATGCTGAATGGCAAGACGGAAGAGAAGTTGACGTTGACTCCGGAGAACAACGATCTCCTTCATCAGTTTGTCTTCAAAGACCTCGACGCGAAAAGCGCCAACACTGTGGGAATTCGATTTGAGGGTAAGGGTGGTCTCGCCTACCAGGTCGTGGGCCGTTACTTTCTCCCCTGGGACAGGAAGCCGGAAAACGAGCCGCTCTCTATCGATGTGGCTTACGATCGCACGCATCTCGCCCAGGACGACATCGCCACCGCCATCGCTACGATAAAAAACAATTTGCCCAAGCCCGCTAACATGGTGATGGTTGATTTGGGCATCCCTCCCGGGTTCGACCTGTTCAGCGAAGATCTTCAGTCGTACCAGGAGAAAAGTTCGGGACAGAAAAGCGGACGCCTCGAAAAGTTCAGCCTGACGGCCACGCAGGCCATCCTTTATTTCGATTCCCTTGCCTCCGGCGATACCGTCACGCTCCGCTTCCGCCTGCGTGCCAAATATCCCATTCGCGTGCGAACATTCCACTCGCGTGTCTACGAATATTACGATCCCGAAGTAAGCTCCATCGCCCGTCCTACGCAATTGGAGGTTCGCCAGCGTTGACATTTTTTCACTACTCGCAAACTTTTCTCGCGCTGCCCAACTCTAATCCCCAGGAGGAGAACAATGGCAGCCAGAAAATCCGCGTCGGGCCGCAGGTACAGCAAAGGAGCGAGCAAGACAGTCGCCAGCGCCATGCGCAGAAGAAAGCGTGGCACCCTTCGCTCCGGCAAAGGTGGCAAAGGCGGGCGCGTAAAGAGCCGCAAGCAAGCCATCGCCATCGGGCTTTCCGAAGCGCGCAAAAAAGGCGCCAAGGTCCCCAGAAAATCCAGCTAGTCCAGTGAGCGTGACTGCTAGCGCCCGCATCTTATCGGCATCTCGATGGTGCTTCCGCCCAGCGTTGGATTTCGATTCCTAGTTCCGAAGCCATTTCCCTCCTTCGCCACTCACCATCCGCAGGTGTATAGTCTGCCCCGGCGTTCGTACACTGCTTGATTCGGAGGTAGGCCGTGCGACTTTCCCTCGTC
>Ga0307474_10001753_pt1 | contig 15710 bp, 14 predicted proteins | sample atmos_gasesECM1C_2_FD_203312 | JGI IMG/M metagenome (GOLD analysis project Ga0307474, IMG submission 203312) | Hardwood forest soil microbial communities from Morgan-Monroe State Forest, Indiana, United States - atmos_gasesECM1C_05 | ecosystem: Environmental > Terrestrial > Soil > Temperate... | reverse complement strand
CGGTAGATTTCGCCGACGAGGCTGGTCGCCTGGATTTGCGCCGTGACCCCGCCGGGGAGACTGACGTTCTGCTGCAGGTTGATGGCAGTCTGCGTGAGCGCGAAATAATAGTCGACTCCGTACTGGAACACGACGCGGACAAACGACAGCCCATAGAATGACGTCGAGCGAATGACGTCGACGCCCGGTGTCGGAGCAAGGCCGACCTCGATCGGGATCGTGTAGTAGCGCTCCATCTCCTCGGCGGACAGGCCCGGAGATTGCGCTGTGATTTCCAGGATCACCGGTGCCGGATTGGGATAAGCCTCGATGTTGAGCCTGGAAAACGCGAACGCGCCGGCGCCAATAAATGCAAGCAAGCCCAACAGCACCAGCGGGCGTCGGGTCAGGCTGAATGCGAGAAGCCCCTTGAGCAGAGTTTGCCTCCAACTCGACCCGTAAGCCGCGCGCGCAACGACGAAAGCTTAGAGCCGGATACCGCGGGCGATTCCCCAGGTAAGTTGAATGGTAGACATTTTCCCAGTTGGCTTGAAGTCCAAATTGGTCGCAGACCGGTCGCTTGCCTCGGTGCATGCCGCAACGCAACGCGGGGGGCGGACTCCTTCCGCCATCCGATTCTGTCGAAAAAGGCGGCTGTTGCGACGCAGAGATATCAGTGATTCAGTCTGTCTAGTTGGCAGGACTGAAGATGACGATGGGACATCGGCAAGTCGAACAGGCTGCGTTGTTCTATGCGTTCTCGCTCGAAAGGCATATCCCGCCGACCATCCGCTCCGGTCGATCGACAGGTTTGTCGACGACGAAGTGAACGAGGAGGAAGGCAATGGCTGATCGTTTCCATCGCGAGGTGAGCGACATGCACCAGTTGTGGAAAGACATCCGCTCATTGCCGCTTGCAAAGGCCGAAGAGTTCATGGAAAGGCTGGGTGATGACGCCGCGGACGATTGGGTGTTTCGGGCGCGCGATGCACAGCTGCCGCCGCCTGATCTTGATTGGTGCTGGCTGTTTCTCGGCGGCCGCGGCACCGGCAAATCGCATTCGATGTCGGCGGCGGTTCACGTCGCGGTGCGGGTCGGTATCAAACGTATTCAATCTAATCGCTCCGACGACGGCCGACTTCCACGACGTCAATCTCGAAGGCGAGAGCGGCATCCTCGGGACCTGCGGCCGCGATCCACGCCCGCGCTGGGTATCGTCGAAGCGACGGCTGGAATGGCCGAACGGCGCGATCTGCGTGTTCTTCTCGGGCGAAGAGCCGGAATCATTGCGCGGCCCGCAATGCGAATTGTGCGTGATCGATGAGATCGCCCGCATGCGGTATCAGCAACAAGTCTTCGACATGATGATGCTGAGCCTGCGGCTCGGCGACATGCCGCGCGTTCTGATCGCCACCACGCCGCGCACCACGCCATTCATGAAAAAGCTGGTTGCAATGGACGGCATCCGGATCACCAGCGGTTCGACCTATGACAACTCCGCGCACCTCGCGCCGGACTTCCTAAGAAAGATCCGCGAGCTTTACGAAGGTGCGCGACTGGGCCGGCAGGAGCTGCAGGGCGCAATGATCCTCGATCCGCTCAATGCGCTGTTCAAAGACGACTAGGTGATCCATGATGAGGTCACAGAGGATTCGATCGAGCAGGTGACCGTTGGCGTCGATCCGGCCGGCGGCGGCGATGAGGTCGGCATTGTGGCCTCGGCGCTGCTCCACGACGGCCGATTCGCGGGTTCTGGCCGACCGTAGCACGAGCGGCAGTCCGGCACAGTGGGGCGAGGCGGCCGTCAAGGCGCACGACGATTTTGATGCCGACGATATCGTGGTCGAAGTTAACTTCGGCGGTGACATGGCAACCGAAGTCATCAAGCAGGCGGCCGAACGCATTCATGCGCGCGGCGAGCGCGCGTCCAGCCTGATCAGGATCAAGGAAGTCACTGCATCGCGCGGCAGGGCGATGCGCGCTGAGCCGATTTCGCTGTTGTATGAAAACTGCCGCGTGCTGCATCGACGCGGCCTCGACCAGTTGGAAAGCGAAATGATGTCATTTAGCCGCGAGTGGGATCGCGCCGTCGATGGATCACTCAACCGCCTCGATGCTATGGTGTGGGGCCTGACGCGACTGTCGAAAGTGATCACGTAAATCCCGATTGCGTAAGCTCCCCGGGCTTTGTTGGCTACCCGCGGGCGTTCAATATTAGAGACGACGTAAGTCGCGTCTAGTGAGCCGATGCGCGAGATCGCGCTCTCCTACACAACGTCGATCACTCGACGATCTCTCGGCTCATGACGCGGCACGCTGCCGAAGTCATCTGATCGACCCTGAGGCGGCAAAACCCGGTGGGCATGACGACGGGCGAGTAAGACGCGTGGCCCATATTTGGCGTAACGCCGGGTGCGACCGAAGCTTGCCCGAGTAGTGCTGCTTCAGCGCGTGCAGCTGGCGCGCAGCGATCTCGTCGGCCTTGATCGCGTTCGGCTCGGCATGGAAGGCGCGCGTGTCTTCGACGAAGCGGCGCGCGACCGCGGGAGGCAGTTCTATTGGCTTGCGGGGCATGTCCCGGATATAGGTGCGCGGGCCATAGAATTTAGCCTCTTTTGTTACCTCTTTTGCGCGCTCGTTTCAGGCAGCCGAGAAGCTAGCCTTGCCGAGCCCGCTGGGGGCCGCCTCTCCAGTGGGTCGGCGGCCCCGCCGTGGCCTGTATGGGAGATGGTGGGGCCGTTCGGCGGGGTAGACGACCCCCGCCGGGTGTGGGGCACGTTCGGCGGGGCGGCAGGTCGATGGCGCCAGTAGCTGGAACAATACCTTAGTGTCACTCCGACCCTGCGCGGTGACCCTAGCGCGGCGCGGTCTGTTAGAATGTGAAAAAATGTCATGGCTGCGACCGGGATGGATTGGATCAATCCTTGCGGCGTAGGGGCCGGACCCGTCAGGCGAACAGCGCCGCACCCGCCTCGGTGAACCCCACATAGGTGCCGCTTTCGTGCAGGACCAGCCAGCCCTTGGCGATCGCGTAATCGAGGCCAGCCTTGTACTCCGCCGGCGTGCCCTTGAGTTCGAACAAAAATGGCCCATTGATCTTCTCGATATAGATCCTGCCGTCCTGGATTGGCTCAAAGGCGTTGGCCAGCTCGAGCAGCTTGCGCGCGGCGGCTTCGGGATCAGCAAAGGGGCGGGGCTCGACGAACTTCATGCGCTCTCCATGTGCGCGGCATAGACGTGGCTTTCCATATCCGCGATTCCAATCGCCGCGCCACAGAAGCATGACGACCGGCCATCCACGACCTGCGTCGGCAGCTTGAGGCCCGCATTCCACATCGTGCGCTTCCATTCGTCAAAGGCGCGGTGGCGCCGGTATGCTGTGAAATCGGCCTCCGTGAACTTGGGGAGCAGCCACTGCCATGCCGTGTCGAAGGCGGCGCGGGCCGCATCGAATGACTTGGCGGTCGCGCTGGCACGCAGGCCGCGATGGCTCGCCGGGTCGAAGCCAACGCTCCAGCCCCATTGGTCCTTGTCGATCGGCACGCCAGCGCGCATGGCGATGCTGCCGACACGGATGTCGTCATAATGGATCAGCCAAGTCTCTTGGCTGGCGTCAGGATCGCGGCGGCGGGTGAGGGTGTGGGCATGACCATGATTCCGCCGATCGGCCGGGGGAAGCCGTTAGGGTGGCAGTCTAAAAAAAGAGGGCAAGGCTAATTTGGTGTTGACCAAGCTAGGTGAGTCGCCCCAGAAGTTGCACCTCAGATTGAGTACTGGATTATGGACAGAAATCCATTTGAGCGGAACGTGAGCTCCTCGCCGGCAACCTCGGGAGATTTAGTTCCTTCTCCATCAGCGCTGGTCCCGAAGGACGGGTGGCTTGCCTTTTTTTGGAGGAAAATCAAAGGGTTCCTTGGTGTCTGTCGGCTGGGTTTGGATCGCATCAGTGTTTTTGGATTTGCAATCCTGGCGATCATCGCTTTCCCGTGCCTTCCCGTCTTTATCGAGTGGTATCGAACCGGAGAGGTCAAAGCAGATACTTACTATATTACGGCGGCAGTGCTGGCTGCTGCCTTTGCGGTCACGGCGGAACACATTGCGTTTATAGGGCTTTATATTACCTCATTTGTCATTAACCTCGTTCTTGATATGGTACACGGGCCCTTCTCGGATCGGGTTGATCATTGGGCCGGCATCCTGTTGGCTGCAATATGCGGTATCCATGCCTCGGAGCGTTTTTGGTGGCATATATTCCTAGATCGCCCCTTTCCTGACAGGTGATGCAGTGAATACTCATCTTCTCGAGATGATTTTGGTCGGCGGACTCGGTGTCGCGGCCGGTATCGTTGGGGCAGCCACTATCGTCGTTACCCTCGAGGCGCTTCGGGCGAAACTTCGAGCACGCACGTACTTCCATGATGCGCGCCTGCGGGACAAAGACCTGCAACGGATACTCGTTGCCTTGGAGCATGCAGAGTCAATGAGCGCCCAAGACGTAGAGGCCAGCATTGCTGCCTTAGAAGCTCGTCTCGGGGCGTTCTCAGCGCGCGACAGGGGTTTTATCAAACAGGGCCTGCATCAGCCATCACAGCAAGGCGTGAGGCGCTTCGCTAAAGAACTCGCGACAGCGGCTTAGCTCTTACCCGCAAAAACAAGAGGGGCCGATTAAGCGGCCCTTTTTCTTGCGCCAAGCAGATTTCCCCATTTCAGCCCTTCGCCTTCAGCCCGATCTCGACCAGCCGGCGGATGGCTTCGAGCGGCGTCGTTCTGTCAGCCTATCAAGCAAGAACGCGCCCCAAATACAGGCGACCAAGATCAGGTCCGAGACCAGCGCCAAGAATAGCGTATTGTTCATCCCCACAATGTGCAGCCGGAATACGTCCATTTCCAGCCCATCGGCGGACACGGCCGAAGACTTTTCCCCAGCTTGGGGAATTGTTTTTTAAGCTGTCGCCCGAGATGCAGAAGATCATCGAGCGCACGGTCGACCGGCTTCTGGAGCAGCAGCGATGAAGCGCCGGCGCCGATCGCACAGGAAGCGCACCCGGCAACGGCTGGCGACACACGCCAGGAGCCTGAGGCGGTAACGACGACCAAATGGTCCCGCCGTCTAGGAATGAGAGAGCCGGCGGGACCACTGGGGCTCGCAGGAGATCCCCAGCCGTAGCGAGCCCAGCATTGTTTTCGGGTCTACTGCGCCGGGCGTTACGCCGACACAGGAACGTGACAAAGGACAGGGGGCAGGGCTTCGGTCCCGCGCACGTAGCCTGATCTGTTGCGACGAGTCCGTGGACAAGCGGCGCATAACCGCAGCACGAGAACAAAGGCGCGAAGGGCGCTCAACGAAACGGCCCCGCCGCGGCCTCTAGCACACGACGGGGCGCTCTCTTCGGGCCTTGGAGTGTGGTGAGCCCTCCGGGTCCGAAGAGGCGCTAGCCTAGCCCAAATTGCCTGGGAAAGCAGACCAGCAGCACTGTCCTACATTCCGCAGCCTGCAGCCGCGTTCGGAGATCCACGAGGCGTCGCCGATCGCGGGGCTTCGATCCCGCGAACCTTTGCGGCCATGGCCAGACCCAACCAGGGTCGGCCATGGCTTCTGTTGATGGCAGGGCAATTGGAAGTGGCCGACAGGGGCCGCCCAATTTCAGGGATCGGGCGGCCCCACCTTCTAAGTGAAAATCGAAATCGAAAGGCGCGAGACCTAAACGGGCTGGCGTGTTCAAGCCTCACGACCAGCATACGGTCCGATCAGCTGAGTGCTAGATTCCAAATTTGGACAGGGGTGTTCTTCAGAGCGAACGACGCCGAGGAGGGCGGGGCTTCGGTCCCGCGCTTTTTTATTCAGCGCGATAGGTGTCAAGCGCATGCGCCAGGAAAATGCCGACGCTCGCCAGACTAAGAATTCCTGCTGCAATATCCAACATCGCACCGGCCCCAAGGCCCACCCAATCTTAGAAATATGCACAGTTCGGCTTGTGGGCGACTGGCCGCGACATTTCGTCCAGCGGTCCCGCGCCTAGCCGCCGGGCATGCCGTCGTCCAAGGGGTCGTGCTCGCCAGGTGGCAGGCCCCGCGCCGCCTCGTCCACGATCTCTATGATCTGTCGCACGATATCGCCGCGGTCACTGCCGGCGACATCTTTGAGCAAATAGCGGACCGCCGCCCGGATCTCCGCCTTGGCATCATCTTCGCCGTTGAAATGAAACTCATCTGACATGGCAGTGCCTTTTGCCAACTCGTCCCGCGCTTTCGTTTGTCCCAACGCCTGTCCCAAAGGGCGCAAAACCGTGACAGAGCGCGTTCCTGATCGCGATCAGCTTGGTCGCGTCGAGCGTGTGAGGCTGCGCCGCGTTCTCTTTGATTGAAGATGTAAGCTTGGTTGCAATGTGTGAGCTAATTCATAGTCTTTGTCGCGCTGACCAGCCTAGGCTTTAAACGAACCACTCGGGAGGCAACGACCATCACTTGCGTTTTTGCCGGGTCATTGTCGTTTTAGCTGCCGCGTAGCGATAGCGTGTCTCGGCTGATTTTTTGCTCAGCAAGTCGAGGACCGTCAACATGAAGTCGCCTGTCGTAAAGCGTTCGATTGTGGTCAAGGGGCACAAGACCAGCGTCAGTCTCGAAGAGGCATTCTGGACCGGCATGAAGGAGATTGCCGCGGAATGCGACAGGACGCTGTCCGAACTGACCAGCGAGATCGACAGCCAACGCCAGCAGGGCAACCTGTCCTCTGCCATCCGCCTGTTCGTTCTAGATCACTTCAAGACCCGCGCCGCGAGCGGCAGAGACGCGGCTAGTAAGCCCAAGCTGCACGTTGCGGCGTAGTCGTTCGTGCCGAATTTGGATGACTTGCTCAGACGCTCCGCCCGACACCCGGTGTGCGAGCTTTCCGTCGACATTCTTTGTGGAGCTAGTCGGCTAAGCCAATAATGCTGGCACGACCAATGCGTCTACTCCGGAGTGTCATGATTGGCCGGAGGGACGACGAATACGTGGTCGCGGCCGGCTCGATGATCATGATCGGGATCATGCTCTACAAGGATTGGCCGCAGTGAAAGGCCGAAATCTGAGCGCTTCGCGCTGATCTGAGCACCGACACCACGGCCGGTGGCTGCTACCCATTTTGCTACCCAACTGCTTAGGACGAAACGAAACGGGGCGGCACAAACGAGTGTCGCCCCTTCGCGTTTCTATAGATATTTCAATCATGCCAAAAAGGGTTGCGGGCCGCCCTTTGGGCGTGGCTCTTCGAGCTGCTAGGTGCGCACGCGTTAGGGCACGCGTTAGGGCAGACCTTCTACATCAAGGCTAAGCGCTAATGGTATCAATAGGTTGGTTAAAACTTCCGGCGGAGAAGGGTTCCCCTCTTGAAGTGCTGTCCGTCTTTATCAAACTTGGTGTGAGCTGCTTTGGCGGGCCGATCGCTCATATCGGCTATTTTCGGGACGAGTTCGTCGTCCGGCGCCGCTGGCTCGACGAGCAGGCCTATACGGACCTGGTCGCGCTGTGCCAGTTCTTGCCCGGACCGGCGAGCAGCCAGGTCGGCTTCTCCCTCGGCCTGATGCGCGCGGGGTATCTGGGCGGGCTCGCAGCGTGGACCGGCTTCACCCTTCCGTCGGCGATCCTGCTGGTCGCGTTCGCCTATGGCGCCGCCTCGCTGAATGGTCCGGTGGGCCTGGGCTTGCTGCATGGGCTGAAGCTCGTGGCGGTGGCGATCGTGGCGCAGGCGGTGTTCGGCATGGCGCGCTCGCTGTGCCCGGATCGGGAGCGCGCCTCGATCGCCGTGGTCGCCGCCGCCATTATTCTCTTCAGCACGGCTTCGCTCGCGCAGATTGCGGCGATCCTGCTCGGCGGCGTCGCCGGCCTGTGGCTCTGCCGCGGCGCGCCAATCCCTGAGGGCGGGCATGTGAGCATGCCGGTGTCGCGTCGCGCCGGCGTGGCTGCGCTGGTCGCCTTTTTCGTTCTCCTGATCGGCGTCCTGGCGGTGCAGGGCCGCGCAGAGGCAGGGGCGCTGGATCTTTTTGCGGCCTTCTACCGCTCAGGTGCGCTGGTGTTTGGCGGCGGCCATGTGGTGCTTCCGCTGTTGCGCGAGGCGTTTGTCGGGCCCGGCTGGCTCAGCGACGACGCCTTTCTTGCGGGTTATGGAGCGGCCCAAGCCGTGCCCGGGCCGCTCTTTACCTTTGCCGCCTATCTCGGTGCCGTGGCAAGGCCTGAACCGCATGGGCTTGCCGGCGCTGCACTCGGCCTCATCGGCATTTTCCTGCCGGGCATGCTGATTCTCATCGGCATGCTGCCGTTCTGGGACGCCCTCCGGAAGCGGGCGGGCGCTCAGGCCGCGATGCGCGGGGTCAATGCCGCCGTGGTCGGCATTCTCGGCGCCGCCCTTTATAATCCGGTGTTCACGAGTGCGGTGAAGACACCGCCCGATCTTGCCGTGGCGCTTGTCGGATTCGTGCTGCTGATGGCCTGGCGCGCGCCGCCGCTGGTGGTGGTCGTCGTCAGCGCCGTCGGCGGAATGGCGCTGTCCTTGACCGGATATTGACGAAAGATCGGCGCGGCGGTGCGAATCAGGGGCCGTCGGCGGTGCGAATCAGGGGCCGTCGAATCGCGCCGTTGGCTTCTTGCGGTCATAATACCCGGATAAAAATTAACGATTCGACGGCTCTTAAGCCAGGGCGAGAAGCTGCTATAAAGCGCAGGGCATCGTTCGCCCCGCGGTTGCGCGCTTTGCCGATTGAGCTTGTTCTACAAGCGTAAAAGCCGCGTCTTCTCTTGTGGTTTCACCTTGACTTGCCTATTTCACGCCTATACAAGGCGCGCACTTAACGACAGGCGGTGAGCAACGCCAACGTCGGCACGGAGCACCCGTTAGCCTTTATCGGTGGCGGGCACCAACCTCGACGAATGCCGCTCAAACGCTGTCGATCATAGCTAGGCAATGCCAGGACGATTTTGGTTCTTAAGAGCACGTCCTCTTGAGATTGAATTCGGATGCAAGACCTCGGTGGCAGGCTGAACAGCGGAAGCTGGTCGGCTGGGTGCCGCGGTCCTCTGCGGCGTCGAAGCGCTTTCCGCTCAGTGATGGGCGGCTGGCGCGATTTCGCTTTGCGCGAATTATTTTTCGCGCAGTGCGAAGCCGGGCGGGGCGGTAACCCCGTGACTTAAGGATTTTTGCGAAACCGAGAAACGGTTTCGCGCGAACTGGAAGGTGAAGGCCAAGATGCCGACGATCAACCAACTGATCGCAAGTCCGCGCGAGGTGCAGAAGTCGCGCAAGAAGGTTCCGGCTCTGCAGCAGTCGCCGCAGAAGCGCGGCGTGTGCACGCGCGTCTACACGACGACTCCGAAGAAGCCGAACTCGGCGCTTCGCAAGGTCGCCAAGGTGCGCCTCACCAATGGCTTCGAGGTGATCGGCTACATCCCTGGCGAGGGCCATAACCTGCAGGAGCACTCGGTGGTCATGATCCGCGGCGGCCGCGTGAAGGACCTGCCCGGCGTGCGCTACCACATTCTCCGCGGCGTCCTCGACACCCAGGGCGTCAAGAACCGCAAGCAGCGCCGTTCCAAGTACGGCGCGAAGCGTCCCAAGTAAGCCGCGCGGACGTAAGGAAGAGATCAGATGTCGCGTCGCCATTCTGCCGAAAAGCGTGAAGTGCTCCCCGATCCGAAGTTCGGGAACATCGTCATTACGAAGTTCATGAATTCGGTGATGTATGCCGGGAAGAAGTCGGTCGCCGAGGGTATTGTCTACGGCGCGCTCGGCATCATCGAGACCAAGACCAAGCAGAGCCCGCTCCCTGTTTTCGAGCAGGCGCTGGAAAACGTCATGCCGACCATCGAGGTGCGTTCCCGCCGCGTCGGCGGCGCGACCTACCAGGTTCCGGTCGAGGTCCGCGCGGTGCGCCGTCAGGCTCTGGGCATCCGCTGGATCATCGCGGCCGCGCGCGAGCGCAATGAGAAAACCATGACGGAGCGGCTCTCGGCGGAGCTGCTCGATGCGTCGAACAACCGGGGGAACGCCGTCAAGAAGCGTGAAGACGTGCACCGCATGGCGGAAGCCAATCGCGCCTTCTCGCACTATCGCTGGTGATGCGGCGAAACGAACGGATTTTGAAGGAATAGCTCCATGCCCCGCCAACATGCCATCGAGGACTATCGCAACTTCGGTATCATGGCGCATATCGATGCCGGCAAGACCACGACGACCGAGCGCATCCTCTATTACACCGGCAAGAGCCACAAGATCGGCGAAGTGCACGAAGGTGCCGCGACGATGGACTGGATGGAGCAGGAGCAGGAGCGCGGCATCACGATCACTTCGGCTGCGACCACCGCGTTCTGGAACGGCAAGCGGTTGAACATCATCGACACTCCCGGTCACGTCGACTTCACCATCGAGGTCGAGCGTTCGCTTCGCGTGCTCGACGGTGCCGTATGCGTGCTCGACTCCAACCAGGGCGTCGAGCCGCAGACCGAGACCGTCTGGCGCCAGGGTGACAAGTACAAGGTTCCGCGCATCGTCTTCGCCAACAAGATGGACAAGACGGGTGCGGACTTCTTCAAGTGCCTGGCCGACATCGTCGACCGCCTGGGCGCCAAGCCGATCGCTATCCAGCTGCCGATCGGCGCCGAGAACAACTTCAAGGGCGTGATCGACCTCGTGAAGATGCAGGGCATCGTCTGGAACGACGAGTCGCTCGGCGCGAAGTTCGACTATGTCGACATCCCGGCCGACCTCGTCGATCAGGCCAAGGAATATCGCGAGAAGATGGTGGAAGCCGCCGTCGAGCTCGATGACGACGCCATGGCCGCCTATTTGGACGGCAACGAGCCTGACGAGGCGACGCTGAAGCGCCTGCTCCGCAAGGCGGTACTGACGGGTGCGTTCTATCCGGTGCTGTGCGGCTCGGCCTTCAAGAACAAGGGCGTGCAGCCGCTGCTCGACGCCGTCGTCGATTATCTGCCGTCGCCGCTCGACGTGCCCGCGATCAAGGGCACCGACAGCAAGGGCAATGAAGTCGTCCGCAAGGCCGACGACAAGGAGCCCCTGGCGCTGCTCGCGTTCAAGATCATGGACGACCCGTTCGTCGGCACCATCACCTTCTGCCGCATCTATTCGGGTGTGCTGCAGTCGGGCACCGGTGTCATCAACTCGACCCGCGAGAAGAAGGAGCGGATCGGGCGTATGCTCCTGATGCACGCGAACAACCGCGAAGACATCAAGGAAGCCTATGCCGGCGACATCGTGGCGCTCGCGGGCCTCAAGGAAGCTCGCACCGGCGACACGCTGTGCGATCCCAACCACGAGGTGGTCCTGGAAAAGATGGAATTCCCGGATCCGGTGATCGAGATTGCGATCGAGCCGAAGTCGAAGGCGGACCAGGAGAAGCTGGGTATCGCGCTTGCCAAGCTCGCGGCGGAAGATCCGTCGTTTCGGGTGTCGACCGATCACGAGTCCGGCCAGACCATCCTCAAGGGCATGGGCGAACTCCATCTCGACATCAAGGTCGACATCCTCAAGCGTACCTACAAGGTCGACGCCAATATCGGCGCGCCGCAGGTGGCGTTCCGCGAGCGCGTGACCAAGCGGGTCGAGCACTCCTATACCCACAAGAAGCAGACCGGCGGTACCGGCCAGTTCGCTGCTGTGACGATCATCGTCGAGCCGAACGAGCCCGGCAAGGGCTACGAGTTCGAATCGAAGATTGTCGGCGGCGCGGTGCCGAAGGAATACATCCCCGGCGTCGAAAAGGGCGTTGAGAGCGTGCTCGGTTCGGGCGTGGTTGCAGGCTTCCCGGTGGTGGACGTCAAGGTCCAGCTCATCGACGGCAAGTATCACGACGTTGACTCCTCGGCGCTGGCCTTCGAAATCGCAACGCGGGCCTGCTTCCGCGAGGCGCTGCAGATGGGTAAGTCCGTCCTGCTCGAGCCGATCATGAAGGTCGAGGTGGTGACGCCGGAAGACTACACCGGCTCGGTCATCGGTGACCTCAACTCGCGGCGCGGCCAGATCCAGGGTCAAGACATGCGCGGCAACGCCAACGTCATCAATGCGATGGTGCCGCTCATGAACATGTTCGGTTACGTGAATAACCTGCGCTCGATGAGCCAGGGGCGCGCAACCTTCACGATGCAGTTCGACCATTACGCGGAAGCGCCGGCGAACGTATCGGCAGAAGTCCAGAAGAAGTTTGCCTGATTGTCGCGAGCCGCAAGCTAGCGATTGAACGGAGAGTCAAATGGCCAAAGCAAAGTTTGAACGTACCAAACCGCACTGCAATATCGGAACGATCGGTCACGTCGACCATGGCAAGACGTCGTTGACGGCGGCGATCACCAAGATCCTGGCCGAAACCGGCGGTGCAACGTTCACGGCGTACGACCAGATCGACAAGGCGCCGGAAGAGAAGGCGCGCGGCATCACCATCTCGACCGCTCACGTCGAGTATGAGACGAAGAACCGCCACTATGCGCACGTCGACTGCCCCGGCCACGCCGACTATGTGAAGAACATGATCACCGGCGCCGCCCAGATGGACGGTGCGATCCTGGTCGTGTCCGCCGCCGACGGCCCGATGCCGCAGACCCGCGAGCACATCCTGCTCGCCCGTCAGGTCGGCGTGCCGGCGCTCGTCGTGTTCCTCAACAAGTGCGACATGGTCGACGATCCGGAGCTGCTCGAGCTCGTCGAACTCGAGGTGCGCGAGCTGCTCTCGAAGTATGAGTTCCCCGGCGACAAGATCCCGATCATCAAGGGTTCGGCGCTGGCCGCTCTTGAAGATTCGGACAAGAAGCTGGGCCATGAAGCGATCCTCGAGCTGATGAAGAATGTCGACGAGTACATTCCGCAGCCCGAGCGTCCGATCGACCAGCCCTTCCTGATGCCGGTCGAAGACGTGTTCTCGATCTCCGGCCGCGGCACCGTGGTGACCGGCCGTGTCGAGCGCGGCATCATCAAGGTCGGCGAGGAAATCGAGATCGTCGGTTTGCGTGCGACCCAGAAGACCACTGTCACCGGCGTCGAAATGTTCCGTAAGCTGCTCGACCAGGGCCAGGCGGGCGACAACATCGGTGCACTGCTCCGCGGTACCAAGCGCGAGGAGGTCGAGCGCGGCCAGGTGCTGTGCAAGCCGGGTTCGGTCAAGCCGCACACCAAGTTCAAGGCTGAGGCTTACATCCTCACCAAGGAAGAGGGCGGTCGTCACACCCCGTTCTTCACCAACTACCGTCCGCAGTTCTACTTCCGCACCACCGACGTGACCGGCGTCGTGCACCTGCCTGAGGGCACCGAGATGGTGATGCCGGGCGACAACATCGCGATGGAAGTGCACCTGATCGTGCCGATCGCGATGGAAGAGAAGCTGCGCTTCGCCATCCGTGAAGGCGGTCGCACCGTCGGCGCCGGCGTCGTTGCCGCGATCATCGAGTAAGCGAAAAGAAGGCGAACAGGGAGTAGCGAGTAGCAAACAGAAACGGATGGAATCGCGGGTCGGTGGTCTTCCACTGTTCGCCATTCACTGTTCGCTATTCGCCGTCTCGCTGCTCACCACTCTCTAAAAGAAAGTTACGGCAATGAACGGCCAGAATATTCGCATACGGCTCAAGGCGTTCGACCATCGCATTCTCGATACGTCGACGCGTGAGATCGTGAACACGGCGAAACGGACGGGTGCCCAGGTTCGCGGACCCATTCCGCTGCCGACCCGCATCGAGAAGTTCACCGTCAACCGTTCGCCGCATGTCGACAAGAAGAGCCGCGAGCAATTCGAGATGCGCACGCACAAGCGCCTTCTCGACATTGTCGATCCGACCCCGCAGACCGTCGATGCTCTCATGAAGCTCGACCTGGCTGCTGGTGTGGACGTCGAGATCAAGCTCTAAGATTTTAATTCCGTCCGCGGCTCGAAGCGAGTGCGGACCAGAGAAGAACAGGAAGCACACCGATGCGCTCCGGAGTGATCGCACAGAAGGTCGGGATGACGCGGGTCTTCACGGAGACCGGCGAGCATATCCCCGTGACCGTGCTGAAGCTCGGCAATTGCCAGGTCCTTGGTCACCGCACCAAGGAGAAGAACGGCTACGTCGCGCTGCAGCTTGGCTCAGGCAGCCGCAAGACCGTCTATATGCCCAAGGCCGAGCGCGGCCAGTTCGCGGTCGCCAAGGTCGAGCCGAAGCGCGACGTCCAGGAATTCCGCGTCTCCGAGGATGCGCTGATCCCGGTCGGTGCGGAGATCCAGGCTGACCATTTCGTTGTCGGCCAGTTCGTCGACGTGACCGGCACCTCGATCGGCAAGGGTTTTGCGGGAGGCATGAAGCGCTGGAATTTCGGCGGTCTGCGCGCCACCCACGGCGTGTCGGTCTCGCACCGCTCGATCGGTTCGACCGGCGGCCGTCAGGACCCCGGCAAGACCTGGAAGAACAAGAAGATGCCCGGCCACATGGGTGTCGATCGCATCACCACGCTCAATCTGCGTGTGGTGAAGACCGATGTCGAGCGTGGCCTGATTCTGGTCGAAGGCGCCGTTCCCGGCTCCAAGGGTGGCTGGATCAGAGTGCGCGACGCCGTGAAGAAGCCGCTGCCGAAGGACGCGCCGAAGCCCGGCAAGTTCAAGGTCGCGGACGACGCGGCTGCGGCAGCGCCGGCCGAGCAGGGAGCCTGACCATGGAATTGAAAGTCACGACTCTCGAGGGCAAGGACGCGGGCTCGGTCACGCTGTCGGATGCGATCTTCGGCCTCGAGCCGCGCGCCGACATCATCGCTCGCTGCGTGCAGTGGCAGCTCAACAAGCGCCAGGCCGGCACCCACAAGGCCAAGGGCCGCGCCGAGATCTGGCGCACCGGCAAGAAGATGTACAAGCAGAAGGGCACCGGCGGTGCCCGTCACGGCTCGGCCCGCGTGCCGCAGTTCCGCGGCGGTGGCCGTGCCTTCGGTCCGGTGGTGCGTTCGCACGCCACCGACCTGCCGAAGAAGGTTCGCGCGCTTGCGCTCAAGCATGCGCTATCGGCCAAGGCCAAGGACGGCGATCTCGTCGTGCTTGAGGCCGCGAAGCTCGAGGCCGCCAAGACCAAGGCGCTGCTCGGGCACTTCTCGGGGCTCGGCTTGACCAACGCGCTGATCATCGATGGCGCCGAGCTGCATGACGGCTTTGCCAATGCCGCCCGCAACATCCCGAACATGGACGTGCTGCCGATCCAGGGTATCAACGTCTACGACATCCTGCGCCGCCAGAAGCTTGTGCTGACCAAGGCGGCGGTCGATGCGCTGGAGGCGCGCTTCAAATGAAGAACATCGAGCCTCGCCATTACGACATCATCGTCGCACCCGTCGTGACCGAGAAGGCCACGATGGCTTCCGAGCACAACAAGGTGCTGTTCAAGGTCGCCGCGAAAGCGACCAAGCCGCAGATCAAGGAAGCCATCGAGAAGCTGTTCGACGTCAAGGTCAAGAGCGTCAACACGCTGGTGCGCAAGGGCAAGAACAAGGTGTTCCGCGGGACGTATGGCTCGCAGTCGGACACCAAGCGCGCGATCGTGACTCTCGAAGAGGGCCACCGCATCGACGTGACCACCGGACTCTGAGGCGATACGGTTATGGCACTCAAGCAATTCAATCCGACGACCCCGGGGCAGCGCCAGCTGGTCATGGTCGACCGCTCGGCCCTCTACAAGGGCAAGCCGGTCAAGACCCTGACCGAGGGCAAGCAGTCGACCGGCGGGCGCAACAACAACGG
>Ga0307474_10001752_pt1 | contig 15724 bp, 14 predicted proteins | sample atmos_gasesECM1C_2_FD_203312 | JGI IMG/M metagenome (GOLD analysis project Ga0307474, IMG submission 203312) | Hardwood forest soil microbial communities from Morgan-Monroe State Forest, Indiana, United States - atmos_gasesECM1C_05 | ecosystem: Environmental > Terrestrial > Soil > Temperate... | reverse complement strand
GCCACATCTCCGGCCTGCTGGCCGGAGAGCAGGCGGTCAAGACCCCGCTCACCCGTCAGATGGACCGGCTGACCAGGCAGATCCTGGTGATCGCGGGCGTCGCGCTGGTCGCGTCGATGGCGCTGAACTTGTCCCGGGGCGAAACGTTCATCGCGGTCTTCAACGCCGCTGTCGCCTTCGCCATCGCCGCGATCCCGGTCGGGCTGCCTACCGTGGTCACGACCATCTTGGCCTGGGGGACGCAGCAGCTCGCCAAGGCCGGCGCGATCATGAAACGGCTGACCTCGACCCAGACGCTGGGCTCCACCTCGGCGATCAACTCGGACAAGACCGGCACGCTGACGCTGAACCAGATGACCGCGGTCCAGATGATCGCCGCCGGACGGCGGTACACGGTCGACGGGCAGGGCTACTCGACCGCCGGGCGGATTACCCGGGTCGGCGGGCAGGCGGACATCCCGCTCGATGAGTTCCTGGTGCCGATGGTGCTGTGCTCGGACGCGGTGGTCAGGGACGGCGAGCTGGTCGGGGACCCGACCGAAGGCGCGCTGGTCGTGCTGGCCGCCAAGGGCGGCATCGACGCGGTCTCCACCAGGGAGCGGTACCCGCGGATCGCCGAGCTGCCGTTCGACGCGGCCTACAAGCTGATGGCCACCTTCCACACGATGACCGACGCGGCCGGCAAGCAGGTGATCCGGTGCTTCGTCAAGGGCGCGCCGGACCAGCTGCTGACGCGGGCCGCCACGGTCGTGGGCGCCGACGACGGCCCGGCGCCGGCTGACGGCGCCTTCGGTCAGCGGTACCTGGCCGAGAATCAGCGGTTCGGCGAGCAGGGCCTGCGGGTGATGGCCACCGCGCGCAAGGACTTCGACCCGGCCGCCTTCAACCCCCGCGCCGACCTGCTCCCGCTGGTCACCGGGCTGGAGCTGCTCGCCCTGGTCGGCATGGCCGACCCGCCCCGCCCCACCGCCAAGGCGTCCATCGCCAAGGCCAAGGCCGCCGGGATCAGGGTCCGGATGATCACCGGCGACTACGCGGTCACCGCGGCCGCGGTGGCCGGCCAGCTCGGTATCGACGGCACCGCGCTCACCGGCGCTGAGTTCGGCGCCATGAGCGATGCGGAGGCCCTGGCCAAGGTCGACAGCATCGGCGTGATCGCCCGGGTCACCCCCGAACACAAGGTCCGCCTGGTGGAGGTGCTCCAGAAGCAAGGCCAGATCGTCGCGATGACCGGGGACGGCGTTAACGACGCGCCCGCGGTCAAGAAGGCCGACATCGGGATCGCGATGGGGATCACCGGCACCGAGGTGACCAAGGAAGCCGCGGTCATGATCTTGACCGACGACAACTTCTCCACCATCGTCAAGGCCGTCGAAGTGGGCCGCGGGCTGTATGACAACCTCGCCCGGTACGTCCGGTTTCAGGTCGGCGGGATGTTCGGCTACATCGCCGCGTTCCTCGGGGCCAGCATCTTCAACATCGCCAAGGGCATACCGCTACTCCCGCTGCAGACGCTGTGGGTGAGCTTCACCATGCTGTCCATCCAGTCGGTCGGGCTCGGCTACAGCAAACCCGCCGCCGGGCTGATGGAACGTCCGCCGCTGCCGCCCAGCCGGCCGATCCTGACCCGCGCGCTCATCGTCTGGCTCGCCCTAGCCGGCCTGCTGATGGCGATCGGCACCCTCAGCGTGATCAGCTGGGCAGACCCGGCGCACGGGCTCGGTACCGCCCGGACCATGGGCATGGTCACGTTCGCGCTGTTCCTCCTGTTCTTCTCAATCGAGTCCAAAGACGAACAGGACTCAGCGTTCTCCCTCGATACCTTCTCCGACAAGACGTTCGTGATCACGACCAGCGGGTCCTTCGTCCTGCTGATCCTGTCCACCGTCCTGAGCATCTTCCAGACCGTGCTGAAGACCGTCAGGCTCGACGTCCGGCAGTGGCTGATCTGCACCGCCGTAGCCCTGTCGATCGTGGTCGCCGCCGAGATTCGCAAAGCTGTGCTGCGGCAAACCGCTGCGAAGGCCATCTACCCCGCAGGCGCGCCCGGGCCCTACCCACTGCCGGCTCAACGCCCGCCGGGCGCCTGACACGGCCGAGTCCGCGCCGCTCCGGCAGGTGGCGGCAGCCGCAGGCGGTCACCAGTAAGGCATGATCCGATCAGCCCGCGAGCGACGATTCGCCCGCTGGCAATGTGCTCACACTCAGCGATAGGAAATCGGCGCGCTGCAGACTTGGGTGCTGCGCAGCGAGGGGAAGACCATCCTGATCGATACCGGGGCCGGGAACGGGAAGGACCGGCCGCTGCCTACGTTCGCGCACCTGCACACGAGCTTCCTCGCGGACCTTGCGGCCGCGGGCGTCGCCCCGGAGGACGTGGACGTGGTGATCAACACCCACCTGCACCTGGACCACACCGGCTGGAACACGCGCCCGGAGGACGGGCAGTGGGTTCCGACCTTCCCGAACGCCATCTACCTGATGCCGAAGACCGACTTCGACTACTGGAATCCGGCCAGCGGTCACGTATCCGCGGTCCTAGGGCAGGGTAAATGACGGGTCGTTCACCGACAGCATTAGCCCGTGCACCAGGCCGGGCAGACGGTGCTATGGGACGACAGCTACACCATCGACTCCAGCCTGCGCCTGGAGCCCGCGCCCGGGCACACGGCGGGCTCCTCCGTGCTCAAGCTGCACAGCGGCACCGACCGCGTAGTGTTCGCCGGCGACACGGTCCACGTTCCGGTGCAGTTTCTCGAGCCGGACTACAGCAGCTGCCTGTGCGAGGACCCGGCGGTCGCAACAGCCACCCGCCTGCAGATCCTCGGCTGGGCCGCCGACAACGGCGCGCTGGTAATGCCCGCCCATTTCGCAGGCGGCGGCGGCGGAGTCGAGCTAACCCGCGACGGCACCAAGTTCGCCATCAAGCAATGGGCCCCGTTCAAGCGGATCTAAACCGGCCGGCGATCACCCCCGGGCCAGCATCACACCGGCCACGACGAACCAGCGACAACACGACCCGAGCTCCTGGCCCAGGCGCCGGGATGTTCAGGCAGGTTTCTCCTGCGGCCGCGCGCCGTACGCCGCGCGGATCTGCCGCTCGGTTTCCTCTCGTGACAGGTAGACGTTCAGATCCGTCCCTGTGACGCGTTGAGCGCCCATCGCGTTCCCGTACTGGCAGGCCGCGACGTAATCCCGGCACGCGAGGTAGCCGTAGGCCAGTCCGCCCGCGAACGAGTCGCCGGCACCGGTCGTGTCCACGACGTGCTCCACCTCGATGCGATCGACGAACTCCTCAGCGACACCGCCGGAGCCGTCCCGGAAGAAGGCTACGCAGCCACGCTCGTCGAGGGTCACGCATACCGCCCCGACACCGCGGTCCAGGCAGTGATGCGCCAGGTCGCGCAGCTGTTCGTCGCTCAGCGTCGGCGGATCAGCCATCACCTCCGCCGACTCACCGAGCCACATCGTGACCGCTTCGTCAAGGTTCATCTTCAGAATGTCGACGTACGGGAGCCATACGTCCTGGTCAGCCCACACCCTTGGGTGGCGCTCGCCGCTGCGAGCCAGGCCCGTCGCCGGGCCGTGGGCATCCAGCACCACAGGTGCACGACTGTGCTCCTTTATGTGCCGCAGCGTTGGCTGCCCCACCTCGTAGTCCGTGATCGGGACACAGACAAACATGTCGGCATCGAGCACCTGGTCGAGGTCGGCCGGCAGGACCGGGTTCATGAAGCTCGTCTGCCGCTCGATACGACGATTCTGGTCGATATACCGCAGCTCGACCACGTCCCCGCGGTCGGCCGACGACGTTATGCCGGAGGTGTCGATATTCGGGTAGGACCCCAGGATCTGCTTGATCGGACCCTCGTCCTGTCGGCGGACGTGTGAAATTGGGACGACCGTGTCGCCAGCATCCAGCAGAGCCGACAGGGCAGCCGCCGTATATATTACGGTCCCGTACTTGCGGAACCGCTCACCGGCATAGGTCACGACCTGGTCGCGCGGGATCGGGCCCAGCACCGCAACCTTGCGGCCCGCCCGGCTTCTCATGTCATTCATCACAAACACCTCCGGCACCTGTCGGCATCGCACCGCGCGATGCAAGGCCAGTTGCGCTGGGGGGCCTGCCAGCTGCGCTGCACGGCCTTGTAGTCACTTACGACCGCTCTTTTGATCCTGCCGGCCCTGGGGATCACCAACATCACGTCTCCAGCCAACCTCCTGTCGGCTCATGGCGCTAGGCGCTGTCTTGTCGATCATGGTGGGCCGCGGAGCCAGATCGGATCGAGGCAACGTCCGCGGTGCCCTGGCAGATGAGTTCACGCATGTCATACCACGTGGCGCCAAGCGGGCCTGCGCGCTGAAGCAGAGCTCGACGGTGTTGCGCCGTTGCAGTGCCCCGTGTCGAAGGTGCGAGGCCGGCCGCCACGGCGGCCGCGGACGCGGCAGCTGATGCTTGTTCGGACGAACGCGGCACAGGAGCCCCCAGGTGAGGACGGCACAGCGGACGACGCCAGAACCAGCTGTTCTGCGCCCCTCGGGAGCGACCAGACTCGTCATCGGCACGCAGCCCATACTCGGCAGGGAGTGAGCATCGCTGATATTTTCGGGCCCGATATACAGAGATGATCACCCGTATATCACTCGCCGTGCGCGCAGCAGCTAGCTGGTCGTGCCGGCCAGGCCTTCTCCGCGACCGCCGCCGGGCACGCCGGGGGCGGGAGGCGGATGCCAGCTGGCCTGGGTGCGTATCAGGCGGGCCTGCCGCCGCTCCGGGCAAGTAAGTGGCGGGGGTCGCCGCGGTCCCGGGATCTGGCTGAAGCCGGGAAGAGGGGGATACGTGGCTTGGGATACCTTCGCGCCCGGGCATCACCTCGGGCTGGATCGGCGGCTGCGCACCCGATCCGCGCCGGGGCAGCGGCCATGAGCACCGTGGCCGGTCGCAGGCGCCCCGGCACCGCGGCAGGCCCAGGGCGCACCCGGCATGTTCTGGTCCGCGATGAACTTGGCCGCCTGAGTCTGCGGCGGCTACGGCCGTGGCACCACGTGCTGGCCCGCTGCGCGGCGGCGCGGCTGGACCGGCAGCTCGCCGCCGGCACCAGTCCCGAGGCCAGCGCCCGGCTGGCCGCGCGCGCCGTCCAGCTGACCTCGATGACGTTCCGCCGCGACCTGGCCACCAGCGTGCAGCGGATCCTCGCGGCCGCCGGAGACCCGCCCGCGACCATGCCATCGCGGGCGGCCTCCGTTCCGCCGCTGCGGCTGCCGCTGAGCCGGCACCAGATCAGCCAGCTGGCCGGACCGCTGGCGCGGCTGGCCGGCGACCTGGCCGCGCCCGGCCCGGTCCCGGTGCAGGGCGTGGCTATCGCCTGCCAGCTGCTCGCTGACGGCACCGGCCCGCTCTACCATCCGGCCCGCGGCGACGACCTCAGTGACCTGATCGAGGAACTGACCCAGGCCCTGAGCTGGTAACCTTTCACACCCTGCGCGATGCCCCGCCGGCGGCCGCGCGCTGTGTTCGCGCTGCGGATCGCTTGAAAGCGAGATCCGCCCTACCTGCATCTGCCTGTGACCGCAAGCTCGCGGGCCCAAACGCACCACAGGTGCTGTATTCCAACAAGCCGGCCCCGATAGCCCCAGGCCCGGTAACCCCGCTTCCGAACGCCATAGTCAGATCGACGAGGCGCTGCAGGCCACCGCCGACGACGACTCCAACGCCGCCACGGCTGCAGCCAGTCGCAGCTACCTGGCAGCTGAGGACGACTGGTGATCGAGCGCGGCAGCATCTGCTGGGCCGATCTCGGTGAAGCTCGCGTGTTGACCTGGACGTGGCCGATCACCTGCCGGATCTCCCGGCCGGCCTGGATCTCGCCGTGTTCAGGGTCATCCAGGAGGCGATCACCAACGTGGTCAAGCACGCCGCCGCGGACCATGCCAGGTGCGCCTCACCCGCCAGCAGGACAAGATCACCGTCGAGGTCACCGATGACGGCCGCGGGCTCACTAATCAACCGGACGAGAAACCGTCGGGGCACGGGCTGATCGGTATCCGCGAGGGGGTCGCCATGTACGGCGGGGAGTTCTCCGCCGGCCCGCTGCCCGCGGGCGGCTTCCGGGTCACCGCCGCTTTCCCGCTGACCCTTGCCACGGCTGTGGCATGAGCCAGATCCGCGTCCTGGTCGCCGACGACCAAGCGCTGCTGCGGGCCAGCTTCCGGGTCCTGCTGGACAGCGAACCCGACCTGGTCACGGTCGGCGAGGGCGGGCACCGGGGCCCAGGCCGTCACGCTCGCCCGGCAGGAAAAGCCCGACGTCATCTTGATGGACATCCGCATGCCGATGCTGGACGGCATCGAGGCGACCCGCCAGATCACCAGCGACCCGGCGGCGGGCACGGCAAAGGTGCTGATCCTGACCACCTTCGACCTGGATGAGTACGTCTTCGCCGCGCTCCGGGCCGGGGCCAGCGGCTTCGTGCTCAAGGACACGCCGCCCGATGAGCTACTCGCAGCGATCCGGGTGATCGCGGCGGGCGAGGCGCTGCTGTCTCCTGCCATCACCCGGCAGCTCATCAACGAGTTCGCAAAGATACCTGAGCCGGGCAACAGCAAGCGTCCGGCAGCGCTCGAGGAGATCACCGACCGGGAACGGGAAGTGCTCACGCTGATCGGGCTCGGCCTGTCCAACGATGAGATCGCCGCCAGGCTGTTCGTCAGCATGTCCACGGTCAAGGCGCACATCGGCCGGCTGCTGGCCAAGCTGGGCGCCCGCGACCGGGCCCAGCTCGTCATCGCCGCGTACAGCGCCAGGCTGGTGGGCGACCGGTAATGAAGCTGACCACGATCGGGCGCGAAGAGGACGGGCGTTAGCTCCCGGTAGCCTGCTGGCGCCCCGGCCCGGGCTACTGGATGATCTCCAGCGGCGTGCTCTGCAGCGGCATCGCCTACGCGCAACCACCTGGCCGCTGTAGCTATGGCTGGGGCGTTGAGGGGTGAGGAGCAGGTCAAGCACCACGCAGGTTCCGGATGAAGCGAACCCGGTCGCCGCCATAGCCGTCATAGCCGGAGGAAACCGGGATGCCGTCGACCTCTTCATCGCCGGGCTCCAGCCGGAAACCCATCCGCTGGTGGAACGCGACCGAGCCGCGGTTCACCGGGGACGTGACTGCGCGGACCAGGACGCAGCCGCGAGCCTCAGCAACCTGGAAGAACGCCTCATAAAGCAGGCGGCCGAGTCCGCTGCCGCGCTCGGCCGGATCTACGCCGACAAAGTGAATGTAGGCCTCGCCGGGCCTGGACTGGGAGATGAACCCGGCCAGGAAACCGGCCAGCTTGCCGTCGCGTTCCGCCGCAAAACTGGTGTCGGTGAAGTGCTCGAAGAACAGCCGCGGAAGCTTGTCCGCCATCTGGCGGCCGCCCCACCATCGGTCGATGACCGAGATCACAAACGGGTAGTCGGCTGTGCTGAGCTGGCGGATCTGGAACGTCATGGTGCAACAGCCTCCCCTGATCCTGACGGTCGGCACAGCCGTTCGGCAATCATCGCAGGCTCCGGTGTCTCAACAGCAACCGAATTCGACCTGCGCGTCGGCGCACTAAGGCAACGGGCGCGCCTTCGAGGCATCCCGCCGGACAAAGTCAGCGACGTGGCGCGCAGCGATGTCGTTACGCTCCGGTTCGCCAACGCCGACCCCGGCTGCGGTATCCGCCTATATGGCGTCGTTCCCACCCGGTCAGCGAGATGGCTTCCGGTGTGCAGAACAGGCAATGCGCGCGCCGTCGGGCACGCGGTCCATACACCTACTCGCCGCGCCGTGCCGGCAGGGAGGTCTGCAGCTCCTGGTGTATCAGCTCGGTGTGCGGCTCCTCTGTGCAAGTGAGCAGCAAGAACGGTGGCGGTTCAGCAGCTGGCAAAAGACGGGCAAGACGGGGGAACTAGTGACTGCGAACAACGTTTGGGCTCAAGCATCACCAGGTCAGGCCGGCCTGCCGCCGACGTCCTGCGTCGCTGCGGCCGCGAGCCGGCCGGTCAGGCAAGCATGAGCGCGAGCATGGTCTCGGCGGACGGATCGCTGGCCTTCCGGCGGATCATGGACGTCCCGTTCCAGACGTGCGTGGCGGCACTTGACAGCTGGCAGCGCACGGGGTGCGGCGAACTGCGAGTCGGTGAAAGCCAGTTGTGCGGCCCGGTCGAGCGTGATCGCAAGACTGGAACACGCCGGATCCAGGTCCGCCTGGCCCGGGGATCGCTGCGTCCGCTGCTGCGCATGAGACTAGACATCGACCGCTGGTCCGCGTCGTCTACCGTGGTCGAGCTCATCCCGTGCGGGCGCGTCCGGCCGACCGCGGCCTATTTCCGCGCCGGGCACCTCCTGCTCGACTTGCTGACCCGCTCGTTGCTGCAGTACGTGCCTGCGGCCGTTGCCCGTGACACTGCGAGTCGGCCACATGTGCCCGTCAGTTCCGGGCGTCCTTGAGGCCGCCGAGCCGCAGGACAGGCCGCCACCCGCCATGCCCTAGCGGTTGCGGCGATGACACACCGTGACTCGATGGTGAACGTGAATCGCCAATGCACGCCAGCCCGTTGGTCCCGGCAGATTGCCGCCCGCAGCGGGGATTCTCGCTGGCGCCACAACAATTCCCGCGCGCCAGGTCCCCAGGTCACGCAAAGCTGCAGACGATCTGGCTTCGCCGCGCCAGCACAGACAGCCGTCAGGTTGATCGCCTCCCGCGAGCAGGGTGGCTATTCCGGGTTGGCCGTTTGGTAAGGCTGGTTGTCAGCGGTGGCGCCTTGACGCCTGAATGCTAGCGCTCTTCGGGAGCGGGGCAGTCCGGCTGGCCTGGGCCGCGTGTGGGGGTGCTAGCGGCGTACCGGTGCAGGCCTGGGACGCTGTCACGTTAGCTACTGGTACGGGGGTTGGCGTGCGGGGTGGGCTGATCGTGGCCGTGCGGAGTGCCGGGGTCGGGGGTGGTGATGGTGGCGAGCAGGCGCAGGCGTTCTTCGGAGTCGCTGCCCGGCTGGGCGTGGTAGGTGACCACGGCCTGCATGTCGCTGCCCGTGATGAGGAGCCTTTCGTAGTTGAGCTCGAGTGGCCCGACCTGCGAGTGGTTGAACAGGCTGGTACCGGTGGTCCTGTGCTTGACGTCCTGCCTGGCCCACAGCGTGCGGAAGCGTTCGCTGCGCAGGGATAGCTCACCGACGAGTTCGACCAGGCGCGGGTCGCCGGTGTCCGGGCCGGCCATCGAGCGCAGGTGCGGGACGGCCCGGGCGGTCATGGCGTCCCAGTCCGGGCGCAGCTCGCGCATTTCCGGTTCGATGAAGGCGTCGAGGATGGCGTTGCGGCCGGGGGTGAGGAACGGGGACAGCGCGGTGGCCAGGGTGTTGGCGGCGAGGATGTCCATGTACATGCCGTGGACGTAGGCCGGGGTGAGCGGCCAACCGCTGATGAGGGTGCGGATGCCGTCGCTGACCTTCTCCGGCCGGCGGGTGCGCTTGCTGCGGGGGCTGGGCGGCCTGGCGAGCTGGAGCAGGTAGCTGGTGGCGTCCTCGTCGAGTTGCAGCGTCCGGGCGATGGCCAGCAGCACCTGGTCCGACGGGTGCCGGTCGCGGCCTTGCTCCAGGCGGACGTAGTAGTCGGAGCTGACCCCGGCGAGGAAGGCGACCTCCTCGCGGCGCAGGCCCGGGACGCGGCGGTTCCCCGGGTCGGGTACCCCTGCCGCGCCGGGGTCCGCGAGCGCTCGGCGGACGCGCAGGTACCGGCCCAGAGCGCCGATGGCTGCGGCGGCTGGCATGCATCCAGGCTAAACGCTGCCTGCCGCCTGCCGGGTGGCCCTGGCACTCCTAGTCTTCACCCGTCCTGTTCCGCCTCCGGCCGATGACGCATAGTGGCAGTGCACGGCCTGCCGCCGTGCGGCAGTCAGCCGAGGAGGATCCATGTCGCAGCTTTTCCAGACGCCGTTCGGCCGCTACTCCACCGCGTCGCAGGTGGTCGACGGGGTCGATCTGTCCGGTCAGCGGGCGATCGTGACCGGGGCTGGCTCGGGCATCGGCACCGAAACTGCGCGGGCCCTGGCTTCGGCCGGCGCAGAAGTTGTCCTGGCGGTTCGGCGTCCGCAGGCAGCCGGGCAGCTCGCCGCCGGGATCGCCGGCTCCACTGGCAACGCCAAGGTCTCGGTTCGTGCCCTGGACCTGGCCGATCAGGACTCGATCCGCGGTTTCGCCGCGGCCTGGGACCAGCCGCTGCATATCCTGGTCAACAACGCCGGCATCATGGCGCTGCCGGAGCTTGAGCGCACCCGTGAGGGCTGGGAAAAGCAGTTTGCCACGAACTTCCTGGGCCACTTCGCCCTCACCATCGGGCTGCACGACGCGCTCGCTGACGCGGACGGCGCGCGGATCGTGTCCGTCAGCTCCAGCGCCAATCTGTTGTCCCCAGTCGTGTTCGACGACCTGCATTTTGACTTCCGCCCCTACGACCCCTTCGCCGCCTACGGCCAGTCCAAGACCGCCGACGCGCTGCTGGCCGTCGAGGCCACGCGCCGCTGGTCCGGCGACGGCATCTACGCCAACGCCCTCAACCCCGGCGCCATCGCCACCGGCCTGCAACAGCACACCGGCGGCCTGAGGACTCCCAGGGAGCGGCAGAAGACTGTCCAGCAGGGCGCGGCCACCTCCGTGCTGCTGGCCGCCTCCCCGCTGCTGGGCAAGGTCGGCGGCCGCTACTTCGAGGACTGCAACGAGGCGCCCGTGGTCACTCGCCGTCCCGCCGACTACACCGGCGTCGCCTGGTACGCCCTCGACCCGGCCAACGCCGAGCGGCTTTGGAACACCGCACTTGACCTCCTGCCGGCCTGACCCTTGCCGGCCTTCATACTCAGCCACGCCAATCGGAAAAGAGACCAGATTATGACCGCAAACCAGCACACCGCGACGGTCGGATTCATCGGCCTAGGCGACCAGGGAGCGCCGATGGCCCAGGCCATCGGCGACAGCGACTTCGCGCTGCACGTGTGGGCCCGCCGCCCGCAAAGCCTGGACGTCCTCGCCGGGACCCGGTGCACCGCGCACGACTCCGCCGCCAGCCTGGCCTCGGCTGTTGACATCTTGGAGCTGTGCCTGCGCGACGACCGGGACATCTGGGACGTCCTGGGGACCCCGGGCATGGAAGACGCCCTGCGCCCCGGCCTGATCGTCGTCAACCACGGCACCGGCGACCCGGGGGAGAACCGCGAGATCGCCGGGCACCTAGCCGGGAAACGGGTCAGCTACCTCGACGCCCCCGTCAGCGGCGGCGGCGCCGGAGCCCGGGCCCGCACCCTGACCACCATGGCCGGCGGCGACCACACGGCATACCAGGAGTGCGAGCCGGTCTTCGCCACGTTCTCCCGCACCGTCGCCTACATGGGTCCATCGGGCAGCGGGCAGGTCACCAAGCTTCTCAACAACGCCATGACCATGTCCAACCTCGGCAACGCGGTCGACCTGATCCGCCTGCTATCCCGGCTGGGCATGGACGTGCAGGTGGTCCTTGATGTCATCACCGTCAGTAGTGGCGGCAGCACCGTCCTGCGAACCCTCCGCAGCGACGTGACCACCCAGATCGCCCCCCACATCCAGAGCCTGATGCGCAAAGACATCGAGCATTTCGCCGGCGCCATCCGGGCCTACGGCCTTGACCCCCAGCCGCTGCACGACCGCGGCCTGGCCGGCGCCAGCGGCTTGGTCGAGGCCGTCGGACTGCTCGCGGCCGGTGCCGGGCGCTGACCACCAGCCGTCCGGCCCGCCGCGGCGCACTCAGGCGCGCACCCCGGGGCCCGGGGCCCGGCCTGACCAAGGAACAGCTACACGCTCACGCAGGTGATCAGCATGACGTACGCACAACCGGAACCAGAACCGCGGACCGCGGACGGCGCGGGGGCGCCGCAGGGCCTTGAACTGCGGCATCTGCGCTACTTCGCGGCGCTCGCCGATGCAGGCAGCTTCACCCGTGCCGCGGAGCAGATCTTCATCGCCCAGCCCATCTGAGCCAGCAGATCCGGCGGCTGGAACAGATCGTCGGGACACCGCTGCTGCACCGCCGCACGACGGGCTGACACTGACCCCGGCGGGCCGCGTGCTGCTGGACGCCTCCCGGGCCGTGCTGTCCCGCCTCGATCACGAGCTGAGCCGGACCCGGCAGGCCGCGGGCCTGGGACGGCCCCGGCTGCGGATGGTCCTCCCGCCGGGCTTGCCGAGTCCCTGGCGCTCAAGGCCGCCGCCGGGCTGCGGGCCGCGGCGGCCGCCGCGGACGTGGACGTGGCCTGGCTGGAAGCCGCCCTGGACGCCGAGTTCTCGCTGCTCGGCACCCGCCGGGCCGACGCCGGCCTGGCCGGCTCACCGACGGCCTGCAGGCACCGCCCGCTCCGTTGGAGGCGATGACCCTCGGGGAGTTCGAGCCCGACGTGTGGATCCCCTCCCGGCACCCAGCGGCGCAGCGCGGCACCATCAGCCCGCAGGAACTGGTCGGCCTGGACGTCGTCCACGGGCCGCGCCGCGCCCAGGCCGGGACCTACGACGCGTGGACCCGGGTGCTGCAGGCAGTCAACCCGCCTTTCCGGTTCACCGACCCGCCGTTCCGGTCCTCGCTGCCCCTGACCCTGGCCTCTCCCGCCACCGCGGACCAGCCCACCGCGGTCCTGACCGGCCCGGCCCACGCCGCAGGCAGCCCGGCCACCTCGATCCGGCGATCCCGGCCAGCCGATACCTCCGGCATGGCCCGGGTCAGCCTCCGCAATCATCCGCTGACCGCCTCGGCGGCCTGCTGTGGAACAGCGATCTGCCCCGCCTACTGCAGCAGATCCTCTTCTGGGCGCAGACCAGGTCCGGGTTGACGGTGATGCCGCCGTCCAGCGCCTCAGTATCTTCTCGGGCCAAAGATCTGGTCCCGAGCCGTTCGGCGGCAGCCCCGCCTATCCGCCCGATCGGCCCGGTCGTCTCGGTCGCCTCGCAGGGTCAGGGATGAACGTCCATGCGGTATCCGAGGTCCAGGCGGATCGACTCCAGGATCGTAAAGGCGGTGGCGCTCGTGAACACGTCCACGGCCCCGAGCACGCCGGTGTACTTCTCGATGACGGGCGCGGCGGCGGCATCGGCCACCGCATCCAGGTGGCTTTTGACCGCGGCCCACGGGTTGTCGGGGTACTTCTGGTAGTACGGGGTCGGGTCAACCCTGCCGAGCTCGCGCCTCGCGCCGGCCTCGATGTCGGCGATGTACTGCTGGTGCAAGATGGCATCGTCGCGGGTGCCCAGCCGGCCCAGGTGGCCGGCGATGAGGTGCTGCCAGGGGTAGGACAGCGCGGTGGCCGGGGCGGCCATGTAGCCGGGCACGTCCTCGGACAGGTTGATGCCGTAGAAGGGCACCCAGCCGGGCAGGGCGATGTCGACGAGCATGAGGGTGTCGTGGTCCGGAAAGTGGATGTAGATGTTGTCCGGCGAGTGGTTGCCGCCGTGCCATGCCAACTCGACGCGTTCGCCGCCGATCTCCAGGGTGCGGCGGTCGGCAAAGGTCTCTTCCGGCGGAGGCTTGGCCGGGTCGTTGTCCCGCAGCAGGAGGCGCCGGCATTCTTCGTGCCCGATGCGGACCACGTTGGTCCCGAAGATCGAGGAGCCGCCGGCGTGGTCGGAGTGGTGGTGGGTGTAGACCAGGTGGGTCACCGTGCTGCTCACCCCCTCGGCGGCGGCGACCTCGTTCACGGCCCGCTGCAGGTTGTGGCCGATGGTCGGGGGCGCATCGAACAGCACCACGCCGTCCGCGGTGGTCAAGAACGCCGAGTGGTAGTCCCCGTCGGTGACCCAGTACAGGTTTCGCTCCACCCGTCCGACGTAGTAGCCCTGGCCGTTGACCGCAGGTCCGAGCGAGGCACGCGGAACCGGCATGTAATCCGGCAAGATCGGAGATGTCACTGCTGTCCTCCTTTGAATGACGAACCGACCACGCCGACGGTAGCCGCCGTCACGGTGAGCGGACCTCACCTGATTCCCGTGATCCGCAGTCCGGCATAAGGCGACGGACCTCGATGAGATCCCGTACGGTGCCACCACTGCCTCATGGCCACTGGCCTGCGAGTTTGGGATTAACCGTTGAACGACGAACCGATCGCGCCGGCGGTAGCCGCCGTCACGGTGAGCGGTTGCCACCTGATTCCGGTGATCCGCATTCCGGCATAAGGCGACGGACCTCGATGAGGTCTCGTAGGGTGCCACAACTGGGTCATGGCCTCTGGCGTGCGGGGTTTGGGATTAACCGTGACCTGCGCAGCCTGCCGGGAAGAGCAGGCGCTACTCGCCGAAGGCGAGGCCCGCCGGGTGGGGGGCGGGGCCCGATCGAGCGCGGCCACAAACGGGGGCTGGCCTCATGCTCAAAGCCTCGGTGACCGAGTAGCGCTAGTGTGTGCGGTTGGCTGAGAGGAGCCGGAGTTCACGGGCGCGGTGTACTGCCGAGGAGCGGCTACGGACCTGCAGCTTGGCGTAGATGTTGCGGATATGTGTGCCGACGGTGTTCGGCGAGAGGGACAGCTCGGCTGCGATGTCAGGCCGGGACAAGTTCGTCGGGAGGTATCGCAGCACCCTGAGCTCGCCCGCGCTGAGTTCCTCGGCCAGCGGCGCGGGGTGCTCTTGCGGGGTCGCAGATGAGCCGTGCAGGACGTCGAGGATGTCGGCGAGCAGGCCGGCGTGCGCTGTCTCATGCCGCGGCAGCGCCTCGAGGAGCTCCCGGGAGCCTGTCATCGCGAACGGCAGGACAAGCCGGTCAGGCTCGGCCAGAGCCAGGGCCCGTTCCACCGCCTGGTTCGCCGCGCGCTGGTCACCGAGCTGGCGGTGGGCAAGCCCGGCGAGCAGCTGAGCCTCAACGACCGTTACGTATCCGAGAACCGGTGCCGTACCATCGAGAACTTCCCGCAGCGCGCCGAGAGCTCTGGCCGGATCGCCCTCCGTGAGGCAGATCACCGCGAGGGCATTACGGATCTCACCCGAGCTGGCCCGCTCGTCATCGACCGCCGCGAGCAAAGCGCGAGCTTCGCCGCACCTGCCGAGGCGGGTTTGCGTGGCCACCATCCAGCCGGTCACCTGGCGCGCCAGCGCATGCGAGTCTGCTAGCTGCGATCCCAGGTATTCCGCCGCGCTGAACTCCGGCAACGCCTCGTGGTGCCGGCCGCGGCCGGCCTGCAGCATGCCGCTCACCACGTGCACCAGCAGCCTGATGTCCGGCCCGGTGTCTGCGTGCAGGACCTGTTCGGCGCGCTGCAGCCACAACCCGGCCTCGTCAAAGTCACCCGTCCACGCCATCGTGCCGGCCAGCGCTATCAGCGCGGGCGCCATATACCACTCCGCGCCCCAGCCGTGCCGCTCGGCGAGCGCGATCGCCTCCCGGCAGCGCCGCTGGGTCGTGGCGAACGAGCGGATCTTGGCTGCGAACCCGAGCTGTGCCAGGCATCTGACTTCAAGGTAGGGCCGGCCGACATCCCTGGCCAGGATGGCGCCCTCCTCGAGGTGGCGTTCGGCGTCGGCCAGCCCCACGGACGCTTCGACGGTCCCCAGGGTCATCAGCGCCACCGCCCGCAGGTCGTTGCCGAGCGCGATGTCCTGGTCGGACTGCCCGGTGATCGGGGAATCGAGGAAGCTGGCCTGCTCGGTGACGCCGGCCAGGTGACCGCGCCGCGCGGCCAGCGACAGCTTCAGCGACGCGATCGC
>Ga0307474_10001751_pt1 | contig 15725 bp, 15 predicted proteins | sample atmos_gasesECM1C_2_FD_203312 | JGI IMG/M metagenome (GOLD analysis project Ga0307474, IMG submission 203312) | Hardwood forest soil microbial communities from Morgan-Monroe State Forest, Indiana, United States - atmos_gasesECM1C_05 | ecosystem: Environmental > Terrestrial > Soil > Temperate... | reverse complement strand
ACCTTGCACGCCGGCGACGAAGTCAACATCTCGCGCCGCGACGGCTCGCTCTACAAAACGCGCATCACCAAGCTGTTCACTTTTTCCGGCCTCAAGCGCATCGAGACAGAAGAGACCGCGATGGGCGACATCGTGGCCGTGGCAGGCATTGACGGCATCACGATCGGCGAGACCATCACCAGCGTCGAGAATCCCTCGCCCTTGCCGCTCATCGTCATTGATGAGCCGACCATTGCAATCCAGTTCAGCGTGAACAACTCGCCGTTCGCCGGCCGCGAAGGCCAGTACGTCACCAGCCGCAACCTGCGCGAGCGCCTCGAGAAAGAGCTGCTCACCAACGTTTCGATTCGCGTGGAAGATACTGGCTCGCCCGACAGCTTCAAAGTCTTGGGCCGCGGCGAACTGCAGCTTGCCATTCTGATTGAAATGATGCGCCGCGAAGGATACGAGCTCATGGCGGGCCGTCCTGAAATCGTCACCAAGGTAGTCGACGGCATACGCATGGAGCCAGTCGAGCACCTCACCATCGACGTGCCCGAGCAGTTCACCGGCACGGTAATCGAGAAGCTCGGCCCGCGCAAAGGCGAAATGACCAAGATGCACAATCACGGCTCGGGCCGCGTGCGTCTTGAGTTTCGCGTGCCCAGCCGCGGGCTCATCGGCCTGCGTTCGGAGATGCTTACCGAGACGCGCGGAACCATCGTGATGAACACGCTTTTCGACGGATACATTCCTTATCAGGGTGAGATTCCGCAGCGGCCCACCGGCGCGCTCATCGCCGATCGGCAGGGACCGACAACAACCTACGCGCTCAACGGCCTTCAGGAGCGCGGAATTCTTTTTCTCGGAGCTGGCGTGGAGGTTTACGAAGGCATGATCGTCGGCGAGCACTCGCGCGACAACGACCTCGACGTAAACGTGGTCCGCGAAAAGAAGTTGACCAACATGCGTGCTTCCAGCGCCGATGACGCCCTCCGCCTCGTGCCCTACAAGACGCTCAACCTCGAGCAGGCAATCGAATTCATCGCCGACGACGAGTTTGTCGAAGTTACGCCCAAGTCGCTGCGACTGCGCAAGAAGGTATTGCAGGCGAATCGCCGGCCCAAGGGTTGGGAAAAGACTAAGCAGCCCGCGTCTGTCTAAGTTTGGTTGTCATCCTGAGCGACCGGAGCGCATCGAAGGGAGCCGAAGGATCTGTGGCTGTCTTTCGCAATCAAAGCGACTGCACTATGCACGAATTTCTGAAAACTGAACGTCTTCTTCTCCGCCATTGGCGCGACTCCGACCGGCTTCCCTTCCAGCAAATGAACGCCGACCCGCGCGTGATGGAATTCTTTCCTGCCAGCCTCTCACTAGCCGAGTCTGACGCGCTCGTCGACCGCGCTCAGGCCCACTTCGATCGCCACGGCTTTGGACCGTTCGCAGTCGAATTGCTCGAGAGTCAATCCTTCATCGGCTTTATAGGTTTATCCATTCCGAATTTCGACGCGCCTTTCATGCCCGCCGTAGAAATCGGCTGGCGGCTCGCATTCGATTTCTGGGGTAGGGGATTAGCTACAGAAGGCGCGCGCGCAATCCTCAACTATGGATTTGAAGATTTGGGCCTCGAAAGTCTCGTGTCCTTTACCGTTCCGGAAAACCTGCGCTCGCGTCGCGTGATGGAAAAGCTTGGCATGACACACGACCCTCACGACGACTTCGACCATCCGCGCCTGCCCGAGGGCCATCCAATGCGCCGGCACGTGCTCTACCGGCTTAAGCGCTAGAGCCGTTTCTTCGCTTCCAGCACCCGCTCCAATGCTTCGTCCGCCGTGGCTCCCGTCGCCGACAGATGCCCCATCTTGCGCCCCGCGCGCGGCTCTTTCTTCTCGTACAGATGCAATCGCACTCCGGAAACCGCAAGCGCCGCTGCAAAATTCGGCTCGCCTTTCAGCCACACGTCGCCCAGCAGATTGACGATCGCCGCCGGAGAAATCAGTGATGTATCGCCCAGCGGCAAATTGCAAACCGCGCGCACAAGCTGCTCGAACTGGCTCGTCACGCAGCCCCGCTCGCTCTGGTGATAGCTGTTGTGCGGCCGCGGCGCCAGCTCGTTAATAAAGAGCTCGCCCTTCCGCGTGATAAAGATCTCCGCGCAAAGCAGTCCTTCGATCCCGAGCTTCGTCACCAGATCCGCAGCAAGGGCTTGAGCCCTCGACTCAATTTCGGCCGGCACTCCCGCGGGTAGCACGCTCCACGCCAGAATCTGATTTTCATGGTGATTGCGCGCGGCGGGATACACGCGAACCTCACCGGTCTGGCTTCGCGCGGCCATCACGCTGATCTCGCACTCGAGATTGAGAGCCTGCTCCGCCACCGCGGGCTTCGCACCAATCGCGTTCCACGCTTCGGCAATTGTCTCACTCGTCGCCGGCGAATCCATTCCAATGCGCGCCTGTCCGCGGCCATCGTATCCGCCGTGGCCGATCTTCAGAAACACGCGGCCGCCCAATGCAGCCACGGCTTCATTCAGTTCCGCCTCGCTGCGCACAACCCGAAACGGCCCGACAGGAAATCCATTTTCCGCGAGCCACATTTTTTGCAGCGTCTTGTCCTGGATAATGCGCACCGGCTCCACGCCGGGCCGCAACGGCGCAAGGTTCGCCACTTCGCGCAGAGCGTCCACTCCGATTTGCTCAATCTCCAGCGTCACCGCGTCCACGCCCGTCGCCAATCTCCTCGCGGCCGCAACGTCGATCCAGCGGCCAACGATCACTTCGTCAGCAATAAAACCGGCCGGGCAATTCGCCTCAGGATCCATGACGCGAACGCGATAGCCCATGGTGCGCGCGGCCATCGCGGTCATGCGTCCCAACTGGCCGCCGCCAAGAATGGCCAGCAGGCCGCCTGGAAGAATCTGCATTGGTTTTGAACTGGCGCCGGAACTCACCCCGGCTGCTCCTCGCCCAGCTTCTGGTCGAGTACTTCCTGAGTGCGTGCGGCGCGCCACGCGGCAAGGCGTTCGTAGAGCGCCGCATCTGCCGCGGCCAGAATCTCCGCGGCGAGTACCGCGGCGTTGGCCGCACCTGGCCTGCCAATGGCCAGCGTTCCCACCGGCACGCCCTTGGGCATCTGCACGATGGAGAGCAGCGAATCGAGACCATGGAACTCCGTGGCGGGAACAGGAACTCCCAGCACGGGAACCAGCGTTTTCGCCGCCAGCATACCAGGAAGATGAGCCGCGCCACCGGCCCCCGCAATAATCACGCGCAGTCCGCGCTCACGCGCCGTCTCTGCATACTTGAAGAGCAAGTCGGGCGTGCGATGTGCGCTCACAATCCGTGCTTCATGAGGAATTTTGAGCACGCGTAAAATTTCCACGGCCGCCGAGAGCACTTCGTAGTCGCTCTTGCTGCCCATCACCACGCCTACCAGCGCCTGTTCGCTCGCCTGTTCGCTCATGCGCCAATTATACGAAGCTCCTCCGATGAAGCTGGCCAGCCCCGGCTCACTTTAGTGCCGATGCCACGCTTGAACAGCCACTTCGATCACGGCAAACACAACGCTGATCGCCGCCATAAATCCCTTGGCTCGCTGCCAGTTCTGTTCATGGCGATCCATGCGCCGCTCCAACTCCACCAGGCGGCCGCCGTTACCGTCGCCCATCAAGCCGGCCATCTGCGATTTCAGCACGCTAAGATCGCTCAGCACCTGGGCCTCGAATTCATTGATCATGCGCATCCGCGGTGCTCCATCGAGGATCTCATTTTTGTCCGCGCTCCCTTCAGGAGGTCAGCGGCAAGTTAATAAACAGCGCCGTCGAGAACTCCGAGTAATTTGGCGGCGTGGAACCGTCGTACATCCGAATGTAGAACCGGTCGCTCGCTGAAACCCGCGAGAATGTCAGGCTCGTTTCCGATCCGCGTAACACCAATGTCGGATCTTCGCCAGGCATAAAAGCGAAATCCCGCAATCGAATCTCAAATCCGCCGCCGCTTGGCGGAGTTACTCCGGTGTTCACCGTAACTGTGTTGCCGCTCAGCGGGGTTACGGTAAGCCAGTCAAGATTCGCCAGCACCGTGGGAGCAATTGCCGCAGGCAGCCACGTGTTTGCCGGCACCGTGGCGCTGGTCTTGATAGCCAGGTCATCCGCCCAGTCGTTCGCAAACGTAATCTCGTAATTCACTAAGTCTGGATAACTCGCGCCATAAGTCACCTTCACCGTGCGCACCACAACTTGCACATTCAGGTCCGTCGAGGGCGCGTTGAGTAGCAGCGCGTCGCCCGGCCAAACATCCGCCGCGAAGCTCGTCCGAGTCCCCTTGTACGTTCCGTTCCAAAGCGCACTTTCGCTGACTGCTGCCTGCTCCATCACCAATGCGGCGTTGCGGCAATCCGCGGAGCATCTCGCCGGTGGGCTTGTCACGGAGCCAATCCACGTAGCCACGGATGGGGAGCCTGCCTCTGCCAGCGCCGCTTGACTGGCGGAGTTGACCGCACGCCCCACTGCTCGCCCAATCGTCCGATAACTCACTGCGATGTGCTCGCCTGGCAGCGGCGTCGATCCGATGTAGAACGTAAGCTTGCCCGTGCGCTCCAAATGACATTCGGCAGCTTCAGCCGCTGTGCCAACCCTGCGCGTGTACGCGCCGCCACCAGGTGGTGTACTTACCACCCAGCCTGAACCGAGATTGGTAAGATTCACCGCGCGCATGGTACCGATCAAATTAATGCTGCTCACCGGCGCAACATAGCAGATGCCAGGCAAGTAAGTAACTGCGCCGTCATAGAGTGTTACCGGAGCCCCTCCCACGCCGTCGACGAACTCCTGAATCTCGATCTGGATCTTGCCGGGAGCAATAGCCCCACCTCCACCCGCGCCAATGAGCCCCGAATCGCCATAGGAGTAATAGACCGCATGAATGCGGTTACTCTCCGGGCAATGCACTCGCACTCGAAACGTGTATTGGTTCGCCGGGTTCAGCACGAATGTCGTTCCCGCTGCAACGCCCTGCACAATCGGTTGCAGCGTCACCACTCCGGTCCCTACCGCCGCCGTAGCCTGCAGGCCCGCGGTGCAATTCGGCGCCGTCACCAAACCGGAGAAGAATCCCGCCAAAATGCCTACGCTGCCCGGTGCAAGCGTCACGCCCACAGTCTCAAGCAGCAGGGTTCCATTCATTTCGACCGGATCCAACCATTCGAGCAGCGTTTCTCCATCGATCCCGTTGCCGCCATTCATTGCCAGGCCGCCCGCGCCGATCGTCATGTAACCTAAACCACCGGTATCGCCCCATACGGCCTCATTGATCTGCGCTTCGTTGAATAGCTCGCTGATCACTGTGGATTGTGAAGCCGCAGGAAAATATGGGTCCGCCGCCAGATTGAATTCTACGGTTGCTCCATCGCCAAGGAAATACTCAGTAACATAGGCCACCGGCTCATTTTCGCCGCAGACAGTTACATCGTTTGCCAACCCGCGTTTCACGCTTGCCGTAAAGCTCAGGCTTTCCAGGCTCAGGCTGCCGTCCGATTCGTTCAGCGGATGCACCGTCGTCTGCACCGACGACAAAGTGAGCGCTCCGCTCAGTGCGCGATAGGCTGCCCGCGCCATACCGGCAGCTTGCCCAGCGCTTTTGCTCCAGGTCGCTCCGGGCTCAGGCGCAAATGCTCCAACGGCGGTACTCAGCGAAGTTGTCGGCGCGGAAAGCGCTGCCGACCCTGTGTGCGCCACAAGGGCAGCAAGCAGAGTGCCTGCATTGCTTGCGGCAATTCCCGAGCTTGGTGGCATCAATAACTGGTCCAGCAGAATCTCGTCGCTCACAGCCTGAATCGCGAGCCGGTAACGCGGCCCTTCAAGGCCCATCCCTGAATATTCAGGAAGCGGACTTACCGCGATGTAACCCGTGAAGTAAATCGTCCCATCATCGCCGGTCACCGCAAGTGATTTAAAGCGCGCGGGTGTTGCAAGGCTCCCATTCGCCGGCAAGCTCAGCCATAACTCGCAGACAGACGGCTCATTGATCCTGCGCTCGATGGTCAATGGACGCACGGCATCCAATGCAGCCGTGTAGTCCTGTCTCTGGATAGTAATCTTCATCGCATCTCTCTACCTGATAACTTGACTCTGATAACTTCAATTGTTCGCCACAGACTAAACGAGTGCATTGGCCGCCGGCAGAAAGCTCCGGTAACATACCACTCGTTCGCCATCCAGGGGGTCCGTAACCGGCAACGCCAGAAATTGTCCCTTGAGCAGGACTCGCGATTGCCCGCTCTGATTCTTTTGATTGAGTGGCGAAATTGCCTCTTCCGCGCCGGTCATAGTCTGCAGCCTGGGATAGTGGAAGAAGATTCTCTCCCCTTGGCTGCCTTCCATTACGAAAAGTGCCGACCACTCCTGATAGAAGCTTCCGCCTTCGCGGTCCACAAATCCTGTCACCGCCTGCACCTTGGCGCCCGCTGCCGGCGCGCCACCCGGCAATGGTGCGGCCAGGGTCAACCCGGTCCCGGTCGATTGCGATACAAGCGCGACGTTAAATGTTATTCGCCGCACGTAATCCACATCCGTAAGCGCCTGGCGCACGTATGCGCCGGCCACCGGCGTGCCCACATAACCGGTCTGCCCGGTGTAATCCACGTCAACGGCAACAATGGCGCCCGCGGCGAACTTAGCCGCATCTGCAGTCGCCAGTGGAATCGACGTGCTTGTCGAACCGCTTTGCGGTGTCACTGCGGCCGCTGCCTGCGCTCCATCGGCCGCGGCAGTCGCCCCGCTCGCCGGCGCGAGTACGTTCATATGTTGCGAGCCGGTAGCCAGGCCCATCGTCAACTTAGTCCAACTTAGAAATTGAAGACTTACTTGCGCCTCGAGTGTCTCGCGCACCTGCTCAAGTGGAGCAGCTGGAATTCCAGTCATCAGTGGCGCTGACTTACTCGCTGCCTTGCGAACAAAATCCTGAACCCATCCCAGGCTGATCCACGGAGCAGGCGGCGTATCGAAACTGAACCTGCCTTGTTCTGATGGATCGAACAGAACGGGCGTCTGCGCGGTGCGATTCACCGGCGCAAAGAAAGCCCGCACCCTTCGCGTCACCGGCGCTGGAGCGGAAAACCACGTAGCCGTCATTTACTCCCCCTGCTCCTGGTAGCTGTAAACCGATACTGTTGCGCTGCGGCTCAACTGGTCGCGCTGTGTAACGATGGGCGAGAACACCGGCTCGTCCCAGAAGACCTGTGTCAACATTGCGGATGGCGGCGTCGTAACATAATTCAGCTTCGCCGTATAGAAGGGCTGAATCATGGCAATCAACTCTTCGTCCATCGCGCTCAAGGCCCGGCCGCGGTCCAAGCCTCCGAAGCTTTGCGTCCCACAAGTCTGATAAACCACTTCGCATTGCTCGCCGGCCATAGTCGAAGCCAGGTCCAAGTCAATCGCCAGGCCCGGCCAGCGCAGAACAAATACATCGTTAGGAAGTTGGCTGAACGGAGCTTCCGCCTCCTCGACCAATATGCCCGGCCGCACCGCGCCGCGCAGCAGAATCGTCCGTTCTGGATTGACCGCTGTCAGTCGCGCGCGCAACGCCATATAAAACGAATCTTTCGCATTTTGCATTGGAATTCTCGGTTCTCGGTTTCTGGTTCTTGCTTCCACATACCCGAATTGCGCGCCATCCCACAGCGCAACTCGAACTTCGAACTGCGATCTGTGAACTATGAACTATGAACTGCGAACTATGAACTGTCTCTTCACACCGCCTGCTGCCGCGCTTCGCGCAGAAGCAGCCGATAGAGATACGCCTGGCCGAACGCCTCATTGGAGGCGATCGACTCAATCAGATAATCCTGGCCGGCCACGGTCACCGCGAGGGTCATGGCAAACAGAGATTGCGCTGACGGCAAATCGAGTGTGCTCACCTGCTGCTCCACGCTCGTAGCCGATACCAGCAGCTCCCACTTCGACTCTCCGCCTTCCTGCCAAGTCGGCCGCAGCTTTCGCATCAGAGCTGGGCTCACCGCCACTTCGGCAAATGTCGTTGCCACCAGCCCCACCTCGGACATGCTCGTATCCGTGTTCGTGCCAGTCACGCGCAGAAGCGCCGTCGTGCCCGCCGCACTACGCAGCAAAGCATCGGCAAGCATCTGCGGCGCACCCCTCGGGTTGCGCGGCGCGGTATCGCTCATTGCTCACCCCAGCCTGTTCGCAACGTACGGATTCAGCCACGCCTGCACCGTCTCGTCAATCAGCGAACTTGAAAAATACTTCATCTGCATGGTGTCGATTTTGCTCATGCTCGTATTCAATGACGGCGTCGCCTGCGCGTTGCGCGCAATCTGCGCACATGCCGATTTCACGTCGTCGCCGATAGTCGTCAGGCCCGCCGTGTACGTCGCCTGCACCTCGTTGAATGGCAGCCCCAGCACATTCCACGGCAGCATCAACTCCCCTGTGTTAGGGTCAAAGTCCACCAGCGTGGGATCGATCGACGTCCATTGCCCCGGCAGCGAAAACGCCCATGCAATCTCGATCAGCGGCTCCTGCGGAAGCTCCCCGCGCCGCGGCCTGGCGTATCTTCCCTGCAGGCTCACGAACGGCGTCGCCGCGGGCGCCAGTGGAGTAAGTGGCAGATAACTTAACAGCACCGTCTGTGCGCCCTTAGTTACACGCAAACGCTCCGTGTACTGAATCACATTCAGATCGGGCCGCCTGCAATAACTGTTGATCAGCGCTGTCGCGGCCGTGATCCAGTCCGCCGTCGTCCCCGCCGGCAATCCATAATTTGTGTAATCCGCTGGCTCCAGATATGCCATTGCGCATCCTTCCGTGGAAGTTCTTAGTTCTCAGTTCTTAGTTCATAGTTCGCAATCCTCGGCGCGCGTCTCACAGCAGCCGGGAAAATCCCGGCGCCCTAATCTGCGAACTAAGAACTGCGAACTATGAACTGCTTTTCTTACCGGTCGACCAGCACCTGATAGTGGGCGAAGCCCGCACCCTTCACCACCGGGGCGCCGAACTTGACCGCAACATACTGGTGAGCCAGCGAGCTCGGCAGGCCGAGTTGGAAGACGCGCGGCGTCGGATCGCCCAGCCAGTGATACTCGATCAGATCCTCGGTCACGATGTAGGCCGGAAGCACCGCAGTCCCGCTGCCCGGCGTGCCCGTGTAAGGCAAACTCCAGTCGGGAATCAAGGGCAAGTCGCCGGCCTGCGTGGAAAGCATCTTCACCGTGAAGCCCGCCGAGATCTGTGTGGTGTTCAGCACCACGTTGTATTCGGTCTTCATCTCCTGGTCGATCAGGTCCAGCAGCACCGGGTTGGCGTAGACCGCCGTGGGACGCACCTGATAGCCGTTGTTGGCCACCATCTGCGCGATCGTGGTTTTGATCGTGTCCACAATCTTCATTGAAGTGGTCACGGTCACCGAGTTGCCGCCGGCCGCGATCTGCGCCGCGCAGCCCATGTACTGCGTGGTCGTGGGCGCGCTCAGGCTGGTGTCATTGCCCTGCCACAGTGCCACGTCATGCGCCACCATCACGCCGCTCACCGTATCCACGAGATCTTTGGCCTGCAAATAAGCGAACTGCTTCTGCTGATCACCCAACTCGATGTCGAACAAGTTGTAGTTGATCTGCGCCACAACCGCCTTCAGCGGCACGCTCAGCTCGACGCGCGTCGGGCTCACCACCGTGGGGCTGATGCTGCGCGGATTCACGAATCCAGCAGTCCCCGGATTGGGAATCGCCGTCTCCTCGAAGAAGCGCGACGGATGACCCGTTGCCGGAACCTGCCTGATGCGCTGTCCAAACGAACTTGACCGACGGCAAATGTCGAATATCTCCGTCTGATACAACGGAACTTCAATTGCGCCCGGCCCGATGAAGTCTGCTGCCGCATGAATGTCTGCAAAGGTTGCGTTCATAATTTCTCTCCACCCCATCCATGGGGCCATAGCTTGAGTGATCAGTGATCGGCGATCAGTGATCAGTTAGTTTCGATCAGCAGTCAGGGCAGTTCTCGTAAGCAACTGACCACTGATCACTGACAACTGAAAACTGTCTTACGCGATTGCCCCGGCCCGCAGCAGTTGCGTCTTCACCGCGATGCGCTGCTCCAGGCTCAGGCCGGACAACGCCGCGTCCAGCGCGCGCACATCCACCGGTCCGTCGCCGATGCCATGCTTCGCCAGCATCTCGGCAGTGGCCGCCGGCATAGTGCGACGCAGCGGGCTCAGCACGTTCTGCGCCGTGGCCGCCTTCACTTCGGCCAGCTCCCGCTCCACCGCCGCCAGCTTCTCAGTTAGCTCGGTTTCGCGGCGGCTCTGTTCAACAGTTGCCGTGATTCTCTCCACTTCGCCAGAAAGCGCGCCCTGGCGTTCTTCCAGCCAATTGAGCGTTTTTTCGAGCGCGATAGTTGCGGCCTCAAGCCGCTCCGCGATGTGCTTTTCTCCCTTTCCCATATCCTGTTCCATGTTCTTCCTCTCCTGTTTCAGCAATTTGCTTTTGTGCCGCTTCACTTACAAACAAAAAAAGCTCCGCGAACGGAGCTTTCTATCCAACTTTCATGCAAACTAACTCGCCAACTTACTGTCAATCTGGCTTATTCACTTCCAGCCCGACTTACCCCTACCGCCTCGCCAACCCCACCGGCACCGCTAACACCGCTAACCCCGCTGTTCTTCGCTAACTTGCCATGCGGAAGCTTGTCGCCCGGTAAGCCGCCTTGTCCCGCAGCAAAATTGCCGCCCCGGTAAACGTCACCCGCGTCAGCTTCCAAATCTCGGCCCGCATATCTTCCACGCGCGCATCGGCCAGCTCGTAGCTCATGCCCAACTTTTCCGGGGCGTGGGCCACAATCGCTAAAGCCACCTCGGGAAAGTCACGCGCGTAAAGGTAGCCGCGCACCATCAGTCGCGATCCAACTACATCGGCCTCGGTCAACAGCCCGATCTTGCGGCGCGCATCGTGCCCGTCCCATCCCGGCCTGTAATCGACAGCCATGCCCAGCAGCGACGGCAGCGCCTTCTCCGCGGCCTCGCGCGTCAGCATTACGCGGTGCCCTCGCGCTCCGGAGGGTGCTTTATCGCTGGCCGCGTTCACCACCGTCAACACGCCCTCAAAAGCCACCCGGTTCGGGTGCTTGTCGACATAAGGAATCTGTACCGCCATCGCTTCCAATCGCATTCTCGCTCCGCTCCGCCAGGGACTCGGCCCCGGACCATATTTCTCTTCGTCCCTATGTCAATTAGTCCCTTAGCCCCTTAGTCCCGACGCCGCTCGCCGCTTCGCCAGACAGCAGCGCCACCGGGTTCCCGCCCAGCGGAGCCAGCCCGCGCATCGCCCGCACTTCATCAATCGTCAGCACGCCAGCCTGCAGCAGTTGCACCTGCATCTGCAGCTCCGTCCCCTCGTCGCGCGCGCTCAGCTCGTTGAACACGAACTCGAACTCCCGCCAACCGATACACTTCGCAAACAGGTCCCGCGTGATGTGCCCCGCCACCAGCATGGCCAGCGGAGAAATCGCCCCTCGGAATGCTTCGTCGGCCATCTCCGAAGCCGTCGACTGATTCACGTCCGCCTCCAAGCCCAGCATCAGCGGCGGCAATCCAAACGCATTCGCCACCATCCGGATCAGAAACTCCTGCCACTGCAGTCTCAGATCGGCGTCAGTTCCCTGCGCAAAGCGCAGCACCTCCGGCTTCTGTTCCGTCGAAATCAGCGGCACGCGGCCCGTGCCCTCAATCTCGTCCTGCCACCAGCGAATCAGCCGGTCGTGCTGCACCGGCGTCGCCTCGTTCAGCCACAGCGCGTACTGCGCCACCGAGTTCGCCGCCAGTTTTCCCGCGAACCTGTTCGCGCTGAGGAACTGGTTCACCGTCTCGAACGCCACCTCCAGCGGCCCCAACCCAAAGGGCGTAAAGCTGCGCGGATTCATCCGGATATACATCAGCTGCCGGTCAAGCAGCTCGACCGCGCCCGACTCCAATTGTCCCGGCATGGCCTGCGCGTAGCGCGGCGTATCCTCGTCGCCATCCCACCTGGCATTGATGCGAATTGAAGCGCCATCCACTGGCCACAACATCGCAGGCCTTTCCGAATCGCCGGTCGGCTCCATCTCGATGGCCCCGAAGCCGCCGGTCAGCGCGTCCTCGATCGCCTGCTCCACCAAAGTGCGAAAGCTGTCAGATGGATTCGGCTCCTCCAACGTGCGACGCAGCGCCCGCAGTTTGCGCGGCGCAAAGGCCACTTCGTCAGGCCGCACGCCGCGCCGAACCCGAATCTGCCAGTCCATAGCCGCGATACGGTCCTTGATCACGTTGATCGCCCGGCGCACCACCGGCGTCTCCGCAAACCGGCGCAGATTTGCCGGCGTCGGCTTGGGCAGATGCTTGCCCGGAAATTGCACCGGGCTCAGAATCGCCGGCAGCGCCAACGTTTTGCGCTCCGCCTCCGCCTCAAGCTCGACCGTCCGCGCCTGCGCGCCATTCCTGACTTGGCTGCCGTGTGGGGCCTGCCTGCCGTGCCGGGCTTGTCCCCCGTGCGTGGCTGTGGCTTGCCGCCACATCTCCCGAATTTGCTCGCCTACCTTCACGCGCACCGTCCTTCAAAAGCAATTGGCAAAAACAATTGGCAAAAAACAAATCGCAAAAACAAAAGGCATGGCCATCGGCCATGCCTTCTTTTTCCCTTTTTTCCCTGATCTGTTTTTCGTGCTCAGCTCAAGTATTCCGCGTTCAGCCTTCAGTCGATCCCGACTTAATCTCGCTTCAATCGGTCTTCAATCGCTGGGGTCCCGACTATGAAACGCCTGATATGCATCAACAAGATTCATCCTACCGCGAAGCCTAATAATTATCGGCAAACTTCGGCGAAATTATTTTCGGAGTCTTTTCGATCGCGTTAATCGCTCAAAATAATCATCTTAGAGGCGCCTTCAATGTCAGCATTCCTGCTCTTTTTTTCGTATTCCCTCTTGCCAGCTCTTTACACGCGCAGTTCGCGGCGCGCCGTCTCGGCCACGCGGCCCATATCCGTAGTGGTCAGCACGCGGATCTGATGTTCCTCCATCGTCTCCACTCCGAATCGATAGAGCTCCAGCCTTTCCGGCTCCTCGTCCGTCGCCCCCACCCGCGCCGCAGGCTCAATCACCGCCGTCAACTCCAGCTCCGCTTTTTCCACTCTCTCCACGCCCGCCCGCAATGCCGCCGCTGAAAAAGCCAGCACCTTGGCAACATCCAGGCCAGTGGCAATCCCCGGTTCCAGGCTCACCGCATGAAACATGCGCACGATTCCGTTGGGCCGGTATCCCACGTCGATGCGCAGCGGATCACCCGGCCGCGTGTACTCCGAAGCGGCGATTTTCTTTCTCAGCAGATCCCATACCCCGGCACTCTCGAACTCCGAGCGCATGCGCGCCTGGATGGCCGCGCGCCCGCTCAGCCTCGGCGTCCGCTCCCGTGGCGGGGGCTCCACGTAAAGGCGCATCAGCTCTTCCATCCCCGCCGGAAGGCTCTCCGCAAGAAACGCCTTGGGCTCGGTCATTTGAACATTCAGCGAAAGCGATTCTTCCAGAATCCTCATCAGCCTGCCGCCCGGATCCTCGACAAGCCGCCGCCGCAGCTCGCTCTCCATCCCTTCAAGCAGCTCGGTGTCTGCATCCGGATCGAGGCAGCGCACCCGCCGCCAGTCGCGCGTGAAGCGGACTTCAACCTTCCCGGACCCAGTTTTCCCAGTCTTGTCCGCCCCGGCGGCCTCGCGCAGAATCACCCCGATGTGCACGCACTCGTTCCGCACCGCGTCGGGCACATACCGCAGCAGTTGAAACTCGCATTCACGCCGTTCAATTCCGCCAATCATTTCTTCTCGCAGTTCTTAGTTCGTAGTTCTTAGTTCTCAGTCTTCAGCTTGCATTTCACAGTTCTTTGTTCACACTTCCCCAGTCCCTAGTCCCCCCTCAATTCACCCTCATCGTATCCCCCCATCTTCCCTCTCTCCAAGACCCCTCCTCTCTTTCTCCAACCCCCATCCCCCATTTCGGAAACGGCCTCCTGTCCGATTTCCAAAATGCCTCAATCAGCTCCCTGATCCGGCTCCGCCGATTCAGCAGCTTTTCCACCAGCGCTTCCATCTCCGCCTGGTCCCCGCCGTACCACTCCGGGGGCACGCTGTTGGCCGCGGCCCACACCGTCTCTTCCGGCATCGTCTCCAGCCGCGTAATCCAGGGCTCAAACGACTCCCAGCCTCTCACCTCGCGATATACATCATTCCGGAAGAAGACACCCCGCAGCGGAGCATCCTCGAAGCGCCACTCCCCAGCGTGAAAGCAGTACCCGAAGTCGATGAACACAGCTTTGTAGCGCCGCTCCCTCTGCCGCCGCGTAAACACCGCCTGCCGCCCGTTGGCGTTGCCCGTCCATTTGTCCAGCGCCAGGATGCCGGCGAATTCGTCCAGATTTTTCAGCTCGCCAATCTGCGCTTCGGGCAAAAAGTCGACCACCTGGCCCGGCATCATGCCCCCGGCAAAGCGCGATCCAAACTGCAGCCCCGCCTGGCATCTTACCCGCGTCCGCCCCAGGTCGATCTCCAGCTCCGGCGTATTGTCGATCAGCCAGCTTGAAACCTCCACCAGCTCCGACTCAGGCACCGTCAGCCCCACCGCCGCCGCCAGCCGCGAAGCCATCAGCTCGTTGGCCAGCACGCGCGTATGCTGCGGGTTGTTCTGGAACTTCACCACGTACACGTGGCCGTCCGCGCCCAGCATCAACTGGCCCTGCGCGCCGCCTCGCATGCGCCGGATCTGCTGCACCGCCAGAACCGCCACTCCGTGACCCCCAACTTGCTCGTCCCTGTCTCGCGATTCTTAAACGAATTCTAATGCAGCCCTCGCCTTCGCCCGGAATTCTGCGCCTCCGTATGCCGGCTCCTGCGCACACGCCTCCGGTTTTACTTCGTCAAAATCCTATCCAAGTTAGACGGACTCGGCGCGTCAGTTCAGACCTAAGCCTCGTTAGCAATATCGCCAGTTGAAACCGAAGTGGAAGTGTCTTGTCTTACGCCGGAACGGCGAAGGCCGCGAAGTGCAGGCGGTGAGTTGATTGAGAATACAATCTTCAGGAGAAGAGATTCCAACTCGGAATGAACATGCGCACCACTCTATTTATAATTTTCTGCTTCTTCGCGATGCCGGTGCTCGTGTTTGCGCAAACCGACGAGATTCAGGTGTACGACGGAGAGATCGCGCCGCCGGGAATCTTCAATCTGATGATCCACAATAACTTCACTCCCAGGGGACGAACCGTGCCCGCCTACCCTGGAGCGATCATCGCCAATCATTCGTATCAGGTCACTGCCGAGTGGGCGTATGGCGTTACTCCCTGGTTCGAGCAAGGGCTTTATATGCCCGTAACGTCGCCCTATTCCGAGAATGACGGCTCGACCATCAACGGCTTCAAAATTCGTGAACTATTCGCGCGACCCAACGCACATGGCGACACCTTTTTCTATGCGGCCAACTTTGAGTTCAGTGTCAACCACCATTATTGGGAGCCCAGAACGATTACCTCGGAGATCCGGCCGATTGTTGGGCTGCACCTGCATCCATGGGATCTCATTTATAACCCGATTGTCGACACCGACTATGCGGGCGGACTTGGAAACCTGCAGTACAACCCCTCCGGCAGAGTGGCCTACAACTTCAACGACAGGTGGGCCCTTGCCGCGGAGGAGTACGACAGTTTCGGCCCGCTGCA
>Ga0307474_10001750_pt1 | contig 15725 bp, 12 predicted proteins | sample atmos_gasesECM1C_2_FD_203312 | JGI IMG/M metagenome (GOLD analysis project Ga0307474, IMG submission 203312) | Hardwood forest soil microbial communities from Morgan-Monroe State Forest, Indiana, United States - atmos_gasesECM1C_05 | ecosystem: Environmental > Terrestrial > Soil > Temperate... | reverse complement strand
AAATCGCCGAATTTCGTGCTGGCATGATGCGCCAACCCAGGATTTTCTTCGCGCACGCTCCCACGATCGGTCCGGCCTGCGATGCTGGCTCTCACCAAATCTGGAATTTCTACAACACTCATAAAAGGAAACCTGCAATATCCCTGATTTGCTATCCCTGGTTTGCTATCCCCGGTTTGCTGCCACTCAAGTTTGCTGCCATTTGCCATTCCCGCTGAGTCGCGCTGGCGCAGACTTGCCCTAATTCTAAGGCAACTTGAAAAGGGATCTTGAGTCCGGGGAGCCTGCCCAATCCGGCGAGTCGCGAGATGATCGGCTAGGTCTCAACCTATATTTTCTGTATCGAGTTCGCTTCTTCGACACTATCGAGACGAATCATTCGATGCGGGACGGCATTGGACTGGTTGTTCCGCGGGGTCGGCACACCGGGGCCCCATTTCTGCTCCATCGCGAAGAGTACCGCCGCTTACCATCCTTCATCAGCCGGCCGTGCATAGGGCCGCTATCATGGGTTCACCCATGCAGTCGGCCCCGACATCAACGACACCGCTTATCTTTATCTCAGCGGGCGAAGCCAGTGGCGAGCATTACGGCGCTCTGCTCGCTGACTCGATCCGGCAACAATTTGCGGCGAAGGGTGAAAAGGCTGAATTCGTTGGCATGGGCGGCGCGCGCATGGCCGCTGCCGGCGTCGAATGCGTTGTCCGCGCTGAGGACATGGCCGTGATGGGCCTGACGGAAGTGGTGCTACATCTGCCGCGCATCTATTGGGAGTTCCGTAAGCTCAAAAGCGCAATTCGCGCCCGCCGTCCAGCGGTCGCCGTCCTCATTGACTTCCCCGAAATTCATTTTCGGCTAGCGAAGGAGTTCCATCGGCTGGGCATTCCCGTAATTTACTTCGTGAGCCCTCAACTGTGGGCGTGGAAGCAGCACCGCATCAAGCTGGTGCGCGAATACGTGCGCCGTATGTTGGTTATTTTTCCTTTCGAAGAGCAGTACTATCGCGATCGTGGTGTCGGTGCGGAGTTCGTCGGGCATCCCCTCGCCGACCTGCCGCAGCCCGCAATCACCCGAGAGGAGTTCGCCGCCGAAAACAACCTCAACGCCTCCCACACATGGATCGGCCTGCTTCCCGGCAGTCGCCTGCGCGAGATCGAGGCAAACTTGCCGCAGATGCTCGAAGCTGCCCGCGCCCTCACCCAGCGAGAGCAGAATCCCGGCCGCCCTTCGCGCGCCACAGACGCTGACTCGACCCCGCAGGAATACGAGTTCCTGATTCCTCTCGCCCCTACGCTTGACGCGGCCCAGAGGAATTCAGTGTTCCAACTCGCGCAGGCTTGCGGGCGCGGTCCTTCTGTGCGGTTCGTCTCGGACGCCCGCGCGGCGCTCTTCCACGCCCGTGCCTCCATCGTCGCCAGTGGCACGGCGACCGTAGAAGCAGCGCTTATAGGCAATCCGTTCGTCGTTGTCTATCGGGTCTCGCCGCTTACGTACGCCATCGCCAAGCGGATGGTCAAAGTGCCTCACGTGGCCATGGCCAACCTCATCGCGGGCAAACGCGTGGTTCCGGAGCTCATCCAGTTCGACTTCACCGCTGCAAATATCATCCAACAACTCAGCCCGCTGCTACCCGACGGCCCTGCTCGTGAGTCCATGATGATGGAGTTGGAATCAATTCGGGAGGCGTTGCGGGTGCACGAGGCCAGTCAGGACACGATTACCGAGCCAGAATCGACCGCGCCTGGATCTACCGTGTCCGGATCTACCGTGTCCGGATCTACCGTGTCCGGATCTACCGCGTCCGGACTTACGGCTATCGACCGGGTAGCCGCTATCGTAGTGCAAGAGGTCGAATCAGCCGGTGCGCCGACAGCGCATGCGGCCACGCCCAGCAGACAATCGTAGATTTACCAGGAAGAAGCAAATCAGGCAAGAACGAGTAGGCCAGTGAAGAGCAGCAAGAGAATGAGCGATCGAATGAAGAGAATCCTGAAAGACCCCCAGATTAATGGTCGGCGCATCGCAACCCGAGCAGCATTTTGCCTGTTTGCAGCAGCCCTAATCTCAGCTTCCGCGCTGCCAGCCGCGGCCCAGATTGCCCGCCCGGCGCTTAACATCACGGGATACGTGATCGACGCCGAGCTTGACACCACCACGCACCACCTCACTGCGACGGCCCAGGTCACTTTTACGGCTCCGGCCAACCTCGACGTGGTCACTTTCGGCTTCCATCCGGCGCTTAAAGTGAGCAAGATCTCCGACGCTGCCGGCAAATTGCTCGACGGCGAGCGGACTGCCGACGGCTCTATCCGGGTTACTCCCAACGGGCCTTTCGTCGCCGACCAGCCGGTCCATTGGACCTTCGTCTATGACGGCATCATTACCGGCAACGAGGATGGACCGATTGAGGGGCTCAAGCTTGTAGCCATTCAGGAGCCGATTACTTACCTGCTCTATCCGGGGCGCTGGTTTCCCATGACCGGCTTCATGACGGACCGCTTTACCGCGGAAATGCACATCCGCGTGCCCCAGGGAATGAGGGTATTCGCCAGCGGGTCAAGTGGGGCATCAAAGTCCGTGACCCTTGCGAGCGGCAAACCGGGCGACGAGTACGACTTCAGCTGGACCAAGCCGGGATTTCCTGGAACTGTTATCGCAGGCCGGTTTCTGCCGCCTGTATCAGCGGGCGCGGGCAACGTGAAGGTCTATGTGACCATTACGCACCAGGCCTCGGCTAACCAACTGGCGCAAACGGCCACCAGCGAATACAACTTCTTTACCGACGAATTCGGTCTGCCCCCCACGCCTCGCATCAACATTGTGGAGCTGCCGGACGACACCTTGCCTGCCGTCTACGCGCCGGAGCTGGCCGCCATTATGGGGTCGCGGACCGGCGACAAATCGGGCGTCCGCCTGCTGGCCAATACCATCGCCCACCAGTGGTGGGGATTGGAAGTCAGCCCAAAATCTCTCGATGACGCATGGATCACCAACGGCATGTCGCGCTATGGCGAGCTGATGTATCTGGAGGACCAGAACGGCGCCAGCGCTCTGAAAACCGCAATGGGAGACGTGGCTGCCGGTGCGCTGGCCTATGACACCACTCCACTGTCGAGCGTCGGCCGGCTCGATCCCTTCTCGCCTCAGTTTCAGTCCATGACTCTCGAAAAGGGCGCCATGATCTTCCACATGCTGCGCTGGGAGGTCGGCGACAAGGCCTTTGCGGACATCTTGAAAGGCGCGCTCAGCCAGTATGCCGGCGGCGCGATACGCACGGATGATTTCGAGAGGGTCGCCGAGGCGCAAAGCCAACAGCAATTGGTGCCATTCTTCTCCCAGTGGATCGACGGCACAGGCGCACCGACCTTCGCCAATAAGTACTCCGTTTACCGGCTGGGCAACAACAAGGGCTTCAGGACGATTGGCGAGATCAATCAGGATCTTGACCTGTTTCGCATGCCCGTCGATCTGCGGATTGAGACTGACGGCAAGACCGTCAACCAGAGCGTCGAAGTGGTTGGCACGGATACGCAGTACGTCGTCGACACCTTCGGCCGGCCACGGCGCATCAGCGTCGATCCCAACGATTGGGTGCTGAAGTCCTCGCCAGACCTGCAGGTCCGCATCTCGATCCTGAAGGGCCAGCAACTGGTGGCGCAGAACGACCTGCTTGGCGCGCTTGCCGAGTATAAGAAAGCCGTTGACGCCAATCCGCAGAGCTCGCTGGCCAGTTATCGCATCGGCGAAGTGTTGTTTACCGAGTGCAACTACCAGGCCAGCGTCAATGCCTTCCGCGACGCTCTGCATGGCGACGACGAGCCGCCATGGACAGAGGCATGGAGCCACATCGCCATCGCTAAGATCTTTGACATTACAGGCCAGCGCGATCGCGCCGTCGGCGAGTACCGGCTGGCTGTCCAGACCAACGACAATACCCAGGGAGCAGTGAACGAGGCCCGGCAGTATCTGCAAAAGCCCTACGCGCAGCCGGAAGGCAGTTGCTCGCACTGAGTGGATATTGATCCCAAAAACAAAGGCCAGCCCGTGGGCTGGCCTTTGTGGATGGGGAGGGCTGACTATTGCCGGCTGCTGGCTACCTGCTGTTCCGGCTGCTTTTGCTCTTTGCCCAGCGACAGAACCTGCAGGTCCACATGGGCCAGACCGTTCCAGGTCATTCCCAGCTTCTGGGCCGCGCCATAGGAAAGGTCGATAATGCGGCCTTCCTCGACCAGGTCGCCGCGATCCGTGATCCGGACCACAACCGAACGGTGGTTGTGCACGTTCACGACCCGGACGATCGAGCCGAAGGGGAGCGATGGGTGGCAGGCCGTCATCGCATTCATGTCATAGACCTCGCCACTGGCAGTCTTGCGTCCGTTAAAGACGCCGCCATACCAGGAGGCGACTCCATGAATCCTGTCGTTCCAGCTCCGAGCGGCTGGGGTTGGAGCGTTCTGCGGGACTCGGGGTTCCTGATCGCCCGGTTTCAGGGCAGCGGATTTTGCCGGAACGAGTGATACCGGAATTGCACTCGTTTGAGGTTGAGACGGAGTCGTGACGAAGACTGGTCTGGGAAGACCCGCATCCGCTTGCACGGTGCGCGCCGAAAACAATACCACCAGCGCCACCATTGCAACGGCAGAGACAGCAGCTACGAGGCAAATCCATAGCGGTGCCTTTTGTCTTAAGTTGCGTGTTTTCCTTTTAATCACCATGAAACAATTTTACTAGATCGCCACTAGGTGCTGTCCGGTGTTGTCAAGAACGATAAGAGGGTTTTTGTTGAAAAAGTCCGGAAAGATCCTGCGGTTTTCGATAAGGTATTCAGCATGTTTAGGTTACGAACTGCACCAAAAATGGTGCAGATTTTTCCTATTTTGGGCATGGATTTCTGTGCGAAATTGGCCGCAAAAAGGCAACTTGGCCCTCCACATGCGCATCGCTAGCTATATCGCTGAAAATAAGTAAGTTACCACCGGAAATCGACTCTTTCGAGCGATCGCCTCGCTGTAGCTGTCGGGTGCGCCGTTCCGGGGAGCCGACTGTGACCAAATCTTGCTTTTCCCAGAAAATTGTTGCCCCACCCTTCCGCGGCTTCGTCGCGGAAGGGTGGGATAGCACGAACCCATATTCCCGCACGAAAAACCGTCCCTGTCTCCAGGTCCCTCCTCCTCCGCTCCCGTGCTCCCTCGATCCCTCGTTCCGATGATCCCGCGACCCCTCGCTCCCTGCTTTCATGTCAAGCTCCGTTCCGTCTCTCTCCTTCCCAACTCGTGAAAACCCTCGTTAAACTCCGGCTCCTAACTTTGCCGGTTATTTCCCGCCCCCGGCGCATACTCAAGCTATGAGCAGGAACTCAAAATACGGCAGCTGCACTCGTTGCTCGAATCCCGCTCGCCGAATGTCGTCTCGGTCATTTCAGGGACCTCAACCTCCGCGAGTTCAGTCGATATCCCATCACTCCGCAGGCTCGACCGTAGCCGAAATAACAAGAGCAGTGATTTTCCCCACCAAAAGGGCCAAAAGTGACCTTAACTCTTTTGTCATCAACAAATCGTCCCAAAATCCGTTGCGATTTTTCGCGTTTTTATCGTTTTTTGTGAGCGAGGCAGCCCCCTCTCGGCCCCAAATCAATCCCAAACGACGCGTGCCCCAGGTCTCGCGCCTGAGAGCAGGTCTCGCGTCTGAGACCTGGGACACCATGAGTCCAATCCCGCCCGGGCCAGCCCCCGTTAATTCCCAAAAATAATTGTCCCGTCTATACGCATCTTTACAGCGGAAGGATTGGGTCGGCATGAACCCGCGCGGGGCCGGCGAGCAGGACGGGGGAACTCGGCGTAGTTGCACGCGTGCCTGTGGTCGTCTATAAGTAACTGCGAATGACGAGGCCCGCTTTTGCTTGTGCGGCGCTGGTCAGAAGAGGGAAACAACCATGAATCGCAGAGAGATGTTTGCGGCTTTGGCCGCTGCTGCCGTGGCCGGCGACGTGCTGGCCTTTGCCGAAGCCAATCCCCAGGCCGCACCCGCCGCCACGCCCGCGCCAGCCACTGCGTCGGCAGCGGCGGCCCCCGGTGCACAAGTGATGGGATCGCCCGTTATGGGATCAAAAGTCTTCGACTGGAACGCGATGGTCGACAAGCCAAACAAGACCGGCTCGGTGCGGTCGGTTTGCTCGGCGCCGACGGCGACGCTGGAAAATCTCGAGATTCACATTTCGACGCTGAACCCGGGGTTGATGTCGCATCCGCCGCATAAGCACCCGAACGAGGAGCTGATTATTGTCCGGCAGGGGACGGTGGAGACGCTCTCGAACGGCGAGTGGATTCGTGTGGGACCTGGGAGCGTGATCTTTAACGGGTCGAACCAGCCGCATGGGTTCAGGAACGTGGGAACGGAGCCGGCGATTTATCACGTGGTGAACTTCAAGACGGCAGCAACGCCGCCGGGGCCGACTGTGTTTGTGGGGACTGGCCAGTAGAGAGTAGCCAGTAGCCAATAGGGAGCGCGAGACGTTGCTGGCGAAGTGGCGCGGTCAGCGCAGTTTCGGGATGTACCCCGCACTCGCCGCCCCCGAGAAGAACAGATAGCCTGCAGATCCTAGAAAGCAGATGAAACCGATTGCACTCCAAATCGAAAATCGAACGATCAATTTGCCGCCAGGACAGAGCCTTCTATACTCCGCCAGAATATCGAAGAATTGGAGCCGTACAAATCCATTCAAGGAAATCGCCTCTTCCTCAGGAAGTAGGCGATTGATCTCAGAAACGATCTCGCGGAAAAGGAGGTTGGCGCGGACCATGCACCCCATGCCTACGAGAAAGACAGCGCCTCCGAGAATTGGTGCACCCATCGATCAGCCCCGCTGTCATTTCGGCTGCACGACGGGCAAGCCGGGGATGGAGAGGCGGACGCGGTAGACGCTTGTACTGGCACAGATGTACAAAGTCTTGCGATCCGAGCCGCCCCAGGCCACGTTGGCCACCCGCTCGGGGATGAGCAGCGTGGCGAGGCGCTTGCCATCGGGCGAAATAATCACGACGCCGCCGGGGCCTGCGCTGTAGATGTTTCCCTGGACATCGACCTTCATGCCGTCGGGGCCGCCGTTTCCCGAATCATTTGTGGCGTCGTAGAGGAGCTTGGGATCGGCGAGCGTGCCGTCGGGGAGCACCGCGTAGCGCATCCAGATTTTCTTTGGCTCGGAGTTGTCAACGTAGAGAAATTTTTCGCCGGGCGAAAAAGCAATTCCGTTAGGCCGGGGCAAGTCCGAGACAAGAAGCTGAAGGTCGTCGCGCGAGGGCGCCGCGCCGGGCTTTAGGGCGGCGGCAGCGGGGATGCGATAGACGCCATTGACCTGAAGCTCTTTTTCAGGGTCTGAATCGTTCTGCTTGCGCAGGCCGTAGGGCGGATCGGTGAAGTAAATGGAGCCGTCTGAACGGTACACCAGATCGTTCGGGCTGTTGAGGCGCAGGCTCTGGTAGCGATCGGCGAGGACGGTCTGAGGGGCCTCAGGATTGAGCGATTCGAAGCGAAAGATGTCGCGCTGCGCGTGGCCTGCGACGGTGAGGCGGCCTTGGGCGTCGAGCGTCATTCCATTGGAGCCGGGCTCGCGGCCGCCGTAAGGAGCGGAGCCTTTGTAGCCGCTGGGCTGGAGAAAGATGGTGACGCCTTTGCCGGGCGTCCAGCGGCGTATGGAGTTGGAAGGGATGTCGGCAAAGATGAGGCTGCCGTTGACCCAGATGGGGCCTTCAACCCATGTAAACCCCGTAGCCACGCGGTCGAGCTTGGCGTTGGCCGGGACGATGCGGCTGCTGGCTGGGTCGGCTCGGTCGACTTGAAGCGGCGTGGAGGTGATGCGGGCCTGGACCGGCCTGTCTGTTGCGGCGGGCTGCGCGGGAGCCGCGGGGGTTTGCGCCCGAGCGCCAGCTAGAAGAAGGCAGAAAAGCGCAACCGCGAAAAGGCGCATCAGATTTGTGGAGGTGATTTTCATTCGGAATTTCCTATCGTGCAGAGATGTTGATGTGATCAAGGTTTCTTTGCGGATACGATCGGGAGCGAAGATCGTCTGGCCGAATCATATTTCCAGCCCATTCATCTTTCGCTTGAGGGCGAGGGGGTGTCAAGGCGGAAAGCCGCTGCCAAAAGCAACCAAGAGAGCATAAAATACGAATTGCAATGAGTGAGGACAAGGACAAGACGTTTGAAGTGGCGTGCCCGGATTGCGGGGCGATGCTGAAGATTGATGCGGAGACCGGCGTGCTGGTGAGCCACACCGCAGCGCCGCGCAAACGCATGTTCGACGACCTGGAAACGGCGGCTAAGGCGATGCGCGAGCACGGGGAACGGACGGAGTCGATTTTCAGGCAGAGCGTGGATGCGGAGAAGAACAAGGAAGATTTGTTCGACAAGAAATTTGCCGAGGCGCTGCGGAAGGCGAAGGATGCTCCAGAAGGCAAGCCGTTTCGCGAGATCGATTTGGATTGAATTGTCGACTTGAAGTGAGCTGATTTGAACGGCGCTCGCTGGATGGGAGCGCAAACGTGAGGAGGGATCATGGTGGTTGTGCCGTTAGCCAGAGGAGAATACGGGTCGAGTGAGTCCAGTTTTGAGACGAGCGAGGAGGATGCGAGCGGCACGAACTGGATCCGATACGCGGCAGCGGGCACTCTGGCGGCGAGCGGAGTGCTGCTGGTGACCGGCCAGCGGCGGATCGGGCTGATCACTGCGTTGTCGGGCGCCGCGCTGGCGCTGATCGATCAGCAGGACGCGGTGCGCAGCTGTTGGGACAGGCTGCCCGAATTTCTTGAAGACCTGCAGGGGCTGCTGAGCAAAACGCAGTCGGCGGTTGAGGATATTTCAAGCCAGAGCGAGAAGCTGCGGCAGGTGCTGAGCAAGTAATTTAGCGGCGACTGTGTTGGAGTGATTGCGCGCGGCGCGGTCTGCGAAACAGAATCCCGAAAACAATTCTCAATTTTTCCGTTCAATTAAATAGCGGGCGATGGCTTTGAGGCCGTAGGCGCGGCTGCCGTAGGGATCGAGGGCGGCGAACGCTTCTTCGACGAGCTGCGCCGCGTCGCGCAGGCTTTGATCGACGCCGAAGACAGCGGGCCATGTGGCTTTTTCTGTGGCGGCGTCTTTGCCGGCGGTTTTGCCGAGTTGCGCTGAGTCGACGGTCAAGTCGAGAACATCATCAACAATTTGGAAAGCGAGACCGGCTTTGCGGCCGAAGCGGTTGAGGCGAACGACGTCGTCGGCTGTTGCACCGGCATAGACGCCGCCGGTGATTACACTCACGCGGATGAGCGCACCGGTTTTGGCGCGATGGATGGCTTCGACGAGCTCGGGCGTGGGCTTGAGGTGTTCGCTTTCAAGGTCAAGGACCTGGCCGCCAATCATGCCGTCGACGGTGCCGGTGGCGTTGGCGATCAGGCCGATGATCTGCGTGGTTGCGTCGGGCGGGCAAGACAAACCGGATAACACTTCGAAGGCGCGGGTCTGCAGCGCGTCGCCGGCGAGGATGGCGATGGCTTCACCGAATGCAACGTGACTGGTCGGCTTGCCGCGACGGAGATCGTCGTTGTCGAGAGCGGGCAGGTCATCGTGGATGAGCGAGTAGGTGTGAATCATCTCGATGGCCGCGCCGAGACGCTCGATGCCTTTGGGCAGACGGCCCGCGATAGCGACACCGGCTTGCATGGCGAGCACCGGGCGAAGACGCTTGCCGCCGGCAAAGACAGAGTGGCGCATTGCGCTGTGAATGGAAACAGGAACAGTGTCCGCGGACGGGAGCAGTTTTTCGAGCGCCTTGTCGGTGAGGTCGGCGCCTTCCTGAATGAGCGTTTTGACGTCGATTGTAGCGTCAGAGGCCATTGCAATCATGTTAGACGATGACCGGCGCGGCGGCGTTCACATAGCGAAAGTGCGAAGAGCAAAAAGATGCTGAGGACGCCGAGCCAGCGGCCGGCAAGATCGCCGGGAGATCGGGTCCAGTCGATGGTGAGATTGATTGCGCCTGATGGGACGGGCACGGCGATGAGGCCGTCGTCGCGATCGGGCAAATTGGTGAGGAGCTGGCCGTTGACGCGGGCGGTCCATGCGGGATAGCGCATGAGATGGAGCACAAGATAGCCGGCGTGAGGCATGGTGGCGAGAAGGGAGCGATGTTCGGGATTGGTCTGGATGCCATTACTCCAAGGGAACGAGGCCTGGCACGTTCCTTGAGCAGGAGTCCATGCGGGATTTACATCGGGGTCGTTGGGGTCGGGCTTGCCGAGGACGATATACGGGTTGGTGACGAGGCAGGCATCCGGGGTTCCTGTCGGCACGATGCTGAGGTCGCCGTTGGGCGGCTCGTATTCGTAGAGGCCTTCAAAGCCGATCCCGGAACGGTAGTCGACCAGGGAGGATGCGACGGTGTCCTCCGGGTAGCAGACCTGGAAGTAGGTTGTTCCGGCGTAGATGGTGGCGGCGATGAAAAGCGCGGCGCAGGCGGCAGGAATTGCGCCGCGCGCGAGACGGACTCGGCTCGAGGAGCGCGCATTGAGATTGGAGGGCCAGATGGCGGCGACGAAAAAGATAGCCATTGGCGCTTCAACGGCCTCAAGCATGCGCCAGGGGTATTGCAAAAACGGCATTTGAGGGAGCGTGTGCCAGATGGGCCGCGAGATGGGAAAGAGAAGAAACAGAACGACGATGGGAATAGCGGCAAGCGGAATCCACCAGCGGCTTTTTTCTGATTTTGGAAGAGAGCCGCGGAAATAACAGACCAGGACGGCGACGAGAGCGACGGCGATCATGGAGACGGCGATCCAGGAGACCTGGCGCAGGACCACGTCGTGCATCGCGAGCAACGGATCGGCGTGGCGCGAAAAGAGCCAGCTGTTTTCGAAGTTGTAGCCGGGATCCTGCGTGGACTGAATGATGTCGACCCAATGTCGCTGAAGGGTTGCGGGAACCCAGTAGATGGCGGCGAGACCGAGGCCGAGGACTGTGGCGACGGCGGCGCGGAGTAATGGCGCCCAGGATTTGCTGACGATGGCCCAGAGGAACGCGGTGCCGGCGAGGAGATAGCCCGCGATGACTCCGAGTGGCAGATTTGAGAGCCACGCGCCGGCAAGGGCGATGGCGAGCGGGACGGTTGAGCCCGAGAATGCGCGGCGGAGAAGTCGCAAGAAGCGGGTCTTTCGACTCCGGCCGCTGTCGCGACCCTCGCTCAGGATGACAGATTGATCTGGCCGATCGCGAAGGACGAAAAGAATAATGAGCGGCAGCCAGAATCCGCCGGCGAATTCGGGGAAGGCGCAGCGCTCGTAGGCGGTGAAGAGCGTGAAGCCGGAGAAGATGGAGACGCAACCGGCGAGCATGGCGGGCGCGTCTTCAAGTGCTTCAAGGGCGAGGGCGCGCGTGGCGAGTCCGGTGGCGGCCAGGATGATGAATGTGAGCGCGATGGGCGCGAGGTTCCAGGGGAGAATTGCGCCGAGCGCCGCGCCCAGCATCCAGGTGAGCGGAGGATAGAAGACGAAGCGAGGCTCGCCTGCGCCGTAGTTTGCGCTGGGCGTCCAATGGGGATAAGGAATGCCGTGCCGCCAGGCGTTGAGGCAGTCGAACCAGGAGACGAGATGTACATTGAAGTCGTGGCCGCAGGAGTTGCCGCGAATGAGTTGCGGGACGATGGCGACGAATGCGGCGAGGAGAATGAATGCAGGACCGGCGAAGCGGCGCGAGTTATGCTCTGCTTGTTTTTCCTTTTCGTTCATGGCAGCAGGCGTAGCGTGTGTGTGGTTTGCGCGGCGACCGCGGCAGGCGTGAATGGCAGCGCGAAGGTGGTTCCGTTGTACCAGTCGCTCCATTGGTCGCGGAAGTAGGGGCTGAAGGGATTGCTGCTCTCGCCGAGGACGATGTTTTCAGTTGAGCCGTCGATGTTATTCCAATCCATGGTGAAGCGCTGCGAAGGGCCGAAGTCGCGGCCTACCTGCTTGACGGTTGTGCCGTCGCCGCTTTGCGGTTGCGGGCCGGTTCCGGCGACGCGGGCGATGAGGGGAAGAAAAACGGCGAGCGGGTGCTCGATGTCGACGACGTGCCAGCGGCCGTAGGTCCATTGAGTCACGTCGGCAGTTGCTCTTCCGCGCTTCATCCCATTGCGCACCGCGGAGGTGAGGAGCGCGTTCCAGTCTTTGTAGTTAGATGGGAGCCATGCGGGCTTGGCGTTCATCACGATCTCTTCTTCAGCAAACCAGTCTTCGCTCCAGTTGTAGTCGCCGGCGAGGTTGCCGAGCTTGGGCTGGAGGATGATAGGCCAGAGCGCGGCGCGAGTCTGAGTGACGATGGACGCGGCTGCGGAGTTGGTGGTGAGGCGGCCATCCCAACTGCGCATCAGGTCGGCGGCCTGGCGCATGCGCGGATCGCCGTTGCCTTCCGGGCCGGGAGTGTGATCGATGGCGTAAGCGAAACGATGGCCCATCTCCTGATCGACTTCGCTGTAGATGTCAGTCTGCACGGCGAGCATGTCGGCGGCGGTGAGTTGGTCGCGGCCGTCGAGAGATTTGTAAATGCGCTCGATGCGATATGGGTCGCCCCAGTCGTTTGTAAGTGGATAGGGAGATTTGTCGGTGGTGACGCGGGCATTGGCTGTGGCGAGAAATCCGGAAGGAGGATCGACGGCGCTCGGCAATTGGTCAAAGGGAATGTAAGTCAGGCAGATTCCGGCGCACTCAGTCGGTCCCCATTCGTGCGAGTGGTCGTTGATTGGCGCGTTGGCAATTCCGGCGGGGCGCAGCGGGATTAACCCGATGGCATGGTAGGCGATGTGACCCTGGTCGTCGGAGTAGACAAGATTTTGCGTGGGCCAGGACCACTCGGCGAGCGCGGCAGAGAATTCTTCCCAATTCGTCGCGGTATTCATTTCATAAAGCGGAATCTTATTGAGCAAAGGATCGTAGATGGTCCACTTGAGCGCTGTTGGCGGATCGCCGGCAGGGAGAAGCGGATTGAGCAGCGGGCCATGCGCGGTGGATTGGACGGTGAGGAGAACGTCTTTGCCGCCGCGAACGTGAATGACCTCGGGATCGACGATGAGAGGATGCCATTCCGCGCCTGTTCCCTCCGCTCCGATAGATGCGGGACCTTCATAGTTGCCGTGGCCATCGAGTTTTTCGATGTAGAGATCTTGCGTGTCGCCGTAGAGCGCGGTGAATCCCCATGCGACGTGGTCGTTATGGCCGGCGATAACGAGAGGAAATCCGGGGAGGGTGACGCCGGCGGCGTGGAAGCCCGGCGCGCTGAGGTCGGCCATGTACCAGGTGTCCGGCTCGCGAAGGGTGAGATGCATATCGTTCGCGAGAAGCGGCTTGCCGCTGGCGGTGTGCGAGCCGGCGATGACCCAGTTGTTCGAGCCGGACGCGCATCCCGCGCAGGTGGGTTGGCCGAGCAGGGCGAGGAGCGCGTTGGTGTTGAGGGGGCTCGTGGTTGCAGGCACAGAGCGGGATTCGGTGTTCTCCTCATCGTCGTCGTTATTTCTTGGTGCGGGGGGCAGACCCTGCGGCTGCGAGAGATCGAGCTTGACGCCGGTGGGCGGATGGTCGCGCCAGGAGCCGAAGGGATAGAGATCGGCTTCGAGCGCAGGGTTGTTGAGTTTTGCCGCGATGCGGCCACGCGAAAGTTTGGTGGCGATGTGAGTGTCGAGGGTCTGCACCATCGACAGGCCGACGCTGATGGAGTCCACGCCGGTCCAGGGCTCGGGGCGATAGTGGAGGATACGAAATTCGACTGGAAGCGAGTTCGATTGCTCGCATTGCGCGATAAAGAGATTGACGCCGCGTGCGTAGTCGTCGAAGCGCCGGCGGTCGTCCACCGATAATTTGCCGTAGATGCGCTGAGCGGTCAGGCGAATCTGGAGGACGCGCTGCGTTTTGTCGTGCTGGATGAGCGCGGGTCCCATAATCTCGGCGAGATCGCCGTTGGCGTTGCGGCGCGAGCCGTCCATCTGCCAGAGGCGATCCTGAGCGGTTATGAAGCCCTGCGCGATGAAGAGATCGTCCTCGCTGGCGGCTTCGACGTGGGGAACGCCATGGGTGTCACGGCGGATTGTCACAGGCGCAGAGAGGCCGGCGAGATGAATGTCGCCGTCGAGTTGGGGCAGTGCGGATTTGGCGGCGGAGCGGAGCCACAGAACTCCGGCTAACGGCGCGAAGAGGAGCAGGACGAAGAGGGCGAGACAGCACCAGAGGAGAATTTTCGGCCAGCGGCGCTTGCCGCGCGGCTGAGGCGGCGCGGGTGGTGGTGAAAAGGAAATCGCTGGAGTTGCGTCGGACATTGGGCAGATTCAGGATACGACGACGATGGATGTGCTGACGGAGCTTATGCGGAGGATTCGTTCGCGCGACTGGTGCTGAGTCAACCAGTCAGCTGCTCGGCAGCCACCTGGGATTCGGATTTTCCGCGGGAGTAGAAGACGATCAGGAACAGGAGCAGGAGCAGAACGACGCCGAGGACGAGCACGCTGCCTTCGGGTCCGTCGCTGCCGCCGCTCCAGAGGGGATTGCCCGCGGAGTTGGCGGAGAGGAAGTGGCCCTGACCCTGGAAGCCGCTGTCGGCAGCACCATAGAAAAAGGTTTCAGCCCAATCCCACGCCGCGTGGCAGCCGATGGCCCACCAGGCGGAGCCGGTGACGCGAACGCTTACGCAGAAGACGAAGCCGATGAAGGCTGCAGCGAAGACGCCGATCCAGTTTTCGCCGCTGTTGGAGGTGTGATAGAAGCCAAAGAACGAAGACGTAACCCAGGCAGCCTGCCAAAAAGCGCTGTGCGCCCGAGTTTCCGGCTGGGCCGCAGATTTTTGGTGGAGTATGAGGCAGGGAAAAAGTCCGATCGCGGCGGCAAGGTAAACGCCCCATGCGTCGTTGCCACCGCCGCTGAGTACGACATAAAAGCAGAGGCCGGTCTGGGCGGCGAGCGCCCACCAGAAATTGATTCCGCGGGTGAGCGTGGAGAGCGAGTAGCAGCGAAAGAGACCTTCCTCAACCGAGCCAATGAGCAGGAATGCGATGGCCCAGAGCGCGCCATTGAGGAGTGCTTGCGCTGCGGAGAGCGAAGCAGGGCCGAGACGCAGCCAGCCGCCCGAGGCGAGGGCCGCTACAAGCAGCGAGAGCGCGGCGAAGCCGGCGGCGAGGCCGAAGAAAAAATGGCGGACGCGGCGCGAGCCGTCGAGGTTGTAGCTGAGGATTCGGGGGGCGAGATTCGGGCCGAGATTCGAATTGGGGTCTCGGTCGGAACTGCGGTCCTCAATGAGGACCATAATTAGCATCGCACCAACAAGCGCGAGAAACGGGACGAATTCCGCGATCAATACCGGGCCGGCGGAATCGGGGGGTGTGTCGTGAATGAGGCCCGCGGTGTAGAAGAGTGTTCCGATGACTTCGCGGGAGAGGTAGTAGAGCGCGGCAAAAAGAAGGATTGACCAGCCGGCGCGGAGGCCGTGTGGGCCGATGAAGACTGAGTCGAGGTCGCGGTGAGGTTGCGACGAGCCGGGAATTGCGGGCTGGGGCTGCGGCTCCATCGACGGTCCTCAATGCACACGAAAATCTCTTCGGCCTGCGAAGACAGGCGAGAGGCACACACAAGCATAACCAGTTTTGGAGTGGATTGCGGGAGTTTGGTATTGAGTAGGTTTGAGTGAGCTTCAGGAGCATCGAGTTCCCGCCCTTTCCGTTCGCCGTGGCGAACAGAAAGGAT
>Ga0307474_10001748_pt1 | contig 15742 bp, 13 predicted proteins | sample atmos_gasesECM1C_2_FD_203312 | JGI IMG/M metagenome (GOLD analysis project Ga0307474, IMG submission 203312) | Hardwood forest soil microbial communities from Morgan-Monroe State Forest, Indiana, United States - atmos_gasesECM1C_05 | ecosystem: Environmental > Terrestrial > Soil > Temperate... | reverse complement strand
ACTTTCGCAGCTGTTTGCCGGCATGGGGCAGGAGTTGTTCAACGCCTCGATCCTTTGCGTCGCCGTGGTGATGCTGACGTGGCACAATGTCTGGATGGCGCACCACGGTCGTGAAATGGCCGGCGAAATGCGCGCCGTCGGTCAGGCGGTCGCGGACGGGACGAAATCCCTGCTGGCGCTGGCCGTAGTCGTCGGCGTGGCGGTGTTACGGGAAGGCAGCGAGGTGGCGCTGTTTCTGTATGGCGTCGCCGCATCCGGCGGCAATTCGGCCATAAGCCTGGCGTTCGGTGGGCTGTTGGGGCTGGCGCTCGGGGTCGGCGTTTGCCTATTGACCTATTTCGGCTTGATGCGCATCCCGCCGAAAGCCCTGTTCGCGACCACGAGCGTGTTGATCACTCTGCTGGCAGCCGGCATGGCGGCGCAGGCGGTTGCATTCCTCGAGCGCGCCAATTGGCTGAATTCGCTCGACACGGTCGTGTGGGACAGCGCCTGGTTGCTCCCGGAGACGAGCATAGCGGGGCGGACCATGCATACGCTGATCGGATACACCGATCAGCCCACGGAAATGCAGCTCCTGGTCTATGTTGCAGTACTGATCGCAACATTCATGCTGATGCGGTTCACCGGATCGCAACCGGCCAAACCTGCCGCTGCGGTCGGCTGATCAAGCTACTGCAATCCGGTGTCGCCGCTGGTGCGCTTCTTGGCGAGGTCCATTTCAGTGACCGCGATCAGGATTTCTGCGCGGGTCTTGAGATCGGGCGCCTCCAGCATCGCCTGCTTCTCGGGCGGCCCATAGGGCGACATCATGGCGAGCGCATTCACCAGCGCCTCGTTTGGCGCGGCTTCGACGCCTTCCCAGTCGACCTTCAGATTGTTGGCTTTCAGAAAATCGGTCAGCACTGCAAGCAAGGCTTCGCGGTCGACCGCCTCCTCGCCCTTGCGGGCGGTGAAGTCGTCAAGGTAGGGAAAGTAGTCGACCTTGCATTGCCGATACGCAGTGAGGACCGTCGTTTCCTCTATCACCTTGAAGCGGGCGATGCCGGTCAGTTCGAGGATGTAGCGGCCGTCACCGGACTCGGCGAGCTGGGTGATGCGCCCGACGCAGCCAACCCGAAACAGTTTCGGGTGGGCCTCGTCCGGCGAGTGGGAAACGTCCGGCTGTATCATCCCGATCAGGCGATGACCGTCGCGGAATGAGTCATCCACCATCGCGAGATAACGGGGCTCAAAGATGTTGAGCGGCATCTGCCCGCGCGGCAGCAGGAGTGCGCCGGGCAGCGGAAACACCGGAATCACCTCGGGAAGGTCGCCCGGGCCGCGGTATTCGGCATTGATCGGCATTTGCGAATCCGGTGCTCGCGTCTCAATCACATTCCGATCGGATCGAATCGGAACGTGATCCCATCTTGTTGTTTGAGCATGATCTTTTCGGAAAACCGGTTTCCACTTTGCGCTAACGCGGCCCTTCGGGTCCGGATCATGCTCTCACGCCCGATTTCCGAAGCTCGCAAACTGTCGCGGCGGCCTCTGATGCGAACTTCGGAATCAAAGGAGCCCAAACAACGATTGATTTCCAGTGCGGCTTGAATTTGAAGTCCCAGTCACGAGATTGCAACATTGACGATCAAATGATCGTGCGACGAGCCTTGGCGCCCATCCTCGCAGAAAAATTCACGCAAACAAGATCGTCGACAGCTTCTTTCGTCCTTCGACCGTGGCCTCATCGGTCGGGCCCCACGCGTCGAAGAACTGGATCAGCTGTTTTCGGGCGCCGTCGTCGTTCCATTTGCGGTCACGCTTGACGATTTCAAGCAGATGGTGGGTGGCCTCATTGCGCTTGCCGCTCGCATTGAGCGCGGTCGCAAGCTCAAACCTCGCCTGATGATCGAGCGGGTTTGCGGCGACTTTCTGTTCGAGCTCGGTCAACGGTCCGAGCGCCTTGGCCTGCTCGGCCAGATCGATCGAGGCCTGTACGGCCCTGACCGCCGCATCGCCGCGCCTGGATTCGGGCACCATGGCCAGCGTCTTTCTGGCTTGCTCGATCGCTCCGGTCGCGATGTAGCATTTCGCCAGGCCCGCCAGAGCGGCGATGTTGGTGGCGTCCGCCGCTAGCACTTCGGCATAGATTTGCGCTGCCGTGGCGGCATCTCCCTCGGCGACCACGGTTTCGGCCTCTTTGAGGACCTCGGCGAGGTTGGACGCGCCGGGCATGCCTGCGGTCAGCTTGTTGATGAAGCTGTTGACCTGGCTTTCGGCTACCGCGCCCATGAAGCCGTCGGCGGGCTGGCCGTTCACGAACGCGATCACCGCCGGGATTGACTGGATGCCCATCTGGCCGGGTATCGCCGGGTGTTCGTCGATGTTCATCTTGACCAGCTTGACCTTGCCATTGGCGGCACGGACTGCCTTTTCGAGGATCGGGGTGAGCTGACGGCAGGGGCCGCACCAGGGCGCCCAGAAGTCGATCAGCACCGGCTGGCGCTTTGACTCCTCAATGACGTCCTTCATGAAGGTCTGGGTGGTCGTCTCCTTGATGAGGTCAGACGCTGCCTGCGGCGCCGGTCCGCCACCCTGCTCTAGTATCGACACTGATAAATCCCCGTCTGATATGGTGCGGATCATGCCTTTTCTAGCATGGGCCGCCGTCGCGTTCAGATGTTGTCTTTACCCAAATGGCGGTTTGGCAGGAAATTTCAATCGGTTCCATCTCGCCCGGCTTTTGGGGTCTGAAAAACCGCACCTGACCTGCGGACGCAGGTGGGTTCGTGACACGAAGTCGCGGCCGACGGCGCGAACGAATCGGAAAGAATCGCTTGCGAAAATGGCCCCAAGGTCGGGATAAAGCCAAATTGCGAGGCGATCCGGTCGATTTTTGCCCGATACCTTCTTCGAAGGGACCGCTCGGGGCTGTTGCATTCGGGGACGGCATTTGGCATAGCTCTGCCGGCCGGTGGCGATGGCTTTCCGGCAATCTCAAGGGATGCGGGTGTAGCTCAGGGGTAGAGCACGACCTTGCCAAGGTCGGGGTCGAGGGTTCGAATCCCTTCGCCCGCTCCAGATTTTCCTCAACTGGCAAACGTTTGACGAAAAGCCCGCCGTGGGAGCGGGCTTTTCGTATCTCGCATCAAACGGAAAGCCGGAAGAAATCTCTCCTCAAACCGCTTCCGCCACCGCAAAGCCGCGCGATGCGCTTCTTTGCGCGAACGAATGTGCTAAGCTTTTTTGGTCTGGGCTACCTCAATTCAGACTAAAAAGTTCGTCTTCTTAAGGCGCACAAGCAAAACAACATCCGCAGCCGCTCGGCTGCCACAGGGAGAGTGACGCGATGAAATCGGCTTTCAATCGATCTTTTCTTGCGCTCGCAACAATCGTCATTGTTGCAGGCGCCGGACCGGCCGCGGCGCAGGATAAACCGCTGAAGAAGTATGAGTCCGGCACCAAGGATTTCTGGAACAATCCGCCGCCGGACTGGTTCCTCGGCGACGAGACGGAGGCTCAAAAGGGCCTGACGCCGGTGGCCGGGCCGCCGACCGGTTCGTCGGACGCAGAACTCGCCGCTCTGATCAAGAAGATCAAGCTGCCGGAAGGCTTCAAGATCGAGGTTTACGCCCCGGGCGTGCTGGCCGCCCGGCAGATGGCCTGGGGCGACAAGGGCACGCTCTTTGTCGGCTCGTTCGGCCTCGGCAATGTTTATGCGATCAAGGACAACGGCGGCAAGAAGGAGGTCAAGACCATCCTCAAGGGGCTGAACATGCCGACGGGGCTGGCCTTCCAGGACGGTGCGCTCTACGTCATCGCCGTCGACAAGCTGATCAAATACGATAACGCCGAAGCCAATCTCGACAACCTCGGCGCGGGCAAGGTGGTCTATGACGACATGCCGTCATTTGCCGCGCATGGCTGGAAATATCTCGCTCCGGACAAGGACGGCTGGTTCTATGTGCCGTTCGGGCCTCCCTTCAACATCGGAATCCCGCCGACCACTGTGTCGCAGATTCGCCGGGTCGATCCCAAGACCGGCAACGCCGAACTGGTCGCGCTTGGCGTCCGCAACAGCGTCGGCGGCGATGTCGATCCCCGCAGCGGCAAATACTGGTTCACGGAGAATGCGCGCGACTGGATGAGCGACGATATCCCGAGCGACAAGCTCAACGTGATCTCTAAGCTCGGCGAGCATTTCGGCTATCCCTATTGCCACCAGGGCGATCTGCCGGATCCGAAATTCGCGATGGGTCACAAATGTTCGGAATTCACCCCGCCCGTCCTCAATCTCGGCGCGCATGTCGCCCCGCTCGGCATGAAGTTCTATACCGGCAATCAATTTCCCGCCGAGTACAAGAACTCGATCCTGATTGCCGAACATGGCTCGTGGAACCGACATAAGTATCAGGGCGCGAGAATCGTCCGCGTCACCGCCGATCCCGACGGCAAGAACGCCAAGGAAATGGAGTTTGCGTCGGGTTGGATCGAAGGCGACCGTGGCTATCTCGGCCGGCCGGCCGACGTCATCCAGGACAAGGACGGATCAATCCTTGTGGCCGATGACTGGGCTGGCGCCATCTACCGCATCAGCTACGCCAAGAAGTAGCAGGACGTGAACAATTGAGGCTGCGGCCGCTCGCAAAACGAGTGATCGCAGCCTTGCGTTTCCGCTCGGGTTCGTCGCCTGCGCGTGGCGCGGCCAGAGCGTGATCCGGACCCGAAGGGCCGCGTTAGCGCAAAGTGGAAACCGGTTTTCCCTCGCGACAAACGCGGAACGCGTTTGCGCGGAGATCATGCTCAAACAAAGAGATGAGATCATGATGCGATTCCACTTAATCGCATCATGATCTCGAGAAACCGGAAATGTCGATCATGCGTCTCTTGTCGCTTCTCGTTGCCCTGTGCGGTATGGCGTTATCCGCCGTTCCCGCGGCAGCCGCCGACCTTGCTGCCGGCAAGGAAAAGGCGGAGATGTGCGTCGCCTGCCACGGCGAAAACGGCATTTCGCAAACCGAAAACATTCCCTCGCTCGCCGGTCAGCCCGATCAATTCATTCAATGGCAGCTGGTTTTCTTCCGCAGCGGCACCCGCAAGAACGAGCAGATGCAGCCCATCGTCGAACAGCTCAGCAACGACGATATCCGCAATCTCGGCGCTTATTTCGCCTCGCTCGATCCGCCGAAATCGCCCGACGACGACAATCCCGATCTGTCGCAGAAGGGTGCGCAGGCCGCTGTCGGCCGGCGCTGCGCCTCATGCCATACCGACAGCTATGCGGGCACCAAAGCGGTGGCGCGCGTCGCCGGCCAGCGGGAGGAATACCTGGTGAAGGCGCTGCACGACTACAAATCAAGCGTTCGATCAGGCGGCGGGATGGCGGCGATGGCGGAAGTCGCCTTCCCCTTGAGCGAGGAAGAAATCACCGCGCTGTCGCATTATCTCGCCCACCTCAAGCAGGCTTCACCTTGATGAAGCGCGCTTTGCGCGCGCGCCTTTCTGGCCAAGAACCCCTACCCCCGCTGGTTCTCGTACGCCTTCAGATGCGTGTAGGCGATCCGCAATTTCGGCACCGGCACCTTTGCGGCGTCGCCGCGCGCGATCATGTCGCCGACGATGTGATCGGCCTCGACCGGCGCACCGACCTTGATGTCGCGGAACATTGATGCGGTCAGCGGGGAGCCTTCCGCCGTCAGCATGGCGTTGATGCGGGTCAGAAACGCCTCGCTTGGGGGATAGCCGGCTGCCTTTGCAACGGCGCTGCATTCATCGCGAGCGCCGAGGATGAAATCGCGCCCACCCGGCGCGGCGAGGATATGGCCGACTGCCGCGCGCATCAACGATGTCGAGCTTGCGAGTGTCGTGAGCAGAACCCACTTCTCCCACATCTCCAGCATGATTTTTTCGCTTGCCTGCGAGCCGATATTTCCGGCGGCAAAATTCTCGGCGATCGCGCGGACGCGGTCCGACATGGCGCCGTTACGTTCGCCGAAGCTCAACGATTGAAATACCGGCGCGAGCTGAACCACATGGCGATGCTCGTTCAGCGTCGCGGCAATGCCGCACCAGCCGCCGAGGACGCGGTCCTTGCCGAATCGGGTTTCGAGAACATCAATATGGCGCATGCCGTTGAGCAGCGGAATGATCGCGGTTTGCGGTCCGACCGCGGCGGCAAACGACTTGATGGCGTCGTCGAGGTCGAACGCCTTGCAAGTCAACAGCACCACGTCGAATTTCTCATTGAGTTTGTCGGCTTGCACCGTCGGCGGATTTTGCAGCGTCGCGTCGCCGTTCGGGCTTTTGATCACGAGGCCATCGCGGGCCAGTTCCGCCGCGCGCCTCGGACGCACCAGGAATGTCACGTCGCGGCCGGCCTGAAGCAGCCTGCCGCCAAAAAACCCACCGATCGCGCCAGCGCCGACCGCAAGAATGCGCATGCTCAACTCCTTTTTGTTGTTCTAGAGCCTTTTCGGTTCTGATTGAATCAGAACCGAGGCTCTAATCTTTTGTTTTGACGCGTTTTCTTCACGCGAACCGGTATCCACTTCGCTCGAAAACGCTATAGAGCATGATCCGGAAAGTGGAAACCCGATTTCCCTCGCGACAAACGCGGAACGCGTTTGCGCGGAGATCATGCTCAAACGAGAGATGGGATCGTGATGCGATTCCACCCTAGTTGCACCATGATCTAAAGTGCCGGCGCTGAAGAGGGAATAGCGAATGGAACAAAAGTCCATCCACCTTTTCTCGTCTACCACTTTTCTCCGAACGGGCGGATTTCAAGCTCGAAGGTCCAGGCGCTGGGCGGCTGCTGATAAAGTTGCCAGTAGGCAGAAGCGACCGAGGACGGAGGCATCAGCAGATCGGGATTATCAAGCGCCTCCTTGCCCCAGAGTTGCTCGCGTCGTTCGCGCACCCACGCGGTGTCGACGCCGGCATCGATAATCAGATGCGCCACGTGAATGTTCTTCGGGCCGAGCTCCCGTGCCATCGATTGTGCGACTGCGCGGAGGCCGAATTTGGCGCTGGCGAACGCCGCGTATCCGCTGCCGCCGCGCAAGGAGGCGGTGGCGCCGGTGAAGAAGATGTTGCCCCTGCCGCGTGGCAACATCAGCCGCGCCGACTCGCGGCCTGCAAGAAAGCCTGCCCAGCACGCCATTTCCCAGACCTTGCGGAAAACGCGATCCGTGGTCTCAAGAATAGGGAAGTTGACGTTGGCGCCCACGTTGAAGATGGTCAACTCCAGCGGCGCGTGCCTGTCGGCATCGTTCAGGAATGCCGTGACCTCATCTTCCTTCCGCGCATCGAGCGTGCGGGCGACGATCGATCCGCTCGCTGCCTCGATCTCCTTGACCAGAGGCTCGAGCTTGGTGCCGTCGCGGCGCCCGGCAAACACGGTGAAACCTTCGGACGCAAATTTCTTTGCGATCTCGGCGCCGATGAAATCGCCCGCACCGATCACCGCGACCGTCGCGTTGCGCTTTTGCATGTCGGTTCTCCGTCTCCAATAGAGTCATTCCGGGATGGTGCGCGAGCACCAGACCGGGAATCTCGAGAATCCGGGTTCGCTCATTTCATTCGCAGCCCGGAATGAGGTCTCAATTGCTTCGCTTCGCTCGCAATGCCAGAGACTACTTCCCCAAAACCATCTCCTCGACGTCGCGCAACTGCTCCTTGCCGAAAAACATTTCGTTGCCGACAAAAAAGGTCGGCGAGCCGAATGCGCCCCGCTCGACCGCGGATTGCGTGTTCTGCACCAGCTTTGCCTTGACCTCGGGCTCTTGCGCGCGTGCGAATAATTTTGCGGCATCGAGCCCGGAGGTGGTGAGTGCCTTCATCGCCACTTCCGGGTCATCCATCTTCTTCGGCTCGACCCACATGTGGTAAAACGCCGCGTCCACATATTTCTCAAAAACGCCTTCCAATTGTGCCGCGATGGCACCGCGCATCAGGTTGAGGGTGTTGACCGGAAAGAACGGATTCCAGGCATAGGGCTTCACGTGAAAGCGCTTCAAAAAACGCTCGGTCTCAAGCGCGTGAAATTCGGGCTTGTTCTTGATGCCGGCAAGCGTTTCCGCGGGCGATTTATTGTTTGTGGCCTTGAAGATGCCCCCGAGCAGAATCGGCACATATTCAAAGTTGACGCCGATCCGCTGTTCGATCGCGGGGATCGCCTCATGGCTGAGATACGCATTGGGGCTGCCGAAATCGAACAGGAATTGTGGGGCTTTCACGTTCACGGCGGTCTCCCTGAATTCAAATCTTATATGACATTCATCATTCCATCGACCCTAGCGCTCCATGCCAGCGGGATCAACCGGAACCGGCCTTCGATTTGCGGCGGAAAGTGGCTTCTGCGAGCTTCAGCGCGAAATCACGCACGTCCGCGGGCCATGTGGCGATCAATTGCTTGAAACGGGCCGGCTCGTTTGCGAACAAAGCGCGGATGGCCTCCTCGTAGTGCGGCCTGTTACCGGCCATGGCTGACATGAACCGGCAGGCCGCGTCCCGGGCCTGGCAGATGCCATCCCCGCCCTCGCCGCCTCGGTGTGCTACATCGACCAGCCTGCGCAGCGCAACCGAAGCGCCTCCCGGCTGCCGCGCCAGCCATTCCCAGTGCCGTGGCAGCAGGGTCACTTCGCGGGCGACGACGCCGAGTTTCGGCCGGCCCGGGCCGCGCGGCGCGGCCGCCGCAACAGTTGCCGATCCGCTTGCCGTCTCCGGTCGCGCCTCCATGCCAGCAAGCGCTTCGCACCAATCGATATCGACGGGGCCGCCGGTAATCGAATCGATGATCAGGATCGATGCACCCGTGCGCCGATCAAGCGCCACCTTCGCGGCACGAGCCACCGCGCGAAGACTGCCGGCACCGATGCGGCGGTCTCCTTCGAACGCAACATAAGCGGGCGGTGGCAAGCTCATCGGCGAGGCGATCCAATCGAGGAGATATTATCCGGGTAAATCAAACCGTCAATAATACCCGGGTAGAATGAATCCGTCGCGAATGCCTCGACTTTCTTCGTTGCCGCTGGCACCACCGAATAACTGATAGCGAAGCCGTCGCCGAGGGCCGATCCATGCTGACCGTCCACCATCTGAACAATTCGCGTTCCCAGCGCGTGCTTTGGCTCCTGGAAGAACTCGGCTTGCGCTATGAAATCGTGCGCTACCAACGTCAGCCCGACATGCGGGCGCCGCCCGAACTGCGCGCGATCCATCCGCTCGGAAAATCGCCTGTTATCACTGACAGCGGCAACACCATCGCGGAATCGGGCGCGATCGTCGAATACCTCGTCGACACCTATGGCAACGGCCGCCTGATCCCGCCGGAAAAAACGCCGGAGCGACTGCGCTACACCTATTGGCTGCACTACGCGGAGGGCTCCGCCATGCCGCCGCTGCTGCTGAAGCTGCTATTCACCGTAATGCCCAAACGCGCGCCCGCATTGCTGCGGCCCCTCGTGCGCAAGGTCTCCAACCAGGCGCTGACGGGCCTCGTCCACCCACAGCTCAAGCAGCACATGGCATTCTGGGAGGGCGAGCTTTCGAAAAGCGAGTGGTTTGCCGGCCAGGAGTTCACCGCAGCCGACATCCAGATGAGTTTTCCTGTAGAAGCTGCCGCAGCGCGCGGCGGGCTCGAGCACGGTCACCCCAGATCGATGGCGTTCCTGGAGCGCATTCATGCGCGCCCGGCCTACCAGCGCGCCCTGGAAAAGGGCGGACCTTATGCGGTCGGGCGCTGAAGGCTTATTTCTGAACGCCGCCCGTTGTCGCCAGGCGTTTCACGGTGATGCCGGGCGGCGGCACATCGTCATCGGGCACAAAGAAATCCTGCGCCAGCGGCACCGTCGGGTCGACTCGATAGTGTTCGAAGTCGCGCACGCCGCTTGCGTAAAGCACCTTGTCATCGATGCAGAATTGCCCGGTGAATTCACGCGATGGCCTGGTGAGAATGGCGTAAGCCGCATCCCCCATGATCTCCGGCTTGCGGCTCGCACGCATCATCGCATCGCCGCCGAGCAGATTGCCCACCGCCGCGGTGGCGATCGTGGTGCGCGGCCACAGCGCATTGACCGCCACGCCTGCAGCCCTCAGTTCGCCGGAAAGGCCGAGTACGCACATGCTCATTCCGAACTTGGCAATGGTGTAGGCGGTCGAATGCTCGAACCATTTCACTTTCATGTCGAGCGGCGGCGACAGCATCAGGATGTGGGGGTTTTCGGCCTTCTTCAGATGCGGGATGCAGTATTTCGACACCATGAAGGTGCCGCGGGTATTGATTCCCATCATCAGATCGAATCGCTTCATCTCGGTTGCTTGCGAATTCGTGAGGCTGATGGCGCTTGCATTGTTGACGCAAACATCAATGCCGCCGAATTCGGCGGCGGTCTTGTCGATCGCCGCCATCACCTGCGCTTCATCTCTGATGTCACAGAGTATCGGCAGGGCCTTCCCGCCGGCGGCGCGGACGTCGTCAGCGGCGGTGTAGATCGTGCCCTTGAGTTTAGGATGCGGCTCCGCCGTTTTCGCGGCAATCGCAATGTTGGCGCCGTCACGCGCGGCGCGCAGCGCGATCGCGAGTCCGATGCCGCGGCTGGCACCGGAGATGAACAGCGTCTTGCCCTTCAGCGTTGTCATCGGCAAACCTCCCGCTTGGGTTCCGTTTCGCGAAGCTTACAGCCACATCGCCCGCACGCGGGAGGTAATTCTTCCGATTGTTTACGGCCCTCTATTGCCCGGCAGCATCCGCGCCGCGGGTTCTCGGGTCGGGCGCGCCGAGCGTTCCCTTCTGGGTCACGGCGATCGAATTGGCAGAGCCCTGCGCTATTGGCCCGACCACGTGATGGCCTTTGGCGCCGAGCGCGGCCAGCGTGTCCTCGCTGAAACCGCGCTCGACCCGCACTTCGTCCGGCAGCCATTGATGATGCAGGCGCGGCGCCGAAACGGCGGCGGCCACGTCCATGTCGTAATCGAGCACGTTGACGATCACCTGCAACACGGTCGAGATGATGCGGCTGCCGCCAGGTGAGCCGGTCACCAGCACCGGAGTGCCGTCCTTCAGCACGATGGTCGGCGTCATCGATGACAAGGGTCGCTTGCCCGGGCCCGGCAAATTGGCCTCGAATCCGACGAGCCCGTAAGCGTTGGATGCGCCAGGCGCAGCGGTGAAATCATCAAGCTCGTTGTTGAGCAGCACGCCGGTTCCGTCGGCGATCAGGCCCACCCCGTAGCTGAAATTGAGCGTATAGGTGTTGCTGACCGCATTGCCGAAGCTGTCGACGACAGAGAAATGGGTGGTGTTGCTGCCCTCGCGCGGTTGCGCGGCGGACAGCGCGCCCGAGGGCGTCGCATGCTCCAGATCGATGCTCGCGCGCTGCTTTGCCGCGTAGTCCTTCGAAATCAGGTTGGCCACTGGCGCACTGACGAAGGCGGGATCGCCGAGATAGCGCGCGCGGTCGGCATAGGCGCGTTTCATCGCCTCGATCAGGACGTGCGCCGAGGGCGCGGAGCCCTGCTTCATGTCCCGCATCGGAAAGCCTTCAAGGATGTTCAAGGTCTCGAGCAGCACGACCCCGCCAGAGGAGGGTAACGGCATCGAGACGATTTCGTAGCCACGATAGGTTCCGCGCACCGGCTGGCGGATGGCCGGTTGATACGATTTGAGATCGTCCAGCGTGATGATGCCGCCGGCCTCTCTGATCGCCTTCACCAGCTTTTCGGCAACCTCTCCCTCGTAGAATCCACGCGGGCCGCGCGCCGCGATCGCCGAGAGAGTGGCAGCAAGATCGGTCTGCCTCAGCGTATCGCCCTCGCGAAGCGACGTTCCGTCCTCGCGGGAAACGATCTTGGCCGATGATGTCCAACGTGCCAGCCACTGGTGCGCGCCGGGCAAGCTGTCGGCGGTATCGTCGGTAACGGGGAAGCCATTTCGCGCCAGATCGATCGCGGGCTGCACCAGGTCGCTAAGTGTGAATTTTCCCGAACCATATCTCTCGAGCGCCAACGCCAGGCCCGCAGGCGTGCCGGGAACGCCGATGCCGAGCGCGGAATCGCGTGATTTGGCTGCGTCCGGCTTGCCGTCGGCGCCAAGGAAGATGTCGGGCGTGATCGCGCCAGGTCCGGTCTCGCGGTAGTCGATCGCAACGTCTTCATGGCGCTGGGCCAAATGGATGACCATGAATCCGCCGCCGCCGAGATTGCCTGCGCGGGGATAGGTCACCGCCATTGCAAAGCCGGTTGCCACCGCCGCATCGATCGCGTTGCCGCCGCGCCGAAGGATTTCGGCGCCTACTCGCGCCGCCGTTTTTTCCTGGGCGACCACCATGCCGCGTTCGGCGACAATCGGCTGAATGTTGTCGGCCGGGGCCGGTTTGTAGAGAAGGCGGCCTTGCTCCTGTGCTGCGGCGGGCAGCGCGAAGATCGCCGCGAACGCAATGCCGATAAAAAGCCTGCGCATGGTTGCTGTCAGGGACATCATCGAAAATCCGTCGGTAGTTGAGGCCGGTTCGACCAAGAAAAGCGCAAGGGTATTGCAGCCCCGATGCTATATGGCTTTCGACACGAAGAGCAAAACGTCTCCTCGTGATGAATAGGGATTATTTGCATGGCGGGGACGGCCTCGGAGGTGCACCTTTCGGATGTCCAGCAGAAATATCCTCCGCGGGCCGCCGTCATCAGCTGGATTTTCTTCGCCTGGGCCGCGGAGCCATTTTTCACGTTGATCACGACTTTCGTATTCGCGCCTTATTTCGCCACCCATGTGGCGCCCGATCCGGCGCGCGGGCAGGCATTGTGGGGCTTTGCGACGGCGGCTTCGGGACTGGTCATCGCCTTGCTGTCGCCACCCCTTGGCGCCATCGCGGACGCCAGCGGCCATCGCAAACCGTGGATCGCCGCCTTCGGCGCGCTCCTGGTCATCGGCTCCTCGCTGATGTGGTTTGCAAGGCCCGGTCATCCAGGCACGATTCCAATGCTGCTCGTGGCTTACGGGATTGCCACTATTGGCGTCGAATTCGCCCTCGTCTTCAACAATTCGATGATGCCAACGCTGGTGCCGCCGAGCCGAATCGGGCGCTTGTCCGGGACCGGCTGGGCGATCGGCTATGTTGGCGGCATTCTCAGCCTCGTTCTGGTACTCGGTTTTCTCGCCGCAAGCCCGCAAGACGGCTACACGCTGTTCGGGCTCAAACCCCTGTTCGGGCTTGATCCCGTCACCCATGAGGGCGATCGCATCGCCGGTCCCCTGACCGCGATCTGGTTCATCGTGTTCGCGCTGCCGATGTTTGTCTTCACGCCGGATTATCCCGCCAAGCGCGCGATCCGCGAAGGCTTGCGGGAAGGAATGGTTGAACTGAAACAAACGCTGCGCGAGCTGCCGAAGCAGAAATCGATTGCGGCATTCCTGCTCGCCAACATGATCTATACTGACGGGCTCGTGTCGCTGTTTGCCTTTGGCGGCATATACGCGGCTGGCACGTTCGGATGGAATACGATCCAGATCGGCACCTTCGGTATCATCCTTGCCATCGCGGGCACTTTTGGTGCCTGGCTGGGCGGCAAGCTCGACGACAAGCTTGGCCCCAAGCGCGTGATTGCGGGCAGCATGTGGGTTCTGCTGTTCGCGATCATCGCGATTCTGATGGTGGACAAGGACAGGGTTTTCTTCGTCAGCGTCGCCCCTCCGGCGCCGAACGAACCACTGTTCTCTTCCGCCGCAGAACGCGCCTATCTGGTGCTGGGATGCTTGATCGGCATGGCCGGCGGGCCGTTGCAGGCGGCATCACGGTCGCTGTTGATCCGGATGGCACCGAGGGACCGCATTACCCAATATTTCGGCCTGTTCGCGCTGACCGGAAAGATTACTTCTTTTTCCGGACCATTGCTGATCGGCATCGTCACGGCGGTGACGATGAGTCAAAGGGCCGGCATGGCGGTGCTGGTCCTGTTCTTTGTGGCGGGCCTCGCGCTGCTCGCAAGAGTGCGCTAGCGCCGGCAAGAATGACAGGAAAGAGGCCTAGTGCCGGAAGTGGCGCACGCCAGTGAACACCATGGCGATGCCGTGATCGTCGGCGGCCTTGATCACTTCGTCGTCGCGCACCGAGCCGCCGGGTTGAATGACGGCGGTAGCGCCGGCCTCGACGCAAGCGAGCATTCCGTCGGCAAAGGGGAAGAACGCGTCCGATGCCACCACCGAACCCGTGGTCAGCGGCTCGGTGAGCTTTAATTCGTTCGCCGCATCCAGCGCCTTGCGCGCGGCGATGCGCGCGGCATCGACCCGGCTCATCTGTCCGGCGCCGATGCCCACGGTGGCGAGGTCCCTGGCATAGACAATGGTGTTGGATTTGACATGCTTGGCAACGCGGAAAGCAAACCGCAAGTCCCGCAGCTCGGCCTCATTGGGCGCGCGCCTGGTGACAACCTTCAGCGCCATGTCGTCGACGACAGCATTGTCGCGGCTTTGCATCAGAAAACCTCCGGCGACCGTCTTTGCCGTCAGTCCGCCCGAGCGCGGGTCGGGCAGCCCACCGGCCAAAAGCAGCCGCAAGTTTCGTCTGGCCGCGACGATGGCAATGGCTTCCTCCGTGGCATCGGGCGCAATGATCACTTCGGTGAAGATTTCAGTGATGGCGCGCGCGGCTTCGGCATCCATCGTCCGGTTGAGCGCGACAATGCCGCCAAAGGCCGAAGTCGAATCGCAAGCCAACGCTTTTTGGTAGGCGCCGACGAGATCGGCGCCTTCGGCGACCCCACAGGGGTTGGCGTGCTTCACGATCACGCAAGCCGCCGTGCGCGCCGCATCGAATTCGGCGATGCATTCGTAGGCCGCGTCGGTATCGTTGATGTTGTTGTACGACAGTTCCTTGCCTTGTACCTGCCGTGCGGTCGCCACGCCCGGGCGGGAATCGGGCATGCGATAGAACGCGGCCGTCTGGTGCGGGTTTTCGCCGTAGCGCAGCGGCTGGATCAATCGCCCGCCGAAGGCGCGGAAATCCGGTGCCTCGGTCTTGAGCTCGCGCGCGAACCAGTTCGAAATCGCTGCGTCATAGGCCGCGGTGCGGGCGTAGGCTTTGGCGGCAAGACGCCGTCGCAGTGAAAGCGTGGTGGCGCCCTGATGGGCCACAAGCTCGTCGAGCACGGCCTGATAATCCTGTGCTTCCACGACCACGGCGACGTCCTCGTGGTTCTTGGCCGCCGCGCGGATCATGGCTGGACCGCCGATGTCGATGTTTTCGACGCACTCGCCAAAGCCGGCGCCTTTGTCGACGGTTGCTTCGAACGGATAGAGATTGACCACAAGCAGATCGATCGGCGCGATGCCGTGCGCCTTCATGGCGTTCACATGTTCGGCGTTGCCGCGGATCGCCAGCAATCCGCCATGGACCGTCGGATGAAGGGTCTTGACCCTTCCATCCATCATCTCCGGAAATCCGGTCAGTTCCGCAACATCCTTCACTTTCAATCCCGCCGCGGCAATCGCCTTGGCGGTGCCGCCGGTAGAGACGAGCTCGACGCCATGGCCGGCCAGCGCACGGGCGAATTCAACCAGTCCCGATTTGTCTGAAACGGAGAGAAGAGCGCGCGTGATGCGGCGGGGGCGATCGGTCATGGGCAACGTCCTCAATAAGGGGTTATGCCCAGGCGCGCGGCGGTCTTTCCCACGCTTCCCGATGGTGCTCCATCCAAAGTCGCCAGTCGCGCAGGAGACGGCTGGTTAGCAGCTTTCGCGGCCGCAGACAATGAATAGTAATCGCTGTCGCCT
>Ga0307474_10001747_pt1 | contig 15751 bp, 14 predicted proteins | sample atmos_gasesECM1C_2_FD_203312 | JGI IMG/M metagenome (GOLD analysis project Ga0307474, IMG submission 203312) | Hardwood forest soil microbial communities from Morgan-Monroe State Forest, Indiana, United States - atmos_gasesECM1C_05 | ecosystem: Environmental > Terrestrial > Soil > Temperate... | reverse complement strand
ATCCACGATCCATGGGTGCTGAGCCAGCTGTTCTCCGGCTGCGACGTAGTCATCAATCTGATCGGCATCCTCAATCCGCGCGGCGCTGCGAGCTTCGAGGCGGTGCACACCGCGCTTGCTGCGAAAGTGCTGGCGGCCGCACGCGCCGCCGGCGTGCGCCACCTGCTGCACATGAGCGCGCTGGGGGCCGACGAGCACGGGCCGAGCCGCTACCTGCGCTCCAAGGGCGCCGCCGAGGCACATCTGCGCGCCGCGACACTCGTGGAGGCCTCGCACCCCGCGGTGACGATCTTCCGACCCTCGGTGATCTTCGGGCCGCAAGACTCGCTTACCAACCGGTTCGCGAGCCTGTTACGGCTGAGCGGCGGATGGCTGCCGCTGGCGCGTGCCGGCGCGCGCTTCACGCCGGTTTGCGTCTTCGACGTGGCCGAGGCCTTCGTACGCGCTCTCGGCACCTCGGCCAGTCGCGGCGCGGCCTACGAGCTGTGCGGTCCGGAGGTCGTGACGCTCGAGGAGATCGTGCGCCGCACGGCGCGCGTTGCGGGACTCCGCTGTCACATCGTGCCGCTGCCGGACTTCATCGCCCGCCTCCAGGGCGTCGCAATGGGGCTGCTGCCGGGCAAGCCATTCTCGCTCGACAACTTCCGTTCGCTCACCGTCGACAGCGTCTGCCGGCAGGACGGCTGCGCGGCCCTCGGCATCGATCCTGCACCCATGCTCGCCGTGCTGCCGCAGTACCTCGCGCCGTCAGCGCCGCGCGTGATGCTCTGATCACCCCGCCGCCGTATTCGCCTGTCGGCACAGGCGGGCGTGGCGCTCTGCGCGTGTCTCACTCGCCAGCTCGCGGCTCGCGGCGTAGAAGCGCGGCAGGTCGTCACCCTGCTCCTTCAGCAGTCTCATGAAGCCGGGCACGCAGGCGTAATAGGTCGCAATGGCCGCGAGGCGCGCGTTGTTGAGGCCCGAGGCGATCCACTCCTCATACAGAGGTCCGAGCCCCGCGGAGCTCTCGAGAGCGCGGATGTCCACTGTCAGGCTGTTGAAGATCTCCGCCTTGGCGGTACGCATCTCGTCGCGCGGCACGCCCGAAGCGTAGAGCCTCACGAGGCGCGCTCGTGCAGCGCTCAGCAGGTCGACGAACCTCTCGTCGAGCGCCTGCTCCGCGCGAAAGGTCCGCATCCGCGCCGCCTGTCCCTGGTGCGCAAGCCAGCGCTCGAGGCCGACGTCCTCCACGGTGGTCGCGAACGCCTCGTTGAACTCCGAGTCATCGCGCACGTACAGCAACTGGTGAGCGAGCTCGTGGAAGATGGTGGCGGCGAGATCGTCATCGTCATAGCGGAGCATGCTCGAGAGCACCGGATCGGCGAATCGGCCGAGCGTCGAGAAGGCCGGCACCCCCTCGACGGCGGTGTCGAAACCGCCCACGGCGAGCGCGGCGGCGAATTCGCGCGCGCGCTGCTCGTGAAAGTAGCCGCGATAACTGACGCAGCCAGCCACCGGGAAACACCAGCGCTTGGGCTCTACCGAGAATTCCGGCGCCGCGACCACGTTCCACACCACGTACTCGCGACCGATGTCTGCATAGCTGCGGTAGCTCCTGTTGTCCGGCAGATGCAGCTCACGCGAGGCAAAATCGCGCGCCGCCTGCACCTGCAGCAGGCGCGTCCGCAGCTCCTGCGGCGTATCGGGAGCGGCGAGCAGCCGCGCGATCGGCACACGCTCGTGGAGTATCCGCAGTTCGCCGCCGGTGGCCTGCATGAGATACGGCGTGCCACAACCCGAGAGCAGCCCGAGTGCCATGCATGTGAGCAGCGTGGCCAGCGGGCGCGCGCCGTCGCGCGCCTGGTACGCGCCTCGCTCCAGCGTCTCCTCCCATGCCGTTCCGGCTGCGCGTGCCTCGGTTACTATGCACACCGTGCGAGTGTACTTGGTTGGTGGCGCGGTACGTGACCGGCTGTTGGGGCTGCCGGTGCATGAGCGCGACTGGGTCGTCGTCGGTGCCCGACCGGAGGAGTTGGTAGACGCGGGATACCGGCCCGTCGGCCGCGAGTTCCCGGTTTTCCTGCACCCCGAGACACACGAGGAGTACGCGCTCGCCCGCGTCGAGCGCAAGGTGGGCCCGGGTTATCGCGGATTCACCACGCAGTTCTCTCCGGAGGTAACGCTGGAAGAGGATCTGAGGCGACGCGACCTCACTATCAACGCCATGGCTCAGAGCGAAGATGGCGCCCTCATCGACCCGTACGGCGGGGAGTCGGATCTCGCGGCGCGGCGACTGCGGCACGTCTCGGAAGCGTTCACGGAAGACCCGGTGAGAATTCTGCGCGTCGCGCGTTTCGCCGCCCGCTTCGCCTCGCTAGGCTTCAGCCTCGCGCCTGATACTTTGGAGCTGATGCAACGGATGACGGCAGCCGGCGAGGTCGAGGCGCTGGTGCCCGAGCGTGTCTGGCAGGAGACCGAGCGCGCGCTCGCTGCAACCGACCCGCAGGTCTTTTTCGAGACCTTGCGCGCCTGCGGCGCGCTCGCCGTGATCTATCCCGAAGTCGATGCTCTCTATGGCGTGCCGCAGCCGCCGCGCTGGCACCCGGAGATCGACACCGGCTTGCACGTGATGCTGGCGCTGCAATGCGCAGCGCGGCTCGACGGCTCGAACGCCGTGCGCTTCGCCGCGCTCACGCATGATCTCGGCAAGGCGCGCACGCCGCGCGAACACTGGCCGAGTCACCACGGACACGAGGAAGCGGGCGTCCCGCTCATCGAGGCGCTCTGCTCCCGTCTCAAGGCTCCCAACGGTCACCGCGAGCTCGCGATCCTGGCTGCCCGCTACCACACCCATGTGCATCGTGCCCACGAGCTGAAGCCCGTTACGGTTCTCACCCTGTTCGAGAGCTGCGACGCGTTCCGCCGCCCGGAGCGCTTCGCGGAGTTGCTGCTCGCCTGCGAAGCGGACGCGCGCGGGCGAACCGGAAAGGAAAACGACGCCTATCCACAGGCGGCTTATCTGGCCGCGGCGCGGGCCGCTGCGGCGAGCGTGACACTCTCCGAAGACGAGCGTGGCCGGCTCGAGGGCAAACAGATCGGCGCGGAGATCCGCCGCCGGCGCTTGGCGGCAATCAGCCGGGTCAAAGGGGAGCTCGTCTCAACCGGGCTGATCGAGTCGCCGAGAAGCCCGGACACACCGGCTTGACGAGTCGAGGCCGCTTGGACGGCTTGAGATGGTGATGGCTTGTGATCCGCAGGAGTTCGAAGGCAGCTGCCACTGCGGCGCGCTGGGCTTCAGATTCGCTACTGCACTGGCGGTGGCTCGCTGGAGTGTGCGGGCCTGCCAGTGCGGATTCTGTCGGGCACATGGAGCACTGACCACTTCAGATCCGGCAGGATGGCTGGCGTTCCACATCCACAGCGCGCCGACGTTGCAGCGTTATCGATTCGGCCTGAAGACGGCCGACTTCCTGCTGTGCAAACGCTGCGCGGTCTACCTCGGTGCGCAGATCGAGACGGCGCGCGGTGCTTTCGGCATCGTCAACGTGCGCGCGATCGTGCCGAGTTCGCTCGCGCTCCCCGCTCCCACAGCGGCCGACTATGGCGAGGAAAACGTGCCCGCGCGCATCGACAGGCGGGAGCAACGCTGGACCCCGCTGCGAAAAGCCCTCTGAGCGGCGCCTCAATAGCCGGCGCGCTGCAGCGCAGCTACGATCACCGCCGCGACCAGGCAATAGAGACCGAAAATGTACCAGCGTCCGCTCTCGAGCCAGCGGCTGAGCCATTTCAACGCGAGGAGCCCGGCGAGGAACGCGACCAGCGCACCGAGCAGACTGAGGAGTGCCACCGATCCCAGCGTCGCAGTTCCTCCTGCGTGCGCCGCCCGCATGAGCCGCAGAGCCTCGCGTGCGATGACGGGCGGAGTGAGAACCACCGCCAGCGCGAAGCTGAAGGCCTCCGCCCGCGGCTTGGCCACGCCCAGCAGCATCCCGGTGGAGATGGTCGCCCCCGAGCGCGAAAAGCCGCGAAACGGCAGACATAGTCCCTGCACTGCGCCGATGACGCCCGCGCGCGTCGGATTCACATCGCCGCCCGCCAGCAGGACATCTCGCCGGTTGGCGTAGATGCCGGCGATCAAGATGAGGATGCCGGCGGCTGCGAGCGCCGGCGCGATGAACTCGAGATGGCCGAAGAGATCCTCGATCTCCGCGTGCGGCACGCCGCGCAGCACGGTCTTCTCGATCAGCCTCGCGACGCCGAGACCGATGATGGCCGTGAGTGCGGTGGCGATGACGATGCAGACCGCGACGCTTTTGAAGGCAGCAGTGCTCTGGAAGTAGGCACGCCGCCATTGCGGCCAGAAATAGGCGATCACCGCCAGCATCGTGCCGGTATGCAGCATGACGAGCAGCAGCGTCATGGGCGGCGAAGACGGGTCGAGACCCAGCAGCTTCTCTGCCACCACCACGTGGGCCGAGCTCGAGACTGGCAGCAGCTCGGCCATCCCTTGCACGATCGCGAGAACAACCACATTCAGTATGGTGAGAGTGTCCGACACGGCTGACTTTCGCTTGGGTTACCGGGGGCGCATCTTAACCTTTGGTCGCATGAGGATGGCCGCGGCCGCAGTCCCGAGTCAGAGGAGGTATCGCAAGTCCTGCAGCGCAAAGCCCGCGAGTGTTGTGTCGAGATCGCGCGTCAGCGCCATGGCCTTGAAGGCTTCGCCCATCTCCTCGGGCATGAGCAGCCGCCGCGCTTCGCCCGCCAGCCTCGCTCGCTCGAGGTCGTCGGATGCAACGGCCACCAGACTCTCGATCCCAAGCGACAGCAGGAATGCTGCCTGGGTGGCGAAGCCGGCCACCTCGAGCCCAACCGTGGCGCCGGCCGCAGCGATGCCGGTGAAGTCGACCCAGGCGGTGATGTCCTGCACGCCGACGTTGATGAAGGGATCGTCGTGGGCGTGTTGTTTGAAATGACAGCGCAGCGTGCCGTCGACCCGCTGCGGATGATAGTAGTGCCGGCGCGGCAGGCCGTAGTCGCAGAGCAGGAGCGCACCGCGCCCGAGGCGCTCGCCGAGCGAGGCGACCCACGGCGCAGCGCGTAGACATATCTCCGAGGTATAGCCGTCGGGCAGGGGGTCGGGCAGCGCGCTGCGAATCTCCCGCCAGGCTGCGCGGAGAGGGGAACCGGCCGCCATCGGCTGCTCGCGGAAGGGTTGCCCGACGTCGGGCGGTGTGGGGCAGTCGGGCTGCGCTGCGGTGGCGACGTCGGCGGCTGTGGCCGTTACGCCGAGCTCCATGAGGCTGTTGTCGCTCCACCGCACGCGTCGGACCGGCAGGGCATCCGCAACCTCGTTGGCGAGGATCACCCCGGTGAGCGGTTGCTCGGGTAGCCCCGGCAACCACGTTACCCGCGCCCTCAGCGCGGGTGGCAAGGGTGCGAGACGCTCGCGCTGGCGATCGGCGAGGTCGGCACTCACCTCCAGAATGGCATAGCGCTCGGGCAGCACGCCGAGGGCCGCGAGCTCGGGCAGGATCACCGCTGCGAGAGCCCCAGTGCCGGCGCCGAGCTCGAGTATCGAGCCGCCGGTGACGCGAAGCACTTCCGCGCATTGACGCGCGACGCAGCGGCCAAAGAGTGGCGACATTTCGGGCGCGGTCACGAAATCACCGCCGGCGCCGAGCTTGACGCTGCCCGCGCTGTAGTAGCCGAGTCCCGGAGCGTAGAGAGCGAGCTCCATGAAGCGCTCAAAGGAGATCCAGCCGCCCGTGGCGTCGAGCTCGCTGCGGATCAGTGCCACCACGGCATCGCTATGCCGCCGCTCCTCGGGAGACAACGGCGGCAGGATTGAGCGCACCGCCGATGCGGTCATAATCGCGCCCCATGGCGCACGAACCCGAGACTTCCGCTCCCACCTCGCAGGGTGATCCCGCGGGAGGCCCTGCGCCTGGCGCAGCGGGCGCCTCCGCCGCGCGAGGCACGCTCACCGGCAAGGCGGCTCTCGTCACCGGCGCCGCACGGCGCGTCGGCGCAGCGATCACTCGCGCGCTGCACGGTGCAGGGGCGAGCGTGATCCTGCACTACCGCAGCTCCGGCGACGATGCGGCACAGCTCGCCGCGGAGCTGAACGGGGTGCGCCCTGGCTCCGCCGCCACGGCCGAGTGCGATTTGCTGCAGCCCGCGCAGCTTCCGGAGCTGGTGGCCGAGGCGACGCGCGCATTCGGTGGACTCGACATCCTGGTGAACAACGCCTCGACTTTTTATCCGACACCGTTCGGCGACCTTACCGAGATCGACTGGGACGATCTCGTCGGCACCAATCTCAAGGCGCCGTTGTTTCTCGCACAGGCCGCTGCCCCGCTGCTTCGGGCGCGGCAGGGACTCATCATCAATCTCGCCGACATCCACGGCACGCGTCCGCTGCGCCGCTATCCGGTGTACAGCATCGCCAAGGCCGGTGTCCTCATGCTGACGAAGTCTCTCGCCCGGGAGCTCGGCCCCCAGGTGCGGGTGAACGCAGTGGCACCCGGTCCGGTGATGTGGCCGGAAGGAGGGCTCGACGAGGCGGTTCAGGCGCGCATCGTCGCCGGCACGGCGCTCAAGCGAGCCGGAAGCGCCTTGGACGTGGCACGCGCCTGCCTGTTCTTTGCGACCGAGGCACCCTACGTGACCGGCCAGATCCTCGCGGTTGATGGCGGGCGCAGTATCGGCTGGTAGCACGCGCCGCTGTCCTCAGGACGGCAGCCGCTCGAGAGGGTGTGCCGCGCGATCGAAGCGCTGCCACAGCTCTGCGAAGGTGAGCTGCGCGGTCGGGTGACGTGCCGTCGGGGCGAGCTCGGCGAGTGGGCCGAGCACGTAGGCTCGCGTCAGTAACTCCGGCCGTGGTAACTCGAGGCCGGGCTCTGCGCAGATCACATCGCCGTAGAGGAGCAGATCGATATCGAGCGGGGGTGGAGGCTGCGACGGCTCCTGGCGCGAGCGGCCGCAGCGTTCCTCTATGGACCGCAGGCGCGCGCGCACCTCGCGCAGCGGCAAGGCGGTGCTGAACCCTGCGGCGAAGTTGATGAAGTCGGCGCCGGCGTTGTCCGCGGCGCGGTTGCGATACCAGGCCGAGAAACGCGCCCCCGGAAACTCGCGCACGATCTCGCGCACGGCGCATCGCAGGTGCCGCTCGGCTGCGAAGTTGCTGCCGGCGCCTACGAAAACCTCCGGCACGCCTCAACTCCGCGCGGGCGTTGGGGAAGTCTCTGCAGACAGCTCGCTGCGCCAGCGCTCGAGCGCGATCCCGACATCGCGCGAGTGACTGAATGCGCCGGGCTTGCTGAGCGAGATGCGGACCCATTCGAGCCCGAACTCCTCGAGCAGCACCCGCACGACGCGCTCGGCGAGCGTCTCGATGAGACGGCATTCGGAGGCTTCCACGAACGCGAGCACTCGCTTGACCACCTTACGGTAGTCGAGCGTGTCCTGTACCTCGTCGGTGAGGGCTGCGCGCCGGGCATCCGCTGCGAGCTCGAGGTCGATCACCACCTTCTGCCGGACGCGGCGCTCCCAGTCGATGAAGCCAATGACGCACTCGGTCGTCAGACCGTGCACGAAGATTCGATCTCCGCAATAGCGGGCGTTGCTCATAACGTAGTCAGCGGGCCGCAACCGGCGGCAGCGATTCCAGTGGCCATTGCGCGCGGGCCTCGATGGCAAGCCCGTCGTGCTGTCCGGCGGAGAGGCGCGCAAGCCCCGCCACGGCGATCATTGCCGCGTTGTCCGTACAGAACTCGAGCCGCGGATAGTACACGCGACCGCCGCGTTGTCCGACAGCGGCGGTGAGTCGCTCCCGCAAGGCGCGATTGGCGCCGACGCCTCCCGAGACGACGAGCACATCGAGGCCGGTGTAGTCGAGGGCGCGCAGCGCTTTGGCGGTCAGCGTCTCGACGATTGCCTCCTGTACGGCGCGCGCGAGATCCGCGCGTCTCTGCGCATCGGGAGCCTGGTCGCGCGTTGCATGCAGCACCGCGGTCTTGAGGCCCGAGAAGCTGAACTCGAGGCCCGCACGATCGAGCATCGGTCGCGGCAGCCGCATGGCATCAGCGCTGCCGTGCGCGGCGAGCTCGGCGAGCTGCGGACCGCCCGGGTACGGCAGCCCCAGAAGCTTGGCGCTCTTGTCGAAGGCCTCGCCGGCCGCATCGTCGCGCGTCTGTCCGAGAAGCCGGTATGCGCCGACGGCGGTGACCTCGATGAGCATCGTGTGCCCGCCCGATACCAGCAGCGCCAGATGCGGGAATGGCGGCGGATCGGGCTCGAGAAGCGAGGCCAGCAGGTGTCCCTCCAGGTGGTGCACGCCAATCGCCGGCACGCGCCAGGCATAGGCGAGGCTGCGGGCCAGCGAGGCACCCGTCAGCAGTGCGCCGATGAGCCCGGGGCCGGCGGTGTAGGCAACGCCGGTGAGCTCCTCAGCCGAGGTGCGGGAGTGCGCGAGCGCCTGGCGCACCAGCGGCAGGAGGTGCCGGACGTGATCACGCGAGGCGAGCTCCGGCACCACGCCGCCATGGGCGCGGTGCAGCTCGACCTGACTATGGAGCTCATGCGCGAGGAGGCCGGCGCGGTCGTCGAGCACCGCGGCCGCACTCTCGTCGCAGGAGGATTCGATCGCCAGCACTCGCACACGAATCACTTTATCTCAGTTGATCCAGCCAGTCGCTGCGCCGGCAACAGGGCAAAGCGGGGTATAGTCTGAGCCAGAACGGACCTGCACTGTGAGCACGCTTGCGCGAAGTCAACGCGCCTGACCATCGCGATGCTCCCGACTCCCTAAGGACGACACGTCGGCGGGCGAGGCACGCGTACGTGCCGCTGAGTGTGTTACTCCTTGTGCTGTCGATTCCGGCCCTGCCCCGGGAGCCCCAGAAATGCCAGCTCGGTCGCTTCCCGGACATCCCGGTCACGATGAGAGGGCTCAGTCCCCTGGTGCACGCTCAGGTGAACGGCAGCGACGCGCTGTTCGTCGCCGACAGCGGCGCATTCTTCAGCAGCATTCAACCGGACGCGGTTGCGGCGCTTCACCTGCGAGTGGACCCCTCGATCCAGGGGTTGTTCGTGGAGGGCATCGGAGGGCGCGAGCGCGCGCAGGTGGCGCGGGCCAAGACATTTACGCTCATGAACAAGACCTGGGAAAACGTGGACTTCGTGGTCGTGGGCAGCTCCTTTGGCGGCAGCGCAGTGGGTCTTCTCGGACAGAATGTGTTTCGCATGGCGGATGTCGAATACGACCTGGCGAACGGGATCATTCGCCTGGTGCAGCCTCATGACTGCAGCAAGGACACTCCGCTGGCCTACTGGGCCGCCGACACGCATCAGCCCTACTCGGTCGTTGATATCGAGTCGGCCACTGCGGCGTACCCTCACACCAAGTCTGTCGCTTATCTCAACGGAGCCAAGATCCACGTCGAGTTCGACACCGGCGCGGGCACGTCAATGTTGACGCTCGCGGCGGCAAAGCGCGCCGGGATCACCCCGACGAGCGAAGGCGTCACAGTCGGGGGCCCCTCATGGGGCATCGGACATCGCATCTCGAACACCTGGATCGCGGCCTTCGACAGCTTCAAGATCGGCGACGAGCAAATCCTTCATGCCCGCCTGCGCTTCGGCGACATCTCCCTGAGCGGCGCAGACATGCTGATTGGGCCGGACTTTTTCCTTTCCCACCGGGTCTATGTCGCCAGCAGTCAGCGCAAACTCTACTTCACCTATAACGGCGGGCCGGTCTTTGACCTCAGGCGCACTGCGGCGGCTGAGGCGTCCGATAGCGGAACTGAAGCCGCGCCGGGGACTGCAAAGAACCCCGAGGCGCCGGCGGCTACAGAGCCCGCACACACCGACGCGAACGCGCGGCTCGACGAGCCCACCGATGCCGCGGGCTTCGCACGGCGCGGCGCGGCCTTCGCCGCGCGGCAGGACTACGCGGCCGCCATCCGCGATCTGACCCGTGCCTGCGAGCTCGCCCCCACGGAACCCAGTTTCTTCTACGAACGAGGCATGGCGCGCTGGCACGACCGGCAGGCGGATCTGGCGCTGGCCGACTTCGATCAGGCCATCAAGCTCAAGCCCGATTACGTGGACGCCCTCATGTCACGCGCGACGTTGCGCGCGCGGCGACACGACCCCGCGGAGACGATCAGCGCGGACCTGGATGCCATCGACCGCCTGGCGCCGAAGGAGGCTGCGGTGCGCCTGGCGCTCGGCAGTCTTTATATGGGCACCCGCAACTATCCGGCGGCGATCGTGCAGTACGGACGCTGGATCGACAGCCACGACGGCGACTTCATTCGCATGCCGCAAGTGCGCAACGCACGCTGCTGGGCACGAGCGCTCGCGGGGATAGAGCTCGATCGGGCGCTCGATGACTGCAACGCCGCAGTGCGCGCGAACTCCAAGAACGCAGCGTTCCATGACAGCCGCGGGCTCGTGTATCTGCGACAGGGCCACTACGACAAGGCGATTGCCGACTACGACGCCGCACTCGTGCTCGATCCGAAGATCGCCTGGTCCCTTTACGGACGGGGAATCGCGAAGCAGCGGCTGGGCCAGGGCGCGGCCGGCCGGGTTGACCTCGCCGCCGCTACGGCCCTTGCACCGAAAATCGCTGCAGAGGCGGCGAGTCATGGCATCGCTCCCTGAACGCCTCGCCGGTCGACGATGAACGTCTTTGCCTTTGGGGGGGGCCTCCTTTAGAATCCCCCGCCCGCTTGGGGCGGCTGCGGCCGCGTCACCACGCCGGGTCAGGTCCTGATTCCCATTGCGATCAAGTACTTGAGGGTTCGATGCCGAGCGTGCGTGTCCGTGAGAACGAGTACTTCGATGCCGCCTTGCGGCGTTTCAAGCGCGCCTGTGAGAAGGCCGGCATCCTCACGGAGCTCCGTCGGCGCGAGTTCTATGAGAAGCCCACGCAGGAGCGTAAGCGCAAGAAAGCGGCCGCCATCAAGCGGCACATGAAGCGCGTCTCCCGCGACGGCATGCGCAGCTCCCGCTAGAGGGAGCCTCCGCGCGTCATGGCGCTGAAGGATCGCATCACCGAGGACATGAAGGTTGCGATGCGAGCCGGCGATAAGGAGCGGCTCGGGACCATCCGCCTCGCGCTCGCCGCGATCAAACAGCGTGAGGTCGACGAGCGCATCACGCTCGACGACGGCCAGGTGCTCGCAGTGCTCGAGAAGATGATCAAGCAGCGTCGCGAGGCGATCCCGCAGTTCGAGAGCGGCGGTCGCGCCGATCTGGTGGCCAAGGAGAGCGCCGAGATCAAGGTGCTGCAGCAGTACCTGCCGGCGCAGCTCGGCGACGCCGAGATCGACGCCTTGATCGCCGAGGCGCTCGCTGCGACCGGCGCTACCTCGATGAAGGACATGGGCAAGGTGATGGCGGCGGTGAAGTCCAAAGCGCAGGGTCGCACCGACATGGGCGCACTGAGCGCGCGCATCAAACAGAAACTCGGCAGCGGCTAGACCCTCTATCTCGCGGGGCGCGACAGCTTGGGGCGCATCCCCCAGAACTTCATCGACGACCTCATCGCCCGCGCCGACATCGTGGAGATCATCGGCGCGCGTGTGCCGCTGAAGAAATCCGGCCGCGAGTACAAGGCCTGCTGCCCGTTCCACGCGGAGAAGACCCCCTCGTTCTGGGTGAGCCCCGTGAAGCAGTTCTACCATTGCTTCGGCTGCGGCAAGCACGGCACCGTGCTCGGCTTCCTCATGGATCACGACCACATGCAGTTCCCCGAGGCCGTAGAGGAGCTGGCCACACGCTTGGGCGTGGAGGTGCCGCGCGAAGCTCTCCCGGACGCCGGCGCAAAGCGCGCCGATGAGCCGCTCTACGAGCTGATGGCGCGGGTTGCGCGTTTCTATGTCGAATGCCTGACGCAGGAGCCGCGCGCCCGGGAGTACCTCGCGCGCCGCGGACTGAGCGCGGCGACGCTCGAGCGCTTCTCGATCGGCTACGCGCCCAATTCGTGGAACGAAGTGCTGCGCCGTTTCGCGGCAGGCGATGCGGAGCGGCGCCGCCTCGCCGATGCGGGGCTGATCGTCGAGCGCGAGCGCGGCCCGAGCTCGGGCGGCGAGCATTATTACGACCGCTTCCGCGATCGCATCATGTTCCCGATACGCGATGCGCGCGGCCGCACGATCGCCTTCGGCGGCCGCATCATCGACGCAGGCGAGCCGAAGTACCTGAACTCGCCCGAGACGGTGTTGTTTCACAAGGGGCGCGAGCTCTATGGGCTGTACGAGACGCGGCGCGCACGTCCCAACCTTTCGCGTCTCGTGATCGTCGAAGGCTACATGGACGCCGTGCAGCTGCATCAGGCCGGCATCGATTACGCGGTGGCGACGCTCGGGACCGCCACGACGCCCGAGCACTTCCGCAGAATGTTTCGCCTCGCCAACGCACTCGTCTTCGCCTTCGACGGCGACCGTGCCGGACGCGCAGCCGCGTGGCGGGCGCTGCAACACGCATTGCCCGAGGCGCGCGAGGGCCGGGAGATGCGCTTTCTGTTCCTGCCGGACGGGCACGATCCCGACACGCTGGTCGCGGCGGAGGGACGCGCGGCGTTCGAGGCGCGCCTCGAGAGCGCCGTGCCGCTGTCCGAGTACCTGGTGAGCGAGCTCTCCGGGCAGAGCGATCTCAAGTCTGCCGACGGGCGCGCGCGCTTCGCGGAAGCCGCACGGCCGCTCTTTGCGCGGGTGCCCGAGGGAGTCTACCGCGAGCTGCTGCTCGCACGGCTTGCGGAGGTGGTCGGCTTGCCCGCCCAACGGCTCGAGGAGCTATGGGGCCAGCCGCCTGGCGCGGCGCCAGCGCCTGCTGCGGTCGGCTCCCTCAGGCGTGGCGCAGGGGCGCCCCGCCGGGCCGGACACGGAGTTGGGCGCGGCAGTCTCGTCCGCCAGGCGATCGTGCGGCTGCTCCACTATCCCCAGATCGCCTCCGAAGTAACCGCGACGGAACGCTCAGGACTCGACGGCAGCGAAGAGCCGGGAATGGCCCTGCTGCGCGAGCTGCTCGACGACCTGCGCGAGCACCCGGCGCAGAACGCTGCGCAGGTGATCGAGCGCTTCAGCGGACGCGAAGCGGGCGAAACCCTGCAGAAACTCCTCGCGCGCGAGGAAGTCATTACAGAGCCTCCCGCCGCGGCGGGTGAGCTGCGGGCTGCGATTACGAAGCTGGCCGACCAGGCCGCCGGAAGACGCCTCGAGGCGCTGGAGGCCAAGAGTCGGGCCGGCCAGCTCGACAGCAACGAACTCGATGAATTTCAAAGGCTTATACAGAGACTGAGCCACCGTGAGGACCCGGGCGGATGAGACGATTTGGCGTATGGTCGGTAGTCACATAGACTTGCGGGTTTCGCCTTCTGACCCCCTTGAGCTGCCCGGTCCTCGGCAGCACATAGGGCATGTCCCAACGCAGCGCGCCGCCAGCACATGACACGTAAGCACAAGCCACAGACTGCACACAAGAAACGCCCTCCAGCTGAAGCTCGCAAACCCCTGCGGGCTATTCCGGAGAAAGCAGCGGCGGTAGCCGCTGTGCGCGAGCGCGAGAAGGAGCGCGGCAAGAGTGCCGCGGTCGCGAAGAAGCCGGCCGCGCCCCCGCGGGCAACAGGCGCTTCCCCGCAGGCGCACCCCCGCGCCGCCGACGGGGCCACGCACGCCGGCGATGCTCGAGGTGCCCCGGCCCGACAGGGTAGCGAGCGGCGTCCACTCGGCATCGAGCGGCGTGTGCCGGTGATGCCGGAGGATCGTCAATCGCAGCTGAAGCTGCTGATCGCGCGCGGCAAGGAGCAGGGCTATCTCACCTATGCGCAGGTGAACGACCACCTGCCATCCGAGATCGTCGATCCGGAGCAGATCGAAGACATCGTCAACACCATCAACGACATGGGCATTCCGGTGTACGAGAAAGCACCGGATACCGAGTCGCTGCTCGCCAGCGAGCCGTCGGCGCCTGCTGACGAAGAGGCAATCGAGGAGGCCGCCGCCGCACTCGCCGCGCTCGATGCCGAGCTCGGCCGCACGACCGATCCGGTGCGGATGTACATGCGCGAGATGGGCACGGTCGAGCTGCTCACCCGTGAGGGCGAGATCCGCATCGCCAAGCGCATCGAGGAAGGACTCGATGCGGTGCGCGGCGCGCTGGCGCTCTATCCGCCGACCTTCGACCTGCTGCTGCGGGCCTACGAGCCGGTGAAGTCCGGACAGGCGCGTCTCGTCGACGTGATCGTCGGCTTCATCGATCCGAACGCGCCGGATGTCATCGCGCAACCGCAGAATCCCACCAAGGTGGAGGTCGTGGCGGCCGAGGAGAAATCGGACGACGACGAGGAAGGCGACGAGGAGGGCGACAGCGAGGAGGAAGCCATCGATACCGGCCCGGATCCGGTCGAGGCAGCCACGCGCTTCGCTTCCATCGGCAAGCTCTACGGCCAGGTGCTCGGTGGCATCGCCAAGCTCGGTGCACGCGACCCGAAGACGCTGCGCGTGCGCAAGCGGCTCGCCGACCAGTTCATGGAGCTGCGACTCTCTCCGCGCATGTTCGATGCGCTGATCCTGAATCTGCGCACGCATGTGGCCGAGGTCCGCCAGCTCGAGAAGGAGATCATGGTCATCGCCGTGCGCGATGCCGGCATGCCGCGCAAGGACTTCATCGCTTCCTTCCCGAAGAACGAGACCAACTCGCGTTGGCTGGGCAAGCACGTCAAGAGCGGCAAGAAGTACTCGGCTCCGCTCGCAAGATTCAAGGACGAAATCGAGCGGCGTCAGAAAAAGCTCGAGCAGCTCGAAGGCGTGTACCACCTCAGCATCAATGACATCAAGGAAGTGAACCGCGAGGTCTCGATCGGCGAGGCCAAGGCGCGCCGGGCGAAGAAAGAGATGGTGGAGGCGAACCTGCGCCTGGTGATCTCGATCGCCAAGAAGTACACCAACCGCGGGCTGCAGTTCCTCGACCTGATCCAGGAGGGCAACATCGGACTGATGAAGGCGGTCGACAAGTTCGAATACCGTCGCGGCTACAAGTTCTCGACCTACGCGACGTGGTGGATCCGCCAGGCGATCACGCGCTCGATCGCCGACCAGGCGCGCACCATCCGCATCCCGGTACACATGATCGAGACCATCAACAAGCTCAACCGCATCTCGCGGCAGATGCTGCAGGAAATGGGTCGCGAGCCCACCCCGGAGGAGCTGGCGGTGCGGATGGAGATGCCGGAAGACAAGGTGCGCAAGGTGCTGAAGATCGCCAAGGAGCCGATCTCGATGGAGACGCCCATCGGCGACGACGAGGATTCCCACCTCGGTGATTTCATCGAGGACACTTCGGTGGCCTCGCCCATCGATCAGGCGACCATGGAGTCCCTGCGCGAGACCACGCACTCGGTGCTGGCGCAGCTCACACCGCGCGAGGCGAAGGTGCTGCGCATGCGCTTCGGCATCGACATGAACACCGACCACACGCTCGAAGAGGTCGGCAAGCAGTTCGACGTCACGCGCGAGCGCATCCGCCAGATCGAGGCGAAGGCGCTGCGCAAGCTCCGCCATCCGAGCCGCAGCGAGCAGCTGCGCAGCTTCCTGATGGATGACTAAGCCGGCAGGATGCCGGCTTGAACGCCGGCGCCAGCCGGCGGCCCCGCAGGGGCGAGGCCCCAGGGAGGGGGCCGAGTACTAGTTGATTGGTAAAATCGCCTGCGGCGATTTTTCAGACATCAGCTTCGTTGCCGGGCGCCTAAGGCGCGACT
>Ga0307474_10001746_pt1 | contig 15752 bp, 12 predicted proteins | sample atmos_gasesECM1C_2_FD_203312 | JGI IMG/M metagenome (GOLD analysis project Ga0307474, IMG submission 203312) | Hardwood forest soil microbial communities from Morgan-Monroe State Forest, Indiana, United States - atmos_gasesECM1C_05 | ecosystem: Environmental > Terrestrial > Soil > Temperate... | reverse complement strand
TACGAGGCCGACGGCACGAACGGCGAGAACCTGCCCGCGACGCACGCCTTCCTCAAGCGCCTGCGCGCGCACATCGACGCAAATTACCGCGATCGGATGCTGCTCGCCGAGGCCAATCAGTGGCCCGAGGACGCCGCGGCCTACTTCGGCACGGGCGACGAGTGCCACATGAACTTCCACTTCCCGATCATGCCGCGCATGTTCATGTCGCTTCACATGGAGGATCGCTTCCCCATCCTCGACATCATGGCGCAGACGCCGCCGATCCCGGCCAACTGCCAGTGGGCGCTGTTCCTGCGCAACCACGACGAGCTCACGCTCGAGATGGTGACCGACGAGGAGCGCGATTACATGTACCGCGCCTACGCGAACGACGCCGAGATGCGCATCAACCTGGGCATCCGGCGGCGCCTCGCGCCGCTCGTGGGCAACGATCGGCGTAAGATGGAGCTGCTCGACGGCATCCTGTTCTCGCTGCCGGGGACGCCGGTGCTCTACTACGGCGACGAGATCGGCATGGGCGACAACGTCTTCCTGGGCGACCGGAACGGCGTGCGCACGCCCATGCAGTGGAGCGCCGATCGCAACGCGGGTTTCTCGCGCGCCAACCCGCAGCGACTCATCCTGCCCATCACGATCGATCCCGAGTACCACTACGAGGCCGTCAACGTCGAGGCGCAGCAGAACAACCCGAGCTCGCGCCTGTGGTGGACGAAGCGCCTCATCGCGCTGCGCAAGCAGTTTCGCGCCTTCGGCCGCGGCAGCATCGAGTTCCTCACGCCGTCGAACCACCGCGTGCTCGCCTTCGTGCGCCAGCTCGAAGACGAGGTCATCCTCGTCGTCGCGAACCTCTCGCGCTTCGTGCAGTACGTTGAGCTCGACCTGTCGCAATGGAAGGGCCTGCATCCCGTCGAGGTCATGGGCCAGACCGAGTTGCCGGCCATCGGCGAGCTGCCCTACCTGCTGACGCTCGGCGGTCACGCCTTCTACTGGTTCTCGCTCGAGACGCCTCCGTCGGAGCTGGAGACGGAGGCCGGAGCGGCGTACCGCCCGCCCGTCATCGAGGCCGTGAGCGAGCAGGCGCTGCTCCACGGCCCCGACCGCGCCGCCCTCGAGGAGGTGCTGCCCGGCTTCCTCTACACGCGCCGTTGGTTCGCGCGGCGGCGGCACGGCCTCGCGGCGACGCGCATCGAGGACGTCATCGAGCTGCCGGGGATCCACCTGCTCGTGCTCCGCCTCGAGTACGCAAGCGCCGAGCCCGAGCGCTTTGCGATTCCACTCACGACGGTCACCGACGGTCGCGCGCCGCCGCCCGCGTCGATCGTCGCGATCCTGCGCACGGCCGCGGGTGAGGCGACGCTCGTCGACACGGCCGAGGACGGCCCTTCCGCGCGCGCGCTGCTCGCGGCGCTCGTCGAGCGGCGGCGGCTCGCGGGCGCGGCGTACACGCTCGAGGCGACGCCCTTCTCCGCGCTCGAGCCGCCCGACGCCGACCCCGTCAACCTCAGCGCCAATCATGCGGCGGCGGCGCTGCGCTACGGCGATCGCTACCTGCTCAAGATGTTCCGGCGCGTCGAGGACGGCGTATGCCCCGAGCTGGAGCTGACGCGCTTCCTCAACGCGCGCGCGCCGGCACTCACGCCCGAGGTCGTGGGCGCGTTCGAGCTGCGCCGCGGCCGCGCCGAGCCGTCGACGCTCGCCGTCCTCGAGGCCTACGTCCCGAACGAGGGAACCGCGTGGACGCACGCGCGCGAGGAGCTTCGGCGCTTCTTCGAGCGGGTCCTCACGCGGTACCGGGACGCCCCGCCGCCCGCCGGCCCGGCGCAGAAGCCCCTCGAGGCCGCGCGCGCCGAGGTGCCGCCGCTCGCGGGGGAGGTCATCGGCGGCTACCTCGACATGGCCGCGCTGCTCGGCCGCCGTACGGCCGACCTGCACCTGGCGCTGTCCTCCGACGTCGTGTCGCCGGCCTTCCGTCCCGAGCCCTACGTCACGCTCGACCGCCGCTCGAAATACCAATCGATGCGCAACCTCGCGGGCACGACGCTGCGCCTCTTGCGCGAGCGTCTGCCGCGCCTGCCCGCCGCCATGGTGGCGCCGGCGCGCGAGCTCACGCTGCACCCCGAGCGCGCGCTCAAGCTCTTCGAGCCGTTGCTCACGCAGCGACTCGCGGCGGTGCGCATCCGCACGCACGGCGACTACCACCTCGATCAGGTCCTGAGCACGGGCAAGGACCTCGTCATCATCGACCTCGACGGCAACGCGGGGGAGCCGCTCTCGGACCGGCGGCGCAAGCACTCGGCGTTCCGGGACGTCGCCGGGATGATCCGCTCCTTTCATTACGCCGCGGCGTCGGCGGCGCTCGAACCGACGATCGTGCGCGAGGTCGATCGCGAGGCCGCGGCGCCCTGGGCCGCCGCCTGGACCCTGTGGATCTCCGCGGCGTTCTTGCGCGCCTACCTCGACGCCTGCGCGGGCGCGCCCTTCGTCCCGAGCGGCGACGAGCTGCCGCTCGTGCTCGACGTGCACCTGGCCGAGAAGGCCCTGCAGGAGCTGCGCGACGAGCTCGGGAGCCCCGCGGAAACGGCCGCCATCCCGCTCGCGGCGCTCCTCGAGCTCATGGACTCCTGATTGGGCTCGGGCTCCCGATCAGGGGCCCGCGAGCTCGGCCTCGAGCAGCGACCAGATCTCGGGGTCGACCTCGGGCGCGGCCGGCCGCGCGGCCCCGAGCATCCGACGGGCCAGCAGCGTCCGCCCGTCCCCGCGGTCGCGCGTCGCGACGAGAGCCAGCGCGAGCGCGAGCGGAACGTTGAACGCCGCGCCGTGCGCGCGCGCGCGCGCGTACCGCTCGGCGAAGTCCGGAGGCAGCCGCAACATCCAGTTGTCCTCGTGGACGACGCCCGGTCGGTTGTAGATCTCGCGCAAGCCGAAGAGGTCCGCGAAGAAGACGGAGACGCGCCGCGCCGGCCCGAGGAAGAGCTCGGCGAACATGCCGTGGCTGAGGTGGCGCGCGTCGGCCTCGAGCCAGCGCGCGAGGCGCGGACGCAGCGCGGGCCGGGGCGCGAGCCGCTCGGCGAGGACGCGGGCGCGCGCGACGCCGGCGGCCGTGCCGTGCCAACGGTCGGCCAGGAGCCAGACGGACGGCGTGTCGTGGTTGCCGACCATGATCCAGTCGCGCGGCGAGGCGTTTTCGCCGCGATACACGTCGTCGGGGCGCGCGAGATCGGCCTTTTGCGTGACGCAAAAGCGGCCGAGGCCGTAGCGCGCCATCACGCGCCGCAGGGGATACGGCCAGGTGCTCAGCACCTCGCACACGACGTCCGCCTCGTGCCGGCCGGCAGTGCGCACGCGCTCCATGAGCGCGTCGAAGAGGAACCCGTAACGCGTCACCTGCTCGTCGTTCAGCGTTCGCACCCAGTCGTCGGCGTAGCGCGGGACGCCCGGCTCGCGCGACAGCTGGTCGGCCGTGGGGATGGCGATGGCCGCGAGCGCCGGGTGATCAGGCAGGTTTGGGGAGCACCGCAGACGCGCGCCGCGCACCACCGCCGCCGCCGGGTCGGGATCGGACGACGAGTAGACCCACGGGCAGACGAGGCCGTGCGGGTGATCGATGCGCAGGCCGTCGAAGTCGGCCATCATGCGGTTGGCGCGCGCGGCGATGAGCGCGAGGGCGCGCGCTGGCGCGCGCTCGACGTCGACGACGGGGTAGCCCCACGCCTGCCCCGCCGGGTTCGTGCGGCTAGGCGGCGCGCCCATGACGTAGTCGGTGCGAAAGAGGTCGCGCCAGCTCCAGACGTCGCGCGCCGAGAACCCGATCTGAAGATCGCCAAAGAGCGCGAGGGAGCGCGCCGACGCCGCGGCGCGCAGCGCGCGATGCTGCTCGTCGAGGACAAATTGCCCGAACAGGTGTCGCGCGCTCGCGGCCGTCCCCGTGACCTCGTCCTCAGGGAAGAGCGCCTCGTAGCGACCGTCGGAGACGAGCGTCTCACCCCAGCGCGCGCGGAACGCCTCGAGGCGCGTCGCGAGCGGCGCCGCCCCCGGACCACCGAGCCTCTCGAAGCGGTCGTGCAGCGTCGACAGCAGGCGCCGCGAGGCGCGCCAGGCGTATGCTTGCCGCACGCGCGTCGGCGATCCGTCGGGACGCCCCGCGACGAGCGGCGCCAGGACGCCCTCGCACAGAGGCGCCCAGAGCGGATCCTCTGCGAGCGTCTTGGGCGCGATGGACATCGGACTCTTCGTGAAGAGCGCGCCGTCGTACGGTGACGGGTTCGAGCGCGACACGTCCCCTTGCGGACCGAGCTGCAGGCCGTCGAAGCCCAGCTCAGACGCGAGGCCGAGCAACGCGCGCGCCCCGCCGCCGTACGGCGAACCGCGCCCGACGTCCTCGTCCTCATCGCTCGGGAAGCTCGCGTCGTGAATGGCGAGCGTCAGCCGGTCGATGCCGAGAACGGCGAGCGCCGCACGGATCGTGGCCGTCAACTGGTGCTCGTCGGGATACAACTGAAAAGTCTAGCGATCCCATTGAAAACCACCAGGGAGCTCTCAGGATTCGAGGTGGTGTCCGATCCATTGCCCGCCAGTCCGTCGCGCCTCGAGGCGACGACGATGCCGGCGCAGGCGGGTCGCGTGCGTGCCGAATGGCCGGACGTTCTGGCACCCGGCGCGCGGGAGGTCCTGGCCGAGACGTTGTTGGCGTACGTCCGCCCGCGGCGGTGGTTCCGCGCCAAGGCGCGCGAGACGCGCGGCGCGCGCGTCTCGGACGTCATCGGGCTCGACGACGGCCCCGCGACGCCGCGCGCCGCGCTTGTGCTGCTCGAGATCTCCTATCGCGAGGGCGAGGACGAATCCTACGTCGTGCCCGTCGCTCACGCCGACGGAGAGACGGCGCGGGGACTGGCCTCTGGCGCGGCGCCGCACGCCATCATCGCGTGGTTCGACTCGGGCGGCGCGCTCGTCGACGGTCTCGCGACCGGGCAGGCCGCGCCCGCGCTGCTGGCGCTCGTGCGCGAGGGGGGCCGGCGTCGCGGCGATGCGGGCGAGCTGCGCGGCGAAGGAACCGCCGAGCTCGAGCGAATGGTCGGGAGCGCCGCGCTGCCCGCCCGGGCCTCGTCGGCCGAGCAGAGCAACTCGAGCGTCGTCCTGGGGGAGCGCGTGCTGCTCAAGACCTACCGCCTGTTGACGGCCGGCCTCAATCCCGAGCTCGAGCTCGGGCGCTACCTCACGGCGCACCCGCGCCAGCCGCCGACGCCGCGCGTGCTCGGCGCGCTCCAGTACCGCGCGCGCGACGGGCGCGAGGGCAGCGTTGCGATCGTGCACGAATACCTGCGCAACGACGGCGACGCGTGGTCGCGGACCGTGCACGCGCTTCGCGGCTCCTTCGAGCGCATCGCGGCCGGAGAGCGCGAGGATGGCGCACTGGGTTTGCCGCGCTTCAGCGCCGAGGCCGAGACGCTGGGCGGCCGCGTCGGCGACCTGCACCTGGCGCTCGCCGAGACGACGCCCGGGGACGCCGCCGCCGATCCCGCCTTCGCGCCGAGCCCGCTGACCGACGAGGATCGCGCCGCCGCCGTCGCGGGCGTCGAGGCCGCGCTCGCGCGCGTGCTGGCCCCCCTGGCCGCCCACGTCGAGCGCTTGCCAGAGCCCCTGCGGACGCGCGCCCGGCGCCTGCTCGACCCCGCAGGCGTGGAGCGGGAGCGCATCGCCGAATTGCTCCGACGGTTCCGAGACGAGCGGCTGTGCATCGTCAAGATCCGCACCCACGGCGATCTGCACCTCGGGCAGGTCCTCTGCCGCGGCGACGACTTCGTCATTATCGACTTCGAAGGCGAGCCGACGCGCACCCTGGCCGAGCGACGCGCAAAATCGTCGCCGGTGCGCGACGTCGTCGGCCTGCTGCGGTCCTATGACTACGCGCCCGCCGTGGCCGCCCGCGCGCGCCCCTCGACCGAGCACGACTCCGATCGTTCGCGCGCGATCACCGACTTCGCGAAGGCCTGGAAGCGGGTCGTCACGGAGGGCTTCTTGCGCGGCTACCTGGCGCGCGCGCAGGACGCGCCGTTCCTCCCGACGGCGCCGCGCGCGCCCAGCGCGCCGCGCGCGCACGTGTCCCCGAGCCAGCTCGCGCTCACGCTGCGGTTCTACGAGCTCGAGCGCGTCGTCTACGAGCTCGGCTACGAGATGAACAACCGCCCCGACTGGCTCGACATCCCGCTGCGAGGCTTGACCGCGCTGGCCGACCCGGGCGCGCTCCCTCCCCCCCTGGCTCCGGCACGAAAGCACGACAGATGACCTTCCCGTGCCTTATCTTGATCGGGTTAGCGGAATCCGACGAATGAACCACGATGCCGCCCATGGGCCGCCCTCCGACGTCGTCAGCGACGAGGAGCGGCTGCGGGTCCGGAGCCGGCCCCACGACCTGCCGCTCATTCGACAGCGCTGGGAGCGCCTCGGGTTCCTGCACTGGGCCGTCGATCGGGGGGCGGTCGCGCGCCTGCTCCCGCCGTCCCTCGAGGTGGACACCTGGGAGGGCGCCGCGTTCGTCGGGCTCGTGCCCTTCACGATCAAAGGAACGCGCCCGCCCCTTCTGCCCCCTGTCCCCGGCCTCTCCTCGTTCCACGAGCTGAACTTCCGGACCTATGTCCACCGGCGCGGGCGAGATCCTGGCGTGTGGTTCTTCAGTCTCGACGCCGCCAGCCGTGCCGCCGTCGCGCTCGCGCGGCTCGTCTACAAGCTGCCCTATCACGAGGCTCGCATGTCGCTGGTCGACGGACCCGGTGGCGTCGTGACGTTCCGGAGCCGGCGGGCGGGGCCCGACCCGGCGACCTTCGGGTGCTCTTATGGGCCCACGAGCGAACAACCCGAGACCGCGCGCGCCGCCACGCTGCCGTTCTTTCTCCTCGAGCGCTATCTGCTCTACAGCTGGGACGGGTCCAGATTGCGGAGCGCGCGCGTTTGGCACCGTCCCTACGCGATCCAGGCGGCCCGCGTCGCGGACCTCAAGGAGGACCTGACCGAGCGCGCCCAGCTCTCCATCGCTGGACGCGCGCCGATGGGTCATTACTGCCACGCGCTCGACGTCCGCATCTACCCCCCGCGCCTCGTTGCCGAACCGAGCCTACGGCGGGCGCGCCTTTCGGCGCAACTCCAGGCCGCACGAACGTAAATCAGACTCTACCGGTGGCGTCCTCGTCCGTCTGAGTGGGACGGGTTGTGGGCTGCGCTGGCTTCTCCCCGCGCGCTAGGTGATTCTTCCTGTTTATTCGGTAATTGATCTTGCTCACAATTCTCGAGCTTCTCGAGATCGCCCTTGGGAATGATGGCGGCCAGGGTTCGGCCATAACGGGTAACCTTAATCCGTTCGCCCTGCGAGGAGCGTTCGACGATACTAGCAAAGTGCTTTCGCGCCTTTGCGGCTTGTATACGGTTCACCATGCAACGGGAACTTGAGTCCCCAGAGCCGCTCGTCAAGGCGGCCGTCCGGGGGTTTCTTGTAAACATGATAAATTCAAGAATAATTAACGGGCGCTGATTGACTCTTCATTGAGCCGCACCTATGTAAGTTGTACAAACCGTGGATGTTCAGTCAGGCCCCCACCGGACAAAGCAAAATGAGTTCTAGCTCTCGCACCATCCTCCTCGTCGAGGACGACTTCGTCCTGCGGGCCTCGCTGGCCGAGCTGTTCGCGAGCCAGGGCTACTCGGTCGAGTGCGCCGCTCATGGGCTCGAGGCCTTCCATCGCCTCAACACGGCCTCGGTCAAGCCCTCCGTGATCGTGCTCGACCTCATGATGCCCTACATGGACGGGCTCGAGTTTCGAGCGCTCCAAAAGGCGCTCCCGTCCGTCGCGGACATCCCCGTGGTCGTCATCACCGCGAACGGGAAGAGCGCGGTCGAGGCGGAGCAAATGGACGTCAAGGAGACGTTCTACAAGCCAGTCAACACGTGGCGGCTGCTCGAGACGGTGAGATCGCTGGCTGTGAGCGCCCGCTCCTAAACGCGAGAGCACCGCGCGAGGCCACTGCCATCGTGGAGTCATCAGTATCTCCAGCGGCGCCGGAGGACGAGAGCTTCGAGTACATCTCGATCTTGAGTCACATCCTGATGACGCCGCTGTCGGGGATCGTTCTCTGGTGCGACATGCTGCGCGGCAAGAAGGAGGTGCCCGAGCTCGTCGAGCGCGGTCTCGTCGCCATCGATCGCAGCGCGCGCGCTCAGGTGGCCATCCTCGACAACCTGGTCGAGCTCGGCCGGTTGCAAGCGCGCTCGACGGAGCTCCACCGCTCGCGCGTCGACCTCTTGGCTTGCGTGCGGGACGTCCTCGCGCGCAACGTGAGCGCGGCCGTGCAGCACAAGGTCACGCTGCGCTTCGCGCCGCCGGCGAAGGAGCACGTCGTCGACGGCGATCCCGTGCGCCTGCGAACGGCGCTTCACAACGTCGTGGCGAACGCCGTCAAAGTCTCGCCCGCCGGGGGCCACATCGACGTCGTGCTCGACAAGAGCGCGGACGGCTTTTCGATCCTCGTCTCGGACGAGGGGAGCGGCATTGCGCCCGAGGCCCTGCCGGGGTTGTTCGAGATCCGCTCCCTGAATGACGCGGAGGTCGCGCGGCGGCGCGGGGCCTTGGGGCTCGGCCTGCCGATCGCGCGCTGGATCCTGCAGCTGCACGGCGGGAGCCTCCTCCTCACCGCGCGCGAGCCGCAAGGCTGCTGCTGCACGCTTCGGTTGCCCCAAGCCTGAGCGAGCGCACGCCCGCCGCTCGCCAGGCCAAGGGCAAGGTCAGTGCGCTCGATGCTCGACGAGGTCAGCCAGGACGTCGAGCGAGGGGGGCTTCGTGAGGTGAAAGTCGAACGAGGAGCTCGCCGCGGCCTCGCGCTGCCGATTGCGTGCATAGCCGGACAGCGCGATGACCCTCAGGTCCCGCGGCGACGCCGATGACTCTCGGAGGTGCCTCGACAGCTCGTAGCCGTCCATGACGGGCAACCCGATGTCGACGATGACGACCTCGGGGCACAGCGCGTCGGCGAGGCGGAGGGCTGACGCCCCGTCCCTCGCGGTCCAGACGACGTGACCGAGCTCCTGCAGCACCTCCTCGAGCGCCGCCGCGACGTCTGCGTCGTCATCCACGATCAACACCCGAGACCCGCGAGCCCCCTGCGTCGCCATTGGCCGCGTTGTAACTCGAAGCCCGCTCTGGATCTGTCCCGAGCACCCTGTATTTGGCCCCCTTAGGGGACCGCGCCGCGCGCGTCAGGCGCCGTGGATCGTCTCGAGCGCGCTTCGCCCCTTCAGATCGCGCAGGATGGTTCCGAACCGCCGCACCTTCGTGACGACGAAGGCGAGCTCCTCCTCGGCGACCTTGCGCTCGTCCAGGGTGACGTCCCACTGCGTGCGCACGGAGGCCCACTCCTCGCGGGCCTCCGGGCTCGCGAGCGCGAGAAGGCCGTCGTCGATCTCGGAGACGACGAGGTGGAGCTCGTCGCGCAACTCTGCCGTTCGCCTGCGATCGTTCATGTCTGCCTCCGGAACCATGAAGGCTTGGGCACGAACCCGGAGGGCGGCCACTGCAGAGATCTCCGCATTTTGCCGGGCGGGCTACGATACGGTCGCGGAGGCTTCGGCCGGTACGGCGTCGCCGAGCTTGGCGCGGAGGTGGATGCGAAGACGCCGCTTGAGGCGCTCCTCGAGCTGACGGACGCGCTCGCGGCTCACGCCGAACTGGTCGGCGATCTCCGCGAGCGTCGTCGGACGATCGCTCGCCAGACGCCCGTTGAAGATCGTGACGTCGCGACCGGCGAGCGTACGCCGAAAGGTCTCGACCTCTTTCCGCACGATGGCAGCCAGCTCATGCTCCTCCGTTTGCGCGTCGGGCCCGAGCGCGACGTCGGCGCTCAGGCTGTCGCCGCGCGAGCGCTCGGCGTCGCCCTCGCGCGAAGGCCGATCGAGCGACGCGTCCGACGACGAGAGGCGCCGCTCCATGTCGACGACCTCCTCCTCGCTGACGTCCAGCGCGCTCGCGAGCTGGCGCGTCTCGACGGTGGCGCCGCTCTGTCCCTCGAGGCGCGCGCGTTCGCGCCGCAGCCCGAAGAAGAGCCGCCGCTGCGCCTGCGTCGTCCCGAGCTTCACGAGGCGCGCGTTCGACAGCATGAACTTCAACATGTACGCGCGTATCCACCAGGACGAGTAGGTGGCGAACCTGACGCCGCGGTGCGGATCGTACTTGTGAACGGCGTGAATGAGCCCGACGTTGCCCTCCTGCACGAGGTCGGTGAGGTGGCGGCGCGACGAGCGGTATTCGAGCGCGATCTTGATCACGAGGCGAAGATTGGCCGTCACGAGGCGCTGCGCGAGCCTCTCGTCTCCCGTCTCGACGAAGCGCAATGCGACGAGGTGCTCCTCCTCGCGCGACATCAAGGGATGACGGCGAACGTCGTGCAGATAGGCCGACATGCCCGAGCCGTCGCGGCGTTCGACGCCGGCCGTCGAAGGAGGCCGCGTGGGTGTTGGGTTGACGGGCGCATCCTCCCAGACCGCAACGCTCCGAAGGACCGGTTTCGGTTCCGGTGTGCTCGCCGACGGCTGTGCCTTGCGGGGGCTCCTCCGGCGCGACGATGGAACGGATTCTCGAACCTGAACGTGTGAGGCGATTGACATGGCCGGGGCTCTAGCAACACGTGCGCCACGGTGTATGCGCGTGTAATGACTCGAACGGTCTTCGTTGATGCGCCAACACGTTACTCGCAGGTGCCCGCGCGACGCCAATCGATGGCCGTTCCGCGCGCCCGCGTTACGCCTCGGGATCGCCGTCGGTGGGTCGCGAACTATCCGACGCGCGCGCTTGTCGGGACGGCCCCGTATTGTTCGACCTCGAGACGGATCCAAGGTTCGCCCATGCATCGACGCGGCCGTCGCTGGTTCGCGACCAGGCACGAGACACGAGGAGGGCTGAAATGGACATTCGAACATCCGACGTGAATGGGGCATCGGTCATCACGGCGCTGGCGCGGCGCCAGCGCGCCATCGCGAGCGCCATCCGCGAGAACCCGAAGCCGCTGGTGGCGGGCGCGGTCGTCACGGCGCTGGGCGTCTCCGGGCTGCTGATCTGGCGGCGCGCGAGGGGCCGGCACGTCCGGCGGCCGTCGGCCGTGGCGCGCCTTGCCGGCGCGGCCGCGGCGGCGTTCGCGGCCATCGCGGCGCGCCGAATGGTCGTGGGCCTCTTCTCGCGAGGTGGCTTCTGAAGACGGGAGCCGTACGATGACCGGAAACGATGCCTTTCCGGATCAAGCGGCAGGAACCGGTGAGCCGAGCGGTCCACCGCGTCGTCCGGGAGCAACTCGAGCGGGCGCGAAGGGACGCGACGAAGAAGCGCGCGCCGCTCGACGAGCGCATCCACGCCGTGCGCGCGCGCATCAAGAGAGCGCGCGCAGCGCTCGCGCTCACGCGCGCGACCGCCGGGCGGCGGGCCACACGCCTCGATGATCGCCTGCGCACGCTCGGCCGCGGGCTCGCGCACGCACGCGACGACGAAGTCACGCGCGCCACGTTGCGAGAGCTCGTCCGCGAGACGCCGTTGCGCGCGCCCCCGCTCCTTCCGCCGGCCGACCACGGACGCCGCGCGCTCCGCGCCGCCGTGGTCGAGCTCGCGCGTCTCTCGAACGGCCTCGAGCGATGTCGCCCGCGCGGCGACGGTCGCGCCGCCAGGCACGCGCTCGCGCGAACCTTTCGCGAGGCGCGCCGGCTCTGCGGCGACCTCGGGCCGCGCGCAGCGGCGGAGCGGTTTCATCGCTGGCGCAAGGTGGTCAAGCGCCTCGCGCTGCAGCTGCGTCTCTTGCGTCGGGCCGCGCCCGAGCTCGAACGCGCCCTCGACGCGCCGCTCCGGCGCCTCGCGGACCTCTTGGGCGAGATACACGATCTTTCGCTGCTCCGGACCCGGCTCGGGACGCAGAAGAGACGGACCCGGTCTTCACCTGAGCTACGCGCGGTCCTCGAGCGGCTCGACGAGCGCGATGGGCGGGCGCGCGCCGACGCGCTCGAGCTGGGCGCGCAAGTCCTCGCGCCGCGCACACGCGCCGTGAAGACCTGGCTCGGCGAAGGCTGGCGGGCCTGGCGTGGGACGTAGAAGAAACGGTGCTACCCTTGTGCGACCTCAAATACGGACCCACCCGGATAGCAACACTCGCCACATCCACTAGCGTGCCTGCACGGTGATAGAGGGGGAGGAGGGCTCCTTGCGGATCTTACTCGTAGACGATCACTCGGTCTTTCGGGAGGCGCTGAGCTGCCTGCTCGTCACGAGGGATCCCTCGTTGACGATCGTGGGCGAAAAGGCCACGGCGCGCGACGGCGTCAAGGCCGTCCTCGAATCACAGCCCGATGTCGTCGTGATGGACATCATGCTCGGCGGGGCGAGCGGCATCGCCGCCATTCACGAGCTGCGGCGGCTCGACGCGCACTGCCGGATTCTGGTCCTGACCGCCATCGTCGAGCCGGGCTACGTCGTCGACGCGCTCTCGGCGGGGGCCGAGGGCTACGCGCTCAAGGAGCAGTCGATCGACGACATCCTCGTCGCGATCCACCGCGTGGCGCGCGGCACGACGTACATCGCTCCGCGCGTCGAGCTGGCCCTCGGAGGTGCGGGCGCTTCCATCGCCGGTCACCGGCTTTCGGCTGCTGCCCTCGAGGGCATCGTGGCGAGCCTCTCGGTGCGCGAGCGCGAGGTGTTCCGGCTCGTCGTCGCTGGCCTCACGAATCAGCGCATCTCGACCGAGCTCTTCATCAGCGTCAAGACGGTGGAGACCCATCGCACGCGCATCAACAAGAAGCTGCGCGTGCACTCGACCGTCGAGCTCTTAAGGCTCGCCGCCCTCAATGGGCTCGTGTCGGCCTGATTCGTCGACGTTGACCCTCGAGCTAACACTCGAGCGGCAGGCGGATGTCGAACGAGAGGCCCTGCCCCGGACCCGTCTGCATGACGATCTCCCCGGCCAGCTCGGCGACCGTCCGGTAGACGATCCAGAGGCCCAATCCGTGGCCGGTCTCGCCCGCCGCCGAGTGCGCGAAGGCCTCACCGGCGCCGCCGCCATCGACGGGCAGGCCCGGACCGCCGTCGGCGAAGCGGATCTGGAGCTGCCCGGCGCGGCGCGCGAAGGACACCTCGATGGGAGCGCCGGGCGCGTGGCGCACGACGTTCTGGATGAGGTTGCCGAAGAGCCGTTCGAGCGAGGTCTGGTTCCAGCGCCCCACGACCCGATCGAGGCCGTCGCGCCTCTTCACGAAGATCGAGCAGCCCGCACGCTCGAGCGCCGCCGCCTGCATCGCGACGACCTCGCCGAGGACTTTTTCGGCGTCGATCAACGATTCCGAGCGCGCCGTGGGCGGGTGCTCCTTGAGCCGCTCGACGGCCAGCACGTCGTCGAGCATGCGCTGGGCTGCCGCCGCGAGCTTGTCGATGCGCGCGAGCGAGGCACGAAAGTCGCTTTCCGCGAGTGGCCCCTTACTCGGGCCTGCCCCCTCCTTCGCGCGCACGTGCATGCGAATGGCGGCCAGCGGCGCCGACAAATCGTGCGCCGCCATCCAAAGCAGCTCGCGCGCCCGTCTATAGTCTCGCCCCGCGCCCGCGCCGTCGTCGACGCGCTCCTCGACCGAGCCGGGTTCGTCTCCGAGCTGCTCGGCATCGCGCGCGTCCCGTTGATCACGACCGTGGCCACGACCCTGACCATCACCCCGCCCTTCGCCCTTGCCCATGGCGAACCTCACCCCGTCTATCCGCTCGTCCACGAGGCTTTCTACGACTCCCTGCGAGTCGCGTCTGTCCGCACCGCTAGGTATTTGACATCGCGCTCCAACACATTTGACGGCAACCGGCAATCGGCCTAAAGCGTTGGGACGAGCCCCCCATGGCCAATGGTCATCAGAAGGCCGGAAACACCTCGCCGAGGAGCGCGGGGAACGGGCGCGCCGACGTCTCGCCCGTGGAAGAACGCCTGACGATCGTCGGCATCGGGGCCTCGGCCGGCGGTCTCGAGGCGATCGGGGCGTTGCTCAAACAGCTCGAGCTCGACAACACGGCGTTCGTCGTCGTGCAGCACCTGGCGCCCGAGCGAGAGAGCATGCTCGGAGTCCTCTTGTCGCGCGCCACGGAGAAGATGAAGGTCGTCACCATCGAAGACGGCATGAGGGTGGAAGCGAACTGCATTTACGTCATTCCGCCCAACTCCGATCTCGCGATCCTCCACGGCGTGCTGCACCTCATGGCGCCGTCCGACGCGCGGGGACCGCGCCTGCCCATCGATTACTTCTTCCGCTCGCTCGCGGCGGACCAGGGCGACGCGGCCGTGGGCGTGATCCTCTCGGGCACGGGCACCGACGGGAGCTTCGGCCTCAAGGCCATCAAGGCCGAGGGCGGCATGACGTTCGTGCAAGATCCCGCGACGGCCAAGTACGACGGCATGCCGCGCAGCGCCCTCGAGAGCGGCTACGCCGACGTGTGCCTGTCGGCGGAGGCGCTCGGGCAGGAGCTGTCGCGCCTCGTGAAACAACCGCACCTCCTCAAGGAGGTGGCTGGCAGCCACGGGGCCGGCCAGCAAGATCACCTCGGCAAGCTCTTCGTCCTCATCCGCAAGGAGTTCGGCAACGATCTGACCTGCTACAAGCACAGCACGATCGAGCGCCGCGTCGAGCGGCGAATGGCGCTGCACAAGATCGAGAAGCTCGCCGACTACGTCCGCTACGCCGAGAAGAACCCCTCCGAGCTCGCCGTCCTCTACAAGGACGTCCTCATCAGTGTCACGAGCTTCTTCCGGGACGCTCCCGTTTTCGAGGCGCTCAAGACCAAGGTGCTGCCGCGCCTGCTCGAGTCCAAGAAGCCCGGCGATCCGATCCGCATCTGGACGGCCGGGACGTCGACCGGTGAGGAGGCTTACTCGGTCGCGATCGCGCTGCTCGAAGTCCTGGGCGAGCGCGCCCCGGAGTTCAAGATCCAGCTCTTCGGGACCGACGTCGACCGCACCTCGATCCAGCACGCCCGCCGCGGCGTCTACCCGCAGAACATCGCGCTCGACGTGTCGCCCGAACGCCTGCAACGCTTCTTCCGCAAGCTCGACGGCACGTACCAGGTCAACCGCTCCGTCCGCGATCTGCTCGTGTTCGCGACGCAGAACCTCACGAACGACGCGCCTTTTTCGCACCTCGACCTCGTGACTTGCCGCAACGTCCTCATCTATCTGCAGCCCGTGCTCCAGAAGAAGGTGCTGCGCATCCTGCACTACGCTCTCTCCCCGGGCGGGTTCCTCCTGCTCGGGACGTCGGAGACGGTGGGAGACTCGTCCGACCTGTTCGGTCTCTTCGACCGGAAGAGCAAGGTCTACGTGAAGAAGAACATTACGTCGATGGCGAGCTTCGAGCTGGGTGTCGGCGCGAGCCCAGACGCCGCCGCCGCGCGCGCGCCAGCACCCCTGAGGGACGTGCGGCCCGTGCCGACGACGCAGCAGCTCGCCGATCGCCGGCTGCTCGACCGCTACGCGCCGCCGGGCGTGCTCGTCAACGAGGCGCTCGAGATCCTCCAGTACCGCGGCCGCACGGGGCCGTACCTCGAGCCCACGCCGGGCGTCGCGAGCCTCCACATCCTCAAGAACGCGCGGCCCGAGCTCCAGATCGAGCTGCGGTCGCTGCTCCATCGCGCGAAGTCTGAGAACGTCCCGGTCTCGAGCGCTCCGCTCCCGCTGCGCGACAACGAGACGTCCGAGGTGCGCCTCGTGAC
>Ga0307474_10001745_pt1 | contig 15753 bp, 26 predicted proteins | sample atmos_gasesECM1C_2_FD_203312 | JGI IMG/M metagenome (GOLD analysis project Ga0307474, IMG submission 203312) | Hardwood forest soil microbial communities from Morgan-Monroe State Forest, Indiana, United States - atmos_gasesECM1C_05 | ecosystem: Environmental > Terrestrial > Soil > Temperate... | reverse complement strand
CATCCGATTAGGATACTCGTATCTGGTAGAAATTGGGACGATGGCGAATGGGTAGTTGTAGTTTCTTGGCATCCAGAACACAAATGCTTCGTTCTAACTAAGGGTTTCTATAATAAAGATAGGAATACAGTGAGCGTCCAATCAAGTCAAAAGTGTTCTGGGGATAGTGCCTCAATGCTAGTAAATGATATTCGTAATATGATGCATCATCTTCAAGATCAGCCGGATAGGCATCTATTAAAGTTGAAAAAAGTGCCTCTTAAAAGAGGACCAAAATGAATGAAAACTACCATCGTATAGGCAAAAATGGGCAAAGTTTCTGGGGCAAACAAGCTGCTGGATTTTTAATTACAGACGGGTTTTATATCTTATTGCTTCGTCGGAGCGTTGGCGATAATAAAGATACTTGGGATTTGCCCGGTGGAAAACTTAAAACCGGAGAAGATTCTTTTACGGCTGCCAAAAGGGAAAGCAAGGAAGAAATTGGAAGGGATTTGCCACAAACGCGAAGAATTGGTAAGTTTGAGGAGCGAGACGGCTTGCATCTTTACACTGTTTTCGTTATGAAGGTGGACAAGCCATTTGAGGGCATTCATATATCCAAGGAACATACGGAATACAAGTGGGTTCCTATCAATATGGTCGCTGGGATGAACTTACACCCTAATTTGATAGATGATATTAAGAAATATGTGAGATTTATCACACTGCGTATACCAAGAGGATTTAAGGAGTGGAAAGAAGCCGTCAGAAACGAAGACCCTGTGATAATCTATGTTGATTTAGATGAGACACTTTGCTCTGTTATACCGATAGATTGGGCAGAAGAGGAACATTTAGAAGGAGAAGGTATTATAGTCCCCGGCCATCGCGATGTATATGACGAAGAAGCTATTGCTTTTTTACGTCCTCATGCTAAAGAGTTCTTAGCAGCATGTAAATCAATTGCTCCTACAATTATACTAACTTGGGGTTTCTCCGATATACAAAGTCATATAACCAAACAATTTGGCATAAGCGAATCGGTAATGGGCAAAGATAAGTTTGGCAGTATTCAGCCGTCCGAAAATGTTATACTCGTAGATGATAGACCGATATCCAGTCCTTTTACAAAAGATAAAGTTAAAGCCATTGGATTAAAAGATTTCAGTAGGTTAGTCAATGTCCATCCTTGGGCGGCTGGCGACAAATATGATAATGGCTTAATGCCGGTTTTACCCAAAGTTCAAGAATTGGCTAGAATCAGAGTGAGACAATGAAAATAATTATTTCTTTGTTTTTGATTGCTAGTGTAGTTTATGCTGGTGATGGTAATGTAAGTAAAAGAAGTTTGGAAAGAATGGGATTAGGTCAGATGAAATATATGACAGAAAAAGAGGGATTGTCTATACGAGGTGATTCGCCTCCAACATATGATGATATCCTTAAATCTATACACGGACTACGCCAATGTCGCCATCACCCAAACGGAACCTTCGGCGGGTTTGTAAGCCAAAGAGCGGTTGTAATGATACAATCTAGAGGGAAATGATTAGAGCAATATTTTTACTATTACTATTTGCCAATGTAGTTTACGCTAGAGATATTAGCAGAGAAAACTTGAACAAGATGGGATTAGGTCAGATGAAATATATGACAGATGAAGAAGGGTTATCTATAAGGGGCTGCCCTACTTACAATCCATGTAATCAATGTAAATGTTTTGCCCCAGAATGCGGGGAGTGTGGTGGGGCGGGACGGTGTGTACTAGGACAAAGAGCGTTTGTGATTACAATTCAATCTAGATTGTCAAGGTGATGATTTTCTTCTTGCTCTACTTCGCTTTCTACTGTCAAATGCCCAGTAACTATTTCATTCACTTTTTCAAGCATATCCCAAAACCAATCCATAGTTTCATCGTCGCCACAATGCGGCGAATCCTGTACCGTGCTATCAACAAAACTCTTCCAATCTTCCCATTCTTTTTTGTTCATTCGTGGTGCCTTTCATTCTGAATTTGTCGTTTCCTCTCTTCGTATCTTCTGGCAATTTCCTTCTGGGTTTCTTCTAATCCTCTTTTTATATCCTCTCTCGACGCCTCATACTCCTTTCTCAATTCACCACTTAAAGGAATAAAGTTCGGTTGTTGTGTCCTATCATAAGGATTTCCAGTATCGTTTGTATCTCTCCAAATACCATTCTCAAACTCCATATATTGAACCCATCGCTTCTCTGTCGGACTGTAGAACTGTCCCCAAGCTTTCCATTGACCATGAGGTTGCGAATCGGCGTCGCGATAAACATAAATAAAAGAGCCGAGTAAACAGACGATACATAAAAAGCCTACAGCAATGGTCGTGCGTTTAGTCATTGTGCTTTTCCCGGCTCTCAAAGCAATGGATTACCTTCAGTTAGTTCGCGTTTAATCCTCTCGGCCTTATCATCGGCCTTTTGTTTTTCTAATGCCTTATGCCATTTTGCTTGCTCTTGTGCTAATTCCTTTTTCAGTTCATCAGTTAAAGGAACATAGTTCGGACGATAAGGATTTCCGGTACTTGTCTCTCTCCAAATATCATCCTCGAATTCATCATACAGAATCCATTTATGTTCCGAAGGGCTATAGAACTCTCCCCGAGTTTTCCATTTGCCATGAGGATGTTGATTGTAATCGTAAATAGAAAAACATACATACAAGCATCCAGCCATAAAAAGATAAATGATAGCTAGGAATATACGTTTAGGCATTAGATATTATTTTCCATCAAAGATAATTGTCTTTTTTGGTTTCTCTTTTTCTTGCTTAACAACAGTAGCTTTATCCGAGTTTGTCAGGGCAATAAATAAACCCACCATCGCAATCAACGCAGATATTGTCAGCCATTTCTTAACGGATTTTTCATCCATTTGCTATTTGTTCCTCGTTTCAGCAATACGGTCGATCTTGGCCGAGTCTTGTTGTCGCCTAAGTTCAATAAAGCATATGCCAACAAATGTTAGCGTTGAAACACAAAGAATTGCAATCAGCAACGCAAGAACAATGTGCTGGCGTAATGTCATGTCGTTTGTTCCGTGGTTGCTTCTGCTGTTTTGGTTGCTTCGGCAGCAGTTTTTGCTTGCTCATACAATTTGGCCGAAACAGGATGAATGGCTTTTTCAAGGTCAGATATTGCTGTCTCGATCACAGCAACATCACTGCTATTAGCTGCATCATTAGTGTTCTTTATTGCGGCTTCCAGTGAATCCTTTTCAGAACCATCTAATTTGTCGCTATTTTCCTTGATTAGTTTCTCGGTTTCATAAGCCAATCGTGTAGCCCTATTCTTGGCATTTGCCAGTTCTAGGTCACGCTTGTCTTCATCGGCATGAGCTTCCGCTTCTTTACGGAGTTTTTCTATTTCGGCTGGCGTCAATCCGCTAGATTTTTCAATAGTCACAGTTTGGACTTTGTTAGTTGCAACATCCTTAGCTGTGACTTTGAGCAAACCATTAACATCCAAATCAAAAGTTACTTCAATCTGCGGGATGCCCCTTGGTGCGGGGGGAATGCCAGTCAGATTGAATTGACCCAGCAAACGATTATCTTTGACAAACTTGCGTTCGCCTTGGAATACGCTAATAGTTACAGCCGTTTGATTGTCGGCAGCCGTAGAGAATACCTCTTTTTTGTCTACTGGAATAGTAGTATTTCTCTCGACCAGTACGGTCATAATACCGCCTTGTGTTTCAACACCAAGAGACAAAGGCGTAACGTCCAAGAGAACAATATCCTTAACTTCTCCGGTGATAATTGCTCCTTGAATTGCGGCTCCAACAGCCACTACCTCGTCGGGATTGACACCCTTATGTGGTTCTTTACCATCAAATATCTGTTTAACGAAAGCTTGAACCTTCGGTATCCTGGTAGAACCGCCCACGAGTACTACTTCATCAATATCTTTTGGAGTAAGATTGGCATCTTTCAACGCTTGCTCAACTGGCTTGCGGCATCGTTCGATTAGATGATCAACCATCTTCTCGAATTCGGCTTGTGATACCGATATAGTAAGATGCTTTGGTCCATTGGCGTCTGCTGTAATAAATGGAAGATTGATATCTGTGTTTGGCTGACCGGATAATTCCTTTTTAGCTTTTTCTGCTGCTTCCCTGAGACGCTGTAAAGCCATTGGGTCTTTGCGTAAATCAATATTGTATTCCTGTTGGAACTTGGTTGCTATATGCTTGATAAGTTCCTCGTCGAAGTCATCGCCGCCCAAATGGGTATCGCCATTGGTGCTTTTAACTTCAACCATTTCGCCGCCAACTTCAAGAATAGATACGTCGAAAGTACCACCGCCTAAGTCGAAGACACATATCTTCTCATCCTTCTTTTTCTCCAATCCATAAGCAAGTGCTGCTGCCGTAGGTTCGTTGATTATACGCTCGACTGTTAAGCCAGCAATCGCACCAGCATCTTGCGTAGCTTTTCTTTGGGCTTCGTTAAAGTACGCCGGAACGGTAATAACAGCTTTGGTGACCTTTTGACCTAGATATGCTTCGGCTGCTTCTCTAAGTTTTCGTAATATGAAGGCAGATATTTCTGGTGGTGTATGCGACTTGTCGTTGATTTTAACTTTGACATAATCCGTTGGACCGCCTGTCACAGAATAAGGCACCATCTTTTCTTCGGTTTCAACTTCATTATGGCGTCGGCCCATAAATCTTTTGATAGAATAAACCGTATTCTTAGGATTGGTGACAGCTTGCCTTTTTGCTGGTTCGCCGATAAGACAATCGCCCTTGTTTGTGAAGGCAACTACGCTAGGTGTAGTTCTCATACCTTCTTGGTTAGCTATAACATTTGAGTCGCCGCCTTCCATTACAGCAACTACGGAGTTTGTCGTACCAAGATCAATTCCGATGACTTTTGACATGGTTTAACCCTTCAATTCAATTGTTTGGAAAAATGTTGCTGACAAGCAACTTTAGCAGCAGTTTTGGTCTTGAAATACTTATTGACATTATTGAACGGACGATGAAAACGGATAGCTTCCTCTAACAACTTCTCGCTTTTGATTACATCATTTTCACTTGGCATAACACATTCTCTCTTCGCATAATCTAGATACATCTCACCGTTCCAATGATGCCTTTCAACTTTATCGCTGGCATATACAGCCATTCACAACAATGGACCTGACCAATGTTTCATTTTGCCGTTTACTACTACAAGGCGCCTATAAGGAGCAATATAGTAAGAGCCATCATTTATATCGGCTACCGGAAATGCGATATTTCGTTTGATACCAAGTGATGCACCCGAAACAACTTTGCGATCATCCCATTTAAGTTGCATCATTAATCCTTTGCTGTTCTTCTTCGTTCCAAGACGATTCTAGCATCCTTTGGTCGCCAAGGCAAGCTTAACGCCAGTTTTGACCCCATAAAGTTTCTGTAAAGCCAGCATCAAGCAATTTTTGTTTGGCTTGACTACGCATTGATTTCTTTTTTGGTCGATAAGCGGATTCACTGCACTCATAAAATCCTAATTGTTCTAATAAAGCGTGTATTTTTGGGAATTGTCCTGGGAAATGTTGGTCGTCAATATGGTGTTCTTTATGCCAAAACTTTTTAGCAACGATGGAATATGTGTGTTTTTCTTCTTCCGAGCACATAAAGTAGAAATCTTGTGGCTTCATATCGCACCTATGCGTCTAATCCAGGGAACTCACATTCTTGACGGGCTAATGCCACTGCACGGCGTTGACGGGCCATCCTTTCACCTTGTTCCATTTTAATAATAGTAGCCATCAACCTCATATGATCGTAATTAGGCGATTTGGGGTTAGCCCAATCTGGTTTTGCAAATGGCGATTCAGAATTGAATGCCATTTCCTGTTGAGCAACTTGTTTTCCAATCTGCGTCCAGTCGCTCGCCAACTAGCTTCCAATTGTTTTTTAGTCATATGTTTTTTGGCCATCTTCTGTTTCATATTGCACACCTTTCTCTGATTGAAGCGAAACTATAATCTTCAAGTAAATTGCCATTGAGAAGTGAAGTTACCAATTCATTTCTGGTATAACCTGCCCCACCCATTCTACTGTATGGGACAGTTTCGTAGGTATTGCCTCTTTTAACCAACATTTGCTTTCCACGCTTGGATATTTTACCTTTGTCGGTAATGGGGTCTTTATATACTTCAATTTCTTCATTCTCGATGGTTGTCCTAGAACAGCACTTAAAAGCGTATTCGTTTGTATCGCGATTAAGTTTTTGTAATAAGCCGCCACCAGAACCAAAGGCGATATTCTCAGCACTCCATTTATGTTTTTCCATATTGTCAAGTACCTTTTCTAGCATGACTATATCAATACCATCACCTTGAATAACTCTAACATGGTTATCAAGAACCCGATATCCCTTGCTGTTGATTCTAAAACCAAACTTTCTGCCTAATATTTCCAATACTTTTACCACTGTTTGTGGTGGGTCGCCACTATCTGGGCGAATAATTAGTACGCCATCTCTTGCGAGAACTTCATTTCTAAGTACCTCGCCCCATATATTCTCGCAGGCATTAAAGATATCATAGGAATCAGAAACTACGGCAACAAGTCCAGTAGGGAATTGTATTAGCATATTCCTGTAAGCGTCCGTTTCTCTGGCTTTTCGCCACGAACATATAGTACTATGTTCGGCTGCTGGGATAGAAAATCCAGCTACATGTTCGTGATAATATTTACGAGCTACAATCAAAGCGGGAATAGTATCTGTGCCCTTGAAGTTAAGTAAATGAGCAGCACCACCGATACCGGCTTGTTCTGGACACGTAACGCCTCTAAATCCAAAGTCGTGTAACTTAAAATCTACAGAAGACATAGTTCCGGGGTCGGCAGTCTTCTCCATAAAGCGTTTGAGTATCTTCTTCATAAATCTGGATTGAGTAGCAACAGTACATGGATACCAGGATTGAACTAAGAGTGTTTCCAGATAGTTTGTAAGCCAGAAACACTTTGGATCGGTATTTTCAATAGTCATTAATACATTAAGCGGGGGAACAACAGTACCTTCTGGAACCGCACTAATGCGAACAGGTAGGTATCCGTCGTATTCCCTACGGATATAATCCCAACCTTCTTCGTTAAAGAAATGATCGCTGCCGAAATATTCGGTAAAGTAACTCTTGGCTTCCTTTATTTTATCGGCGGTTACTTGTCGTCCTACCAGATATTTTTTGATGTAGTATTGAGGACCGAAGAAAGTAATCTCGTCAAACTTGCCGCCGCGAGACTCGAAATACGAACTTATTATCTTGGTATCGGAAGGGTATTGCCGGTGATGAGTTACCTTATAGCCATCTGTTAGAAGAATTATGTTGTCAAAGTCGCTTGACATTTTGGTGTCCTTATCCACCCCAACGCCAAATCGCCCATTCCAAAGGAATCAAAATCAACGCAAATCCCAAAAATAAGTAAAATGCTTGGAGTATAACTTGAAGGAAAAATATTTTCAACAAATCAGCCATTTTCAAGCAATCCTAACAAATCTTGTGTTTTATAACCAACTCACATTCTAATACAACTAGATAGGTTTGTGTTGCTTTACCGTTGTCGGTAAACATTGTTCGCCCATTATAACGCTTGCGAAACCGTCGAGCCGTACCCAGATCGTAAACTGCCGGATTCTTTTTGAGTCTTGCCCTATTAAAATATAATCCAGAATTATCGTCTCGGATGACATAAACCGAGTTTTTACTCATTTAACAATCCCATCAAGAACTTTAAGTCCTCGTACACATCAAGTTTCGCCGCAGGGTTTCTTAAGCAGTACGAGGGGTGAAACGTTGCTACTACCTTCCTGCTATTAAAAGATATTACTCGTCCTCTGTAATCTCTCATCCTGATACTATCGAATGGCTCTTCTAACCCTAGTAGATGATAAAGAGCTACTTTACCAAGACAAAGTATAAACTCTGGATTGACTATATCTAATTGAATATCCAGATACTTGCGACAATTAGATGCTTCGTAAGGATAGGGGTTTCTGTTTCCAGGTGGACGGCATTTAAGGATGTTACATAGATATACATCCTTTTTTCGGTCAAGCCCACATTTCTCAAGCATCTTGTTTAATAGTTGTCCCGATGGACCAATTAGTACTTCGCCTTGCTTATCTTCTTCTCGGCCTGGGCTCTCCGCGAGTATCACAATTTTTGCGTATGGATTACCACTATCAAAAACTGTTTGCGTTCTGTTTTCAACAAGTTCTGGGCATTTTTCGCATTTACAAACTTTTTCATTTAGTATCTGTAATGCGTCTAATTTACTTAGGATTGATGTCATAAGCTATAATAAACATAAATATCTTAAATAGAAGAACCACGCCTGTTATACAAACTAGAGTTGTAGTTATTGGCTTAAGTCGTTCCCAAACTTCTTCAAGCCATTCTTTCATGGGAAACTCCTATCCTACTTTGTTTCCTTCTTCTCGTCAACAGGAGTATTTTGTTCTTTCGCTTTAACTTGTAATAAGAAATCACGGCAAAGGGCGATGACACCTAAAGCAACCAGTACAGTGCCGCCATATCCGAACCCCGTTCCGATAGAGGCACTTACTATGCTCGGTTGCTTTGCCTCCGCAAAACCAAATCCAGATAACATAGCCCCGGCAATTATCCATGCTCCACAATAGCCAGCCCATAGCACTTTTGTTACTGCTCCGTTAGTCCATTTATCAAAGTGGAGTATTAGTTCTCTAAACGGAGTAATTGCTATATCAAGCACAGAAAATACTAACTTGATGCTTCTAGCACCTATGATAACCATTAGCACTATACCCGCTACAGTACCAAGATTAACATTAACATTTTCGGATAGAAGCTTTTTTAGAAAATCGAGACCGAATTCTTGGGTCATCATCCTTGCTCCCAAGGGGCGTATACTGTAATGCGGATTTCTGATACGCTTCCTTCATTCTTAGCGCCGAGGGCTTTTTTAATAACTTTCACTACTTCCTTCGCAGTTTCTTTTGCTTTATTACGCTCGATAATAAGTTCTGGCGTTTCAAGAGAATGCGGTAAATAATCCCAAGAATGTCCCCATACGTCAATACCTTTCCGTTTACAATAGTGGCCATGTATAGTGTAGTAGATGCTATCAGCAGTTATTTCGCATAAACCATTGATTACCCGATAGGTTCTTGTAATGTTATGAGTGTAGTCAGGGAATATAGGGTCTTGGAACTTAATATTTACCGTCTTGCGTACTATCTTGAATATTTCTGGCTTCGCAGTTTTGGTGACTTTTGCTTTCATCGTCCTTGCCTTTAATCGTTATACACTTCTGCGAGACATTCCTTGCATACGTTTTCTTCTTCATGTAAAGTTAGTTCGCTTTTGAGAAAAGTTCCTCCGCAACAATTACATGCCCCTCTATCTTTATACCAATCAGTATAAACTTCATCTTTGTCTAACAAATCTTTGTTGTATTTTCCCCCAAGTTTATTATCAACGATTGATCTAACATGAGTATGCGAGAAGGGACACTCTTGTTCTTCGTGTCCCCATTCGAGATAATTATGTAATACCAACCGTAAAGCGAGATATTCTGCGTCAGTCAATTTGAGTGTTTTCATTTGAGTTCCTCACCATATTTGGTTTTAAGGAAATCGAGGTTATCTGCCTTAATCTTTTCTAAAACAGGAAGCTGAGATAGTACGTAATCTTTTGGTATAGGGAACGGATAATTGTCCTCAAAGTATTCTTTCAATCGCTCTAAATTGCTAGAAGCAAGAAATCGATCTAACTTTACCACAAAGGCGGGTCTAAGCGGGTCAGACGTACATGGACACTTACCTATATCAGCCTCCCATTGCATTAAACATTGAGGGCAAATCCATGAATCTTTCATTACCCTTGCATACCTATTAAAACACCTTTATCACAGATTTGTGCTTTGTTGCCAATAGAGGTAGATATAAGAAAAGTACCGGTGTAACGTTCTACATTGCCAGCACTATCAACAGAATAATAAACATCCTTAAAGACCATTATAGCTTCGTCGCCTGGGTCTTTAGACGACCTGCCGACTATTTTGTACCCTTGTGCGGCAAGCTCTGTAACCTTGGTTCGCATACGTTGTGGCAAAAAGTGAAGTTCCAAACTCAATTTTTCTCTCCTAATGAAACTCTGTTCCATCTTTTCGAGCAAGGTAGTCGATGTTGATTGATTTTAGCACAACTCGGCCGTCCCCGCCAAGCTCTTTATCGAATCTTTCTGTGATCGGATGAATTACAATTCCTTCACGTCCCTTAAAGTTAGTTTTAATGCTATTTATGTCACACATCGTAGTATCACCTGTGCTATATTCTTCTAAAGCGTCCCAAGAGAAAGGACTACGGTAAATAATGTTTACTGTTGGAATATTGTATGTCTTGAAAATCTCTTCTTTATGCGGAAAATCAAGATATTTACCATCAATTGCTAAATCAAAAGCCCTAAATGAACGACCTTCCTGGCCGTAAGTTAAATCTTGTACGCCAATGCCAAAAATTTCACAGAACATAATAACATTGTGTTCATTTTTACACAAATCATTAAGCATTGTTTTAACGTTATCTACTAGTGGCAACCAGTATTGACTTCTTACTCCGTTAGCGTCATATTCTTTTCGTCTTACCTTATGAGAACCGCACATATAGGCGAAAGTTTGATTTCCACTTTCATCCGAAGTGCGTATAAGGCCGGTACGTTGGGAAGTCCCGTGAATCTTCTCCGTCATTACGACTTCTTCGCCGTCCTTAAATATTTCATAGAAGTTCCTTATGTTCTCAATATCGGTATATCTATGGAAAGCCGGATCAGGACGTTCGGCGTCGCCATCACGACACGGTTCTGGCGGTTCATACTTGGTAATACCAAGTACTTCCATTACGTCTTTACCGATTTCCCACAAAGAAGTACAGGGAATAACAGTGCCGAACGCTTGTTCAGAACGAAGACGAATAGCACGAATACGGCGTCCAGGTGGTCTATCACCACTGACATTTTTAGGAAGCGGGCTGGTATAGTTTGTTAAACCATATTTTTCGGCAATGTCTTCCGGTAAGACGCTATCAGGAGGCAGATAAACACATTTATCGCCTTTTTTCCAAGCCCCTTTAGCGTGTACACATTGCCATCCACCGAGCTTGATTATCTCCAGTCGGTCGGCGTTAGGATGTGGTAAAACATCGTCAATAGTGCGAACTTTAACAATGAGAGAGGACACTTGTTATCCTTGTCGTGTCGAACGTTTTAGAACTTCTTTGGGAGGCAAAACTTCCCATTCACCAAACAACAAGTCAGCAGACGGAATAGTTGGCGTTTCACCGCCTGGAAAAAGTTTAGGTACGCCTTCCCATTGACCGTCTATATCAACTGTGATACCAGAAGGTAGTGGAAAGTTTAAGGGCGTTGCCCATAACTTCCCATCAGATTCCTTTGCTTTCTGCAATGCCTCAAGAAAGTTCATAGAAATTTCTACAAATCAGTGTACGGGGAGCAATTTAAGCGAACGTTATAGCCCAAGTTTTTTAACTCCCTTGTCTGTTCGGCAGTTAAAGTAACTGTTGCGAAGGCAGAGCCGAACCGATCGTCATAACAAGTAATTCCTAAACTTCTAAAATCCTGTATTAGATGATACTTATGTTTCCCGCTTGGAGCGCTGACGAAATGTGCTTCGCTACTCATGATTTACCGCAACCTTCTGCTTCTGGCCTTTACCATGTGTCTCTTAGATTCTTCAATATATAAGTCCTCTTGGCTTTCGTATTCACTTTCGCGACCATATTGCCTAAGACGGGCGATACGTTGAGCATCATTCAGTGGCACACCACCGATACAAAAGCTAATCGGCGAGCCATCTAACCCTCTTGCTTCGCCGCTTCTAAAAGATTGCCTAAGTGCTTCTTCGGTACTGCGGTCCATTTTGGTTTAGCCCCTTAAAAGGCTGACCCAAGCAGTACAGGTAAATCGCACTGCTTGGGTTCAGTAGCCACTCACTCAGGTATCTGCTATCATACGACAGATTAGCTCAATTTTCAACTCAATCGCCCAAGATTTCAACGTCATCCATCGGATTTTCATTTAAAAGAACATCATTAGCGTCATCGTCGGTACCTTCCTTAACAACACCTAGCGGAGTTGGTGCTACTACTTGTTCTACTTTACCTTGATTGGTAAAGGTATCAGGTTGGTCTACTATTAACTTATTCTCGTTCATAATTCTTTGTTCCTCTTGTGCTGGGGATACTATCACCTCTATTAATCTAAGCTGGTTAGTTTTAACTAATGATATATAATAGTCATCGCCTTGAAATCTGCCACTCCCCTTAACTTTAGGGTTAATAGGTTCTATCATCTTTAATCCTCCTACTGTCGGTTTAGGTAAAATTAAAGTACTTTTAGTGTTATTCTCATACAAAAACACGCCTTTTCCCTTCTGAACTTTGGCAATACTTCTATAAGCCGGTTCGTCACCGCCTAACACTTCCTTATCTTTAAGTTGTGCTGGTTGTATGGTTTCAACAAGTTTTAGCATATTTGACTTTACTAAATTCATGTAATAATCGTCGCCTTGAAATCTACCGCTTCCCTTAACCCTAGGATTAACTGGCTCGATTTCTTTCTTGCCAGTTCGTGTCGGTTTTGGTAAAAGTAGAGTACCTTTCGTATTATTCTCATAAACGTAGATGCCCGAACCTGCCTGGACTTCAGCCAAATGTTGCTTCTTAAACTCTTTATTTTCCAGATTTGTCATGTGACGCATAAAAACTCCAATATTGACCCGCTTTGTGGGTCTGCTATAATCTAGTGGTCGAACACCGCATTTTTTTAATAATTATTCCAAAAAGAAGGAAGAAAAGCATGTCTGCACCTAGACCTTGGTACGAACTTTACCCTCAAGGCACTAAAGAGGGGGACGAAGAACAGAAGTTCTTTAAGGCACTTTGTCGCCATCCCAAGTATGAGTGGAGAAGCGCAGCCGCTATCGCTAAAGAAACCGGCTTAAATATTTCACGCGTAGAAGAAATTATCGCCAAGTATCATCCTCTGGGTGTCGTCGTTCAGAGTAAGAGTGACGATAACTGGGGTTATTATCAAAGAGTCGCTAAGAGCGATAGCGATAAGAGATCATTATCTCAAAAAGATAAAGATAGCCGAATCGACAAAGCCAAGAAGAAGGAGGCTGACGCTCCGGTGGCTGTTACTCCTTAAACTTACGGCGTATTGTGCGGTAGTTGGGGTGCATTATAGTTACTGTACGAAACCTCTTTAGAAATTGCCGCCACTAGGTTTACCGGCAACGTCGCGTTGTTGCTTCCTCGTCATCAAATCAAATGGTGCGGTTGCAGAATATGGCGGTTTGTATAAATCAGGGTATTGAGCATTAACATATGCATCTGGATATCCGAACTTTATGCCAGTTCTGACTCTTTTTTCTTGCAACGTATTACCTACATTGGTATTAAGGTCCAGGTTATGCTCTTCGGCCCATGACAAAAAGTTTTTCATGTTGATTCCTCTTGCTAAAATGGCTACTATCTTATATAGCACTTCACCAACATTTTTGACACGAAATTGGTGAGATTCATGTCCGAAGCAGTTGCAGTACGGGATATTGAAGTTTCTGTAGAAGAAACGCCCGAAAATAATGAACTAAGTACAGAATACACATTTCTTTGTAATTTCTGCCAAAGACGATTAAAAACTAGCATTACCTATGGTGGTATTTACGAACGTCTTGTGCGTAAATCTAGTGGTTTTTACTGTCCGAACTGTATCAGAAACGGTTTTTATACCAAAAAGCGGAATGATATCCTGCAAATGACGTTTCGCGGTATATTCGGATATATCTATTATCGCTGTTATGTGTCTGAGGGTTTTAGCAAAGAAAAAACATCTGTATTCCTTGCTGAAATTCAAGATGCTATCGATGCTCATGCCCGAACGGGACTTCTAAATCCAGCTTTTTCATACGATCCGGAAACTTACATATGGTTTGTGGATTTTTCTAAAATAGGTGTGAACAAGAACCAAATGGGCATACAAGATGTTTACAAGACAGTTGTGAATATTTTGGTTTGTTTCAATATTGCTCAAGTCATTTCCAATGTCCAAATGCACAAATTGTACGACAAATACAACGAAGCGATTAATTTATTCTACACTCAGCGAAAACGCACGGAAGGTCGCAGGCGGCTCTTGGTGCCAAGTATGCAAGGTTGCGGTGGCACAAATGAAACCGGGTTTGACTACGAGAAAACAAGGAACTTCTTGCCTCGTGATCTCAGAATTCACTCTTGAAATATTTGGGAAATTGGGTAAGATGTACTGATTGAAAGGTACTTTATCAAGAAAGGTAATCAGATGAGTTCCTCAAAGAATAGCAATTGTTCGGTTCGAGTAAGAAAGTGTACTTCTAAGGGTCGCGTAGGCTATGAAGGGATAGTAAATATCCCTGGATTGTCTTCGTCAAAGGTTACAACTACCGATGGCAGGACGTTCTTCCAAACGCCTTCCGCGTTATCCTCAGCTATCCGTAGTCTCCGTCAGAGAACGTCAATACCGTTCGAGATGACAGAGAATTGGGATACGACAACGACTAGCAAGTCAAAGAAGACTTCTTTGATTACTAAGTCGAAGAAATCTATTTCGTAAACCAAAGCGTATATTATTAGCCTCAGAGGGACTATTAAACTTTACACCCTCTGAGGTTTTTTATTTTTGTAGTCAAATGACAAAACTTCGCTCTTGGCTAAAGTCGGGTATTCTGTCCCCCTTGGGGCATAAACCTCTGCAATTCTATATTTTCGTTTGTCGGGCTGCGGTAGGTATTGTTGCTATCGCCGTGCTACTGTTAATATATTTGGTTGTGGCGATTCTACTTAAGTTCTTTAATTATTGACGATCGTACGCAATCGCAGCTAACCTCGTGAGATATTCGTAGGAGTTCTTTGGGTAGATTCCACTCAGAAGATGCTCGTAAGATAATTTACTTCTAATTGCTTCGCACGCTAAATCCAGTACCCATTGCTCGATAGGCAAGTTCATCCGTAGATGTTCTGTTAAATCAGTGTGATATGCTTGGCCTGGTATACAGACGGCTAATGTACGGCCTTTCTTTTTAAGGTCAGTAAATATCTGATGGTCATTGGGGTATTCTTTTTGTGTGTGCTCCATAAATATATCTTTATCTTCTCTTAGAGTTTCTATTCTAGTGCCGAAACTCATGCAGGTGCTTGCACTGGTTTTCCAATGAGTTGAAGCAGTTCTGAATACTTTGGATGTTTCCCCACCATCGTACATTTTCGTGTATTTATCTGGATGATCGAAGAGACTTATGTAGTCCGCTTTTTCCAATCCTTCTTCGAATATTTTTTTCGCTTGTCTTGTATAAAGATAGTCATCCTCAGAAAAAAAGGCAGCATCGAACTTTCCTGAATTGAATTTCTCTAAATGATCCCATCTGTTGCTACAACACAATTCTATCGCATATCTGAGAGAACCCGAATTACCTAGATCAGTTTCAACTCTTGCCGGTCCCTTGGCTCCGCTATTTAATGGATATTCCTCGATCCACGCCATTGTTTCTTTAGAGCACCTATCGGCGATAACACACATTTCTGAATCAGGATAATATCCCCAAAAAGCATTAAGAAAACTATAAAAGCATTCTTTTTTGTTGATTCCTGGTAATTTAGGTTTTGCGAAACTTTTGTCGCTTATTCTGTAAAATAATTTTAACTTCATTTGCTAT
>Ga0307474_10001744_pt1 | contig 15754 bp, 20 predicted proteins | sample atmos_gasesECM1C_2_FD_203312 | JGI IMG/M metagenome (GOLD analysis project Ga0307474, IMG submission 203312) | Hardwood forest soil microbial communities from Morgan-Monroe State Forest, Indiana, United States - atmos_gasesECM1C_05 | ecosystem: Environmental > Terrestrial > Soil > Temperate... | reverse complement strand
GCCGCCGATGCCGTCGATAGCGAGGCGAGGGGCGGCCGTTCCGAGAGCGGCCTTCACCAGGTTCAGACCTTCGGGTGTATCCACGACCACCAGATCGCCGCCCCGCGCTTTCAACTCGTCGATCAATTCCGGTCGTCGGACCAGATTGATCGTCTTGAAGCCACGCGCTTTGGCAAAGGCGATGACCGCGCGACCGACGCCCGAATTGGCGGCATCTTGGACGACCCAGTCGCCGGCCGCGAGGTTGACGAACTCACTCAGTAGCAGCGCAGCGGTCGGCGGATTGATGGTGAGCATGGCGAGCTGCTGCGGATCGACATCGGTGGGCAGTGCGAATAGCCCTTCCGCGGGTACGACGATCCGCTCGGCCCAGGAAAAGGCATAGAGCGGGGTCAGGACGCGATCGCCGACCGTGACATTTTCCACGCCTGGACCGACGGCCAGGATTCGGCCCACGCCCTCGTTGCCAATGACGCTCGGCAGGCTCGGGCGAAGCGGGTAGATGCCACGGACCACCAGCAGGTCGTTGAGATTGATTGGGGAGAATTCGACGCCGATCAGGACTTGGCCGGGGCCTGGCGGCGGGGGTGCCTGGATCTGGACGAATTCGAGACACTCGACCGGATTGCCGAAGGCGGTGAGGTGAACGGCACGCATGGGAGCTTCCTTCCTGCTTTCGCCGGCAGCCCCTTCTTTATATGACGACCGAAATCTTAAGAGTCAAGCCCGGAGCGATCGTCGCAATGCCGAGCGATCATCGCTTGGCATCGCAGGATGCCATCGTGCCCAAGACTCGCGGGCGAGATATTCATCGGCATTTCGAACACGGCTCCAACGCTCCAGGTAATTACGGATGAACAAGCGTTCCAGGCGAGAACGCGACCCGTATCATCAACGAGGTCAAGGGTGTCAACCGCGTGGTCTACGACGTGACGTCAAAGCCGCCGGGGACGATCGAGTGGGAGTAGGGCGCGCGGGATTAGTGTGCTTCCCGCGTCAGCGCATTTTCATCCGTGTGTTCGCTTGTCATTAACGCGACTTCGGGTTTTGTTGGGGGTGCCCGAGCGGCTCTTCACGTGATCGATGAAGGCGCGTAGTTTCGGCATCATTTGATGGCGGCTGGGATAGTAGAGAAACACGCCCGGTGCCATTGGCGCGAACGGCGTCAGGACGTGTACGAGTTTTCCCGCCCTCACCAGGCTGGCAGCGATCGGCTCGGGCACTTGCGCAAGTCCCATATCTTCCGCGGCCGCGCCAAGCATGGTGGAAAAGTCGTGGACAATCAGCGGCCCCGAGACGATCGCTTCGACTGTCTTGTTGCCATCGACAAAGGACCAGGGCGCGATCGATCCGTTCGTGCGGCGAATACGTAGGCAAGCGTGCTGACGCAGGTCGTCGATACGTTCGGGCCGTCCGTGCTGGCGTAGATGCGCAGGGCTGCCAACGACCACGAACGGAAAAGGGGGCGTCAGCCGCACCGCGATCATGTCAGCGGCGATGAACTGGCCCAATCGGATGCCGGCGTCAAAGCCTTCGGCCGCGAGGTCGATCAGCTCCTCTTTTGCGGCGATCTCTACCTCGATCTCCGGATACGCTCGGCAGAAGGATGCAATCAGCGGCTCCAGCAGGATCGGCACGACCGCCCGCGGCACCGTGAGGCGCAACAGCCCGGTGGGTCGCCGCCCAAGATCGCGCGCAACCTCGCTCGCGGCGACGAGTTCCTCGAAAGCGGGCTTGGCACGCGAAATGAAACGTTCGCCGGCTTCGGTCAGGCCGACACTGCGTGTTGTGCGCATGAACAGCGCTGCGCCGACACGCGCCTCAAGAGTGCGAACCGCCTGGCTGATCGCCGACGGGGTCACCCCGAGGTCAGAGGCCGCTCTGCGAAAGCTGCGGTGCTGAGCAACGCTCAGGAACGCCTCAACGCCATCGAGCGCGCCTTGCCTGACTGTGAAGTTCTGCTTCATAGCCTATCGACATTATCGCGAATAGTTGCTCGCGACAATCGATCGTAGATTACGGCTTGCAAATCAGGAGCATTGCTGATGTCGACCGATCCATCCGTTGCCCAACCACAAGCCATCTCGCCCACAACCACTGGGGTGATTGTCATCCTGACCGCAAAGGAGGGCGTCACACGCGACCAAATCATGGCCGTCATGCCAGCTGAAGTCAGACAGACCGTGCAGCTCTACCTCAATGGGAAGGTTCGCGAATGGTATTCGCGCGCCGATGGGCGCGGCGCCGTTTTCTTGCTGGATACCAAGGATGCCGCGGAGGCGCACGTCCTCATGGAGGGCTTGCCATTGGCAAAGCAGAATCTCATGGACCACGAGTACATCGCAGTTGGTCCGCTTATGCCTCTCCGTTTGCTCATGGCCAATCACTGACGAAACGAACACAGGGAATCCGAGTATGCCTCCGGACTTCAATCTCCCATTCGTGCTCAGCGTCGTCGGCGCGTTTCTGACGAGTTCAGTGGTGGCCTACACATATGTGTGGCCAGCGCTTCGCGCCATGCCCCGCGATGACGCCCTCAGACTTCTCGCGGCGTTCCATGCCTTCAGGTTCTTAGGCATGAACTTTCTGGTGTCCGGCTTCGTGTCCTCGGGGTTGAATTCAGATTTCGCCAATCAAGTCGGATGGGGTGATCTCATCGCAGCCGCCCTCGCGCTTCTTTCAATGGCAGCGCTGTCCTGGCGCTGGTCGCTCGCCATTCCGATTGTCTGGATATTCAATATCTGGGGCACGCTCGATCTTCTGAATGCCTATTACATGGGCGCAACGAAAATCGGAAATCCCGGCCTCATGGGTGCAGGCATTTATATCCCGGCGCTTTACGTGCCTCTGCTGCTCGTCAGTCACGTCCTTGTCTTCGTGATTCTAACGAGGGCCGGATCAGCAGAAAAAACACTTCACCCCTGATACGAAAACGGCTCGATGGGGTCGTTAAAAGCCGCACGGGATCTTCGGCGACGCGCCCGAGATCGAAATCGTTTTCGACGAGACCGTCAATCTTGCGCACCGTCGTGCCCAAAAAACGTCTGCCCGATAAGGCGCCAATCCCTTGACAATCAGATATCTTAATAAGCAAGATACTTTTCTGCAAAGTAAATTCTGTCGAGAGGTTCGCGCAAGTGACGTCCATGTTCGGGTTGGTGCCGCCGGCCGCATTGGTCCTCTCTGCCATCGTTCTCGGAGCAATTGGCCTCGGCGGCGGCATCTATGAAACGCTTCTGGTCGATCGGGTCTGGCCCGACAACCCGATGATCATTCAGCCGAGCCGCGGAGGACTCAATCGTGGGCTGTTCTGGGGACCAGTTCACGGGTTGTACGAGGTCGCGCTGCTCGTCAGCGCGTGGATGGTCTGGAGTGACGCATATTCCCGCTCCTGGATCATCGGCGCCCTGGTCGCGCATTTCGGATCGCGCGCGTGGTCCTTCGCGTATTTCATTCCGAGAGCCCTGCGGTTTGAGAAAATGGGCGATCTCACGGTAGAGCAGTTGCAGTTGGCGCAGCGCTGGATTCGGTTGAGCCGATGCCGGCCGGTGCTCGAAGCAATTGCAATCATATCGCTCTGTGCGGTGGTCGTTGGTTTCGCACGTTGCGCGTGCAAGGTGGTTTGAAGTCACAACGGACGATGCGCTGCCGTGTGGTTCCTGGCTGCGCAGGGCAGGCGGCTATGACGTTCCCATTGGGTTACGAGCGCCATAAACCTTCGTATCGTTCCATAACCCCTTTAGATACCCGACGTTTACCTCCGTACGATTGAGCCGCCGCTCGCGATCGTCTTATCTCCATGATGTGCGGTAGCGCTCCCGCTATCGCCTGCCCTCCTTGGGCGTTTCCTCCCTAGACTTGGGCCGCTTGTGGCAACACAGGCGGCCTTTCTTTTTTTGTGGCGGGATCGACGTTTGGCGACGCGACGGCGTCAATGGCCTCCTGAGATCCGGCAGCGCTACGTTCCCCGGATGCTGCGCAGCGCGTTAGCGGTGCGCTGCTGATCCGGGGTCCATTATGAGTGGCAGGTCAGGAGTGGGTCCCGGATCTGCGTTGCGTCATGTGATGCCGCGCCGCGTCCGGGACACGAGACGAAGCAAAATCAGGTTGCGCCAAAAATCGAATTTCCAAAGCGCAATCGCGGTCGCAGGCGACCCGGAGTCGATGTCACGGGTGCAGCGCAAGATTGCCATTGGGCCTCGGCAGGAGGATGGTGTCACGGGGCAGCATGGAGAGCAGCATGAGCAAGGCCGGTCTCGACAATCGCCACCGCAACCACGATGGTGAAATCAGCCACAAGCATGGCAACACCCTCATCGGTACGTTGCGCAAGATTTATGGACCAGGTTTCGCTGCCGGTTATCCCGCGGCCGAGATGCTGAGCACAGTCCTGGCTCAACTGAACGAGACGTCACTCAGCCAGCTCCGCCGCGATCATGAAACCGGCCATCTCGGCCACAAGATCGCCAAGGCATCGAAATAGATTGGAGGCGGAGCGCCTGCTGTTGGAGGACCGCGTTCCCCGGATGCCGCGCAACGCGAAGTGTTGCGCTGCTGATCCGGGGTCCATCATCCCCGGCTGATCGAGAATGGGTCCCGGATCTGCGTCGCGTCATTTCATGCCGCGCCGCGTCCGGGACAAGAGATGAAGCCGCAAGATCGAGTTGCGCCAAAAATCGAATTTCCAAGGCCTCCCGATGTTCGGCAGTGCTACGTTCCCCGGATGATGCTGCGCAGCGCGCCGCGCTTGCGGCGTGGTGCGCCGCTGATCCGGGGTCTAATTCACGGCGCCAATCGTCATTGCGGGATGGTCCAAAGGACCAGACCCGGAATCCATGCTGCCACACGAATGCTGGGAGGAATGGATTCCGGGCCTGCGCCTTCCGGCGCATCTACGATGTGCAGTTGCACATCGGAGAATGACGGAAACGGCATTGCGCCAAAAATCGAACTTCCAAAATGCAATCAACGCCGAGTCTACTGTCCAGTCCCACGCGCAAAAATATTTGGTTTCACCCGTCGGGCAAATCATCTCTACAAGCCCGCGCCGTCCCGCCTCGCTGAGAGGGGCGTTGGCCATCGTCACGAACGTTGGGCGGGATGCGGTGGCCGCGAGGTGCGTACCAGACGTATGCGCATAGCCCGCGGACGGCGAAGTCGTGTGGGCCCAGCGCCGCCGATTTTGAAGTTCCTACAGAATTTGCCGCGAGCTTGTACAGGAACTTCGAAATCGAAAGCGGCCCTGGAATCTAAAATTAGCTACTGCCCTTAGCTTTCCGAAGTTCGTGAAGGTGGGGCCGCGGATGGTTCACGAACTTCGGAAAGCGGGCAGTAGATATCCCGACGCTGATATCAACGTCGCGATGATGCTTCGCATCACGCGGCGGACGGAGACAAGAAAGCCCGGTCTCCGGGGCGAGCACGAAGGAAACCGTAAAACCATTGCGCAGGGAAGGCCGGATCGATCCGGTGAACCTGTGGTGTACTTACTCGTATGTTTTCTGTTTTTGCATACGAGGCTGCGGGCGCATCAGACGCCCGGTCTTCCCTGCGCCCTCTCATTGGAGGGACTTGGGTCTCATGCATCACTCGGGCGATTTGCGCCGCGGGACTGATTGCGCTTGTCCGTTCGGCTGTTTGAAACGTGAATGATGACGCCCACGACCTGGCCTCGTGCTAACGGTCGCGCTTGCTGATGGTCGTGGGCAAGGGGCAGTTCGTACAGACACCGTTGTCGCACATCCGGCAGATCGTGAAGCGATCGAGCTCGGAGGTGTCCTGCCTTGCCAGCACGTCGTGGATCAGTTCGCCCAGCCGTTTTCGTTCCGATGCCGACAACACGTCGACGAGCGATGCGACGGCGGAAATCCGCGACGCCAGCAGATCCTTGCGGGACGCAGCACCCTTGGCGGTGAGATGCAGCGCGACCTCGCGGCCGTCCTTTCCGGGCCGCCGTTCGACAAGCCGGTCCGACACCAGCCGGTCGACGAGCCGGACCGTGCCCGAATGCGACAGCCCGAGGATTCGCCGCAGCTTGTCGTTGGTCATGCCCGGGCCGTAGCCGATGACGATCAGCGCGGCCGGCGTTTCGCCGGCGTGACCGATGATGTCGCGCGCGCCTTGCTCGATCCGGTCCATCACGGCGAGCGACAGCGCGCCCAGCAAATTGGCGATTTCGGGTTCCCTGATCATGGCCTGCATAATATGTGCGGAGCGCACAAAAAACAACTTGACGGAATATATGCGCTACGCACATATTCCGGAGGAGGGTTAACCGCTAGCCAACGACGACATAGGGAGACGAGCGATGACGACGCAGAGCACGGCCTTGAAAGCTTCGGATGCAGCGGGGAGTGAACCCGCCCTGAAATACGTGCAGGCCAATGGCGTGCGGTTTGCGTATCTCGAACAGGGAAGCGGGCCGCTTGTGATGTTCATGCACGGCTTTCCCGACAACGCGTGGTCGTACCGGAAGCAGATGCAGGTCTTCGCGGATGCCGGCTATCGCGCGGTGTCGCCGTTCCTGCGCGGCTATGCGCCGACCGAGATTCCGGCGGACGGCATTTTCGATCCCATCGCACTCGGCAAGGATCTCGAAGCGCTGATCGGTGTGCTGAGCGAGGACGGACAGGCGCGCGTCGTCGGCATGGATTGGGGCGGCACGTCGACCTTGCAGGCGCTCGCCACCGCGCCGTCCGCGATCAAGGCAGCGGTCGTGATGAACACCGCGCACCCTATCACATTTTCAAGCATCAGGCGGGATCCCGAAGCCGTCCGTGCCATCTTCCATTTCTACTTCTTCCAGATCCCAGGCGCCGAGTCGGCCGTCAACATCGATGGACTGCCCTTCATCGATTATCTCTGGAAGCTGTGGTCGCCGACATTCAGGAACGACGCGCATCTTTCCTCGATCAAGCAGACGCTGAGCTCTCCCGGCACGATGGCGGCGGCGCTCAAATACTATGGGGGACTGTTCAATTCCAGCTTTGCGGGCCGGCTGCCGATGAACGAGATGCAGACGCCGACGCTGACGATCTATGGCAGCAACGATCCGACGGCGCGATATTCGATGAAGGAGGAGAAACTCTTCAAGGGGCCGTATCAGCGCATTGTCCTGCCCGATGTCGGACACTTTCCGCATCTCGAGCGCGAGGCCGAAGTCACCCGTCTGATGATGGACTGGTTCAAGCTGCACGGCTGACGCAGGATGGCCACCATGGACGCCAAAACGCAGCAGCAACACGCCGACACGTTTCACGCTCTTCACAAGACGGGCGGTCCGCTTGTCCTGTTCAACGCCTGGGACGTCGCGACTGCCAAGGCGATCGCGATTTCGTCTCCGGCGGTGGCAACCAGCAGCGGGGCGGTCGCCTCCGCGCTCGGCTACGCGGACGGAGAAGTTGTCCCGTTCGATGTGGTGACAGGTCTGGTGTCGCGGATGACCGCGTCTGTGCCGGTTCCGGTATCGATCGATCTTGAGGCCGGATATGGCGACACGCCGGAGGCCGCCGCGGAGTCCGTGACCGCGATTCTGAAAGCCGGGGCCATCGGCATCAATATCGAAGACGGCTTGTTTGGCGGAAAGCGCCAACTCGTCAGTCCCGAACAGCATGCCGCGAAGATCAAGGCGGTGAGGGCGGCTGCGGACAAAACCGGAATTCGTCTGTTCATCAATGCGAGAACCGATCCGTTTCTGCTGAAATTCGGCTCGGCCGATGAATGTCTGAATGAAGCGGCACGGCGCGCAAAGGCCTATGCCGATGCTGGCGCGGACGGAATCTTTGTACCCGGCCTCACCGACCTCGCGCTCATCGAAAAGTTCGTTCGGCTCACGCCTCTGCCGGTCAACATCATGGTGACGCGGGGTGTTCCCGAAATTGCAGATCTTGCCCGTGTCGGTGTTCGGCGGGTCAGTCTCGGGCCGTGGCCGATGATGGCGGCGATGCGTGCGATTGGACAAGCCGCCGCGGAAGTCGCCGCGAGCAAGCAATACGGCGCGTTTTTGCAACCGCTCAGCAGCAGCATGGCATAGAGGAGATTGTAGGCATCGAGCACCCACTGCAACGGCGCCATGCCGGGACGGGCGGTCGACGTCAGGGCCTCGGCGGTTTCAAGTTGTTGAACCGTCATGTTCCGCCTCGCTCTTTTTTGCTGAGAGGCCAGCCTAGCAAGGCGCTGCTGACAGTGTTCTGTCAGCAGGCTTTTTCCGTCGCGCGGCACGATCGCGGCGCGAGCGATGAGCGTCATGGAAATGTCAGATAAGACGTAGACCCTTCGCTTGAAGGCGTGCGCTGCGGGTCCACCGCAACGGATGCACAAAGCCAAGGGAGTGGCACACGATGTGGAGACATTCGGTTTTGGTCCGCTGGGTTCAGATCGCCGGCGTTGCGGCGATTTTGGCTTCGGTGCCGTTTTTCAAGTCGTCGCTGGCCCAGCAGGAGGAGCGCCCTGCCTTCGTCATCGTGGAGCGGACCGCGACGACGGGCGATGAATCAATCCAGGACGATTATGCGAAGCTCGCGCGCGATATCCTGCCCAAATACGGCGCGCGTTATCTCGCCCGCAGTCGAAACAATGCGCTGCTCGAAGGCGAGGGCACTACGCCCTGCTGCATGGCCTTGCTTCAGTTTCCGAGCGTTGACGCCGTAACCCAGTGGTACAACTCGCCGGAAAATCAGGCGGCGTCAAAGGTCCGGCAAAGCGGCGCAAAATTTCGCCTGATCGCGATCCAGGGATTGCCGGCGCAGAAATAGATCGGGAGACGCGCGAGCGGTGCACCCTAAGGGCTTGACTCATCCATAGCTACGTGGTTATACATTAATCAATAACCAGTGAGTTATTGATCAAATGACGAACACTCACGATGTGCTGTTCCGAACCCTGGCCGATCCAACGCGGCGTGCAATTTTCGAACGGCTGTGCCGCGAAGGCGAACAGACGGTCGCAGCGTTGACGGCGCGCTCGGGCGTGTCTCAACCGGCCGTCTCCAAGCATCTTGGTGTGCTCAAGCGCGCCAAACTGGTGCGCGACCGTCATGAGGGCCGTCAGACACATTACAGCGCGCAGCTTAATGCGCTGGCCCCGCTGATCGACTGGGCCGGCCGGATGACCGGCTTCTGGCAGAGCCGGTTCGATCGCCTCGAAGACCTGCTGAAAAGGATGGACCAATGAGTAACGCTGCAACCGAAACGCTCTCTGTTGTTGTCGAACGGGAGTTCCCGTTTCCACCGGAACGGCTCTGGCGTGCGCTGACCCAGCCCCATCTGATCGAGGAGTGGCTGATGAAGAACGACTTCAAGCCTGATGTCGGCCATCACTTCAATCTTCGCGGCGATTGGGGCGGCGTCCTGGATTGCGAGGTCCTTGCCATCGAGCCGAACAAGTCGCTGTCCTACACATGGAACCACGCGCATGCCGACGCCACCTACAATGTGGCAAGCGTGGTGACTTTTACGCTCACCCCGACCGGCGCCGGCACCCATCTGCGCGTGGAGCAAGCCGGCTTCCGGAAAGATCAGCCGCAGGCCTTTGGCGGCGCCAAATTCGGCTGGCAGAAATTCCTTGGTAACCTGGAGCTGGTTCTGGCGCGGAAGGACTGACATTCAATGGCGGCGCTGATGCCGCACGCGTTCGCCGCATCGACAGCAAAACCAAGCAGGGATATTTCGCATGAGGGAAACGACCATACGTTTGATCGTCCGCTGGATTCACATCATCTGCGCGCTTCCCATCGTCGGTTATATTTACAGCCCGTTCGAGGTCATTCCAAACTATGCTCCGCAGACGCGGTTCGTGTTCTTTCCCGTCATGTTCCTTTCGGGATTGTGGATGTGGAAAGGCCATCTCGTTCGGCGCATAATGTCGAAAAGAGCGGGCGTGAGCTGAGGGACGAGCCGATGAACGCGTCGCAAAAGATCGACGAACTGGTCGCCGGAATTGCCGACTGGCGCGGCAAGACGCTCGCTGCCGTTCGCAAGGCCGTTCTCGCCGCGGACAAAGAGATTGTCGAGGAGTGGAAGTGGATGGGCAGTCCGGTATGGTCGCGCGATGGCGGCATCGTCGCGGTCGGCAACGCTCATAAAGACAAGGTGAAGCTGACCTTGATGTATGGTGCGAAGCTCGCCGACCCCGACAGGCTTTTCAACGCGGGCTTTAACGGCAATGAGCGGCGTGCGATCGATTTTTTCGAGGGAGACACGGTCGATGCGCCGGCGCTGAAAAAACTCATCCGCACCGCCATCGAATACAATGCGGCGAAGCGGATCAAAAAAGCCGCGCCAAAAGCGAAAGCGCGCGCCGGCAAGATGAAATAAGCCGACGGCGGCGGAGGCGGAGCCGGACGCAGCGATTGATCCCGTGACAACGCTGCGCTAACTGACATGCAAACATCGGAGCAGCGGGGCATGCGTAACGCGGACCCGACGGTCACATCGGGTTTCGGCCGCGAATGGTCGACCTTCACGCAAGGCGAGGCGGCGCTGGAGAAGGCGGAACGCGAGCGGCTGTTTGCCGAATATTTCGCGATCTTCCCCTGGTCTGAATTACCCGCGGGCACCGAGGGTCTCGACGCCGGTTGCGGCAGCGGCCGATGGGCCTTTCTGGTCGCGCCGCGTGTCGGGCGCCTTCATGCGCTCGATGCGAGTCGCGAGGCACTGGAGGTCGCCAGAGCCAATCTGGCTGGCCAGGGCAATGTGACCTTCCATTATGCGAGCGTCGGCGAGATTCCGCTCGCCGACAACTCACTCGATTTTGCGTATTCGCTCGGTGTCCTGCACCATGTCCCGGACACTGTCGGCGCCATCAGGCATATCTGTTCGAAGCTCAAGCCGGATGCGCCGTTTCTGATCTATCTTTATTACGCGCTCGACAACCGCCCGGTCTGGTTTCGCGCCATCTGGTGGCTGACGAACGTCGCCCGGATGGGAATTTCGAGGCTGCCCGCGCGCTTGAAGCTTTTCGCCAGCGAGTTGATCGCAGCAATCGTGTATTGGCCGATTGCGCGGCTCTGCACGGTCTTGAGCAAGCTCGGCATATCGACGCGGCTGATCCCGCTTGAGGCCTACAAGGACCGAAGCTTCTACACCATGCGAACCGACGCCTATGACCGGTTTTGCACCTCGCTGGAACAACGCTTCAGCCGAAAGCAGATCCAGGCGATGCTGGAGCAGGCGGGCTTCGATCGGATTGCGTTTTCGGAAAATGTTCCGTTCTGGTGCGCGGTCGGCAAGAAGAAGCGATCATAGGTGCGCCGGTCGTCGAAAAATTTCCATTTCGGACTGTCGGTTCCCCGATACCCCGTTCGTCTTCATCCCAGAAAGGGCAATTTGGGAGACCGGTTATGGAAAATTCTCGCTATCGCTGGGTAATCGTCGCGGCCGGGGGCCTGCTTGGTTGTGTCGCGATCGGTGGCATGTTCTCGCTGCCGGTGCTGCTGCGGCCGATGGCGCAGGACACCGGCTGGTCCGTCACTGGCATCTCGAGCGCGATGACGGTCGGCTTTCTGGCGATGGCCTTGACCAGCATGATGTGGGGCACCTTGTCGGACCGGTTTGGGCCGATGCCGGTGGTGCTGACGGGATCGATCGTGATCGCAGCAAGCCTGGCGCTCGCAAGCCAGGTGACGTCGCTGCTCGCCTTTCAATTCGTCTTCGGCGTGATGGTCGGGGCCGGCACGTCTGCGATCTTTGCGCCGACGATGGCAACCGTGACCGGCTGGTTCGATACGCATCGGAGCTTGGCGGTGTCGCTGGTCTCGGCCGGCATGGGCATGGCGCCGATGACCATGTCGCCGCTGGTTGCCTGGCTCGTCTCGAGCCATGACTGGCGCACCACCATGCTGATCGTGGCGGGCATCGTGGCCGCCATCATGATTCCTGTCTCCCTGCTGATACGACGTGCGCCCGCGCTCGACGCTGCGCCGGTCGCGTCGTCTGGAGGCGGAGTGCTGCAGATGTCGCTGGGCGAGGCATTGCGCTCGCCGCAGTTCATCATCCTGCTCGCGACCAATTTCTTCTGCTGCGCGACGCATTCCGGCCCGATCATCCATACCGTGAGCTACGCCGTCAGTTGCGGCATCCCGATGATTACAGCCGTCACGATCTACAGTGTCGAAGGCTTGGCCGGCATGGGCGGCCGCCTCGCCTTCGGCTTGCTCGGCGACCGCTTCGGCGCCAAGCGCGTGCTGGTGACAGGGCTGTTGTTGCAGGCGTTCGGCGCGCTGGGTTACGTCGCCGTGCAACACCTTGCGGAGTTCTATGCGGTGGCCGCGTTGTTCGGCTTCATCTATGCCGGCACGATGCCGCTTTACTCGGTGCTGGTGCGCGAGAACTTTCCGATGCATATGCTCGGCACCGTGATCGGCGGCCTGTCGATGGCCGGTAGCCTCGGCATGGCAACCGGACCGGTGGTGGGCGGACTGATCTACGATACGTTCGGGAGCTACGCCTGGCTTTATATTGGGTCCTGGGCGGTCGGACTTGGCGCCTTCTTTATCATCCTGACCTTCAGGCCATTTCCCAAGGGCGCGGCCGAGCCTGCGGCCGTCCCGGCGTAACCGGCCGCTCGGGAACTCAGGCGCAACACGCCGCCGGCCGATGAGGACGGCGGCATTTTTTTCGAAAAAGCCTGACTCCATTTTGGCCCCTCAAACGTCTTTGCTGGATCAACAGGAGGCCATGCCGATGTCATCCGATCACAAAGACGCGCCGCTCACCACCAAGATGCCGCCGATCGTATCGCCCCAGCAATGGGAGGCCGCGCGCGAACAGATGCTGGTAAAGGAAAAAGCCGTGATCCGCGCCCGCGACGCTTTGGCCGCCGAGCGCCGGCGGATGCCATGGATGGCCGTGGACAGGGCATATACGTTCGACGGACCAGGGGGAAAGTTGAGCCTGCTCGATCTGTTTGAAGGCCGCCGACAGCTCATCGTCTATCGCGCCTTCTTTGAGCCCGGCGTTCATGGCTGGCCGGATCACGCCTGTATCGGCTGCTCATTGGGCGCCGATCAGGTCTCCAACCTCGCTCACCTCAACGCGCGCGACACGACGCTTGTTTATGCCTCGCGCGCGCCGCAGGCCGACATTGCGCGGCTGAGGGCTCGCATGGGTTGGATGAGGATCCCCTGGTACAGCATCACCGACAGTTTTGATGCCGATTTTGGCGTCGACGAATGGCATGGCCACAACGCTTTCATCCGCGACGGCGAGCGCATCTTCCGCACCTACCTCATCAACAGCCGTGGCGACGAGGCGATGGGCACGGTCTGGAGCTATCTCGATATGACGGCGCTGGGTCGCCAGGAGATCTGGGAGGATTCGCCGGAAGGCTATCCTCAGGATCGGCCCTACAAATGGTGGAACTGGAACGAGAGCTACGTTCCGAATGCTGCGCCTGATCCGAAATGGGTGCAGGTGTCGGACGCCGGCGAAGCAGCCTTCCGCAAGCGCGAAACGGGAACAGCGGCATGACCGCGGCCAACGCGAGCGGTGTCACGCGCGGTCACGACGAAAATGTCGCCGCGCCTGTCATCGGCAAATGGCTTCGTCTCGCTGCGGCGCCGACCTTTATCGTCATGGCGTTGATCACGGCCGGTTCCGATGGCAGCGCGCCGATGGCGCTCTGCTCGGGCGCCGACGGATTCGCTCCGGGCGGCATGGCGCCGATGTATCTGTTGATGGCTTTGTTTCATTTGACGCCGTGGCTGAAGCTGGTGTCGCGGCGGCACGTCTGAGCGGCGCCAACGATTTCTTTTCATACCCTCGATCGATCTGATCGGAACCATGGAGCAGCAGTGATGAACCCCAAGGACAGGAAAGTGATCGTCACCGGCGGAAGCCGCGGTCTCGGCCTCGGTCTCGTCGAGGCGCTGGTCGCGCGCGGTGCAAAGGTAACCGTTGTCGCGCGCGACACTGAAGCCCTCAAGTCGGTCGCGGCGCGGCTCGGCGTTGCCACGATCTCTGCTGATGTCACCGACGAGAGGGAGGCCCACCGCATTCTGTCCGACATCAATCCGGACGTGCTGGTGCTGAATGCCGGCGCGAAGCCGCCGATGGGCCGGCTGGATCAGTTGAGCTGGGCGGACTTCAGCGTGCCGTGGGAGACGGACGTCAAAGGCGGTCTTTACTGGATGCAGGCGGCGTTGCAGACGCCGCTCAAGCCCGGCAGCCGCGTTCTCGTCGGATCGAGCGGTGCGGCGCAGAACGGATCGCCATTGTCGGGTGGCTACGCCGGCGCCAAGCGCATGCTGTGGCTGATGGCGAAATACGCCAACGGCGTCTCGACGCAGAACAAGCTCGGAATCCGTTTCCAGGCGATCGTGCCGCAGCAGATCATCGGCAACACCGGGGTCGGCGATTCCGGTGCAAACGCTTATGCGCGCGCGGCCGGCATCAGCCGCGAGGAGTTCTTGGCGCGGTTCGGCGCGCCGATGCCGCCGCGCGAATTCGGCGAGAAAGTTATTTCCGTGCTGGAAGATGCGGCCTACGCTGACGGCGTGGTGTTTGGTCTCAAGGGCGATACGGGAATAACCATATTGGAGGCGGCGGCTTGAAAGCGAGCCAAAGTTCGGGTGAACGCGATCCGCGTACGGAGCTGTTGGCTCTGACCGCCGAGTTGCGGCCCGAATTGCATCGCTACTGCGCGCGGCTGATGGGATCGGTGATCGACGGCGAGGACGTCGTGCAGGATACGCTTGCGCGCGCCCTTGTCGCGCTCGACGAGGTCAAGGACCTGCCGGCGCTTCGCCCTTGGCTGTTTCGTGTCGCGCATAACCGCGCGCTCGATCTCCTTCGCAGTCGAACCGTGCGCAAGGCGGCGCCGATCGAGGCGGCTTCCGATATTGCGGACGAGGCGAGCCCTGATCCGATGGAGGTGATGATGCGTCAGGAAGCGGTCGAGACCGCGGTGTCGCGCTTTGTCGAGCTTCCGCTGCTCCAGCGCAGCGTCGTCATCCTCAAAGACGTGCTCGACGAACCGCTGAAGGACATCGCCGACCTGCTCGACCTCACCGTCGATGCCGTGAAGGCGCATCTGGCGCGTGGGCGCGTGCGCCTTCGCGAGATCAATGCGCAGGCCGCGACATCAGCCGAAACAAAGCCGGTATCCGCTGCGGTTGCGCGTTACGTCGCTTTGTTCAACGCGCAAAACTGGGACGGTCTGCGCGCGCTGCTGGCTGACGACGTGAAGCTGCATCAGTCGACTTACCCGGTGCGCGCAGGCATTGCCGACGTCGGAAGGTTCTTTACGATCTATGCCACGTTCGAAGGCGTACGGCTTGAGCCGGCCTGGGTGGAGGGGCGGGAGGTGATCGCCGTGTTCGAGCAGGGCGCAGGGACGAAGCCCAGCTACTTCATGTGGCTGGAATGGCGCGGCGATCGGATCAGCTTCATCCGCGACTACCGCTACTCCCGCTATATCCTTGATGACGCAAAGATGATTCTGGCCCCGAATAAAGAGCCTTGAGCGGTTGACATTCACCGCTTGAGAGAAATATCCAGCGGTGACATCAGTCCAACCAAGGCGGGAACAGATGACGCGCGTGCGCTGTGTGACGGAAATGGGTATGGGCGTCGACGTCCACGGCCGGGACGCGACCAAGGCAGCCAAACGCGCGGTGTCGGATGCGATCCGCCATTCCAGCCTCGGCTTCTTCCGGATGCTGGGCAAGACCGCGAACGACATGTTCGTCGATGTCACGATCGCGGTGCCGAATCCGGAAGCCGTCGACACTGACGCCGTCGCAAAGGAGTTGCCTTAC
>Ga0307474_10001742_pt1 | contig 15769 bp, 10 predicted proteins | sample atmos_gasesECM1C_2_FD_203312 | JGI IMG/M metagenome (GOLD analysis project Ga0307474, IMG submission 203312) | Hardwood forest soil microbial communities from Morgan-Monroe State Forest, Indiana, United States - atmos_gasesECM1C_05 | ecosystem: Environmental > Terrestrial > Soil > Temperate... | reverse complement strand
CTTCAAGCCAACCTGTTCCTGAATGGCCGTATACAGCGAGGGCGGGGCGTTGACATCGTCGGCGGGCGGCGGCGGTGGCGCGCCGTTTCCGCGAAACTGCGCGAACTGCGAATCGTCCGGCGTCCACTTCAGCGCGAAGTCGTACTTGTCGGTGAGCCCCGTCTGATCGATGACTGGCTTGTCCATCACCGCCGACTGCATTCCGGCCGCAAATTCCTTGATATCCATGTTGCGGACGTTCAGATCTCCGAGCCCGCGGAACATAAATCCCGGCGGATCATTCGGTGCGGCCGTGGTTGTCTTGATCTTTGGTCCACCCGGCGCAACGGTAAGGATATAAGCCGACAATTCCCTCTGTTCATGATGGAAGGTCATTTTGAATCGATCCGCAAGGAGTTTCTGAATCAACGATCTCATCTGCTTCAGATTCGGACGCCCATCCACATCCGGCACCACGTCGATGTCGAAGAGGTCCGTGCCAAACCAATCTGGCGCCCCGATGAGCTGCTTGGTATGCAGGCTATAGGCAAAGGTGACCAGATCGTTCATGCTGGTGTTGATCGTAAAAACGCTTCGTCCTCGAAACGAGAAGAGCTTGCCCGGCTGTCCGGGTTTGCTGGGTTTGACGGTCGCGACTTCGATGTCGGGATTGGCGTCGGCTGCCATGCTCTTCGGCGGCTCTGGAATAACCCATGCCGTATCGACATTCGCACGCTCAAGGTTCAATGGCAGCGCGCCCGGCCCCTGCGTCCAGTTTCCCGTAATCGTCTTTCCATCCGCCGACATCTTCCCTTCATACTTACCCTGAATCATGTCGATGGAGTACTTCAGGACGCCGTCTTCAAAGGTCGCCGTGTTTGCGACAGCGCTGAAGCCCTGCTGGTCGATGCTATAGTCCGTCACCTTCAGCACGCCCTTATCATCCTTTGTGATCTTGTTCACGATGCGAAGATCGCGATTGTTAGCCGGGACATGCAGCGTGCCCTGCCACGTGCCAACGATATCGCGCATGGCAGGGGCGGTCGCGCCGGGCGGGGTCGCCGACGCTGCCTGCCCCGCGGCAGCTGCCTGCCCGGTGGCGGCTGATCCGCAGATTGAACTTCCGGCAAGTAGAGCCACGGCAGGCAGAATCTTCCCGAGGAAACCGCGCGCGAAGAGAAAGCGAACCTTCATGCAGATCGACCTTTCAGCTAACAGGTGGGTGGGAGACTGCGATCAGGGAGACGCGATCAGGGAGAACTGACCTAATGACGTTTCTGCGCTCGCTTTGTTGCAAACGTTCCCAGTTTTTTTGCGTCGCATCAATGCCTCGGGAGAAACGTATGGTTGATCTCGTATTAACGCCAGAGGGATGTCCATCGTTTCTCATTGTGCGTCCATCCCCAATCTGGCAATCTACACGCAAAGAACCGCAAGGATCCGCCAAATGTGACGGAATCCGATTCTTCGCCTTCCCTTTCCCCGGCCTCCTTTGAGGCGCAGAGATCATTGATGAACCTCCGAGCTCTCGTCCGATTCCTGACTCCGCTTCTCGCCATGCCGGCACTGTGCGCCTCGGCCCAGTCGCCGTCCGCGGTCCTGAAGTTCGACCTCGCCGATGTCCACACCAGCCCGCACGTCACCTTCCCCTTCATGGACGGCGGCAATCTGCACGGCGACCGCTACGTCCTGCGCCAGGCCTCGATGGCCGACATGATCTCGACCGCCTATCACACCGACCCGACAAGCGTGCAGGGGGGTCCGAGCTGGCTTGAGATGGATCGATTCGATATCCAGGCGAAGGCGACCCCCGGCGCATCGGGCGACGATTTGCGCATGATGTTGCGCTCCCTGCTTGGAGATCGCTTTCATCTCGTCACGCACAATGGCACCGCCCCCATGCCGGCCTTCATCCTCGCAGCCGGGAAGGACAAGCCCAAGATGAAGCCAGCCAGCGGATCGGCCGACCCTCCCAATTGCGAAGGCCAGCCTCCGCCGCCCAATCAGCCTCCCGGCGCCATCCCCACCATCGTCGTCTTCTGCCGCAATATCACCATGGAGACTTTTGCCGACCGGCTCCACGAAATGGCCGGCGGCTATCTCACCGTGCCTGTCGTCAACTCCACCGGACTTGAAGGCGCATGGGACTTCGAACTGCGCTGGACTCCGCGCGGCGCGCTCGATCGTGCCGGCGCCGACGGCATCTCCATCTTCGACGCCGTCGAGCACCAGCTCGGCCTCTCGCTCACCAAGCAGACCGCGCCCCGGCCGGTGCTCATTGTCGACAGTGTCGACGAATCGCCGACGCCCAACCAGCCCGACATCGACAAGACGCTCCCCCCGTTGCCGCCGGCGCAGTTCGAAGTTGCGGTCGTCAAGCCAGCCAAGGCGGACACCCAGCTCAGTGGCACAATCCGCGGCGGCCAGGTCGATGTGCACGGCATTACCCTTCGCTTCGCCATCAACTTCGCCTGGGACCTGAATCCCAGCGACAATCAGCTCATCCTCAATGCCCCCCCGTGGCTTGATTCCGATCGCTTCGACATCCTGGCGAAGATTTCGAGTGATCCTGACGCCCAGGCGAACCGCCCGCCCAATCTCGACAACGAAGAGTTGCGCCAGATGCTGCAGGCGCTCCTCATCGACCGGTTCAAGATGAAGGTCCACACTGAAGAGCGCCCCATCAACACCTACACGCTCGCCAGCCTGAACCCGAAGATGACCAAGGCTGATCCCACCAGCCGCACACATTGCATTGAGGGCCCTGGACCTGACGGCAAGGATCCGCGCATGACGACGCCGGTGCTCAACCGCCTGGTCACCTGCCAGAACATCACCATGCCGCAACTCGCCGACCAGTTCCGCATGATCGCCGGTGGCTACATTTACGGGAGCATCCTTGATGAAACCAACCTCAAGGGCGGCTGGAACTTCACGCTAAGCTTCAGCTCCGTCGATCGTGTGCAGGGCACAGGCGGCGTTCCTCCACCGCCTCCGCCCGGTCCCGGTCCCAGCGCAGCACCCGGCGGCGGTTCCCCATCATCGTCATCCGATCCCAACGGCGCGCTCTCGCTCTTTGACGCCGTTAAGCACGAGATCGGCCTCAAACTCGAGAAGGTGAAACGTCCCGTTCCGGTGCTGGTGATCGATCACGTGGAAGAACATCCCACTGAGAATTAGCCGCGATCAGGGAATCTCCGATAGCCCCTTACGGGATTCCCTCGCACGAAATAATTGCGCAGGAAAATGCGCCATGGTCTCCACCAAACCAGCATTGACAAGCTCTTCTCAGCGAGCGTAGCTTTCCGCTGTGCTGGTGTCGAGCGGCCTTCACTTGAAGCCGAGGCCGACAAGGCTTCCCCGTTCAAGCCTTGCGCGGCGCTGATGGAACTCACGGATCGAACACCTGGCTCGATCGTTGCATCGAAAGACACGTATCCCAACCGTCGTGTTTTGGGAGGACCAAGCGATGTGTCTCGCGATTCCAGGAAAAGTAGTGGAGACCTTCAACGCCAACAGCATGCTGATGGCGCGCGTGCAGTTTGGAGGCGTGGTGCGCGAGGCCTGCCTCGAGTATGTTCCCGAAACGCGCGTGGGCGAGTACGTCCTGGTTCACGTGGGATTCGCCATCAGCCGCGTCAATGAAGAGGAAGCACAGCGCACCTATGCCGCGCTGGCGGAGCTCGATCAGCTCAGCGAGTTGAATACCCCTGAAGTGGAAGAGGCACCAGGCGGGCGTCCGCGAGGAGGCGGAGCATGAAATACCTCGACGAGTATCGCGATGGAACGGTCGCAGCAAAGCTTGTGGAGGAGATTCGCCGCGTTCAAACACGGCCGTGGGTCATCATGGAAGTCTGCGGCGGGCAGACACACTCCATCGTCAAAAACGGAATTGATTACCTGTTGCCCGAGGGTGTGGAACTGGTGCATGGGCCGGGCTGCCCGGTCTGCGTTACTCCCCTCGAGATGATCGACAAAGCCCACGCGATCGCGCGAAGACCAGAGGTCATCTTCTGTTCGTTTGGCGACATGCTGCGCGTTCCCGGCTCCGACGGCGATCTGTTCCGCGTGAAGTCGCAGGGCGGAGATGTGCGCGTGGTCTACTCTCCACTCGACTGCCTGAAGATCGCGCGCGCCAATCCCGACAAGCAAGTCGTGTTCTTCGCAATCGGCTTCGAGACCACGGCCCCGGCCAACGCCATGCTCGCCTGGCGCGCGAAGAACGATGGTGTGAAGAACGTTTTTCTTCTTGTCTCGCATGTACTGGTGCCTCCGTCGATCGCGGCAATTCTGCAGTCTCCCCAAAATCGTGTGCAGGGATTCCTCGGACCGGGTCATGTATGCGCAGTCATGGGGTATCGCGAATATGAACCGCTAAGCGCTCGTTTCAACGTGCCCATTGTCATTACCGGGTTTGAGCCCATCGACATTCTCCATGGGGTGCTGATGACACTTCGCCAGTTGGAAGAGGGCCGGGCGGAGGTGGAAAACGAATACTCGCGAATTCTGGACCGCGCCGGCAACCGGCCGGCGCAGCAACTGGTAGCCAGCGTCTTTGAAATCGCCGATCGAAAGTGGCGCGGCGTCGGGACCATCCCCAAGAGCGGCTATAAACTTCGCTGGGAATTCCGCGACCACGACGCCGAAAAGATATTCAACGTCAAGGAAATCGACACGCGTGAGCCCGAAATCTGCATCAGTGGGCAAATCCTCCGCGGTCTCAAGAAGCCGCACGATTGTCCGGCATTTGGGCGGGAGTGCGATCCGCAGCACCCGCTGGGCGCCACCATGGTCTCCGCCGAGGGTGCGTGCGCCGCCTACTACGCCTATGGCAGACATCTTCAGGCCGAGAAGGAACGCGAGCAGCTGGTCTCCATCGGAGGTTTTGCATGACGCAATCTCTGGATTCCCCCGCACACGCGGCAGGTTCGAAAACGATTGCAATGCCCCCCTCGGCGTGGCGCGAGAAGGTAATGCATAAGTGCCGCGAATCCGTAGAAGTGAAGCAAAAATTCTTCGACCATTACGCCGATCAGATAGCCGAACTCAGCCAAAAGATGGCAGCGCGTTTCCTGGACGGCCATCACCTGTGGGTAATGGGAAATGGCGGCAGCGCATGCGACGCCGAACACATCGCCGTGGAATTCGTCCATCCCATCATCGAGAAGCGCCGCGCCCTGCCGGCGACCGATCTCGTCAGCCAGATCGCCATCCTCACAGCAATATCCAACGACAAGGACTATGCCCGCGTATTCGTCGATCAACTCGATCTGTGGGGAAGACCAGGCGATATGGTGGTGGCCATTTCAACCAGTGGCAACTCGCCAAACCTGATTTATGCGCTCGAAGCGGTGCGATCCAAAGATATGTTGACGATCGCATTCTCAGGACGCGACGGTGGCCGCTTGAGCGACGTAGCTGAGTTTTGCTTTACGGTGCCAAGCTACAGTACGCATCGCATCCAGGAATCGCACGTTACCCTTCTGCACATTCTGTGGGACCTGATTCACGTGGCCATGGGCGAGGAGGACGTGATTTGACACCGTTGCTGCAACAAAATGGCGTTGCCCCCGAGTCCGACACGCCTGCGACCGACGCCATTTCTGTCTCTCCGCTGCTGGGAAGTTGCCCCCTGCCCATCTTCAGTCATCCTCAGATCGTTCTGGGGCACGGCAGCGGCGGCAAGCTCTCGGCGGAGCTGATTGAAAAGGTGTTTGTCGACGCCTTCCGCAACCCCACGCTCGAGCAAATGAACGACCAGGCCGCGCTCAACATCGACGGCGCGCGCCTTGCCTTCACTACGGATTCCTTTGTCGTCACTCCCATCTTCTTCCCCGGCGGCGACATCGGCACACTGGCAGTCAACGGCACCGTGAACGATCTCGCGGTGGGCGGTGCAAAGCCGCTATACCTGGCTGCCGCTTTCATTCTCGAAGAAGGCCTCTCTACGGAAGATCTGCGGCGCGTTGTCGGGTCCATGCGCGCGGCCGCCGATAATGCCGGGGTGCAACTGGTCACCGGCGACACCAAGGTCGTCGATCGCGGCAAGGGCGACAAGCTCTTCATCACCACCACCGGCATCGGCGTCTTCGACCGCGCCACACAGATCTCCGCAGACCGCGCGCGGCCGGGCGACAAAGTCATCCTGAGCGGAACCATCGGCGATCACGGCATCACCATCCTGTCGCAGCGCGAAAGCCTGGAGTTCGAGGGCGCGCTCGAAAGCGACTGCGCCGCGCTCAACGGTCTCGTCAAGGAGATGCTCGACGAAGCACAGGCTGCAGGCTATCTCGAAGCCATCCGTTGCATGCGCGATCCCACCCGTGGCGGGGTCGCCAGCATGCTCAACGAAATCGCCGGGCAATCGCGCGTCGGAATCACGCTCCAGGAAAGCGCCATCCCCGTGCGCGATGCAGTTCGCGGAGCGTGCGAAGTACTTGGCCTTGACCCGCTCTATGTCGCCAACGAAGGCAAGCTCGTCGCCATCGTCGCTCCGGAGTTCGCCGCGCGGCTCGTCGAAAGAATGCGATCCCATCCTCTCGGTCAGAACAGCGCCATCATTGGCGAGGTCGTAGCCAGACACGAGGGCATGGTGGTCATGCATACTTCCATCCGTGGAACCCGCGTCGTCGACCTCCTTTTCGGAGAACAGCTGCCGCGCATCTGCTGAATCACAGCCATAGGCACCCGCCGGGAGACAGGCTGCATCCTTCAGACCGAGGAGTGACAATGAAAAACCTGAAGTGGATCTGGGTGGCGGCTGGAGTCATCACCGTGGGAAGCATCGCTTTTTCGATCGCACCCGACATTTACCGCTATCTCAGAATTAGATCGATGTAAGTCCTCAGTTCTCCGGGTCGGTTTAGCCAATTCGTCCACAACCTGTCTTCGCCATCCGAGCAGACACTTCTTCGCCGAAAGATCGTTTGCGGCGAAATGTCTGCCTCTTTCCCATCTTCCAAACAATCCCACATTTCCTCCAGGACCGCTCCCTCTCCCGCAAAAGACCCAAAAGAACTCTGTTACGAATCGCTCCGGTCAATCACTTATAGAATGAGTACCTTCCTCGAAGGCACCTCGGCCGGAGGATATGCTATGCACCGAGTCTTTCATCTCCCCTTTCTTTTCGATCTAATCCTGTGTATCCTTTGGGCTATTCCACGAGCTTCCAGTTCCGCCTGGAGCGTGCTCACCGAATCAACCAGAGTTCGCGTGCTGAATCATCGTTCGCGCTTGGGGCGGCGGAGCTAATGCCGCCCTGGGCTTCGATCGCCCCTTACCTCGTTTGCAGCGTGGGCGAGTGTCCGGAAATCCGCCTGACTCGCGGCCAGCTTGGTCGCGATAACTGCTCCTGTCGCGATTCCTGAATAGGTGAACGCCGGAGCCACGAAACCCAAGTCGACGCCACCACAGGGAGCGGCGACCTTGCACCAAACTCAACGGCGCCACATCGACCCGGAAATTGCCGTAACTCACGATCTTGCCTTCACCAGTTGTGAAAACACTGCTGTCTTTCCCCAGTATGATTGCCTTAGAAATGGCGCAAATGACGCCAGGTAGCACAATGCCGGCCCTCATTTATTCCGACTCGAACGGGGAGCACCTTATCCCGCTTGAGCGAACCTCCACGTACATCGGCCGTTCCCTCGACCAGGATCTGGTCCTCACCGAAAGCTACGTATCCCGCCGCCACGCATCCATCCACCTGGTAAACACTCACTTTGAGTTAGTCGACCAGAAGAGCTCCCACGGCACTTACGTGAACGGAGCTCGGGTAGATGCCGCGCGCCTGAATTCGGGAGACATTCTGCAGTTCGGCTCGCCGACCGCTCCTGCCTATCGCTTTCAAAACCGGCCGATGGCCAAGCCCGGGCCGACAGAACCCTTCACCGCCACCCTGCTGCGCGCCTTCTCCTCCATCGCTCCGGGCTTGAGAGAGGAACCCTCCGGCGTCCACCAGATGGAACAGCTGAGTTTCCTCATCAACTCAGCGCGCCGCCTCAACGCTGTGGGCGCTATCGACGACATCCTCCGCGTGCTCCTCGAGTCCTCCATCAAACTCACCGGCGTCGAGCGCGGATTCGTCTTCCTCAACGAAAACGGGGAGATGCACCTGGCCCTGGGTTTGCGCGGTGACGGCAAGTCGGTCGAGGAAGACCTTACCATCTCGCGGCGCGCCATGCAGAAAGCCGTGGAGAGCGAATCGAAGTTCTGGGTAAGCGATACGCTCGCCGATAACAGCACCTCCGAGTGGGCCAGCGTCGTGGCCCATTCCATTCGCGCCATCTACTGCATCCCGCTGCGCAAGCACACTCCGGCAAACCAGCCCAATCGCCTGCTCGGCCTTCTGTATCTCGACAGCCAGATCAAACCCGGTCACCTGAGCGAGATCGATCACCAGGTGCTGGAGATGGTCGCCGTTGAAGCCGCTACGCTCCTCGAAAACGCCCTGCTGGCGCAGGCCGACTTGAAAGCCACCCTCGCCCAGGAGGAACTCGCGGTCGCCGCCCGGATTCACGCCAGCCTCATGTCCATCAAGCTTCCCACCGTCTCCTTCGCCTCACTCGAGGCCAGAACGCTGCCCTGCCGCGCCATTGGGGGAGACTTCTTTGATGCCGTCGCCCTCGATGACTGCATCTGCGCCGTGGTCGCCGACGTCTCCGGCAAAGGCGTGGCCGCGTCCATCGTCGCCGCAACCCTGCAGGGCATCATCCACGCCCAACTCCTTGCCGGGCAAGGTCTCTCGGAGTTGGCCGTTGTCGTCAACCAGTTTCTTTACGACCGCTGCGTGGGCAAATACGCAACCATGATCCTGCTCAAAATCTGGCCCAACGGAAAGGTCGAGTACCTGAACTGCGGCCATATTCCCCCGGTAGTCGTCACGCCGGCCGAAACGCGCCGGCTCGATGAGGGCAATGTCGTCGTCGGACTCATCCCTGGCGCCAAATACAAGCCGGGATTCGCAAGGCTTGCACCCGGTGAAAGGATCTTCCTCTTTACCGACGGCATCACGGAGGCTGAGAATCAGCGCGGAGAACAATTCGGGGAGAAGGAGTTGGAATCCATCCTTCAGCGCTCCGGCCTCGAGCAGATCCTCACCCGCCTGGCCAAATTCCAGGGCCAGCAGGAGAGCCAGGACGACTGTACGCTTTGCGAGGTCATCTATCTCGGCCCCCAGCGTTCGCGCTAGACTCCGTTCATTTTCGAACAGTCATTCTCGATTCCGAACAAGACCACCGCTCCCCACCACGCACCCCTGCACTATCCCGTTTCGAATGAATGAACAATGCCAGCTCAGTTGGCACGTCGTTTGCCACTACCCGCTTGCGCCGTTCCCTGCGCGGAGGCTTCCATGAACGGATTTCTTCAGGATCTGCAGTTTGCGCTGCGCCAGCTTCGCAAGTCGCCAGGGTTCACCGTTACGGTGCTCCTCACGCTCGCCCTCGGCATCGGCGCCAACGCCGCCATCTTCACGCTGGTGAACTCCGTTCTCCTGCAACGCCTGCCCGTCTCCGATCCCGCGACGCTCATCCGCATCGGCGACAACGATAACTGCTGCGTGAACTCCGGCACGCAGCACGAAGGCGATATCACGCTCTTCGCCACAGACACTTACCTGCAGTTGAAGAAGAGCCTCCCCGAATTTGAAGAGCTCGCCGCCATGGAGTCCGGGTTCAGCTATCAGCCCGTCGTGGTTCGCCGCGAAGGCCAATCCCAGGGGCGCTCCGCGATGGGCGAGTTCGTCTCTGGAAACTACTTCCTCACCTTCGGCCTTCAACCCGGCTCGGGCCGCCTGCTGACCGACTCCGATGACGTCAACGGCGCTCCCGTGGCCGCTGTCATGAGCTACGACGCCTGGCAGCATGAATACGCCGGCGACTCCTCTGTTGTGGGCAGCACCTTCCGCGTCAATACCAAGCCTGTCACCGTCGTCGGCATCGCGCCCCAGGGCTTCTACGGCGACCGCCTCACCAGCACTCCTCCGGAGTTGTTTCTGCCCATCGAGTCCAAGGCCGTGCTCGCAAACGCTCCTTATGTCCACGAGCCTGAGACCGACTGGCTCTACCTCATCGGGCGCATCAAGCCCGGCGTCAACCTTAGCTTGTTACAGCAGAAGATCAGCGGGATCCTGCGTCAGTCGTTCGCGCCGCGGAAGGTCTTCTCCACCAAATTCGGACAGCCACTCCTGGCAAAGACCCACGTCGTCCTCACCCCCGGCGGTGGAGGTATCCAGGCGCTGCAGGACGAATACAAATCCAATCTCCGCCTGCTCATGTGGATCTCCGGTTCCGTGCTCCTTATCGCCTGCGCCAACATCGCCAACCTCCTCCTGGTCCGCGGCATGAGCCGCCGCGCCGAAATGTCGGTGCGCTCAGCCCTGGGCGCGCAGCGCGGCAGGATCATCCGCCAACTCCTCACCGAGAGCATCCTGCTCGCAACCATGGGTGGGCTGCTTGGCCTCGTTGTCGCCTACGTGGGAGCGCGCATGCTGCTGATGCTGGCCTTCCCCGACACCCCGAATCTCCCCATCGGTGCCAGCCCTTCGCCCCTCGTGATCGCCTTCGCTTGTGGACTGTCGCTCATCACCGGCGTGCTCTTCGGCGTCGCTCCCGCCTGGATTGCCGCACAGGCTCAGCCAGCCGAGGCGCTGCGCACCGGGTCGCGTACCACCTCGTCAGGAACCTCGCTGTTGCAGCGCTCTCTCGTCATCCTGCAGGCCGCGCTCTCGCTGGTGTTGCTGGTCGGCGCGGGACTCTTTGTGCAGAGCCTTAACAAGCTTCAAAGCACCGACCTCAAACTCGACTCGGCAAACCGCTATATGGCGCACTTCAATCCGCAGGCCGCCGGATACGCCACCACTCAGGTTGAAGCTCTCTACCGCACCATCGAAGAGCGCTTCGATGCCCTGCCCGGGGTCGTCGACGTGGGCATCTCCACCTACACTCCCATGGAAGACAACAACTGGAGCAACGGCATTCAGATCCAGGGGAAGCCCGAAGCGACCGATGCCGGCGCATCCTTCGTCAAAGCCAACGCCGACTACTTCGCCTCCGTCGGCACACACGTGGTCATGGGGCGCGGCTTCACCGCGCAGGACACATCGAGCGCGCCGCCCGTGGCCGTCGTCAACCGCACCTTCGTCAAGCACTTCTTCAAGGAAGGTGAGAATCCCATTGGCCATCGCATGGGGCGGCCCGGACCCGATTCCTCCGGTGACTTTGAGATCGTCGGTGTCGTTGACGACACCACCTACACCACCGTGCGATGGAAAGACCACGCCATGTATTTCGTCCCAATCGTGCAGCGCTTCCACAGCGACAAGGACCCCATCGAGAAGGACACCACCCTTTACGCCGGCGCCATCGTGCTCCACACCGATCGACCCGTGAACGACATGGAAAAACTGGTGCGCTCCACGCTCTCCGGTATCAATCCCAATCTGACGGTCAACAAGTTCCAGACCTTCGACGCGCAGATCGCCGACCGCTTTGGCGACGAACGCATGATCGCGCGCCTCATGATGCTCTTTGGCGCCCTCGCCCTGATGCTCGCCTCCATCGGCCTCTACGGCGTAACCGCGTACGGCGTCGCCCGTCGCACCTCTGAGATCGGCATTCGCATGGCTCTTGGCGCTGAACACCTCCGCGTCATCGCCATGGTCATGCGAGGAGCCATGATCCAGGCCGTCATTGGCCTCATCATAGGAATCCCCGTCGCCATGCTCTGCGTGCGCTTCGTCAAGGCGCAACTCTACCAGATCACCAGCGTGAATCCGGTAGTAATGTCCGGCGCCATCGTAACGCTCGCCCTCGCCGCCGCCATCGCCGGTATCATCCCCGCACGCCGCGCCGCATCCATTGATCCCGTGAAAGCCCTCCGCGTCGAATAACCGCGGAGGCACAAGCCAGCGGCTATGCTAACTCGCCGACTTGCTTTTTTGCTAACTCCGGCTAACACCGCGAACACGCGCGAAGCGCGGCTAACTCCGCTGGATCGCTAACTCACCGCTCAATGTTCCCGTAGATCCAGTTCTCGTCTCCTGAGCTCAAGCGGTAGTGCAGCAGCATGCTGTCCCCATCAATCCACTTGCCGCTCGGCGCATCAAACGACGCCAATGTCACCAGCACATCGGCCCAGTTGCTTCCAAACGCGGTATTCCCGCTCGAGAAACACGAAATCGGAATCATCGCTTCCATTCGCCCAGTCGCCGGATCCCACTGTGGATTCGTAACCCAGTTCACCTGGTAGTCGGCCACCCATGCCCCGCCCGAAGCACTCGAGTGCTGAAAAATGTTCGAGTCGCTATGCCGCTCCACCATGAAGTTCATCGGCCTCCGCAGTGGCGCGCCCGTCGGCCCGATGCTGGTGCTCGCGCTCCCGCTCCCGAAGTCTTCGCTGTACACCCGCAGTGCAAACGCTGGTTGCTGCTGATATCCGGAGAAGTACCCTGCCTTGTTGTCCACGCGCAGATACAGGTTGGTCCCGTCGTTCGTGAGATACACGCGCTTGATCTGGAACATCGCCGACGAACCCGCGTTGGTCTGCGGCCCCACGAAATACGGCACGTTGCTCCACTGGCTCCAGTCGCCGCCGGTCGTAAAGCTGACGCCCACGCTCTTCCACGCGCCCGCGTTGTACACCGGCGGAATCACACCCAGCGAGCATTGCCCCTCATAGATCAGCGCCGCCATCACAAACGCCGACGCCGTCAGCGGCTCGCACATCGAGCTCACCAGCGGCTGCAGGGTAACGTTTGAAACCGCCTCGCCCGGCGGCATGTAGCCCCGCCCAAAGACGCTCGCGCACCACTGCATCCGCGCCAGCGCCGCCGGCAGTTGTCCAGTCAGGATCTCGTACACCGCAACCCAGATGCTCATCTGCGGCCACGACGGTTCCGGCCCCAGCGCCTCGTTCCCTCCCGGACTCCACGCGCCCGTGTAATAGAACATATCCCCGAGGTAGCGGCACAGCCCATAGGTCTGCTTGTTCAGCGTGCTCACCACCGTGTTCACGTGGCTCGCCGCGCGCGCCGACTCGTGATCCACCGCGCTCAGCGCAATCAGCATGTTCGATGACGAATCGATCAGCGGCTGCACGCTGTTGTCCGCGTTCACCGCGCGGTTATAGTACGCCGCGGGGCTCCACATCCCCGGCGGATTCCATGTCGACGGCCGCTGCATCGCCGTCATGATTGACGCGGCACCGCCCGCATACCACTCCGAAAGCGCCGTGTCGCCCATCGCCTCCGCAAGCGCCGACGTGGCATACAACCCCGTCAAATACCAGGCTTGCGTATACGTGTTGTGCTCCAGCCCCATCGACTCCTCTTCCCAGATCGAGAAGTCCGCCTGGCCAAACCCATTGGGCTGGATGTTGTTCACAATCCAATCCGCGGCGCGCTTCACATTCGGCCACAGGTCGCTCAAAAATTGGGCATCGCCCGTCAGCGAATGATGCTGATACACCCCGTAGATGAATGCGCCTATCGAGTCCGTCTCCGGTTCCACAAACGGAACATAGGTGCTGTCCCACATGTTGTACGTCGTCTTCCAGCTGCCGTCGCTCAGCTGCACGCCGGCCAGCCAGCGCCAGTGCGCTTCGGCCTCGGCGTGGTGCCCGCTCGCATCCAGAGCAATCGACGTAATCGCGCTGTCCCGCACCCAGTCCTTGTAGCCGTACGCATACGGGTTCGTCGTCGCGCAGAATGCCCCGCTCACCGGGTTCTGAACATTCTTGATCACCAGCAGCGCGCGATCGTAAATCTGGTTGATCGCATCATCGTCAAAGTGCACCCGCCGCCCGCTCGTTCCGTTCGTCAGCCACGCATTCCACGCCGCGGCTGTCGTGGCGAACCACGCATCGCCGGTCGAAGCCCGCGCGGCCGCGATCGCCGCATTCGCCGCCGCCTGCGTCTCGCATACGCCAATGTAGTAGTACACCGTCCGCGAAGTCCCCGGCGCAATTACCACGCGATTGTTGAACGCCAGGTCTACATTCGGCGCCGCCAGGTCGCCGTTCTTCATCAGCGTTCCGTTGGCGTCAAAGCTGCACCACCCCGCCACAGTCGGGCTCGCGGGCGAAGTCACATACTCGTCGCCGCACTGGTAGCCGTCCACCGCCTGCAGCGCCCCCAGAAAAACGAAGAGTTGCCCTGACGCCGTCATATCCGCAATCAGCGCATTGTTCGCACTGTCGAACCATGCGTGCACGTTCTTGCTCGGGTCCAGGTTGTTCAAGTGCACCTGGTCGAGAACGTTGAAGGTCACCGTCGTCGCGCTGGGATTATTCAGCGTGTAGCGCACTACGAAGAACGCCTGGTTCGGCGGCCCCGCGAACGAGCGCGAAACCTGAACGCCCGACTGTAGAGGCGTACCGTTGTACGTCACGTAGTTCGTCGTCAGGATCCCTGCATCGGCCGCCCCGCTCTCGAACCAGGCCTCCGCCGTGAAACACCACGCGCTGGTGTACTTGATGCTGTTTGTCTCGTCGCGAAAGAATCCCGTGTAGTCAACAATCTGGTTCACGCCTCGCCGCGCCAGCGAGGACGGCAGGTAGTGCAGTTCCCCGAGCCGCGGTCCTGCTCCCGACGGATCAAGCTGTGTCAGCTTGCCCGCCTGCCAGATCCCCATCATGTTTTGGGAGTTCGTCAGATACAGCGAACGCGTAGACGTATTCGAAGGATTCGTGGGATTCATCGGTCACCTTCCACTCACAAGCTGGAATTGTCCCGGTTCACCCCAATCCGCAAATGGCTCGTGTCTCAGCAAAACCAAAGGCTGGTTTTGCTCCAAAGCATCGGCAAGTGCGTCGATCGGTCTGGAGGAAAAAAGAAGAAAGACGGAGGATTACGGTGGCACAACGCAGGGAAAGATGTTGTAACGATTTGCGGGCCCGACTGCTCTCCAATACCTTCAAGGATAGCCGGGCCGATGTCAACCCCGCCCGCGCCTCACTCGGCAATCGGCCCTGTTCATCGATCGTTAACAGCCGGCGTCGGCGATTGAAGAACGGGCGCCCGCGCTGACAGACGCCCGCTGCACTTCTGGTTCCCTAATCGTTTGTTCTTGTGCCAGGACCCGGGTACCCCAGGTTCGGCGCGTCTTTGTTTTTGCGCCTAACCTGGGATGCTACGAACCTCAGCGAGAGTCGGAATCATATAACTAATTACTATTGCGGATTGCGAAAGTTGATATTCTCGCCGTCGAGCTGATACTCGGCGGAGCAGAAATCGCCCCCGCAGATCATCGGCTCGAGGCCGCAAAGTTGTCGCCGCGTAATCAGCCCCATCGTGCCACAGCGCGGGCACGACATAACGGCTACGTAAGGGTTCTGGGCGTGTCCGAGCGAGGTCTGGTTCTCCAGCACAAATACCGTGCCGGGGTCCATCCTCTCCGGTATCCATTCTTCCAGGAATTGCAGATCGGCTGACATCCTGCCCTCCAGTGAGTTGAGATGCACCCGAGCCGGTCCGGCGTCTGCCGGTGGCTCCGTTGTACAGCAACTGCTGGTTGCAAGGTTCAACCCTGAGAATTGGACGCCTCGGGGTCGAGTTTAGTGTTGCCGCTTCCCGTCCATTCGTCAATCACAATAAGACCATATCCGTGCATATCCGGGTTCCTCTGACACTAAAGTTGCATGCTATTTCATTTTGAAACCCGCGCGGTCACTGCGCTCGTCTGCGTGGTCGGCGCGCCGTCAATCGCGCGATAGATCTCTTCGTTGCGCAAAATCGCCTGCACATAATCCCGTGTTTGAGTAAATGGAATCGACTCCACAAATTCGTCGATCC
>Ga0307474_10001741_pt1 | contig 15771 bp, 9 predicted proteins | sample atmos_gasesECM1C_2_FD_203312 | JGI IMG/M metagenome (GOLD analysis project Ga0307474, IMG submission 203312) | Hardwood forest soil microbial communities from Morgan-Monroe State Forest, Indiana, United States - atmos_gasesECM1C_05 | ecosystem: Environmental > Terrestrial > Soil > Temperate... | reverse complement strand
GTAGCCGGCCCAGTAGTCGAGAGTGTTTTCGCCATCTTTCTTTTCGTACATTGCGCCGACTTCGGATTGGTTCGGCAGCCGCCACGTTTGCCCCGTCGTTTTCGACAGCCAAGCGACGTAGGCTTTCGCCTGGTCGAAGGTGATGCCGCTGGCCGGATAATTTTCCGTGCCGGGCTCGAATTTGTAGCTCTTGGCGGATTCCGCGTATTGCGCGCGCGTGACTTCGAAGCGGCCGATTTCGAGGTTGCCGCGCAACACGACTTCGGGAGTCAGCACAGGCTTGTTCTTGACCGTCACCGTCGCCCCGTAATTCGTACCCACACGGCCAACGTTTTTCTCGCGCAGCAGCGCTTCGAGCGGCGAGCCCTCTTTCACCGCTTCGTTGTTGACCTTCGCGGTTTTGAAGAAATATTTGTCGAACCACGCGACTTCTTCGTCGACCTTGCGCATCTGGTGTGTCAATTTGCGCGGCCCGTGCGGCTCGCCGGGGAACACGATGAATTTCACCGGAACTTGGCCGTAATACTGGAGCACACGGAAATACGACCAGCTTTGCGCCGGGGGGACGTTGGTGTCGGCCGAACCGTGGAAAATCAGGACCGGCGCTTTCACTTTATCCATTTTGAAGAACGGCGATTTGTTGATGTACAGCTGCGGATCCTGCATCGGCGATTTACCGAAATAGTACGCATCGAACGCTTCGCCGAAAGAGACGTTGCCCCAGTCGCTGATCCATTCGACGTCGCCGGCGCCGACGCTCGCGACTTTGTAGCGTTCGGGATACGTGGTGATCAGGCTGGTCGAGAGAATCGAGCCGTTCGACCAGCCCATCGTCGCGATTTTGTCGGCATCGACCACGCCTTTGGCGATCATGTAGTCGACGCCGGCGTTGATGTCGGGCGTCTCGAGATCGTAGTACTTGCCGCAGCAGATCGACTCGGACCACTTGAGGCCGTAGTTGTTGCTGCCGTGATAGTTGGGCCGCAGGACGAACGAGCCGCGTTGCGTCAGCAATTGAAGCGGATACGCCCAGCTCTCGCCCCACAAATCTTTGTCGGAGCCTTGCGGGCCGCCGTGAATCGCGGTGATCAGAGGATATTTCTTCCCTTCTTCGTAGTTCGTCGGGTAGTAGAGGATGCCCTCGACCATTTCGTCGTTTGAACCCTTCCATCGGATGATTTCTGTTTTCGCGTATTCGCGGCCTTTTATGAGGTTCTCGTTCAGCTTGGTGACCTGCGTTGGGGCCGCGAGTTTGTTGTCGACGAGTCCCGCGCGATAAAGCTGCGGCATCAAGCTGCCGGTCGAATATTCGTAAACGATCGTTTTTCCGTCGTCGCTCACGGTAAAACTCTGAAAATTCTTGGCGTGATCGCCGGTGATCTGCGTGCGCTTCCACGAGGCACCGTCCTTGGTGTAAAACGCCGGTTCGTCGTGGCTTCCGGCTGCCAGCAGCGCGATGAATCCGCCGGGAACGGTTTGGAGATCGTAGCCGAGCCCGTTGGGCCAATCGAGATCGACCTGCGTTGCCTTGCCGGTGGCCAGATCGTAGAAATAGACGATTGTGATGCCTGCGGTCATGAAGCGCGCGTCAGTCGAAAACGGCGTGGCCATATAAAAACCGGAATTGTCGAAGTCCCACTGAAAGCCTTCGGGGCGAATGCGAAGGTCGGTGAGGACCTGCTTGTCCTCGCCGCCGGTCAAGCTGTGAATGATCACGATCGGATGCGCTTTCTGATCGAAAGCGTAGTGCAGGCTCTTGCTGTGCGAGGCCACGGCGTACTTGCCGTCGTGTGAAAGTTCGAATCTCTCGATCCAGTCCGTGTTCGTCGTCAGCTGCGTGATTTTTCCGTCCTTCACGTTGACCTTGTAGAGGCGCACGGGCGGTTCGTGGTCGGCGTCGTCGATCACGTCGGAGTCGTCTTTCTTTTTCTTCATCTCCATTTCGTAGAGTGCCGGATCTTCGGGCGCGCTGAACACGATCGTGTCTTTGTCGAGCCATTCGGCTTGCTTTGGAGAATGTGCGAGATCGGTGAGATGCCACGCTTCGCCGCCGTGCGCATTGATGAGCCAGAGCTGCATCCCGGCGGTGTCGGGTTTCGCCTTGGGACGCGTGCGGGTGCTAAAGAACGCAATTTTTTCGCCATCGGGCGACCACTTCGGCTGCATGTTGGTGTCGGTGCCGCGCGTGAGCGCGATTTCGTGCACATCGCCGGTGAGGCTCGAGAGATATAGATTGGCGACGCGGCCGTCTTTGTCCTTGTCACCGCTGGATTTCGTCCATGCCAGCCACTTGCCGTCCGGAGAAACCTGGTATTGGCCGACGGCTTCGCTGTAAATGAAGTCTTCAGGCTTCCACGGCTCCTTCTTCGCGGCAGGCTTGGCGTCATCGGCGATGGCGACCGATGACAGGCAAACGAAGCCAATGATCGCGAAGAGAATCAAGCTGAACAGAGCGACTGCTGAGGACCGACGTGGCATTTGCATCTTCCTTTACCTTGGCTTTGACCTTTGCCGGCGAGGCTGACAAGCAGCCGACGAGACGAGAAATTTATGCGGCACACCGGCTGCACATACGGCCGAAACGGCTATGCATGGCAATCAGCGTGGCACAGCATAGTGGAATTGACGCCGATTGGGAATCGTGTAGGCTTATCGGCTTGGCGCGGCGCAAGTTGAGTTTTCTTCCTGCTGTGCCGCTGCCACCAATCCCATGGCCAAACCCGAGTCCATTTTCAGTCGCGAAATATTTCGATTTTTTAAGGATTTGTCGAGGCACAACAAAAAGACGTGGATGGATGGGAATCGTGAGCGGTATCAGGAGTGCGTGGTGCGTCCGTTCCGGCGACTGCTGGAGGAAACGGCACCCGCCGTGCTCGCACTGGATGGACGATTCGATACGACCGCGCGGAATGGGCAAAACTTTTCGCGGATCAATCGCGACATTCGGTTTGCGAAGGATAAGACGCCGTATCGTGCACAAATGTATTTGAAATATGCGGTGCCCTTCGCGGGCGAAGGCGAGACCGGCGAGCTTTACGCTGGGGTTTCGGCGAAGGCGGTGACCGCAGGATTCCGGATTTATTCAGGATCGAAATATAAGAATTCGGCGCTGGCGCTGTTTGGCTATCCGCGCTTCGTTGCCGACGCGAGTTGGGTCGCGAGACAGAAGAAACGGCTCGGGCGAAAATACGAGAGTTACTGGTATTCGGCGGAAAAGGGCGAATGGAAAGAACAGCCTGGCTGGCCGACCAAGGCGGAGGATTGGAAGCGGCTGCGCGCGTGGATTGTGCGCGTGAAGATGACGCCGGCAGCAGCGACCCAGGGTGCATTTGCGCGTGAACTCGGTCGCGTGTTTCGCGATGTCTATCCGTTGCTGCAGTTTACGTGTTTGCCGGACTGATGCATGGCAAGAAGATTTAAGATGCCGGAAGCCCGAGGTCGGATGAAAACGAAGCGGATCATTTGTGGCGTGCTGTTCGTGGCTGTATGCGCAGCGCTGAGTCGCGCGACCGACGCTCAAGCGTTGCCAGCGCGCGGTTGGCCTACGGCGTCTCCGGCGGCGGTCGGATTGGATGGTGCGGCGCTTTCTTCCCTGGATGCCGATCTCGCCGCAGGGGAATACGGTTTCACCGACAGCTTGCTCGTGATTCGCTGCGGCAAGGAAGCGATCGAACGCACGTACCAGCGTGATTACGACAAAATTTACGGCGATCGCGCGAAACAAACTGGTCCGCTGAATCACGATCTGAACGGGCCATACAATTATTTCAGCACCGAATTTCACCCGTACTATCGGCACAGCGATATGCACACGATGCAGTCGGTGTCGAAGACCGTGACGTCGATCACGTTCGGTGTGGCGATGCAACGCGGAAAATTCAAGATTCCGCCGGATGCGCAGATCCTGCGCTACCTCGATGGATACCATATCGCGAATCTCGACGACCGCAAGCGGCGGCTTACGCTGCGTAATTTGTTGACGATGCAGGCGGGGCTGGAGTGGCACGAAGATCTCGCCTACGACGATCCGAAAAATTCGGCCGACGTGATGGAGGCGACGCACGACTGGGTGCGTTATGTGATCGATCAGCCGATGACGGAGGATCCCGGCACCAATTTCCTGTACAACAGCGGCGTGACGGAATTGCTGGCGCATATTTTCAAGAAGGTGACCCTAGAGAACGTCGATCAATACGCGGCCGAGAATTTGTTTAAGCCGCTGGGGATTCAGTATTTCTGGAAGCATTCGCCGACGGGTTTGCCCGATACGGAAGGCGGTTTGTATCTCGCGCCGCGCGACCTGGCGCGATTGGGGCAATTGTTTATCCAGAACGGAATGTGGGACGGGAAGCAGATTGTCGCGCCGCTGTGGATCAAGGAATCGATTTCGCCGCAGGCCGATGTCGGTGATGGCGGCTGGAAGTATGGATTTCAGTGGTGGCTTGCGCCGTACGGCGATGCGAAAGACAAATTTGCGTGGACCGCGGAGGGATTTGGCGGCCAGCAGATGTTCGTCCTGCCGGAATACAACTTGATCGCGGTGTTTACCGGCTGGAGTATTTTGCCGACCACAGAAAAATCGAAACACGATCAATTGGAACGAATTCTCGCGGCGACCGACAAAGGATTTCGCTGCGGTGCGGCCGCAGGGAATTAGCTCGCTTGTATCGGCGTAAGGCTTTTCAAGGTTGCGGATCGCGGCGTGAGCTTGGGACATGAATAAAGCGGTCAGAGTGTTCGCGTGGGGTCTGGTATCGCTGCTCGGCGCCGCGGCGCTGGCGAAAATCGCTCTGCAACGCGGTGAATCGCTGAGCGCGATCTGGTTCGTGCTCGCGGCGGTGTGCGTCTATCTGGTCGCGTACCGGTTGTACTCCGCGTTTGTCGCGGCGAAATTGCTTGCGCTCGACGATTCGCGCGCCACGCCAGCCGAGCGGCACGACGATGGACGCGATTTTGTGCCGACCAACAAGTGGGTTTTGTTCGGACACCACTTCGCAGCGATCGCGGGTCCTGGCCCACTCGTCGGGCCGACGCTGGCGGCACAATTCGGATATTTGCCGGGGACATTGTGGCTGCTTGCGGGTGCGGTCCTTGCGGGATGCGTACAGGATTTCATCATTTTGTTCTGCTCGATCCGGCGCGACGGCAAGTCGCTCGGCGAGATGGCCCGCGAAGAGGTCAGCCGGCGCGGCGGATTCATCGCGCAAATCGCGGTGCTCGCGATCATGGTGATTCTTCTCGGCGTCGTGGCGCTGGTGATTGTGAACGCGCTGAAGTCTTCGCCGTGGGCTACGTTTACGCTAGCGATGACGATTCCGATTGCGCTGCTGCTCGGTGTGTATCTGCGATTCGTGCGACCGGGACGCGTGCTGGAAGCATCGCTGATCGGCGTCGCAATGGTTTTGTTTGTGGTTGTGGCGGGGCAGTGGGTGGCGGATTCTCCGTCGTGGGCGAAGGCGTTCACGATCGGCGGGATTCCGCTTGCGGCGGCACTGATCATTTACGCCTTCGCGGCCTCGGCGTTGCCCGTGTGGTTGCTGCTCGCGCCGCGCGATTATCTGAGCGCGTTCATCAAGGCCGGCGCGATTTTTTCGCTCGCGGCCGGAATTCTGTTTGTACGGCCTCACGTCGAGATGCCACCGCTGACGCGCTTTGTCGACGGCACGGGGCCGGTATTCGCCGGGAAGATTTTTCCGTTCTGCTTCATCACGATTGCGTGCGGCGCGATCAGCGGATTTCACGCGCTCATTTCGTCGGGCACAACCCCGAAGATGATTTTGCGCGAAGGGCATGCGCGCTTCATCGGTTACGGCGCGATGTTGCTGGAATCTTTCGTTGGTGTGATGGCCATGATCGCGGCCTGCGCGATGCCGCCGGGTGTTTATTTCGCGATCAACAGTCCGGCGACGATCGTCGGCGCAACCGCTGATGCCGCGGCCACGACAATCAGCGGCTGGGGATTTCCGCTCGCGCCGCAAACGATGACCGACCTGGCGCACAAAGTCGGCGAAATCACACTGTTGAATCGTGCGGGAGGCGCGCCGTCGCTCGCTGTCGGCATGGCGCAGATTTTCTCGAACACCATCGGCGGTGATCGCTTGCTGAGCATCTGGTATCACTTCGCGATCATGTTCGAGGCGCTGTTTATTTTGACGGTGCTCGATGCAGGGACGCGCGTCGGGCGATTCATGGTGCAGGAACTGGGCGGACGTGTTTGGAAACCATTTGGGCGCACGGGCTGGATGCCGGGGATTTTGATTTCCAGCGCGGTCATCGTCGCAATGTGGGGATATTTTCTGTATCAGGGGGTGATCGATCCGCTCGGCGGAATCAATTCATTGTGGCCGCTATTTGGAATCGCGAACCAATTGCTTGCGGCAGTTGCGCTCGTTGTTGCGACGACGATTCTGCTGAAGATGGGCCGCACGAAATGGATTTGGGTGACGATGGCGCCCATGGCGTGGATCGTGATCATCACGATGACCGCGAGCTATCAGAAGATTTTCGATCCGAACCCGCGCATCGGATTTCTGGCATATGTGAATGTGCTGACCGCACAGCTTGCGGCGGGAAAAACCCCTGCAGCGAAAATTGCCGATACGCAGCGGCTGATTTTCAATCAACGATTGGACGCGGTCGTTACCGCGGTGCTGGCCGGTATGGTGGCTGTGCTGATCATCGAGGCGCTGGTTCAGTGGTATGCGCTGCTGCGCCGGCGCACGCAGCCGGTGCTGCACGAAGCGCCGTATGTTGCGACGCAGTGGGCGCCGGGATTCACCGGCGTCGCGCACGGAGACGACTGATGGCGACGACGACTGTGCAACAGCTTCGAGACGCAGACCACGCGACGCGCTGGCGGCGTGCGCGAAGGCTCGCGCGCCGTTTGTGGCGCGGACTACGCGACTGGTGCGGCGACTCGGCGTATGAGCGCTACGTAAGTGCCTCGAAAAGAGGAAGTTCGACGCGATGTTCTCTGCTGAATGAAAAACAGTTTTACGTCGAGCAACTCAATCGCCGCTATTCGCGTCCTAATCGGTGCTGCTGATTCGCGCTGCATCTCTCTTGCGCGTTTCACGTTTACGGACCTACAATCTGGTCGATCTTCTCCTCGGCTAATTCCTCGGGGCAGTTTCATTTTTCTCGATTTCTATTCTTGTTGGAGGCGTTATCATGGCCCTTAATCCTGATAAATTGAACGAATTCCTCGGCAAAGCGGTGGTCGATTTCGGTGCGACATTGAACGCGGCGTTGATTCGTATTGGCGATCGGCTCGGGCTGTATAAGGGGCTGGCCAGCGGCGGTCCGCAGACATCGGCGGAACTCGCGAAACGAACCGGCACCGCGGAGCGCTATGTGCGCGAGTGGCTCAGCGCGCAGGCAGCCGGCGGCTACGTAACGTACGACTCGGCGAGCGGAAAATTCTCGCTGAGTGAAGAACAGGCGTTTACCATGGCGGACGAGACGAGTCCGGCATTTTTACCCGGTGCGTTTCAGTTGGCGCTTGCGGCCGCCAGAGCGGAAGAACAGCTCGCCGAAAAATTCAAGACGGGCGAAGGGATGGGCTGGCACGAACACCATCACGAGCTTTTCGTCGGCACCGAGAGATTTTTCCGTCCGGGCTATGCGGCGAATTTAATAGCGGCGTGGATTCCCTCAATGGAAGGTGTCGACTCGAAATTGAAGAGCGGGGGAAAAGTCGCCGACGTAGGATGCGGTCTCGGCGCTTCGACGATTTTGATGGCCAAGTCGTATCCGAAATCGGAGTTCGTCGGCTTTGACTATCACGACAAGTCCATCGAGACCGCGCGCCAGCGTGCGAAAGATGCAGGTGTCGGCGATCGCGTGCGATTTGAGATCGCCAAGGCGAAGGACTATCCGGGAAGCGACTACGACTTCGTGACATTTTTTGATTGCCTCCATGACATGGGCGATCCGGTCGGCGCGTCGAAACATGTCCGCGGTTCGTTGAAAAAAGACGGAACGTGGATGATCGTCGAGCCCAACGCGGGAGACAAGCTCGAAGACAACTTGAATCCGATCGGGCGCGCGTTTTATAGCGCTTCGACGCTGCTGTGCACGCCTGCTTCGCTCAGCCAGGAGGTCGGACTGGCGCTCGGCGCGCAGGCCGGCGAAAAGCGACTGCGCGATGTCGTGACCGGCGGAGGATTCACGCATTTCCGCCGGGCGACGGAGACGCCGTTCAATTTGATTTTCGAGGCACGCCCCTAGGGGCTGGCCGCCACCGCCTAGGGCTTAGCGGCATGTGGTCCGGAGGGGCCCCTGCGTGTTTTTTGTAAGGATGTGATTTCAGGGAGTTGCCCGGGCGATGGTGTTCCAGGATGTGATGGTAGTGAGTTTGCGGGCGGAGAGAGTTCACGGAGAACACCCGCCGACAGCGTAACTGGTTTTGATTCCCACGACTTAACGACAGATTGCGCTGAAGCTTACTTCAGCTCCCTTCGCTCCGCTCAGCCAAGGTCTTGTCTTGCGATGGAAACGACGGGGTTCGCTTCGACGTGCCTACAGATCGTCGGGATCTTCAGACTTCAGCTTTGTGATTTTCTGCGTGATTTTGACTTTATTGTTGCGGATGCCTGCGATGATCGCGCGGCGGGCGTCGGCAGGCAGTGATTCGGGCGCGAAGACGCCCTTCAGATCGCGTGGAAAATTCTTGATGAAGTGTGCGGCCACATGCGCCGTCGCATAGGCGACTGGTGTTGTGTAGAGGCCTTGCTGGCGAATCTGATAGAGCGTCGGGAAATTGCAGTCGGTGCGCACGAGCAGATGCTCGTCATCGTCGTTGCCCTTGCCGCGCTTCAGGCCACGAACCAGTACCGCCGCAGCAAAGCGCGCGTTCTGCAAGACTCCCTGGCGAATCAGCTTTGCGATCGCGCGAGGCGACGACGTCTGCGGAAATCGCTGGCGGACGATGCCGCGCGACTTCGACAATTTCCCCTGCTTATACCAGCGACGCAGGCGATCGAATTCGTTGCCGCCAATTTTTACGTCCATATCGCGCATCGGGATGAAATAGGGAATCGTGCCGACTTCGTCCTGCGCTGCGAGGACAACGTTCGCGCTCCCGATCGGATCGGGGAAGCGAAACTTTTCCAGTTCGCCGAAACGCTTTTCCATCTTGAATTTTCCGTTGCGATAGACGCGCGGGCTCGAAATCGCCTCATCGAACGTGACTTCCGGCGACCACTGCGAAATGGGATCGTCGCTTTCGCTGCTCTCGTAGAGGCGAATCTGAACCGACTCGACCTGGTCGAGCATCTCGGCCGCGCGAGCAACGAGCAAATTCGTCAAGCCTGGAGCAGCCCCCGTATTGATCAAGGCGGTGCGCCGTTTTTCTTCGAAGCGCTTGGAGAAAGAGAATTGCTCGGCCTTGAACGGATTGCGCGTCAGGTGCGAGCTCAGATCGACGTAGTGCGCGCGAAGGCGGAGGGCAGAGCGCATCACGATCTGATTGAAGACCGAAGCCGAAGCATTGACGATGAGGTGGCAGCCGCGTGCGACGCGCACGATACCGCGAAGATTGCGCGCGTTCACTTCGGTGACGGCGATGGTGCTGCGTTTGCCGAGGAAGCGGCGCGCCCGCTCGGGATCGCGATCGCCGCACCAAACCGTGTGCCCTTGCCGCTCGAGGAGTTGAGCGAGGAGCGAGCCGGTCGCGCCGGCGCCCAGAACGAAGATCTGCATGACGTGGCGAAAACTGTATCACAAACGTTTGGCGAGTCCGGCGGCGCAAGTGGCGGAATGTGCTCGTTGTGTGCCCGGAATGTGCCTGAATTGCAGCCCGATTTGATGGGGCGTAGACTGAAACTAGCCCCTCGGTGCCCCACCAGCGGCCCTCGACACCGGCTCTTGCATGACCCTTCACGACAAATTCGGGCGAGCGATCACGGACCTGCGGATTTCGGTCACCGACCGCTGCAATTTTCGGTGCGTGTATTGCCGCTCGGCTGATCCTGAGAACTATCGCAACCACGACGAAATCCTTACGTGGGCTGAACTTGATCACCTGGCGCGCGTTTTTGTGGGCCTCGGTATTCGCAAGATGCGCGTGACCGGTGGGGAGCCGCTCGTGCGCGAAGGCGTTGAAGGTTTCATCGGACGACTTGCTGCACTTGGGGTTGAGGATTTATCGATCACGACGAATGGGCATCTTTTGGCCGGGCGAATCGACGGGCTAATCGCCGCTGGCTTGCGGCGCGTGAACATCAGTCTCGATTCTCTCGATCCCACAAAGTTTAACAAGATCACGCGTACCAAATCGTTTGGCGCGGTGATGAGCGGCATCGAAGCGGTGCAAGCGTCGCGTCTCTCGCCCGCGAAAGTGAACGCCGTGCTCGTCCGCGGCATCAACGACGACGAGGTCGAAGCCTTCGCCGAATTCGCCCGGGAACGCCGCCTGGTGATGCGCTTCATCGAATTCATGCCGCTCGATGCCGACCATCACTGGAATCGAAATCTGGTGGTGCCGGCGGCTGAGATTTATGAGCGCATCCACGCTCGATGGCCGTTGGTGCAGATTCCGCATGAAAGAAGTGAGACCGCACGCAAGTATCGCTTCGCGGATGGCGCGCCGGGCGAGATCGGCCTGATCGCTCCGGTGACGCAGTCCTTTTGCGGCCATTGTTCGCGCATCCGGCTTACCGCGGATGGAAAGCTGCGCACCTGCCTTTTCAGCAAGGAAGATCACGATCTAAGAGAATTGCTGCGCGAAGGCGCTAGCGACGAACAGCTCTCACATTACATTCGCTCCGTCGTGAACGAAAAAGAGGAGAGCCACCGCATCAACGAGCCGGATTTCGCTCCGCCGTCGCGCACCATGGTCTACATCGGCGGTTAATCGAATCGAAGCAGTGTCCACATCGCACTGAACCAAGATTCCATCTGTATCATCCAACTATGGCGGCCGCTCGTTTTTAAAGAGAGCGCAAATTATTTTTGCTGCACTAGCCCTCGACCCACCCTGCGGATTACGTTAGCATCGCTGTAGTGGGGTCCCCGATGAAACGGAGATTGCATGTCTGACGAAGACGACGAGCAGGACGACTCGCCCGACGATCCGCAGCCTGAGCCTCGTTTGTTCACGCTGACCGAAGCCGAGCGTGTGCGCCGGGACCTCGAACCGTTTCTTCTCGAAGCGATCGATTGCCGCAAGAAACTCGCCGGGCTCGAAACCGATCTGTCGGCCGTTTCGACGCGCATCATGATGATGGGCGGCGTAATCGTGCCGTACGAAAAGCTGGCGACTCTGCGCATCGAGCACACGCAGCTCGCTGAAACGATGCGCACTGCGCTGAATCGCATTCTCGAAACCGGATGCCTCATCAAGGATCTCGACACCGGCCTGCTCGATTTTCCTTCGCGCATCAATAATGAGGACGTGTATTTGTGCTGGCGACTCGGCGAGGATCGCATCCGTTTTTATCATCGCCAGGACGAAGGGTTCGCCGGACGCAAGCCGCTTGACCCGCGCGATCTCGGCGGCGGCGATCTCGTGCAATAGATCGCAGGCACGCTGTCCGCACAAACGTAACGCAGCGTTCGACTCGAATCCGGCCCGACGGCTCGATTTGAAAATAGACCGCCCGCGAACCAGCGGTCGGCCCGCACTTCCCGGTTGTCGAAAGGACTCCGTTGTCCGACCACCCGCAAAATCGACTGAAAGATTCCGCGAGCCCGTACCTGCGCTCGGCGGCGCACCAGCCCATCGACTGGCACGAATGGAACGAAGACGTTTTCGCGCGCGCGAAATCGGAAGACAAACCGATCCTGCTCGACATCGGAGCGGTGTGGTGCCACTGGTGCCACGTCATCGACCGCGAGAGTTACGAGAACTCCGAAATCGCGCGCGTCATCAATGAAAATTTCGTCCCGGTGAAAGTCGATCGCGACGAGCGCCCCGACGTCGATTCGCGCTATCAGTCGGCAATCAGCGCGCTTTCGGGCCAGGGTGGCTGGCCGCTGACGGGATTTCTGCTACCGGACGGCAAACCTTTTTTTGGCGGGACGTATTTTCCGCCCGACGATCAGTTCGGCCGGCCGGGATTCAAGCGCGTGTTGCTTTCCGTTGCCGACGCGTACAAAAACAAGCGGAGCGATCTGGAGCGCGCCGCGAATTCGCTGGTCGACGCCGTCGCGCAAGCCGAAGTCTTCACCGGCGCGCGCGCCGCGTTCGATCCCGGAATCGTCGCCGCGCAAATTCAATCGGTCACGCAGCAATTCGACATCAAGAATGGCGGCTTCGGCCGCTCGCCCAAATTCCCGCATTCGTCGGCAATTGACCTCGTGCTGGAGCATTATCAGCAAACGAAAGAGAAACATCTGCTCGCCGTCGCCGAAACAACACTGGAGAAAATGGCGCGCGGCGGCGTGTACGATCAGCTTGCCGGCGGCTTCCATCGATACTCGGTCGACGAGCGCTGGCTCGTCCCGCACTTCGAGAAAATGTCGTACGACAATTCCGAATTGCTCCGCAACTATCTGCACGGCTGGCAGGTGACGCTGAATCCGTTCCTGCGTCAGACCGCGGAAGGTATCGTCAATTGGGTCAACGAGACGCTGTCGGATCAGAGCGAAGGCGGCTTTTATGCAAGCCAGGACGCCGACTACTCGCTCGACGACGACGGTGACTATTTCACCTGGACGCTCGACGAACTCCGCGCCGCGCTTCCGCCGGTGCAGACGCGCGTGATGGAGCTGCATTACGACGTGGAAGCGCATGGCGAGATGCACCACAATCCCGCGAAAAACGTTTTGTGGGTGGCGCGCGACGTCCGGGAAATCGCAAAGACGCTGAGCCTCGAAGAATCGAGCGTGCGCCTCGCTATCGAAGGTGCGAAAGGCAAGATGCTGGCCGCGCGCATCCAGCGGCCGACGCCCTATATCGACAGGACGATGTATATCAGCTGGAACGCGATGTTTGTGTCGGCGTATCTCGCCGCGGCCACGGTGTTTGAGGGCAGCCTCGGTGGCAGTTGCCGCAGGTTTGCACTGAAAACGCTCGATCGAATGCTGCGCGAAACCTGGAGCGAATCGCGCGGCTTCAGTCATCGCATGGGCGGGCCGGTTCTCGAAGGTTCGCTCGACGATCAAGTATTCGGCGTGATTGCGCTGCTCGATGCGTACGAAGCGACGCTCGACTCGCGCTATTTCGATGCCGCCAAGCGCACGCTCGACAACGCGATTGCGCGCTATGGCGATGCCGAAGGCGGCGGCTTCTTCGATCGCCCACATGACGCGGCGCCGATGGGAGGGCTTGAAGTGCGCCGCAAGCCGTTTCAGGATTCGCCGACGCCCGGCGCCAATTCTATCGGAGCGATCGCGCTGGTTCGCATGCACGCCTACGCGGGCGACGCGCGTTACTACGAGCTCGCGCAGAAAACGTTGGAAGCTTTCGCGGGGATTGCGCCGCAATACGGAATGTTTGCGGCGACGTACGGATTGGCCGCGACGCTGTTCGCGCATCACCCGATGCAGGTGGTCATCACCGGCCGCGCCGACGATCCGGCGGCGCACGCGCTCGAAGCTGCGGCCCACCGCGTGTATCGGCTGGGCAAAGCGGTTTTGCGCGTCACACCTGGGGTGTCGCTAACGAACCTCGCGGGCGCGCTGAAAGAAACCTTGCCGCATCTTTCTGCCGACAAGTCGCTCGCCGTCGTTTGCGCTGGGCAGACTTGTATGCCGCCGACGAGCGACCCGACGCAGCTCATCGCGATGCTCGAAAACAGCGCCGCGAGCGCCGCGTCGCTCTGAATCTGAAATAAGAGCCGCTCCCAATAACAGAGGCGGAGCTCCGATCGCTCCGCCCCTGATTGTTCGCGCGAGTGCGCCTGTCTACTTTTTCGGTCGCGATTCCGGTGGCACCAATCCGGCAACGCGGTAATACACCACAAGCTGCCCGTAGTGTTCGCCCGAGTGCTCGATCAGCCCGTACGCCAAGTCATACACTGGCACCATCTGATTGTTCCCACCGTCGACCACATCCATCATCCCCTTGTCGCCCTTGGCCTTGATCGCTGCGCGGCCGTCTTCGACGCACTTTTTCACGAAAGCCAAGATCTGGGCCTTCGTTTTGAGTTCGTCGCGCTTGGGATCATCCGGATAGCGCGGCTTTTTTCCATCGACCACATCCGTGAAGTAATACATCGAACCCGCCGCGTGAATCAGTTGCGCGGCGAAGGTGCGCTGCGCCGGCGTCGGCTTGAACTCATACTTATCTTCGGGAAAATCCTCGGCCATCGCGGTCAGCTTCCGGCCGATGTCGTTCCACTGATCGAGCACAAGCTCCGACGCACCCTTCGCCGCGGCAGCCGGCTTGGGCGAACCGGTTGCCCGCTCCCCGGCCGGCGCTGCCGGCACCGCCGCTACTGCGAGACACGTACCGATTGCGAGGCCTAAGGTCAAAATCGCTCTCTTCATCGATTCTCTCCCTTCGATTTTGGCACACCCGGAAATCGCCTGCCCCAGACTTCATTTGTTTTTGACGCACGAACCTGGATAAGGAATGTCGGCACGTCATCGTGACGGACTACGCGCCGGCCCGGCGTTCATGTTACGCACGAAGCCTCCCCGCGTCACGGAATTACCGGTGCGGCACGCGGGCGCGGCCGAGCCAGCGGGCTACCGCCCCGGCATGCTAAAATAAGGGGTGATTAGAACAGCGAGTTTCCTGTGAATTGGGGCTGGCTTCTGTTCCGAATCGCCATCGGACTGGCGATTCTTACGACGCTCTTTCTCTCCCAGCGATTTTGGTACCGCGCGATTTGGCGCACCACCGGTCGATGGCGCGCGAACTGGCTGCGAATTGGTGTGCGCGCGGTCTACGGTGTCGCCCTGCTGCTGGTGATCTTCGCCATTGCCCGCGGCTTCCGCATGGGCACGCACGGCCACCTCAGACAAAAAGAAGCGTTTCTAGCGATGTTTGCGGGGCTGTGGTTTTCGAGCGCCCTGTTTGCGTTTTTGGCCGTGGAAGTCGTTCACGGCGTTGAGCGCCTGTGGAATTGGTACCGTAAGCCTCGGGCTGAGAGTCCCGAGGCGGTCGAGCCGGCCAACGGCACTGCGGCGAGTTCTGCCGCTCAATCCGCGTCGAGCCGTGCCATTGCCGAACGCCTTGCCGACCCCTCTCGCCGCTATTTCTTTCGCGCCGCGAGCGTACTTGCCGGTGCAGCGCCGTTCGCCGGCGCTGTCTACGGTTTTGCGACCGAGCGGCTAAACTACCGCGTCTGCCGCGTCGAAATTCCCATCGCGAACCTGCCGCCCGCCATGGACGGCATGAAAATCGCGCAAATCAGCGACATTCACTTGAGCGCTTTCATGAGCCGCGCCGCCGTGCGCCGCGCGGTTGACATGACCAACGATCTCGGCTCGGACCTTACGGTGGTGACCGGCGATCTGATCACCAATTCGCATGACCCCATCGCCGATTGCGTCGAAGAGGTCGCCCGCTTGCATTCGCCGCTCGGAGTTTGGGGCTGCAACGGGAACCATGAGATCTACGCCGATGCCGAGCAGCTGGCCGGAGAACTCTACGCGCAGCACGGCATGAAGATGCTTCGCCAGGAGAACGCGGTCCTCGAGTTTCGCGGCGCGAAGTTCAATCTAATCGGCGTCGATTATCAGCGTGAGCGCAACCTCAACGGGCATCGCACGCAGATGCTCTCGAACATGGAGCCGCTGATTCGCCGCGATATCCCCAATATTTTGCTCTCGCACAATCCGAACAGCTTCAATCGGGCAGCTGAGCTGGGCATTGAGCTT
>Ga0307474_10001740_pt1 | contig 15775 bp, 18 predicted proteins | sample atmos_gasesECM1C_2_FD_203312 | JGI IMG/M metagenome (GOLD analysis project Ga0307474, IMG submission 203312) | Hardwood forest soil microbial communities from Morgan-Monroe State Forest, Indiana, United States - atmos_gasesECM1C_05 | ecosystem: Environmental > Terrestrial > Soil > Temperate... | reverse complement strand
GATGTACTTCTTGCCAGAAAAAAAGTTAACGGGACAACATGGCGAGTAAAGAGTAGCGCCGGCATCTTGCCGGCTGGCGCGGGAGCCTGCCGAAGGGGCGTCCTCGCCCTCGCTTGGTCAGACAATCAGATGTTGTGGGATTCTACTTCTGATATAGCGTGGGCTCCGGGCCTTTTTCCAGCGTCTCGCGGTCCCAGATCAACCCGTCGCGCGTGTAGCTGGCTATTTCGAAGTCCTGCGTCAATTCCAGCGCGTCGGTAGGACAGGCATCTTCGCACAGCCCGCAGAACATGCAGCGGCTCAGATCGTAAGTGAAGTTGGTGAGTTCTTTGCGGCGGGTTTTTTCGTTGCGCTCGCTTGAGACCACAATCAAATGCTCGGGACACGCCAGCGCGCACAGGTCACAGGCAATGCACATGGTCTCGTCGGTGTCAGGATTGACGTTCAGCCGCGGCGCCCCGCGGAATCGCTCCGCCACCTGCGGTCGCTCCAGCGGATACTGCTCGGTGTAAATCTCCTTGGGATCCTGGTAGCGAAACGTGACCTTCAGCCCTTTAAACAGGTCGACGAGGAGTACTTTGCGGACGAAGCTCGGCAGGCCCATATGCAGTTAGCTTACCATTATCCGGCCTCTAGCCAAAGCCGTAGCATGGGCGTCTCTTCTTCCGGCTGGGCCGTGGAAAAGCATGAAAGAATCGAAGAGTGGTCGAGGGCTTACGGAATCTTTGCTGATCATCACCGGCACGATGGGAGCCGGCAAAACAGCTGCCATGGGCGAAGCGTCGGATATTCTTGTCCAACGTCAGATTGTCCATGCGGCAATTGACATAGATGCGCTCGGTGTTGCTCATCTTCCGTCCGCAGTCAGCAGCGATGGCGTCATGTACGATAACCTTCGCTCCATCTGCAGGAACTATGCCGGCTTGGGAGTGCGGCGATTCTTAGTGGCGCGCGCAATCGAAGAGGATACTCACCTTAGACTCATTCGGGACATTATTCCGGTTGCAAACACAGTCGTCTGCCGTCTCACCGCGAGCATCGAAATGATGAAGCGACGCGTACAGATGCGCGATTTCGGGATATCGCAGCGCAAATATATTGCTCGGGTTGCGATATTGAATGACATCCTTGACCGTGCGCGACTAGAAGATATTGTTGTGGCAAACGAGAATCGTTCGTTGACCGATGTCGCGCTGGAAATGCTTGTCAAGGCGGGCTGGATCTAAGACTGACCCACTGCTAAACACCAAGCCTCTGTGGACACCCCTCCTGTATCGCCCTCAGACCGTTTTTATTCTCAAACGTCTAACTCGCCAGGGCGGTCTTAATACTAAGACCGCAGGGGAGTTGATGGGGAACTTTTCCGGCGGTCCATCCGTATCTTGGGAAAGAGGATGTCATGAAGGCGTACTTTTCAAACCTGCCGACGCGAGTTTGGATGCTGCTAGTGGTTCCGGCGGTCATGATTGCCTATCCGGTGGTTCGCTGCGTGATTCCGGCACTAGTGCATGCGGTGGTGCCAGAGGCCGTGCGGAAGGTGCTAAGCATGATTTAGATGTTGCGGAGAAGTTTGTGCGCTGCCCAAACGTTTCCCGCATGCCGTCGACTTCCGCATTCCTGCACCGAACCCGATAAAATTCAGATCGGAGTACACTCCCGGTGTCCGCACAGAAAACAGCCGCCGCTGGCCAGCCCAAGACCCAAGACCTAACACCTATCAACGCCCCAGACGAGTTGTGGATGGAAGAAGCCCTGCGTTGCGCCCAGCGCGCCCTCGAAGCGGGAGAGGTCCCCGTCGGGGCTGTTGTAATATGCGCCGGCCGAATCGTGGGCCGCGGATGGAACCGCAACATCACAGACTCCGATCCCTCAGCTCACGCCGAGGTGGTGGCACTGCGCGAAGCCAGTGCCGCGGTTGGTAACTACCGTCTGGAAGACTGCGAACTGTTTGCTACAATTGAACCGTGCGCCATGTGCGCCGGCGCCCTGGTTCATGCGCGTATCCGCCGCCTGGTGTATGGCGCCGATGACCCTAAAGGTGGTGCGGTGCATTCGGTCATGGCAGTCCTGGACCATCCGCAACTGAACCACAAGATCGAGGTTCGTGGCGGAGTGCTGTCTGGCCGCAGCGCGGAAGTGCTGCAATCGTTCTTTAGAAACCGTCGTTAGTCGTTGGTCGTAAGTCGTTGGCGAAAAGTGTTGGTCCGACGGCTTGCCAAATTCTCACTGATGCTCCTGTCATTCCGAGCGCAGCGAGGAATGTGCTTTGCCTGACGGCTGATAGCCGACAACTGCTTTCCGGAGAGGTGCGTGAGTGGTTGAAACGATCCGCCTCGAAAGCGGACATACCTTAACGGGTATCGTGGGTTCAAATCCCACCCTCTCCGCCAGTCCTTAAACCGTTTTTGCGGGTATAGCATCAAAGGTGCAAGGTTGTCTCCGGCTTGTCGGACTACTCGAGAGATCTTGTATTGTTCTTTGCAAATCCACTGGCAATACTCCGAAGAACGGCATAGGATGCTTGATCGTTCTTCCGAACCAGGCTGGTCATCCGCAGAGCAAGTAAGTCGTGTCACGAGGTTGTTATGGGATCGAGCGCAAGCCTGACACCACGTGAGTCCAGGCAACTGCCCGCAGCAAACGGTCTGGCGATTGTACGCGTGACCATCGGCGCGATGTTCGTGTCGGTCTTTTTCGAAAATCTGGGAAAAGGCCTCTACACAGCGGCGGGTTACGCGGGACTGATCAATTACTACATCCAACACGATCATGCGCCAGCCATCTGGAAGGCTGTGATGGCACAGGCGGCAAGTCACGCCGCGATGGCGGCTCCCATGCAGGCCCTGACCGAGATCTCTGTCGGTATCCTGCTCATCATCGGTTTGCTTACGCGGCCGGTCGCGTTTGTGGCCTTTCTGTATCTTGGCAGCCTTTGGGTCTCAGAGTGGGGCACAGCGTGGATCTGGGAGCTGCTGGTTCCGGTGCTCGCATCGCTCGGGCTCGCGATCGGAAGCGCCGGCCGGAGATGGGGCGTGGACGCGTGGCTCGCGCAGCGGTGGCCATCTTCGCCGTGGTGGTGATTGGGCCTGATTCACCTGAATGAAGCTCACCTGAATGAAGATGCCTTGAATCACGATCCCGTGCGAGTGTCCGTCATCATCCCCACCCACAATGAGGCGCAGGCGATTGAGCGCGTATTAGCGGATCTGCCACCCGAACTCACGACTGAAGTCATCGTTGTCGACAGCAACTCGACTGATGGGACTCCCGAAATCGCCGCAAGAATGGGAGCCCGCGTCATTCAGGAACCGCGGCGCGGCTATGGGCAAGCGTGCCTCACGGGCCTGGCAGCGGCAAATTCCCCTGACGTGGTTGTGTTCCTGGATGGTGACTACAGCGACCGGCCGTCCGAGTTGCCGATTCTTTTAGCGCCGATCATTGACGGACCTGCGGAGGGACGTGCGGACATCACGCTCGGTTCCCGCCTGCACGGGCAGAGTTCTGCTGGGGCGTTGCCTTGGCATCAGGCGTTTGGTAATCGTCTCGCCGCGGGCCTGATCCGGCTTCTCTATGGATTAAAGATCAGCGATCTCGGCCCGTTTCGCGCTGGCCGCGCAGATGTGCTACGCGCGCTCGCGCTCGAAGAGACCACCTATGGCTGGGCGGTTGAGATGATCCTCAAAGGCGCCTTGGCTGGATACCGCGTGGTAGAAGTCCCGGTGAGCTACTATCCGCGTATCGGAAAATCGAAGATCAGCGGTACGCTGAAGGGCACGGTCGGGGCTGGGTGGTTCATTCTCAGCTTGATCGTGCGCTATTATTTTCGGCGGCGACCGACTGGTACACCGCGCGGTGTCGTTCCTAAGTCAGGCTGATGTAAACTGCTGCTCATGTCGCTGCCTCCGTCTCAGCGTGTGACATTACTCAAGGTAATGTCAACAACTTGATCAAATGTGAAAAGGAAGGTCGAGGACGGGTGGCGCACTCAAGCCTGGTTTTGGCTTGAGTGGGGCAGCACTACAGATGGACAGAGTCTTCCAGCCGCTCTTTCGTGTTTTCGTGTCGTCTATTTCGATTCGATCTCGACGCGTCCCTCGCCCCAAAAAACAAGGTCCTTCACTCCACAGATCATCGCTTTGCAATGATCTGCTGCGGTCGGGATGACAGGGTTGGGGAGATCTGAACAACCCCACTCAACATTTCCGTTCAGCGTTGCCCACGCAATATCCCCACTCAAGCCAAAACCGGGCTTGAATGGGGCACCCGTCTCGTTGTTCCTCGTATATTATTGCCCCAACAATTTATGAATTCTTCCAGCGAGAGCGTCGTGCGTTCGTCAGGTCATGACCGGGTGCTGGTAATCATGGCGAAAGCACCGAGGCCGGGCGTGGTCAAAACCCGCCTGGTTCCCAACCTTTCTCCTGCGGCTGTCACTGCTTTCTATTGCTGTCTTCTGGACGACACGTTGGCGCTGGCGCGGTCGTTGAGCAATGTGGAAGTTGCCATCATGTGTCCGGACTCCGACGTAAACGAGCTGGCGCAATTGATTGGCGGTAACGCGACCATAGTTGCTCAGACAGGCGACGGTCTTGCCGCAGGCCTGACTTCGGTGTTTGCGTACTTCACAGAGGGTCATCAACGACGCATCATCGCCTTCAACAGCGATAGCCCACACCTGCCGCGTTCTGCTCTTGAAGACGCGTTCGAAGCGCTGGTCGCACATGACGTGGTCGTGGGGCCCACACACGATGGAGGCTACTACCTCGTAGGAGCAAAGGCTTCTCATCCTACGCTTTTCGCAGGCGACGGAATGGGCACCAGCAATGCGCTGGAAAGGCTCCTATCGCGCGCACGAACTCTTGAGCTGTCCGTAGGTTACGCGGATCCTTTTTACGATATCGATGTAGCTGAAGACCTGACGCGCTTGGCAGCGGAGTTGCGTCTGGCTCCGGCACGGGCGCCACGCACGGCAGCGTGGATTAAAGAGTGGGAGAGATTGTGCGGAGCAGGCACTCCTGCCCGCTAGCTCCTGTCGCTGCAAGCAAAGCGGGCAGGAATGCCCGCTCCACATTCAAACATTGTAGTGACGCAATTTACGGACGGGCACGGAAGAATTGTGAAGATTACCCCCGAGTGGAGAGTGTACATACTCGGCGCCATCTTGCTTGCGGCGCTCACGATCTGCTCCCGCAACTTCGGCGATCGGGGTGGGCCCTGCTTCATGGCCGCTTTGACGCTTGCGGGAATCGCGTATCTCCTAGCGATCCGTGAGTTCTTTCGCGGGCGGGGCCCCATTCGACTTTTCTCAGGGCAGGTCCGCGCCACGGCAGAATTTCCCCGGCGGATTGTCGTCATTGGGCTCGTCCTGGCTGCTGTGTGGCACATCGAGTTTCTTCGAGTGCCCCCCGGCGCCGATGATGACATTCATCGCTATGTTTGGGATGGCCGCCTGCAGAGGCTCGGTTATAACCCCTATCTTGTCGTTCCCAGCGATCCTGCGGTGAAGGGGCTGCATACTCCTGAAACTCGCAATTTGAACAACCCGGATCTGTCGAGCCCATATCCGCCGGGAGCGCAGCTTTTTTTCCGCGCAGTCACCGCGATTCAGGAATCCACATTTGCTCTGAAAGCTGTATTTGTGGTTTGCGAGCTCGCCATTGTTTTCGTGTTGCTCGACTTGCTCCGTCCCACGCAGGGAGCGCACCTGGTTCTGGCGTTTGCCTGGAACCCATTGTTGGCCATTGAGGTGGCGGGAAGCGGCCACATCGACACTGTTGGCGCGCTATCGTTGGTGGTGTCCGCCGCTGCGCTATCGCGCCGATGGAGGGCGACTGCGGCTGTCGCATTTGGGTTCGCTATCGCAGTGAAATTTCTCCCGATCGTACTTTTGCCCCTCTACTGGAAGCGGGTTCGCATTCGCGACGCGGCGCTGGCAGCGGCCGTGGTCGCACTCCTGTACGTGCCATTTCTTAATCACGGCCGCATTCCTATCGGCTCGCTCGGAACGTATGTGCAGAGTTTCCGTTTTAATGGCCCGGTATTTGCGGTGCTCCATCATGTAGCGCCTCCGCAGTTGCTGGTTGGCCTGGCGGTGCTTGTCGGATTGGCGACTGCAACCTGGTTAAGAACAAGAGCGCCCGAGTGGTCTCCGGACTCATTTGCCTGGCCAATGGCAGCATCTCTCTTGTGTGCACCCGTCGTATTCCCATGGTATCTTCTCTGGCTGCTGCCATTTCTGACGTCGGCCTCGACACTGCTGCTCATCGTCTGGACGATGAGCATTCTCCCGACCTACGTCCAATGGCACTTGCGCGCACTTGGGCGTCCGTGGGGATCGCTTCCCGGTTGGGTCATGCCGCTGGAATACGGATGTTTGGCAGTGGCTGGCGCCGTGATTGCATTGCTCCGGGCTCATGCGACTGGCGCCGCCTCGATACTCAAACGGACTAGTTCAGTCAAGCCGAGCGGGCCAACACGCGACTCCTGAATCCGGAAATCCGGAGGTGTCATCCAAACCAAAATCTATCCAGTTTCACCGAGGAGTGACGTTCATGAAAAATTTGAGCCGACTCGATGTAATCCGCGTTTTAGCTGTCAACCTGCTGTTAATTCTCCCTGCGACTCTAGGGGCGCAGGCGCGTCCGCCAATTCTCGACCAGATCGCCAAGACCTACGGGATCGATTCCTGGGATCAAATTCAGGCGATCCGCTACACCTGGAATGGGGAAATTCCCGGACTTTTCAAAGTTGCTCACAAGTGGGAGTGGGAGCCAAAGACCGGCAAAATCACCTACGAGAGTACGGACAAAGACGGCAAGCCGGTGAAGGTTACGTACGACAGCTCTCAGCTCAACAGCCAATCCGACCAGGTGAAGAACGAAGTCGAACCGTCTTTCGTCAACGACAATTATTGGCTGTTGTTCCCTTTGCATGCTTATTGGGACAAGAGCGCCACCGTGACCGATGAAGGTATGAAAAAACTGCCGGTAGGTGCAGGTTCGGCCGAGTTGGTGGTTGTGAAGTATCCCGCAGAAGCCGGCGGTTACACGCCCGGCGACACCTGGGACCTCTACGTCGGCAAAGACAAGCGTGTCGAGTGTTTGGTGTACCACCGCGGCGGACCCAGGAAGCCGAGCCTCGTCACCGCACCATGGGCCGGCTACAAAAAGGCTGGTCCGCTTCTGATCTCAACGGAGCACCGCGGCACTGCCGATGGCAAGCCCCTGCATATCTTTATTTCTGACGTGGCAGTCAAGGTGACGGGATCAGACAACTGGATAACCGCACGGTGACGGTAAGAAAGTTTCGTTCGAACGATTGATCTAATGTCTCAGGCTAAGTCGTGCGTCGTTCCCTGACCCAGCCCTTCCCCAAACGGAGTCGCGTGGACGACGACAAGCGGCTCGAAAAACAAGGTGAAGTTCTAGAAACCGGAACGCAGCTGTAGTGGATCTCTTGGAGCAAGCTACGTCGCTCGCTAGTCTGGTAGGAGGGAAAAGAAATGATGAAGTTGCCGCAGAATCTTTGTCTCTTGAGAAATGCTCGCGGAACACTCGCGCGACAAATGACCAACGGTTAACCGAAGTATTCCTTACCTCGACTGACAAGTTAGCTCGATCATTTCACCATTCGCCAGCCCGCCGTGGCCCAATAATGTGTCATTCCGAACGACGGAGGAATCTCGGTTTCCGATTACGCAGTACTACTCACTGCCCTTCTTCTGTCCAGCCGCAAATACCGTCCACGGCCCGGCCTTCATATCGCGCAGCAACGGCTTCTGCCATGCGAACTCCGGATGGTGTTCAAGAAAATCTGCCGCCGGAAAGTCCGCTCCGCAGGGATGTCCCGCCCTCGCCACAAAGCTCATCTTCGCGGCCATGGCGCTGTCCATCGCCTTCCCTTGCACTGCGCCGCCGGGGTTGTACGCATCCCAGCCCCACTCCTTCACGCCGCGGGAAGAGTTATCGACGTGGCCGCACAGGGTGCGCTCGTTCGGCTGATCGACTTTCTTGTCCAAAGTGGTTCTCTCGTAGCGGTCTACGTGGTCAGACAAGAACTGCTCTGCCAATGCAACATCAATTTGGCCCTTTAGAGCTGACATGAAATCATCGGCGCGTGCATGCCGTGCATTGGGCGACGACGAAGTATCGTTGGGATCAAAGGTGGTCTCCTCGCGAATCACCTTCGGATCGCGGGCAAAATTCGAGCTCACGAAGTATCCATCCTTGGTGCGCCACAGCGGCGTGTTCTTCAGACCCAGCTCCAGATATGCGATCTCTCCCGTCTTGCGGTCGCCAATCAGCCAATCATTCGCGTAGCCGCCGTTGTTGCCTTCTTTAATGATGCGCACGTAGTCATCGATGCTATTGGCGTATTGCAGCGCCTTGCGCGAACGCATGAATTCCGGTTTCCCATTCGGATCCCATCCTTCAAACTGCGTGATGGTGGTCTCGGTAATCATCACTCCGGCGGAGTTCACGCCAAAATCGTCGTCGCTGGTAATCACTCCCGGAAGCCCATCCATCAGAATTCGATTCCCGTGCTCTGGTTGGATGTCGAAGATCACTACCCAACGCTCGCCGACCAGATAGCTCGTCCAATTATTGTGCGCGATCACGATCAGGTGATCCTTGGTCATGCTGCCGGTGGCGATAAATGCGCTGCAGTTCCCGGGAGCCGCCAGCTTCGGCGCCTTGGCTGAGTTCTGCTGCTTGTTCGTCGTTTGCCTGTTCGTCGTTTGCTTGTTCAACCAGGGCACGTAGTAGTCGGGCACTTCCTCGAATGCATTGAGCGCCACGATGTCGTAGACGTCGAGATTGACGCCGTGCGCCTTCACTCCATCGGCGATACCCTGCAGTTCCTGCTGATATTCCACATCGATATGCGGCCAGAGCATCTGACGCGCCGTGGTGCGGAAAAATTCCCAGTTCCGCTGCGTCGAATGCGTATCGAACATTTGGATCGCGGCCAATGCATCGGCGATTTCAGGCGCCAGCAAATACCCGTGCTGAAAGCCGATCTCGGACGGCGAGCCTTCCAGGTGCACGTAAGTCCAGCCGCCTTGCTGGAAGCGATAAGCCTTCTGCAGCCTCGCGTCCGAAGAACCCTGGGCCGGTGCCGCGCAACAAAAAGCCAACGTCAAGCCGAGCACATATATCAGTTTTTTCAACATGAGTTTTTCCAGTATCCCTTCCACGAACGCCGGTTGCATAGCCGCAAAATTCTAACCGGCCAGCTAGATATCAGTCCGCTGGTCTGGATGCCGGCTCAGATACCAGCACGGCAGCCATCCTCCATGCGGAAACAGCGCGTGAACGCAGGTCTGCGCCTGCGGTGGATCAAAGATGAATTGCGTCTTCCCGTTTTTTTGCAAGACAGCGTAATAGTGGTTCACGGTCACCGACCCGTATGCATTCCCGCCAACTGCCGCGCGGATGCGAAAAACCGCATAATCCAGCCCGTACGCGAGAGCGGCGGCCCCGATCACCACAAGAACTACGCCGACGAAAATTCGTCGAAGCCTGACTCTCAGGTTAGGGGCAGAGGTCTCATTCACGAGGCCAGATTATAAGCCTTCGCTCGACGACATCCGCGTTCCAACGCCACTCCACCGCCACTCACTCCACCGCCACTCACGTTGACAATTTTCCGTTCGGCAGGCAAACTACCGCATTCGCTGGGAATCGCTTCTGGCGTGCGCCTGCTGCGGCCCCGCATGCATAATGGCTCTTCAGGCCTTATAATCGCTCTTCGTCCATGGCCATGACCGAGCAACGGGTCTCGTACACGCTCGACTCCTCATTGGAGACGATCGACAATGCGGAGCAGAAGGCCACAATCATTGCGACAGAACTTGGCTTTGGCGAAGACGAAGTCATGCAGATCTCCATGGCTGTGCGCGAGGGCACGGTCAACGCCGTGTTGCACGGCAATGCCTATGCCCCAGACAAGAAAGTGACCCTCGCCTTTGAGCGTACCGGCAATGATTTTGTCATCACGATTCGCGACCAGGGTCCCGGCATGGATCTGAGCAAGATCCCCAACCCCCTGGCGCCCGAGAATCTGCTCAAGACTTCCGGGCGCGGAATTTTTCTTATGCGCTCGTTTATGGACGTGGTCGAAATTCGGCCCTCCAAAACGGGCACCGAACTCAAACTGATCAAGCACGTCCACGGCACATCCGCGGGCGGCAAGGAGGCTTCCCAGTGACCATGAAGGTAAGCAGTCGGCAGGTCGATGGAGTTACGATTGTGGATTGCAGCGGCCGCATCACCCTCGGCGAAGGCAGCGTCATCCTTCGCGATACGGTGCGCGATATCTTGTCGAAGGGCAACAAGAAAATTGTTCTGAACCTTCAGAACGTGAACTATATCGATAGCTCGGGCATCGGCGAACTGGTCAGCGCATTCACGACCACCAAGAATCAAGGCGGCGAACTCAAACTCCTGAACCTCACCAAGAAAGTCAATGATCTGCTTCAGATTACGAAGCTTTACACTGTCTTCGACGTGAAAGATGACGAGGCCGCCGCAGTGAAGTCGTTTAAGTAGCACCTTCGGTGCGGATCGTCCGCGTGCGCTGCATGTAGATGGGCGCCGGCGGAGCCTGAATCTGGGTGCCCCATTTCTCGCGTATTTTGCGAGAAGTGGGGATTTCGCCCAGTTTCATTCCGGAACGTCGCGCATCTTTTTTTCTCACCGTCACAGACTTTCGTCCCTTGCCATTCCTAGAATCAAGGCATGTCACGAACCAATTCCGCTCATGTGGGGACAGCCGTCCTCGGCTGTCCGGCCTGGCAAAGCACGCACAGTTCGGAAATAAGGGCGTCCATTTCCTCGACTTCTGCGAGGATCAGATGGCCTGCCCCTTTACCGTCGTCGTCTTCCCTTCCGGACTGAAAGATGTCGGCGACGTGCGCCGCCTGGAGGGTCGCAGCATTGAAATTCATGGAGCCGTGAAACTCTATGACGGCCGCCCTGAGATTATCCTGAACCGCATCAGCCAGATCACTGGGGGCGCTGCCATGATTCCCCCGCTTCCCAAAAATTACGACGTCGAAAATCGCGGGCACTTCAGTGCCGGACGCCTCCGCCCCACTAAGAAGCCAGCGAAGGTCAAGGCCAAGCCAAACGCGACGGCCACATACGGCAACGACGTTGAAGGCGACGAACCGCTGGAGTGAGCTAAGTCCGAGTCCAAGGTCTGATCTTCGACAGCCGGCGGCGAATTAGCTGAAAGTCTTTAGAAGGCGAGTTCACTGAGAACTGAACCGGCGACTGGCCACGGACCACTGTCCACTGGCCACTGTCTTTCTCACACCATCCCCTTACGCAATTCTTCCAGTGGATACTTCGTCCCGCGCCACTCGATCCCGTCATTCCACAATGTAAGAATCATTGACCGCAACAGCGTGTAAATAAACATCGCAGTGCTCAGCGGATGCAGCAGGAAGTAATACGGAGGCACGGCCGACCGCCATGACATTCCGACGTAAATTGCAAACATCGCCGCCAGCGCCACCGCGTAGGGGACGCGCGCCCATCCGTGTGCCAGAAAAATGCCGAGAAACGGTCCAAAATTCAGGAATGCCAACCCGAAAACTGAAATCATCGCTCGCCACCACTGAAACGACAGCACGGCGAAAAAATTCTTCGTCAGATTATTGACGATGCCCATCGCGCCTTTAGCCCATCGGATCGAAATCAAATTTCCGCCGAACACATTGCGCTGCGCGAAGCCAGCCTTCTTCACGACCTTCCCCAGCTTCATGTCGTCGAGTACTTCCATGCGCAACGCCGCATAGGTCCCTACAGCGTCGTAAACCCGCCGCCGCACCAGGTTGAAGGCGCCCACGCCCATGTGATCGTCGGTGCTCGGATCCGCGACTTTCCACGGCCGGTGCCCGAACATGAACATGGTTTGAAAAAAAGCGATCATCATGTACTCGCCCGGGCGCTTCATGATCATCCGCGGAAACAGCACCACATGATCGGCGGGCACGGACTCAGCATAAGCCAGCGCTCGCCGCAACGCATCGGGTTTGAACAGCACATCGGCGTCGGTGAAGAGTAGCCAGTCGCCAGTCGCCTGTTTCGCCGCCGTCCACATGGCGTGCGTTTTTCCCAACCAGCTAGGGGGAAGTTCGGTGTGATGAACCACACGCAGCGCGCGAGGGTGCTCCACCCTTGTCGCGGTTTCTGCGACCGAGCCTGCCCTGAGCGTGTCGAAGGGGTGGGGATTTTGACTATGAACCTTCGCAATCCTCTCCATAATCTCGCCCGTGGAGTCGGTCGAACGGTCATTGACCGCGATCACTTCGTAGTTGTCATAGTCAAGCGCAAGCAGAGTGTTGAGCGCCTGCTCGATAACCTCTTCTTCGTTGCGGGCCGGAACAATAATTGACACGCGAGGATTACCCGCAGACAAAACCGGATTCCGATCCCACTCCGGACGGGAAACATCGGCCACGCTGGGCATGCCGAGAGCGGCATCCACAATACGGGAACCCCAGGCCAGCGCGAGAATGATTCCCGCAATCCAATAAACGTAAGTCACTCCTAAATCTTCCCTACTGTGGCAGACGCGCGGTCAAGGGCAACCGGCGGCGCAAACTTCATCCCATAAAACAGTATGGCAGAGGAAATTCCCATCGCGATCACCGGCAGAATAAATGCCGTCTGCAGCGAGCGCTTATCGGCCACCCATCCCATCATGGTCGGCGAAGGTACGTCCCCGAGAATGTGAATGATGAAGATGTTGACCGCCAGCGCCGTGGCGCGAATATGCGCCCCCACCGAATTGATAACGGCGGCGTTCAGAGGCGCTGTATTGAGAAGCAAAAAAAACGCCGCCACGCCGATTGCCGGTATCATCAGCGGCCCTTTCACAAACAGGGCGACAATCATTACCGGCACTCCGGCCAACATGCTCGCCGCCGAGACCAGGTAGTAGGAACTCTTCATGCGCGGTAGCAGATAATCCCCGAGCCATCCGCCCGCTAGCGATGCCAGAATCCCATCCACCACAATAATGATCCCGAACGCCAAATTAGCCGCCTCCAGCGTGTAGCCGCGCTCGCTAAAGAGAAACTTGGGAATCCATACTTGGATCCCGCCCAGAGAAAACGTCATCGCCGCCATGCCCAGCGTCGCCGTCAGAAAAGCCGGATTTCGCGCCAGCCCAAGAATCGTTCCCCTCTCCGGAGTTTCGGTCAGCGAGTCAAACTGCCCGCGCTCCGGCTCTCTCAAGAACAAAACCGTCATGGCGAGCGCGAACCCCGGCGCCGCCGCAATGTAAAACGGAAATCGCCAGCCGAAGTGCGGAGCCAGATATCCACCCAGCAAATATCCCGCTGCCGACCCCACAGGAATCGCCAGATAAAAAACGCCCAGGATGCGGCCGCGAATATTTTCGGCGAACAGGTCCGCTACAAACGTCGGAGCAATGGTAACGAAGGTTGCCTCGCCGACACCCACCAAAGTATGACGGATAAGCAATTCCGTATATGTGTGCGTGACAGCGGTGAGCAGCGTGAGCCCACTCCAGAACAGTGCGCCCAGCACGATGATGAGTTTACGCGAATAGCGGTCCGCCAAGGGCCCTACAAAAGGCGCCGCCACCATGTAGAAACCAAGGAAAGCACTCGTTAGATATCCGATCTGCGCGTTGGATAGATGAAACTCATCCTGCACCAAAGGTTGCACCGCAAACAGCACGTTGCGGTCCGCGTAGTTGAGCAGATTCAGCGCCGTCAGAACAATCAGCGCGGTACGCGGTTGGAGATCAGTCTGAGCCACTAGTCGTGCGAATATAACATGCCGTCGAGCGCGGTCCGTTCCTCACTCCGCATCTTCCCGCCCCGTGGGCCTCGGCCACTTCGCTACAATCGTCGTTGAGATCCCGCCCCGCGGTCGAAACTCTCCTCGCACTTCCGCCCACACCGGCTTGGCCCACTTCACCACATCTTCCAGAATCTGATTGACTACGTTTTCCTGAAAAATTCCCAGGTTCCGGTAACACTGCAGATACTCCTTCAACGACTTCAACTCCAGGCAGCTCTCATCCGGCATGTAACGAATCGCCAACACCCCGAAGTCGGGTAAACCGGTCTTCGGACACACCGAGGTAAACTCAGGATCATCCACCACAATCTCATACCCGGGAAACTGGTTGGGCCAGGTCTCGATCTCAGGAAACCTTGCATCCAGACCGGCGGCCGCGTGCTCAGGCGTATAACGAGGCGATTTAGCCATGCCGATATTGTAACGTTCGACGATCCCCAACGACGCTGCACCGGAAGCCACACTACCCGCATCCAACCAGATACGGTGCTTGGAGCGTCACGATGTGTGTCGCGGCCTCCGCAATGGTAAATTACTACTTACGGTTATTCCTGCCGCACCCTGAAAGCATACCGGTTGGCATCGACCAACAATTCGAGAACGCCGTCCCGCGGGCGTTGGATTTGGTCCGCTCTCGCACTGCTGGCCGTCCTGGCTCTGCTGTATTCCTATTTCCACCAAACTCCGCTGAAAGTCCGCGCAGCCAGAGTGGAGCGCGGTCCCATTCGCAGTTTGGTTTCCACCAACGGCAAGGTTGAGCCCATTCAAAACTTCGAAGCTCACGCTCCCATTGCGACTACGGTAAAGCGCCTGCTGGTCAAGGAGGGCGACCATGTGCGCAAGGGTCAGTTTTTGTTGCAGCTCGACGATGCCGACATCCGCACTCAGGCCGCCCGTGCTTTGGCGCAGGTCAAGACTGCACAAGCGGATCAATCCGCTCTCAAGACCGGAGGCACACAAGAAGAAGTTCTGACCCTCAATTCGCAACTCGTCAAAGCCCGCAGCGCGCGCGACTTGGCCCAGCACAATCTCGATGCGTACCGCAGATTGCACCAGGAAGGCGCCGCGTCCCCGGGCGAGGTTCGCCAGGCAGAAGACGCTCTGCAACGCACCCAAGCCGATGTCACTCTGCTCGAGCAAAAGCAGAAGGACCGCTATTCCCAACCCGAAACTGCGCGCATCCAGGCCCAAGGCGCTGAAGCCCAGGCAGCCTATGACGCCACTGAAAATGCTCTGCTCAAATCCAGCGTGCGCGCACCTTTTGACGGCATAGTCTATTCCCTTCCGGTGAAGCAGGGAGCATTCGTCCAGGACGGCGAGTTGCTGCTGCAGGAGGCGGATCTCTCCCGAATGTTGGTTCGCGCATTCGTCGACGAGCCCGACGTAGGCCGTCTCCAGGTTGGCCAAAGAGTCGAAATCATTTGGGACGCGCTTCCCGGTCGCACATGGATTGGCACAGTCAACACTGTCCCCTCGACGGTTAAGCTGCGGGTCTCACGAAACGTAGGCGAGACCACATGCATCGTCGACAATCCCGATCTGCGGCTGCTGCCCAACATCAACGTAGGCGTCACCATCGTGATCGCTGAGCATAATAATGTCCTCACTCTTCAGCGCGACGCTCTGCGCATCGACGAGAGCAAGCCTTACGTTTTTAAAATCGTCGACCGTCACGTGAAGAAACAGCCGATTGAGTTTTCTTTGCAGAATCTGACCCGCGTCGAGATCACCTCGGGTCTTTCTGCCGACGACGTCGTCGCCTTGCCTGCCGAGGAGTCTAAACCGCTCTTCGATGGCGCGGCCGTCAAAGTGGTTCCCTGAAGCATGAGAGAGCCGATGCAGTGTGATTCTCATGCTCGATTAGCGCGGCTGCTGCTTTCCGCTTTCCTTGCCGCGGTGCTGCTCCAACCAGCGCGCGCGGCCGTTTCTCCGCA
>Ga0307474_10001739_pt1 | contig 15776 bp, 18 predicted proteins | sample atmos_gasesECM1C_2_FD_203312 | JGI IMG/M metagenome (GOLD analysis project Ga0307474, IMG submission 203312) | Hardwood forest soil microbial communities from Morgan-Monroe State Forest, Indiana, United States - atmos_gasesECM1C_05 | ecosystem: Environmental > Terrestrial > Soil > Temperate... | reverse complement strand
GCGCGAAAACGGCGGTCAGTACACGCACGCGGCCATGTGGACCACGCTGGCATTTGCGCTGTTGGGCGATGGCGACCGCGCCGTCGAATTGTTCTCGCTGCTGAATCCCATCAATCACGCCAGCACCCGCGCCGGCATCCATCGATACAAAGTAGAGCCCTACGTGGTGTGCGCCGATGTGTACTCCGCGCCGGCGCATGTGGGGCGCGGCGGCTGGACTTGGTACACCGGGTCAGCCGGGTGGATGTACCGCACCGCGGTGGAGGGCATTTTGGGAATCAAAGTGCGCGGCACAACGCTGGTCGTTGACCCCTGCATCCCGCGCGCCTGGCCTGGCTTCGAATTCACCTACAAGCACGGAACGTCTCGCTATCGCATCACCGTCAAGAATCCCCGTGGCGTGAGTCGTGGAATCGCGCAAGCCACGCTCGACGGGAAGGATTTGAGCGGCGCGCCAGGCGAGATTCGATTAATGGATGACGGCCGTTATCACTATGGTGAAATTACGCTGGGGTAATCGGACCTCGGCACTGTGATTTTGAGCGGCCGCGCATGCCCCCAGACCTTTCGCGCACGACGCTCAAACTCACAGTGCTGGAGGACGAGTTTCGTGAGGCTGCCTTCGGTCGGGTAGGCTCATACGCACGCGTAGGCCGTAAAAGCAGGCGTCGCCCAACACTCACTGATCGTGCCGGCGTAGTGAACCGGTCAATATCATTGCGCCGCAGGCTTTGATTTCAACGCGCTCACCGCCTTGGCCATGAGCATTTTAGCCACCGCACTGGCGGGCATGAAGCGCAACAATCGTAAGGCAAGCGCGGGGCGTGCAATGAGCAGGCCGCCGGCGAGCGCGCCCAACGCACCCAAGCCCCGGCTGCTCATGAGCATCTGCATGGTGCGGCTGCGCGGGAAACCGGCATGCCCGTTCGTGCCGGCCTCGCCGCCGCCGCTCTCCCTGGGCGGCTCGAGCAGCATGCGCAATTCCTCACGCGACTGAGCCAGTCGCTTATAAATCAGGTCTCTGGCTGCCGCATCGCGATCCGCCATGTCAATTCTCGTCCGAAGACAAAATCTTTTCGAGGATGATGCGATCTTCCTGCCACTCGCGGCGTACATCGGATAGCAGCGGCGAGCGCGCACGCGCCGCGCGCGACCGATAGATGGCGGCGCCGATCGCCACGACCAGGAACCCGCCGGCCATCCAGGCAATGGCGGGGAGGCGATAGGGTGTGTCCCAGAAGGACGCGACTATCCCTAGGCAGATGAGGAAAACTGCGAATAAGACGCAGATCGCGATGATCGCCACGGCCACCACTTGCGCCGTGATTTCGCGCTGGGTGCGGGCAAGATCCAACCCCACCAGATCAATATAGGCGCCGATATGGCGCATCAGCGCAGGAGCGGCTTTAGGCAGTGACCATAACCCTCGCACTGTAGCGCCTTGAGCTTAGGAGCGACGCGTCGCGAGAATACCCACTACTGCGCCGACCAATGCCGCAATGCCAATCGCCTGCCACGGACTCTCCCGGACATAGTCGTCCGCCGTGCTCGCTACGTTTTGCGCCTGACGTCGTATGGAATCCGCGCTGTCGGAAAGACTTTGTTTAGTTGCGTCCACCGCGCGCTGTACCTTGCCTCGCACGCGAACCACATCGGCATCTTTCAGATCGGCGATACGCGCCATCAGATCTTCGACATCCGAGATCAGATTCTTGATCTCGCCGGATGCGGCGCTCTTGATATCGCTCAGGCCATCGGTCAAGTCATTCTTCAAGCGACGACCGGTGGCGCGAGCCTGGTCTGCCGTATTGTCAAAATTCGCTTCCATATCAACCTCCTTAAGTGGTTCGGCGAGCATCCCCGTTGCACTCAACGGCATCCCTACGACTATGGTGGTACTTGTCTGCGTAAGCCATCGGTTCGTCCCGGGCACGCCTGTAGGATTACCCTCACATGTTAAACTCAAGCTCTGCAATGCGGGCACTTTAAATGAAGATTTTCGGCGAGGAGCTTGGCGAGACCGGCCGCTGGTACCTGGCGCTGCCGCCGATCCTGCTGATCGGGTTCCTCATTGGGCTGTTCTTTCTCGCCTCTGCCGGCCAAGCCCGCCTGAATATGACCAATGAGCGTGCGCACCGCTCGCAATTGCGCGAACAGGCCCTGAATGACTTCGCGGGGCTGATCACGGATGCCGAATCGGCGCAGCGCGGCTACCTGCTCACGGGGGAGAGCGCCTATCTCATTCCCTATGCCAATTTTGTGACCCGGATCGGGCAGGCCCTGGATCGCCTGCACGACGCGTACGGCGGCGATGAAAACAGCAGTGAATTTCACGAGCTGCGAGTGTTGACGGGGAAGGAACTCGGGGAGCTCGAGGACGGCGTCGCATTACTCAAAAAACGCGGCATTTCCCCGGCGGCCAGCGTCGTCGGCACGGATGTGGGCAAGCGCACCATGGACTCGATCGCGGCCATCATCGCCACGATGCGCAGCGAAGAAGCCGGCCAAGCGGCAGCGGCCAACGCAGAGTGGCAGGAGGATTTTCACCTGTCGCGCTGGGCGTCGGCGGCGGGCGCGACTTTGAACATCGCCTTGGTGCTGCTTGCGATCTGGCTGGTTTACAGCGATATGCGGCGGCGTGCGCGCCAAGCCGCCGCCCTGCGCGACCAGAAATTGCAGCTGGAGCTTGAAGTCGAAGCGCGAACCAGCGAATTGGCCGCGCTCTCGACCCATTTACAAGGCGTGTCCGAGCAGGAAAAGTCGGCCCTGTCGCGCGAATTGCACGATGAGTTGGGTGGACTCTTGGTTGCGGCCCGCATGGACTTATCCTGGCTGCAGCAGCGCTTGCCGACGACGGACCCCTCCATCGAGCAGCGTTTCAAGCGCATTCACGATTCCTTGAGCGCCGGCGTCGATCTGAAGCGTCGTGTGGTCGAGGAGCTGCGCCCCACCCTGCTCGACAATATGGGGCTGTTCACCGCCCTGCGATGGCAGTTCAAGGAAACCTGCCGGCGTACCGGCTTGCGCTGCACCGAAACCATTCCTGAAAGCGAACTGAAATTCACCCCCGACGCCGCCATCGGCGTGTTTCGCATCGCACAAGAAGCCCTGACCAATATCTTGAAGCATTCAGAAGCGAAGTCGGCCGACTTGTTCATCTCCATTGATCGGGACACATTTACGTTGCGCATTACCGATGATGGCAAGGGCATCCCCAGCGGCCGCCTGGCAACCAGCACCACCCATGGTTTGGTCTCGATGCGGCACCGGATTGCCGGCCTCGGCGGAGCCTGGGACCTCGGCAGTCCGGATTCCGGCGGTACGGTGGTCACCGCGCGCATTCCCTTGGCAAGGATGCTGCCGCAGAACGCGCTGGAAGGAGGCGAGCAGCCGCTCGCCTCCGTGGCTCTTTAGCCCTCAGGAATCCTAAGATCCGGAACGAGGCGCAATCGCCGAACCGTGGTCGCCGCCGATCACGACCTCCACGCGGCGATTCAACTGTCGTCCGCCGGAGTCGTTGTTGCTGGCGACCGGATAAGCTTTGCCATAACCTTCGGTGCCGATTCGTGCGGGATCAATGTTGCGGCTGACCAATGCGGCTTTCACTGCATCGGCACGCCGCTGCGACAGCTGCTCGTTGTAGGCGTCGCTGCCCACACTGTCGGTAAAGCCGTCGATCTGCACGCGCCGGTCAGGATGCTCGTTCAAGAATTGGGCGAGCTGCTCGATCTTGCGGATTCCGCCGGATTTGAGCTCTGACCTGCCCGTATCGAACATGACATCCCCCAATGTCAACACCAAGCCGCGCGGCGTCGGCGTCGCCTTCAAAGCCTCCAGTTCGGCCTGAGCCCGCGCGGCCTCTTGGTTTGCCTGATCGCGTTGGCTGAGCGCGGCCGCGGTCGCGGCTTGAGAATCGGCAGCGGAGGCCTTCGCGTTCTCCGCCTCGCGGGTGCGCGCGGCCAGCATGATCCGGTCGCGCTCACTCTGGCCCGCCGCCACGCGCGCGTCATCCGCCTTCGCTGCTCCATGCGCCTGCGCTATGCGCGCATTTTGCGTCGCCAGATAGGCCGACTGCGCGATCTCCGCGTCGCGGTGGTGGAGCGCCGCATCGTCGGCTGCACCAAGGTCTTTCTTGGCGCGATCCAAATCCAGGGGTGCGTACTTGATTGCGTTGGGATCGGCCTCGGCCGTCTGCACGGCGGCGCGCGCATTCTCGAGCGCCGCGTTGGGTTGCGGCATCGATGCGCAAGCGCTCAAGGCAACGGCCAACCCCATTGCGATAATTGATTTGGCATTCATGACTGCATCCTCATTGATTGGGTTGGGTATTGCGCGACGATTCTTGCTTGAGCGCCTGCAGGCTCGCGTCCAATTCCATCGCCGCCTTGCGCGAGCGCTGTTCTTGCGCGGTTGCCTCGGCCAACTGTGCATCGGCGCTCGCCTGTTCCGCCAACTGGGTCGCAGGCTGGGCATCGTGATCGGCCGCCGCCTTTTCGGCGCGCGCCAATTTGTCGCGCGCCGCAGCCATCTCGACCGGCGCCAATTCCGGTGCGCCCGCTTCTTCCGCGCGCTGTACCGAAGTTTTCGCCACCGCAATCTGCTCGTTTGGAATCGGCGTCGTGACGCAACCGGCGGCGGCCAACGCGATCACTGCGCAAAAAGTCGCACACTTAATATTTGTTAAGCCTGTAAACATGTGGGTTCTCCTCTTCATGCCCTAACAGGAGCAACATGCATGCCAGGCAAAAAATCGCGCGCCGCGCAGCATGCTTTGCGATTTCGCACAGCACGCAATCGTTCAAGATATTTGGGTGTAGATTTTTCCGGACGCGACGGTAGACATTACGAGAATGTCGGACGGATATGACAGCTCAAATAGCCGCAATTCCCCGGGGAAATTAGCGATCGGCGCTTGATGTTTTCGTTTTCAGGGCGCCGCGCAAGCGCTCAATGCTTCGACAAATGCGCCTCGCAGATCTCGTGCAGCACTTCCGGCAGACGGCCGTAGTCGCGGGCCTTGTCGAGGAAGTGCGTCGCGCCGAGTGCGATCGCCGCATTCTTGTATTCAGGCAGATCGTAGTTGGTGAGCACGATGATCCGCGGCTTCTGTTGCGTGCTTGCCAGCGCCCGCATCACGCCAAAGCCCGTGCCCTGCTTCAGATGCAGATCGAGGATGATCACATCGACCGCGTCGCGCTTGACCGCGGCCAAGGCCGCCGACTCGCTGTCCGCGGTTCCGATCAATTCCACATCGGATATCTGCCGGATCGCCTCGGTCAATCTCTCGGTCAGAACTTTCGAGTCCTCGACCAGCAATACCCGCAACGAGCGCACCATTAACATGTCGCCCTGGACAAACACGCGCCGCTTCGAGAGGTGCTCACAACGTTTCGCTTATTGAATGAGGCCGTTGCGCAGCGCGTAAGACGTTATATCGGCATTCGCCGTGAAGCTCATCTTTTCCAAGATGCGGCTTCGATAAGTGCTCACGGTTTTCACGCTCAGACTGAGTTCATTGGCGATGTCCGAAACGCCCCGTCCGGCGGCCAGCTTGCAAAAGATTTGGAACTCGCGCGTGGAAAGCCGCGCGTGCAACGGCTTGTCCGGATCGCCATCCAAATCCGCCACCAGAATCTCCGCGAGCGCGGCGCTCACGTAGCGCCGGCCCGACAGCACGGTGCGCACCGCCTTCATGAGTTCTTCAGGCGCGCTATCCTTCGAAAGATATCCGCTCGCGCCGGCACGCAGAACGTTCACGGCATACTGTTGTTCCGGCAGGCCGCTCATGACGAGGACCCTGACGGTGGGGTGTCCGGTTTGAATGTGCCGCAAAATATCCAGCCCGCTGCGGTCGGGCATATGAATATCCAGCAGAACCAGGTCCCATTCCGATTCACGCAAGGCATCGAGAGTTGCATTGCCGCTGGCCGCTTCTCCCACCGCATTGATGCTCGAATCGGCCTCGAGAAATTGCTTAAATCCGGCTCGGACCACCGCATGATCGTCAGCGATCAGTACTCTTGACACGTTTTTCCCCTAGTTGCGCGCAATCAGGAATTCGCGCATTCCTGTCTTTGTGAATAGCCGTTCAGCTTGTTATACAGGGTCTTTAAGCTGCAGCCCAGCGCATCGGCGGCACGGCGTTTGTTGCCTTTGAAATAATCCAGGGTGGCCTCGATCAGCGAACGTTCCATATCGTAGATGCGCGATCCGACCCGGATCTCGAGTCGATCGCGATCGACCGCGCTTCCATTGCCCCCGGCCTGGGCCGATGGTTGCTCGCCGCGGGCTCCATTCTGAATGAGCGGCGCCAATTCCAGAACAGTGTCGCCCAGAATGAAAGCGCGCTCGATGCAATTCTTCAATTCGCGCACGTTGCCCGGCCATGAATGCTGAGAGAGCGTCATGCGCGCGTGTGCGGAAAGGCGCTTTTGCGTCATGGCCTCCGCATTGAGTTCAGCCAAAAAGTGGTTCGCCAGCAGCTCAACATCGTCGCCGCGATTGCGCAGCGGCGGCATGTCAATCGGAAACACGGCCAACCGATACAGCAGATCCTCGCGCAGCTGGCCCGCTTGGACTGCCGACAGAGGACACCGGTTGGTGGCGGCAATCACGCGTACATCCGAGCTATATTCGGTATTCGCGCCGACCCGGTAGAATTTGCGGGATTCGAGCACGCGCAGCAGCCGCGTCTGCATGTCCAACGGCATTTCAGTCACTTCGTCGAGCAGCAGCGTGCCGCCGTTCGCACGTTCGAACACGCCGGCGTGTGCGCGCACCGCACCTGTGAAGCTGCCTTTCTCGTAACCGAATAGTTCGGCTTCGATGAGACCCGCGGGTATCGCGCCGCAATTGATGGCGATGAAAGGTTTGCCGCGGCGTACGCTGCATTCATGGATCATTTGTGCGGCGAGTTCCTTGCCCGATCCGCTCTCGCCGGTGAGCAATACGCTCGCCTCGGTGGGACCCACACGCTCAATCAGGCGGAACACCTCCTGCATCGCAACCGAGTTGCCCAGCAACGACTCGGTGGCGGACAGGGGAAACGGAGCGGGGCGTTCGGAAAGGCCAAAACTCACACTGTTCATACAAATCTCCTGCTGAACTCGCACGTGTAATCGTTACACGTCACACGCCACGATTTGTAACCTGTGCAGCTACGCCTCGCCAGGGCGCAGGGCTGATCCTCGGCTCGGAATTCGTGCTGAGTCCTGTCAGTGTTTGTCTGACATGCGCGTTTAAGCGATTGAATCTAAAGGCTGCGTTGGGTCTTTTCGAATCGCTGCGGAGCGTTGCGCCGCGCGAAACTCACGACTGGCACACGCTATGCACTCTGAAACGTCGCGCCGCAGCGCCAGCAGGTTGTGAATTGCGGTTCGAGCTGCTCGCCGCACTGCGCGCAGGTCCAGGGAGCCCCCATCGGTGCCGTGGCGGCTTTTTCGAGCGCACGCAGGGCCGCCGATTCGAGTGCGTCCTCTACCATCAGTTGCGGCCAGGTTTCCAGCATCGGCAAGTCACCGAGCGCGCCGGCGAGATACTGATTTCGCAGCTCGCTGTCGATCCCGGCTGCGATCAGAATATTGCGGGCGTGCGCGACTTGCAGGAGCGAGGCTGCGCGGAATACTCGTTTCAAGGGATCTCCCAGAGGCTAGCGCAGAGATTTCAAGAACGCGCCCACATCGTCGCCCTTTTCCAGCGTCTCCACCAGCGCCGAGCCCACCACGACGCCGTCGACGTGCGGCGCAAAGCGTGCGACTTGCCGCGCCGAGCGAATGCCGAAGCCGGCGCACACCGGAACCCGGCTGAGCTGCTTAACCCGATCCATGTATTCGAGCACCTCGAGGGGCACATCGGCGAATTTACCGTCCGCGGATTTTCCGGTCGTGCCCGTCATGGTCACGGCGTAAACAAATCCCTTGGCCTCGCGGCAGAGCATTTTCAAGCGCTCGGGCGGCGTCACCGGCGTCACCATCTGCACCAACGCCAGCCCCTCGGCCTCGAGCGCCCGGTGCAAATCCGTGCTTTCCTCGAAGGGCAGATCCGGCACGATGAAGCCGCTGACGCCGGCTCGCGCGGCGGCGCGCGGCAGCTGCTCCATTCCAAAGGCCAGCAACGGATTTAGATAGCTCATCAGCAGAATGGGCGCGGCGTGGCGCGGCTCGATGGATTTCAATTCATCCAGGATCCAGGGCAGCGTGACCCCATCGGCCAGGGCGGCGAAGCTCGCGCGCTGAACGGTGGCGCCGTCGGCCATCGGATCGCTGAAGGGAACGCCGATCTCCACCACATCGCAGCCGTCGGCAACCGCGGCGAGATTTTCCTTGAATTGCCGGCGGCTTGGAAAGCCGGCGGTCAAGTAGCCCACCAATGCGGGACGGCCTTTGGCGACGGCCGCCTGAATGGCCGCACCGATGTGTTCGCTCGCGAGCACTAGGGCAGCTCTTTGAGCAGCGTGTTCTGCAAAATAGGCATGTCCTTGTCGCCTCGACCCGAGCAGCCAATGAGAATTCGCGCTCCCGGATTTTTCATCGCGAAGCGCCGCGCGCCAAAAAAGGCGTGCGCGGTTTCGATGGCCGGCAAAATGCCTTCGTATTTCGCGCATTCGGCGAGCGCGTCCAATGCTTCCGAATCGGTCGCCGATTCGTAGCTCACCCGGCCGCTTTTCATCAGGTACGCATGCTCAGGACCCACCCCGGAATAATCCAAGCCCGCCGAGACGGAATGCGTTTCGCGCACCTGGCCGAAAGCGTCCTGCAGAATGAGCGTATAGCTGCCTTGCAATACTCCGGGCGTGCCGAAAGTGAGCGATGCGGCGTTGTCGCCCAGGCCCGATCCGCGTCCGCCGGCCTCCACGCCGAGCAGTTGCACCGTGCGATCTTCCAGGAATGGGTGGAACAAGCCGATGGCATTCGAGCCGCCGCCGACGCAGGCCACCGCCACATCGGGCAGGCGCCCGGCGGCCTCCAACATCTGCGCGCGCGCCTCGCGCCCGATCACCGACTGCAATTCGCGCACGAGATAGGGATACGGATGAGGCCCCACGGCGGATCCCAAGGAATAGTAGGTGCCGTCGGGATCGGACACCCAATCGCGCAGCGCCTCGTCGATGGCGGCACGCAGTGTCTTATCACCGCCCGTGACCGGCACCACCGTGGCGCCCAACAATTTCATGCGGTCCACATTGGGCGCCTGTCGTTCGACATCGACCGCGCCCATGTACACCACGCAGGGCATGCCGAGGCGCGCGGCCGCCGCCGCGCTCGCGACCCCGTGTTGACCGGCGCCGGTTTCAGCGATGATGCGCTTGGCGCCCAAGCGCTTTGCCAGCAGCGTTTGCCCGATGGCGTTGTTGATTTTATGTGCGCCGGTATGCGCGAGGTCCTCGCGCTTCAGCCAAACTTGCGCACCCCAGCGCTTGCTCAAAGTCGGCGCGGGCGACAGTGCGGTGGGCCGGCCCACCCAGCTCTTGAGCTCCTGGTGATACTCGGCTTGAAATTCGGGCTGATGCAAATACCGGTCGATGCCGGCCTGCAGCCGATCGAGCGCGGGCACCAGTGTTTCCGGCACGTAGCGGCCGCCAAATGCGCCGAACCGGCCCTTGCCGTCCGGCATGCTCGCGGCCACCGCCGCATCGGCGCGCAACCGTGAACTCATGATTCGCTTTCCATGCGCGCCGCCGCGGCGCGCGCGGCGCGCACGAATTCGTGGATCTTCGCCGGATCCTTGACCCCCGGCTCGGATTCGACGCCGCTGCTGACATCCACGCCGAAAGGCCGCACCGCCTGAATGGCTTCGGCGACATTTTGCGCCGACAAGCCGCCCGCCAGAATCACTTCGGTCTGGCGTGCGAGTTCTGCGGCGCGCCCCCAGTCGGCCAGCTCGCCAATACCGCTTGACGGACCCTCGAACAACATGCGACCGGGCAGGGGGTTCGGCGTCTTGCGCCCGAACCGCACGACGGGCAGCACTTTGATATGCGCCGGAATTTTCAGCTCGCGCAAGTCCTCCACGTCGGTTTGAAAATAATCCGGCTTGAGGATTCGGCAAATCTCATCGACTTTCATTTGCAGCGGATGCTGCGCCACCGCGATACGCAAAATACCCGGCGGCGCGAGCGCGGCGAGTTGCGCCGCCTGACCGGGCGTGACCTGCCGCGGGCTCGGCGCAAAAACGAAGCCGATGGCGTCGACGTTGGCTTCCGCTGCCGCGCTGACCGCATCCGCACCCGTGATGCCGCATATCTTGATCCACATGGCGCGGAGTGTAGCCATTTAAGCTTTGACTGTCCGTGTCGTTGCCAATATTTCACACAGCAACCGCCGCGGGTCATCGCAGCTCATGAGCGCCGTGCCGATGAGCGCCAGCCTAAACCCGAGGCGCATCATGCGCACGGCATCGCCAGCTGAAGCGACGCCGCTCTCCGCCACGGCCGGCCTGTCGCCGGGCAGCCGCGGCGCCAGTACCTCGAATCGCTCGGGCACGACTTCGAGCGTCTGCAAATCCCGGCTATTGATGCCGACGAGGATCTCGTCCGCGCCGCCGGCTGGGCCTTGCGTGCGCGCGGTGAGCATTTCTCGCGCCGCATACAAATCGTCGGCGTCGAATGCCTCGAGCAGCACGAACAGGCCATGTTCGGCCGCCGCATCGAGGAGCTGCATCATTCGCGATCGGGACAGCATTCTTACGATCAGCAGCACGCCGCCCGCGCCGGCCGCGCGCGCCTCCAGCACCTGGTACGGATCCACCAGGAAATCCTTGCGCATCGTGGGTACTTTGAGAGGCGCCAGCACCGTACTGGCCTGCCGCAAATGCTCCAGCGACCCGTCGAAACGCGAGGGCTCCGTCAGCACCGATACGGCGGCGGCGCCGCCCTGCGCATAAGCGGTAACGCGCTTCAGCCAGTCCTCGTTTTGTGCGCCGAGCCGGCCGGCCGCCGGCGACATCAATTTCAGTTCCGCGATGACATCGAACCCTTGAGCCGACAAAACCAGCCGTGGCCCATGCGGCGCCGCTTTGGCCCGTCGCTCCAGTGCGGCGAACGGCTCCGCAGCCATCGCCTGTGCCGCCCGCGCAGCGCTCAAGCGTGCCATCTCGTCCAGGAAGCCGCTCATCCGGGTCTCCTCGAAGCATCGCGGTGAAGGGCCGAGGGATGGAGCGCGAAGGCGCGCAGCCGCTGCAGCCATGCCAGCGCCTTGCCGCTGTCGATGACGGCGCGCGCCAAGGCAATCCCCTCCGCGACGGTTTGGGCTCGCCCGGCAATCACCAATGCCAAGCCGCATTGCAATACCAACGTGTCGAGATGCGCTCCCTGATCGCGGCCTTCGAACACATCGAGCAGGGCTTTGAGATTTGCCTTGGCATCCCCGCCCTTGAGCGCGTGTGGCGCGCATCGCGCAATTCCGAACTCCTCGGGATTGACCTCGCGGCGCGTGACCTGATCGCCCGCGACGTCGAATGCCACGAAGGATCCGATGGGAGTCGGCTCGTCCCAGCCGGAAGCGCCATGCACCACCCAGGCTCGCTCGATGCGCATGCCTGCCAACGTGCCGGCCATCAACTCAGCGGTGCGCGCGTCGTACGCCCCGACCAGCAGGTAGCGCGGCGCGGCGGGGTTGGTCAACGGTCCGAGCAAATTGAAGACGGTGCGAATGCCGAGCGCCGTGCGAATCGGCGCGAGCGCCTTCATTGCGGGATGAAAGTACGGCGCGAACAGGAAGGTGAACCCGGTGGCCACGAAACACTCTGCCGCGCGATTCTCATCGAGCGGCAACGTGAGTCCGATGGCTTCGATCAAGTCGGCGCTGCCGCTGCGGCTCGAGATCGATCGATTGCCATGCTTTACGACGGGCAGGCCGCAGGCTGCCGCCAGCAATGCCGCGCCGGTGGACAAATTCAAGCTCCCGGAACCATCGCCGCCGGTGCCGACGATATCGATGGCATCCAGGCCTTCCGGCAGCGCGGGCTTCAATGCCAGCGCGCGCATTGCGCCGGCGAAACCGCGCACCTCGTCGGCCGTGACGCCTTTGGCGCGCAGCGCCGAGAGCAGCGCGCCGGCCATGGCGGGCGCCAGTTCCGGCGCGGTCAGCTGCCGCAAGAGCGTGCCCGCGTGCGCCTCACTCAAATCCCGCCGCTCCAGCAGCCGCTCCAAGATCTCGCGTGGATTGTTCACATTAGCTCTTCAGGAAATTGCCCATGAGCTTAGGGCCATCCGGCGTAAGCACACTTTCAGGATGAAATTGCACGCCTTCGATCGGTAATGACCTGTGGCGTACGCCCATGATTTCGCCCTCGGCTGTTCGCGCTGTCACTTCGAGTTCGGCCGGCATTGAGCTCGGCTCGGCGATCAGCGAGTGATACCGGCCGGCCTCGAAATTCTGGCGCATGCCGGCATACAGACCCTTGCCATCATGCAGCACGGGCGACACCTTGCCATGCATGAGCCGCGCGGCGCGCACCACCTTGCCGCCGAATACTTCAACCAAGGATTGATGTCCGAGACAGACGCCAAATATCGGAATGCGCCCGGCAAACGCTTCGATCATTCGCATGGAGACGCCCGCATCGCGCGGCGTGCCGGGTCCCGGTGAAATGACCAAGTGCGTGTATTCCTTTGCCAGCGCTTGCTCCACGCCGATGGCATCGTTGCGGTGTACGTCGACTTCGGCTCCCAGAATCAAAAACGCCTGCACCAAGTTGTAAGTGAACGAATCGTAGTTGTCGATGAGCAATATGTTCGAGGGCATTTACAGGCCCTCCGCGGCAAGCTCGAGCGCCCGCCGCAGCACCGCGCTCTTTGCGAGCAACTCGGCGTACTCGGCCTGTGGTGAACTGTCGGCGACGATACCGCCCCCCGCCTGGTAACTGTAAGTATCGCCGCGAAACACCAGCGTGCGGATGGTAATGGCCTGATCCATGTCGCCGTGCTGGCCGAAATAGCCCACCGTCCCGCCGTAGAGCTGGCGTCCGACGGGCTCGAGCTCGTCGATCAGTTCCATCGCTCGGACCTTGGGCGCTCCCACCAGCGTGCCGGCGGGAAAAGTGGCGGCGAACAGGTCGAAAGCGTCTTGGCCCGATTTCAACCGCCCCTTCACGCCGCTTACGATGTGCATGATGTGGCTGTAGCGTTCGATCACCCGGTAGGGATCGACGCACACCGAGCCCGCGACCGCCACGCGTCCCAAGTCGTTGCGCGCGAGATCGACCAGCATCACGTGCTCGGCGTTTTCCTTCGGATCGCCCAGCAACTCGGCTTCCAGCGCCTTATCGCTCGGCTCATCGGCGCCCCGTGGCCGCGAGCCCGCGATGGGCCGCAATTGCGCGTGGCCCGAATGGCACTTCACCAGCGCTTCGGGCGAGGAACCCACCACGGTGATATCCCCGAGCTCGCAAAAGAACATATAGGGCGAGGGATTCAGCAAGCGTAACGCGCGATAGGCCTCGAACGGCGCGATATTCTGCTTGCCTTCGAATCGCGACGCGAGAACCAGCTGGTACACGTCGCCCGATGCAATGTACGCCTGAGCGCGTCTGACGCGCGCCGCGTGCTCTTCCTCGGTTAAGGAAGGCAGCGCTTGGGAGAATTTTCCAGCCGCTAGCTGGGGCACGGGGCCTCGCAGCGCCTGAATCACCTCGCGCCGCAACGCTTGCCGATCGGCTTCGGTTCCATCGTGCAGGAGCGCCACCCCGCGCGTCAGGTGATCGAACACCAGGAGCGAACGCGGCGCGACATAGTGCGCGTGCGGCGTCGGGGTCGCATCGAGACTTCGGCCGGGAAGGTGCTCGAAATAGCGCACGGCATCGTATGCCGTGTATCCAACCAAGCCGCCCAACAGGGGAACGCCGGGAATCCTTGGGAGGGGGCCCGGTGCGCGCGCCAATGCGCCGCGCAGTACGCTCAAGAATTCCTGCCTGTTTTTCGGCCGCGGCGAATGCACTCCGCCGATGTTGACGCCCTCGGCATCGATGCGAACCTCGAGACAATCGCCGAAACCGATGAAGGAATAGCGCGCCAGCCGCTCGCCGCCCTCGACGCTTTCCAGCAGGAATCGCGGACGAAAGGGTGCGAGCTTCAGATACGCGGATACCGGCGTATCAAGATCTGCAGCAATGTCAAAAGGCGGTTTCATTCATGCATCGTCAAGACAATAAAAAACCCATCGCCACTGGTCGCGGAGATGGGTTCTGGATAAACGAAAGATCGAAAGCTAAACGACCAGCCCACTCCTCACGGGAGACGCCACCACCAGGTGTTGCGGAGAATGTGCGCGGTCGACATGGTGTGAGTATCGCCGTCTTTTGCGGCCAGCGTCAACTGGCGGCGGCGGGGAGCTATTTTTTCGCGCTGGTTTCCAGGCTTTTCTTGTATTTGCGGGTCAATTCAACGAATCGGGGGGTCAGGCCGACGTCCTCATAAACCGGATCGCCGTGATCGTCGCGCGATATGACTTTGGGGCCTTTTTCATAGGGCATGGCCGCGGCAATCTCGTCCAACCCGGCACCCAGCAAATCCGTGACGATCTCCTCGATCAAGCGTCCGGGAAATAGCTCGACCAGGGCATGGAGCCTTGCCGCATCATCGAGCGGCAAGCGAACGGCATACTCCTTCGCCGTCCTCGCCGGCGCAGGGATCTTCTTCCACCGATCGAGCAAGGGCTTGAATTTCACGACTACTCCGCCATACCAGACAATTGCGACCGGATATTATAGACCGCGGGGACCTTCCATCAGCGCCCAATCCAAGCTACGACCAATCAATCTGCCGAGCTCAGGCAATTCGCCGCATGTAGGCGGCGCGCCGAATTCGCCGGATGGCGCCAGCGGTGGAGCGGGTAGCTGGCGCCGCAATCTTGCGGGTGTCTTCGAGTACAGCAGCCGCGCCCTGGGGCTGGTCTGGAGCACCAACAAGGCCATGAGCGTCACGCTCGCCGTGCTCACCTTGATTGCCGGCGTGCTGCCGGCGGGCGTGGCTTATGTGGGCGCGCAAATTGTCGATGCGGTAATTCACGCGGCGGAGTTGCATCATCGCACCGGGACGACTTACCTCAACAACGTGGTGCGTTATGTCGCCCTGGAAGCCCTGCTGGTCGCCGCCACCGCGATGGCACAACGGGGAATTTCTCTCGCCCAGTCGCTGTTGCGCGCGCAATTGGGTCAACGCGTCAATGTCATGATCTTGGAGAAGGCACTGACGCTCGATCTGACGCAATTCGAGGATTCCGAATTCTACGACAAGCTGACGCGCGCGCGGCGCGAGGCGTCCAGCCGACCGTTGAGCCTCGTCATGCGGACCTTCGCATTGGGACAAAACGCGGTCTCACTGATTTCCTTCGGCGGATTGCTGTACCGCTTTTCCCCCTGGGCGGTACTGCTCTTGGTGTTGGCCGGACTGCCGGCGTTTCTCGCCGAAGCGAAATTCTCGGGTGAAGCGTTCAGGCTGTTCCGCTGGCGCGCGCCCGAGTCGCGCATGCAAATCTATTTGGAATCGGTGCTGGCGCGTGAAGACTACGCCAAGGAAGTCAAACTCTTCGATTTGGGACCCCGATTTCTCGATCGCTACCGCGACATCTTTACCCGCCTGTACCGCGAAGACCGCGATCTGACCTTGCGCCGCGACGCCTGGGGCTTTGGATTGGGACTGCTTGGAACCGCCACGCTGTACGGTGGCTACGTCTGGATCGCCGTGGAAACCGTGCTGGGTGCGATGACCGTCGGCCAAATGACCATGTACCTCATGCTGTTCCGGCAAGGACAATCAGCGGTCAGTGCGGCGTTGTCGG
>Ga0307474_10001738_pt1 | contig 15789 bp, 9 predicted proteins | sample atmos_gasesECM1C_2_FD_203312 | JGI IMG/M metagenome (GOLD analysis project Ga0307474, IMG submission 203312) | Hardwood forest soil microbial communities from Morgan-Monroe State Forest, Indiana, United States - atmos_gasesECM1C_05 | ecosystem: Environmental > Terrestrial > Soil > Temperate... | reverse complement strand
GAGTCGAAGGACGCGCTCGCCAACGTTCGCGAGGTATTGGCGATCTTTCGCAAGGCGTATCCGCCCGATCATCCGTCGATCGCGTTCGCGCTCAATGTGATGGGCTTCTGGCAGACGATGGCTGGAAATTTCGGCGAGGCCGATCGCTTCCTGGCGGAGGGACTCTCGATGCGGCGCCGGCTGTTCGGCGATGGGCAGCCGGATGTCGCGTCCAGCCTGATGATGCTTGCGATCCTGAGGGACGCCGAGGGTCAATTTCCGGAGGCCCTACAATTGGCGCAGACTGCCAAGGGCATCTACACCAAGGCGCTCTCTGCCGACCACTGGCGCACGGCCATTGCCGAGAGCGCCGAGGGTGCCGCGCTTACCGGACTTGGCCGCTACCCGGAGGCGGACGCGGTGCTGACCCATAGCTACGAAATCCTGAGGCAAGACAATGGCGCGCCATTCGTGTATCGAACCCTGACGCTCCGCTATGTGGACGAGTTGCATAAGCGAGAACGACACCGAAGTCCGTCCGCACCGGCGACGGCGACTGCAGTTGCCTCGGGCGCGAAGCCGCCGCTCGTCAGCGCCTTTCCGCAAACTGCGGGGCGCAGATGACATATTCTGACTGGCTTTGGCGAATCGGAAGAACGACGACGAATCGGAAGATGCGGTGGTGGCGATCGCGACAATAACTATGCTACGGTGTTCGAAATCGCTGAACCTTTGCACTGATGTGACACTGGCCGAGCGCGAATAAATCCAAGAAACGTGTCGTGGGCAACCCACGATTCGGACGCGAAGGGAGATGTTCCCGCCGAGGGAACGTCACGGAGGGGTAATGCGATTCCAATCCTCGACATATCGGAGCGGTGGGGCGCGGTCGCGCACATCTCATTCACTGATCCACATTGTGCTTGCGGCCGCCGGATTTCTCTCGATGGCGAGTGCACACGGCGGTACGGCGTACCAGGGCCCGGCGCTGCAGGTCACGGCGGCGAATACGATCGGCAATTCGATCTACAATCTCAAGCTGAGTACGAGCAGCCCGCCGAACCCGAACTCGGCGCTGATCAGCGGCGCGCAGGCGCCGCTCAACAGCGACGGCGCCAAGCATGGCGCATTCGACGCCATCGTCTGGGCCCCCAACTCCTTTACCGGCACGCTCGACCTCATTGCTTCGGACATCGTGAAGAGCCAGATCGTGCGTTACTCCGGTCCGAAGTACGGCACGGGGACCGTGATTTTCAGCTGGGCCGCCAAAGGGAAAGGCTCCGGCCCCGCGTATCCGGTAGGACTGTCGGTGGATCCGACCGGGAACCTGTACGTCATCTCGCCGAGCTCCAAGCAGGATCCGACGCCGTCGCTGTGGGTGCTGCCGTACAGCGCGACCACCGGCACCTATGGCGCGCCCATCCTGATCGACGATACTTTCGGCGGCGTCAAGACGCTCGCGCTTGCCGAGGTGCTGGTGGCCGGCAGCGCGGCGACGGCCGACGGCGCCGCGGCTCCCGCATGGAATGCCGGAGATTTGTTGGTGCTCGTCGGCGATTCCTTCAACGCCCGGGTGATCGTTTATGCCCAAGCGGCGATCAATGGCGTGATCCACTCATCGAGAGCACTCAGCGGTCCGAGCTCGACCGCCGTGACTCTGGCGCAATTCAGGAGCAAGAACGCGTTGCCGCTCGGCATGGATATCTGGCCGCCGGATGCGACGACCAAAGGAGTGAGCCTGCTGTTCGCGACGGTCGACGGGCGTCTCATCCGCTTCGATTCGAGCCAGGAGGCGTTCATCGCCGATTTCGCGGACGGGTTCGGCGTGAACGTTCAGCGAGTCAAGGTCGGCATATACCTGAACGTCCCCTATGCATTTGTCGCACAGCTCCTGACCTTCAGCGGCGGAGAGATCCTGCAGTACGGCGCACCGCCGGCGGGGCGCTCCAATACGACGCCGCTCGCGAAAATCGCCAAGGGCTTGGAAGGTCCGTTCGGCCTCGCGGTCACCATGTCGGGTTCGTCGCCCGCGGCTGATTGCATCGCTCCCAACACTTGCAGTCCCATCGGCCCGCAGCTCACGCTGCAGCTGTCGGGGCCGGGAACCATCAACAATTCGGCGCTCGCGAATGCCCAGATACTCGATACGGCCTGTACGGTGCCGACCGATCCGCGGGTGCAGATCGTCGGCGGGATTTGGAGTTGCAATGGCGGGACGCTCGATGTGGCGAACTATTGCCCCGGGTTTCCGCACACGGTATTGCCGTCGTTCCTCTGCGGCCATTCCGGCAGCAGCGGCGCGGCTTTCCAGGTTGTCGAGGGAACTGCGCTCGCGGTGGACGAGAATGCCAACAACGTGTTCTTCACCACGGTGCTCGATCCCACGGTGCCTCTCCCCGGACCCTACGACCTGACCTGCCCGAAGGTGCCGATGATCTTCCCGCAGTTGCCGATGGTGGCCTGGGCGCCGCGATCGGACTTGCCGAACGTGGAAGGCACGATCGTCGAGGATCTGGCGACGCCGTTTTTCATCGATACCGTCGGTTTCTGCGACAGCAGCGGCAGCAATCTCAAAGGCGCGTCGATGTACGCATTCGGCTTGGGCCTCAATGCGGCCCCGAGCGGCTTGGGCTCGGGTCCGGGCAGCGGCCTGCCCGGCTTCGTGAACGCCAAATTCGACAATCTGCTGTCGACCATCCAAGCGGCGACCACCATCGCCACCAACGTATCGATGGAACTGCAGGGCTACGTGCAGCAAAGCCAGGCGTACTTCAACAGCGCGGTCAACAACAATGTGGTGGATGGCTACAGCTGCGCGGCCAATTCGATCGCCTCGGCGGACGCCTATGCCCGCGCCCAATTCGCCGCCTTTCAGCCCGGAATGCCGCCCGCCGGCAACTACAATCCGCTGGGTGAGATCGATGGCCGCCTCGCCAATCTATTCCTGACGATCGATGCCTACTTCTTGATGCAGGCGCCGAATATGACGTGGCCGGCGACCAATGTACCCGCGTGCGTCACGCTGTCGGCTTCGCCGACCACGGTCACGAGCGGTACGGCATCGCAGCTGAGTTGGGGCCCGGCGACGCCCACCTACCCCTTGTCGTATCCACCTTCCAGCTGCACGGTTTCCGGGAGCCAGGGCACGCTGCTGACGACGCCCTTCACCGGCGGAGCCAGCGGGACTGTATCGACGGGCAACCTGACGACGCCGGGCCCCTATAACGCTTCGTTGGATTGCACCACGACCGGATCGACCGCACAGGGTCTCGCGGCGGCGACGGTGACAGTGACCGCACAGCCGGTGCTCCAGTCGATCGCCGTGTCGCCGCAGGCCGCGTCGGTGGCCACCGGTGCGAGCCAGCCGTTTGCCGCCACCGGCACCTACAATGTGGGCAACCCGCAAAACATCACCAGCCAGGTCAGCTGGAGTGCCGCGCCCACGAGCGTCGCCACCGTGAACGCGGGCGGCGTCGCGACCTGCGTGGCATCGGCCGCCAGCGGCAGCGCCACGATCACGGCAACGGGCGCGGGCGGCGTACAGGGATCCGCGATGCTCAATTGCCAGGCGCCGACACCGCCCGCACCCGCGATCAGCTCCTTCGCCCCTGTGCCTTCAGGTTATGGCGCGCCTCAGCCGGTCATTGAGAGCCCCAATACGTACGCCATGACGTACACCCTGCTCAACAATGTCCCGACCGGCCTTGCCGATTTGCAGTGGACCACGACCAATGCCACTGCCTGCACTCTGTCGAATCCCGCCAACGTGCCGCCACTCAATGATCCGAGTGCCGGGCCCGCCAATACCTCGTATAGCGTGAATCCTCCCATTGCGGTGGGCTCGAGCGTCACCACGGCCTACACACTGAGCTGCCAAGGCGCCGGCGGCACGGCGACGGCCACTCTCACGCTGATCGTCGGCACACCGCCAATGGTGACGCTGACGGCGTCGCCGAACCCCGTCGTGGCGGGCCAGACGACGGCGTTAACGTGGACGTCGAGTGGCGAGTTGGCGGCTGACCTCGCGAGCTCCTGCCAATTCACGGCGGGCGGCATCCCAGGTGCGCTGACGGTCAGCGGTACGACCCAGACCCCGCCGCTGGCGGCCGGAACCTACACGGCGTCGATCACCTGCACCAGCCCCGAGTACGGTCAGAGCGCCGGCGCCTCGGTCAACGTCAACGTCACGGCGCCGGCGGCATCGCCGACGCTCAACAATCCCAATGGCCTCGCGATGGCCGCGAACGGCAATCTCTACACCGCGAGCTACGGATCGGGCCAGGTGCTCGTGTTTGCATCCGGGCAGTGGGGAACGGCCTTCTACGGCCAGATGGTCCTGCAGCCGTCGCAGACGCTGAGCACCGGCCTCACCTCCCCGGTGAGGCTCGCCTTCGATCAGACCTCGAGCGCGACCACCGGCGGCTACTTGTATGTGGCCGACACCGGCAGCGCCGGCAATCCGGCCTCGATCGTCGCGTACAACCCCTCGGGTGTGATGCAGAGCTCCTATACGGCGGTGACCCGGCCGCTTGGCATCGCCGTCGACGCCAACAGCCGAGTCTTGGTGGCGGACAACGAGGGCAGCGGCAACGGCAGCCCGGGCAACGTGAATGACGTTCAGGTGCTGTCGTACAGCGGCTCCTTCAGCAAGATCGCCGTGCTCACGCAGGATGCGAATGAACTTGCGTTCCAGTCGGTCGGCGCACTCGAGTACAAGCCCGCGACCGGCGACATCGCGGTGGCGATCGCCGGCTCCGAAGAAGTCCCGTTTTACGCGGGCGCGGTCATCGATCAGAGTGCGTGCGGGGCAATCCCCTGCCTGCCGGCGCCAGATAGCGGCGTGCAGCCCACTCTTGTCCTTCCCACATTTGTGTCCGGACCGACGGGCGTTGCCTTCGATCCGACCGGTAACATTTATGTGACGAACTATGGCGGCACTCCGGTCATCGAGTATCAGACGGGTACCGCAAACACGTTGCCGTTTACTTTGAGCGGTACACCGAGCCCGGCGATCGCGCAGCCGGAGGGCATCGCGATCGATTCGACCGGCAACATCTACGTGTCGAACACGCCGAACAATGTCATCTATGTCTACAATTCCTCGGGCGTGTATCAGTACAGCGTGGGCAACATCGCGCTCAACGCCGTCGACAGCTACGCCTCAGGCGGTATCCCCACAACTTCCGCGGTCTTGAACTGGACGACCCCCGGCTATCCCGCGACCGCCACCTGCGCGCTCAGCAGCAGCGATGGGGCCTACGCTAATGCAGCGGAGCCCCTGAGTTCGCCGAACAACTTCGTCGTGACTCCGTTGCCGACGGCCGCCCTGCCAATCACCTACACGCTGACCTGCGGAGTGGCCGGCGGCACCAGCTCGGTTGCGAGCGTACAGGTGCCGAGCGTCTCGATCGTGCCGACCTATGAAAATAACAGCGGCAACCCTCCACCGAACGGGCAGGCGTATACCACCGCAAAGGTGAGCACCGAGGTGCAGTTCAACTGGGCGGCCGCGGGCATACCGTCGACCGGAACCTGCTACCTGACCGACGGACACAACTTCAATAACTCCGCGTACAACGCCGAGGCGGTATCGATCAGCTATTTCCTGCCGCCGACGCCGGGCCCGTACACGATTTCCATCTACTGCACGACCGGCGTATCACCCAACATCGTTACGACCAATACGGCGACCTGGACGCTGAATCTCACGCCCTGACGTTGATGCTCGAGCCAACGGACGGGCGTTTTCGTCATTTCAAGTATTTGTCGAACCAAGCGACGGTGCGCTCGAGCGCATCCTGCGAGTTCTTTGGGTCGCGGAGGCCATGGCCTTCGCCGGGGTAGATCATGACCGCAGTCGGCACGCCCTCGGCCTTGAGCGCGTGCCAGAACTCCTGAGTCTGGGGCGCAGGGCATTCGATGTCGTGCTCGCCCACGTACGCGAATGTGGGCGTGTGCACGTTCTTGATGTAGTTGATCGCTGAGGAGCGCGCATACACCGCCGGATCGTCGTATACCGAGCTGCCGAAGTAGGGCAGCATCCACTCGTCGATGCCGTTCTCGCCATAATATGACTGCCAGTTGCTCAAGCCCGCGGCGGCAACCGCCGCCTTGAAGCGGTTCGTTTGCGTTACCGCCCACATGCTCATGAAGCCGCCATAGCTGCCGCCGGTCAAGCCGAGCCGCGCCTCGTCGATGGGCGCGGCGTGTTCCGCCGCATCGATGCCGGTGAGCACATCGCGCAGGTCGCCGTAGCCAAAATCGCGAACGTTGGCGGTGGCAAAGCGCTCTCCTTGTCCAAAGCTGCCGCGCGGGTTCGGATAAAAGACCGCCCAGCCTCGCTGGATCAGCGCCGCTCTGAGACCGGGCCCGGCGAATTCCGGACGCGAGGCCGCGGCCGGTCCACCGTGCACGACCGTCACCATGGGGATCTTGCCGCTGGCGTGCAGCGGCATCAGCAGCCAGCCCTGCACGTCGAGTGCTTCATTGCGCCAGTTGAGACTTCGAACCTCGAACGGCGCGGTCAGGCCGGCACTCACATGGGTGAGATCGCGCCAATGGCCGATGCGGCCGACGCGGATCTCCGGTGCCGCGGTGAAAGTTTCATAGGCGGCCGCCAGCGTTTCCGACGGGCAGGACCAGGACGCACCAGCCTCCTCACCGTGCAGCGATTCGGTACCGCTCCACAGGACGCGCGGCGGGCCCGCCGAACGGCCGGCGCCGAATTCGACGATCTGGTCCTGGTCGCCCGCGAGCAGCGCGGCGCGCAGGTTTCCGCGGCAGCTCCATGCGAGCGATGTCGCAGAGGCGTGAATGCCCGGCGTCACGTTGAGTGCAGAACCGCCGTCGAGCGCCATCGTATACACGTCGCCGCCGGTTGAACCGAAATCGCTCATGATTCCGGCAATGAAGGCCACGGTCTTGCCGTCGCGCGACACCTTCGGATCGGCGAGTTGCTGTCGAATGCTGGCGGGCGTGTACAGCACCCGCGCCTGGCCGTCGGGCGCAAAGGCGTACAGCTTGGCGGTCCACCAGTTATTGTCGCCGTCGCCGGGCGCGGCCGTGCCCACGAAGCCGGCGCCGGCCGGACGCCAATCGTATTCGTAGACGAACAGATCCGCAGGTGAAGCCCATCTCAGGGTCCCCTCCCTGAGCTCGGCGATCCGCTGCTCGGTGGGCGCCGCATCGAGGTCGCCGGCGATCGCCGCGCCGGCCTCCGTGGCACCGACCTCTTTGCGAGCATTCTCGATCGCGAGCATGGCGAGCGTGCCGTCGCTGCCGTACTTCAAATCGGTGAGGGTGCCGCTGAACGCGAGCAGCTGCGTCAAGCCCGTCCCGTTCGGGGCGACGTCGTAAACCGCATACGCATGACTGTGCGGCGCACGCAGCGCGAAGCTCAAGTGCTTGGCGTCGGGACTCCATGCGGGCGACGCCGGCCAGCACTGCGGCACCCGGCCGCATGGCAACGCAACGCGGGTCTCGGTGCCGTCCGCGACGCGGCGAATGACGAGATCGCGTAGCTCCGGGTGATAGCCCCCGCGCGGCGAATCACCCTCCACCGACGCCACATAAGTCCCATTCGGTGCGATCGCCACCTGCACATAGCGATGCACCAGTCGCTCCGCGGAGGAATCCGGCGCGGCAGGCAGCTCCGCCGCAGCGGCGCTCGTCGCCGATGCGACTGCGCCGGCGGCCACGGCAATACCGGCGAGGATCCGCCCGCGTGCGCCGCTCGTCCCATGATTCACGCTCGAATTCTTGTCGATCGACATTTAGGTTTCTCGCACATTCTCATTGGAGCGCACAATGATACGCTTCATTGCGGCATGGATTGTGCGAGCGCCGCTTCGAATCCTGTGCCTTTCAGCCGCAATTCCGCGATTTCCTGCTGCAGCCATTCCCGCTGAATTCGGCCGTCCATCAACAGCCCCGCCCGGTCCGCATGATGCTCGACGATGTCCAAGGCATGCGTGGCCATCAGTACAGCAGCTCCACTGTGCTCGAGGCGCAAGCGCAGGTGGCGCTTCACGACCAGCGCACTCCTTGGATCCAGCGCGTTGAAAGCCTCGTCCAGAACGATCAGTTTCGGATCGCCGAGCAGGCAGAGGAGTATCGACAGCTTTTGACGCGTGCCCAATGAAAGCGTGTCGACGAACGACTCGAGATATGGTAGGAACTGCAACTCATCGGCGAACTGCAGCAGCTCTGCATCGACGCTTGATAGACCCTTCGCGCCGGCGTGCACCTCCAGGCACTGGCGGGCGGTCAGGAGACCCGGCAGGCTTTCCGGCGCGCACGCATAGCCGAGCTGCCGTTTGGCGCCGAGCGGATCTTCGATGAGCGAACAACCCGCGATGCGCACTTCGCCGCGAGCGACGGCGAGCCGACCCACGACGCAGTCGAGCAGGGTGGTCTTGCCGCTGCCGTTCGGACCCATCAGGGCAAACCATTCGCCGGCCTCGAGCGCGAGGGAAATCTCGTCAATGATCACGCGCGTGCCGTACCCCGCGCGAAGACCCCGAATCTCCAAGTTGTGGCTGCTCAACGGGGGCCCGCACGGGTACGAGAAATGGCGGCAGCGCTCCCCATGACTGCGACCAAAGAACTCACGACCAGCAAAGAAAACCCATACTTGAGCGCCTGTGTCGGCGGCGATCCCATGACCCAAAGGAGCCATGCTGCGATCAGCGCCGCAGCCACGATCACCGCCAATGGTCGAACGAGCAGACGACGAGCGAGCAGGGCACGCGGCAGCGGCAATGGCTGCAGCCAGCGGGCGCTCTGCCTGCTCACCCGGGTGATTGCCGAGACCAACAGCAATACCGCCCCCAGCACGGCGCACATTGCAATGTCCAACATGGCCGCGCCGGCCGTGGATCCCAGTGGTATCGTCAACAAGATCGGCAGCACCGCCCGGCTCACGGCTTTCGGCCGCGCGCTCGCAAACATCTGTCGAACCGGCCACTGGCCGAGCGCGGACAGCGAGGGTGCCGGAGGCCTTGCGCCGAGGACGCGCGGGCGCGGAACATAACGGGATCCCGGCGCCACTTCGGTTGGCTTCTGCGCCGGCACCAAGTAGCCGGTCATGGCACCCGCGACGACGCCGGCCGTTACCGCGAGCCACGTCGGCGCCAGTGCGCCCTGCGCGGGATCTGAAGCGAACAGCGACCACATCCAAGCCGTGCCGCCGGCGGCCGCCACGATGAAAATTACGCCAAGCGCCGGCGCCGCCGCGATCGCCAATGACTCCCATCGGGCTGCCGTCCGCCGAACGGGGAGAGCCGCCAGCCACGACCGCGCCGCTTCGCTCCGTTCCGTCGCGTGGCGGCGCGCAACCAGAGCCGCCGTCGTGCACGCCGCGAGTCCGGCAAGAAGAAACTGATGCCGATACACCCACGCTAGCCCCGCTGCCGTGGCCGGCTGCGCTGTGACAATCAACAGCGCAGCGGTGATCGCCCATGCCGCCACCAGGGCGGCCGCGAGCAGCAGATGACGTCGTGGGTTGTCCCGCCGGCGATTGAGCCACGCTAGATATCCCGCCATCAATCGAGGCGCGTTGCGCAGCATCAGCGCCGAAGCCGTGCCACTGCCCGCGTACTCCACGCCAAAATCGCTCTCGCGATCAATAGCCAGAACGGCACGCTCCAGCCATGCTGGACGTCGCGCGCGTCGCGCAATACGACGCTTCGATCAAAAGCCTTCAGGAGCATGCTCTCGGCCTGGCGGGCGAACGCAGGCGATTCGATTTCCTGGTTCGCCTCCAGGTTCCACAACACGCCCCATCGATCCAAATTGCTCGAGCCGATCGACGCCCAGCCGTCGCACAAGACGAGCTTGCTGTGCAGGAAAGTCGGTTGGTACTCGTAAATCACGACGCCGCTCGAGAGAAGCCGCGCGTAGAACAGGCGAGCGGCACCGCGAGCCGCCGGAGCATCGGTATAGGGACCCGGGAGCAGCAGCCTTACATCGACGCCGCGGCGCGCCGCGCGCCGCAGGGCGCGGCGCAATCGATTCGACGGCCAGAAATAGGCGGTTGCAATCCACACCCGGGCTCGGGCTTGGCGTACGTGTTTTCTCACCGAACGCTCGAGCTGATTGGGGCCGGGGCCGCTGCTGGCGGCGACGCGGCCGTGTTCTCCCGGGTGATGCACCTCGCCCGAATGCATTTCGACATCGAGCTCGCGGCGCACGCTGCGCCTCCAGGTGCGCGCAAAGAGCCTGTGCCAATCGTCCAAAACCGGCCCGGCCATCTCCACAATGCAGTCCAACCAATAGCTGTCCGGCCGCGCATCGGGGCTGAACATGTCCGCGAGACCCGTGCCGCCGGTAAAGCCAACGGCGCCGTCGATGAGCAAGAGTTTGCGATGATCGCGCAAAAACAAGCGGGGAAAAGTGCGCCAGCGCGGCGTATTGAAAAACACCAGGTCGACGTGCGCGGCTCGCAGGCGGGACCTGTCCGCTTCGCTCAATCCGCGCGCACCGAAAGCATCGAACATCGCGCGGACGCGGACGTCGCGTTGCGTGGCGCGCGCGAACGCGGCGATGAAGTCGTCCATGACCCGGCCCGACTCGACCAGATAGAACTCGGCGAGCACGTACCGGCGGCTGGCGTCGATCGCGGCCAGCATACGGGAGAAGAATTCACGCCCGTCGCTGAGCAGCGTAAAGCGATTGCCGCCGCGCAATACCGCATGAAATTGCCTGCCCACAGTCAATGTTCCCCCACGCAGCCACGTGGCATCCATGATCGCCGCCCGGTCCGGCAATTATCGCATCTACGGCAAGTCGAGGCGCAAGACGAATTGACCCTGGCCTCATTGGCCGGTGCGAAACCGGGTCCACAGGCGCGTCATCAAGCGGGCAAGCTCCGGCGGCGTCGCGGGGAGGCTGTGTAGTTTGGCGCGCGTTTCGGCGTCGGGATAAATCGCAGGGTCGTTGCGAATCGCATCCTGGACGAACTTCAGCGAGGCGCGGTTGCCATTCGGATACTTCACCGCATTGGTAATTCCGGCCATGACTTCCGGGCGCATCAGATAGTTCAGCCAGATCTCGGCGTTGCGCGGGTGCGGCGCGTCCGCGGGTATGCTCATCATGTCGGCGCCGATCAGGCCGCCCTCGCGCGGCACGAAGTAGCGTATTTTCACGCCGTTGGACGCTTCGAGCGCACGGGAGCGTGCCAGCATGACGTCCCCCGACCAACCGAGGATCAAGCACAGGCCGCCGCTCGCGAGATCGCCGATGACCGCGACGGAATCGATCGCCCGCACGAATGGGCGAATCTTCATCAGCGTGCCGGCAGCGGCGTTCAAATCGGCCGGATCGCGGCTGGCGGGATCCTTGCCGAGGTAGATCAACACGGAGGAAAAGACGTCCGTTGGGGAATCGATGATCAGGATGCCGCAGTCCTCGAGCTTGGCCGCGTTCTTCGGATCGAACAGCAGCGACCAGCTGTCGAATTCCGCCGATCCTAGGCGTGCGCGCACCTGGTCGATGTTGTAGCCGAGGCCGGTCGTGAACCACAGATAGGGCACGCCGTACAGATTGCCGGGATCGTGTACGGCAAGCTTCTGCATGATGTCTGGATCCAGATTGGTGCTGTTCGGCAGAGCCGCCTGGTCGAGCTTGCGGAAAACGCCGGCCTTGGTGAGGCGCTCGAACACGAAATCCGTCGGCACCACGATGTCGTAATTCGTATGTCCCGTCAGCAGCTTGGTTTCCAATACTTCGTTGGTCTCGAAGGTGCTGTAGCGCACCTTGATGCCGGTTTCGCGTTCAAAGTTCGCGACCGTGTCGGGAGCGATGTAGTCGGCCCAGGAATAGATATTCAAGGCAGCCTCGGGCGTCGCCGGCCGGCCGTGGTCGCCGCACGCGGCCACGGCGGCGGCCGACAAGAGCAGGATCGCCACAGCCAGTTTTCGCATCTTTCTCCCGATCGCGCGAGTCTAGAGATAGGTGGCGGCAGCCTCGGCGGCGAAACACGATGGTTCGCCTTCCCATACGATGCGCGCGTGGTCCAGGACATAGATTCGATCCGCGTGCGGCAAAGCAAAGGTGACATTTTGCTCGCCGAGCAGCACGGTAATCGATGTCGTGCTCCGCAACTGTTCCAGCGCGTTCGAGATCTGCTCCAATATGACCGGAGCCAGGCCGAGGGTGGGCTCGTCCAGGATCAAGAGCTTGGGCCGCATCATCAGGGATCGGGCAATGGCCAGCATCTGCTGCTCGCCGCCGCTCATGGTGCGGGCGATTTGGCGCTCGCGGTCACGCAGCCGCGGGAAGAGCAGGTAGAGCCATTCGAGCTGCCGCGAGGCCTCCGGCGCGGGCAGGTGCTGGCCGGCCAGGTCGAGATTCTCGCGCACATCCAAATCGCCGAACAGTTCGCGGGTTTCGGGGCATTGGACGATTCCGCTGCGCGCGATGGCCGCGGCGCTGCGGCCGTGCAATTCCTCGCCGTTCCACACGATGCGGCCGTTGTAGGGCACCAATCCCGATATGGCGTTGAACAAAGTGGTCTTGCCGGCGCCGTTCAGGCCGACCACGGACACGGATTCGCCCTGGTGCACGTGAAGCGAGACGCCCTCGAGCGCCTGCGCCTTGCCGTAGAGCACGCTGACATTCTCGACCTGCAGGATCGGCGCATCGCCAGCGGCGCGCGGCGGGCGTTTGGCGACATCGATTCCGCCGCCAAGATAGACGCGGCGGACGGTGGGATCGCGCGTGACTTCTTCGGCCGTACCCTCGGCGATGCGCTCGCCCAGATACATGGCGAAAACCCGGTCCGCGAGTGCGGCCAGGCTCTTGACGTTGTGGTCGACCAGGAGCACGGCCCGCCCGTCGGCGCGGAAATCCGCGACCAGCCGGGCAAAGGAATCCATTTCGCTCGCGGTCAAACCCGCGAAGGGTTCATCGATCAGCACCACCTTGGGGTCGCGCGCGATCGCTTTGGCGAGCTCCATTCGGCGCAGATCGGCGAACGGGAGGGTGCCGGGTTTACGGTCCAGCACCCCGCCCAACCCGACTCGTTCCGCGATGGCGCGCGCTCTCTCGCGCACGTGCCGGTCGGCAACCAACTTCAGCAACTTGTCGGGCAGCAAGCCGAGCATGATATTTTCGAGCACGGTCTGACGGTGCAGCGGCCGGGAATGCTGGAATACAATGCCGACACCCTGCTGGGCGATGCGATGCGAGGGCCAGCCCGCGACATCGACACCCCGCACGCGCACGGCACCCGCATTCGGCCGCTGGATGCCCATGATGACTTGCATCACTGTGGATTTACCGGAGCCGTTAGGGCCGATCAGGCCGAGAATTTCACCCGCTCCGATTTGGAATGTGATGTCCTTGGCCGCCACCAAGCCGCCATAGCGTTTCGTCAGGCCTTGCACGGCCAGCAGCGGCGCGGCGGCCGCAGCGGCCGAGCCCCGCGCATCAAGCATCTTGTTTATGTGTCACCGCGCCGGTGCAACAGCAAGCCCATCAGTCCATCGGCAAAAAACAAGATGACGAGCAGGGCGATACCGGACACCACGAAGGTACTGAGCTGACCCAACGGGCGCAGCGCCTCGCCCGCCAGGATGAGAAAGATCGAACCGATGGCGGCACCCAGGATGGTGCGCCGGCCGCCCAGCACCGCCGCGATGATGACCTGCACGCCCACGGCCACGTCGACCACGGTTCCCACCGAGGCGGTGCCCAGGTAAAACACCAGCATGGCGCCCGCCAGCCCGGAGAACACCGCGCTGATGCAGAACGCGGCAAGCTTGTGCTTGACGATGTTGAAGCCGAGCGCCGACGCGCCGATCCGGTCCTGTCCGCTGGCCTGCAGGATCAGGCCGACGGGCGAGCGCGACAAAGTGAAAAGAACCAACCCGGATGCCGTCATGAACCCGAGCGCATACCAATAATTGGTGATCGGCTCCGTCGACAGGATGTCGTTCATCGTCAGCCCAATCTCGCCGCCGGTGGTGCTCGCAAATATGACGATGAACTGCTGCAGCAGCAAAACGGCGACGAGGGTCGCCAGCCCGAAATAAGGTCCGCTCAGCCGCAATGCCGGAACCGCGAGCACGACGCCGCCCAGCAACGCTGCCGCTCCGCCGGCGATCAGGCATGCCCATACGGGCGCTCCGTGAGCATTGAGCAATCCGGCCGCGTAGGCACCGCAGCCGATGAGAAAAGTGGGGCCGAAATTGACCTCGTTGGCGAAGCCGAACAGCAGATCCCACGACATCGCGAACACGCCGAAATAATAGGCGATCGTCAATATACCGAGAATGTAGGCGGAAACCATCCAGGGCAAAGTCACCAGTGCCGCCGCCAACACGAGCGCAATCCAAACCTGCCGCGAGCCGAGCAATCCGCGCAGCGTATCCGTCATCGCCGGCCCAACAGCCCGTGCGGCCGAACGTAGATGACGACCACCAGCAGGATGAGTGCCGGCACCGTGCGGTAGGCGGGAGAAATCAGATAGGCCGTCAGCGTCTCGAGATAGCCCACCACATAGGCGGCGAGCAGCGAACCCGATACGCTGCCGAGGCCGCCAAGCACCACGATCGAGAACGCGCTCGCGGTGAGCTGGCTCGCCTGCGCCGAGCTCGCGCCGAGAAAGGTCGCGAGCAGCACGCCGGCAATTCCCGCGAGTACGCCGTAGATCGCCCAAACCTGCAGGTACACCTGCGATAGTTCGAATCCCAAGAGCGTCAAGGCACGCGGATTGATCGACGCGGCCAGCAGCACCTTGCCCGCCTTCGAGCGGTTGACCAGCAGCCAGAGAAGACCGATCACGGTCCAGCAAATGACCGCGATCAATAGTTCGTTGATGGGCGTGCGCACGCCGCCGATCTGCATCACGCCGGCGATCAACGGCTGCACCGTCTTGGGGTTGTCGGTGTAGAAGTACGCCACTGCTTCTTGAATCATGATGCCCCAGAGCAGCGTGCCCGTCAGCACGAAAATCTCCTTTTCCGCCGCCGGGACCGATCGAGAACGTTGAATCGGCCGCACGACGAGATAGTAGGTCGCAAACGCCGTGATCACGCCGGCGGCCGTTCCGGCAATCGCGGCCACCCAGGGATTCGCCGCATACTGTCCGGCCACCACCCAGGCAGTGACCGCGGCCACCACCATGGTCGCGCCGTGCGCCAGGTTGAGCACGCCCGAGACGCCGAACATCAGTGTGAAGCCCACGGCCCCGAGGCCATAGAGCGCGCTGATCGCGAAACCGTCGATCAAAATTTGAACAGCGAGCATGCACTCTCCCTTCAGCGCGCGCGGCGCCCCAAGATTTCCAGGCCCTATGGCCGCTTCAGTTGGGCGAAAGCGGGGAAGCTCACTTTGGTTTGCGGGGCCGCTTTCGGCCACAGCGTCACTTGTTTGCCGTTCTGCCACTGCATCATGATGCCGCTGACGTATTCGGCACCATATTTCATGGCATGGGTGTATTCGCTGTCGCGGCCATAGAACTGCACGCGGCCGACGGTGCCGACGTGGTCGGTCTTTTCCAGCGCGGCGACGAGTTTCTCGCCCTCGGTCGAGCCGGCGCGTTGGATGGCCTCCGCCAGCACGTTGATCGCATCGAAAGTCGTGAAGCCGGTGTACGGCGGCGCATCGCCGAATCGTTTCGCATAGCTCAGCACGAAGGGTTGCGTCTTGGGCGTGAGGCCGGCGCCATCGGCCGCCGCGATGGCGAAGGTGACGACACCGGCTGCGGCGCCGTTGGTGTCTCTCCAGAAGGTCCCCGAGGTGGCCTGCGAGGACATTCCGATCATCGGAATCGGCACCTGCTGCTGCGCCCATTGCACCGTGGGTTGA
>Ga0307474_10001737_pt1 | contig 15793 bp, 10 predicted proteins | sample atmos_gasesECM1C_2_FD_203312 | JGI IMG/M metagenome (GOLD analysis project Ga0307474, IMG submission 203312) | Hardwood forest soil microbial communities from Morgan-Monroe State Forest, Indiana, United States - atmos_gasesECM1C_05 | ecosystem: Environmental > Terrestrial > Soil > Temperate... | reverse complement strand
CGCAATCGCATTTGCCATTCTCATCACCGTCGGCCAGATCTTGGCTTACTCTCGCGGGATGCGTCCTGCCATGGATTATGTAGCAGCTCGCCGTCCTCGGCTTACACGTCGTCAGTTCTGGGGAACGATGGTCCGCACCTTGGGCTACATCGCCAGCGCCCTTATCTGTAGCGCCTTTATCCATCACGTGGATCATGCCTGGTCTTTTGCGATTCGGGTGGGCTTGGTGACAGGCATCGTCACGGGCATTGGGGCGACGGTCAATCCTTACATCGAATACTATGCTGACAATCTTCCCGAGCGACGCCTCGGTGCGTTCGGCATTGGGCTCATCTTCTGCGGTTTCGCATTGCAGTCCCTTCAGTATTGGCTGGCGCTATTTGATGTACACCTGACCTAGGTAGCCGATGGACGTATGAGCGATTCGAGGATTCCCAAAACGTATTATCGGGTCCCGCCAAAATGGGCTCTAATGTCATTTCGCCTAAAAAACAGTAATCCTCGGACTCCAATCGTCACGGAAATGGGAACAAAGCACACAGTTACGAACATTGCAACGCCAAGGTTATGGACAGTGACAATACCCTTGTGGGGGGTGGTTGAAGCGATAACGACGAAGAGAACGACCGCCGAAACCGCGCAAATACAGAGAAGACTATGGAAGACGAGCATCGAGAGGCGCGACCAGGGCTGCAATCGCAACAGTCCGACCCCAGTAGCAAGCCCCCACAAGGACAGGCAGACAAGTAGGACACCCAGGGCTTTCTCCTGATCCACCACCAGCCCTGCCGCCGCCCACAGCAAGGCGACAGCGCTCAATCCAGTCACCACGCCGCCTGCGCGCTTTAACTGCTGGGAGATGTTTGGTTGGTCCCGGTATCGAAAAGTGAGTGCCACAATATGAAATTATCACCGAGGCGTCAGCGAGCGTAATCGGGATGTTACGACAACCAACGCGGCCAAATATGGGAACAAGGAGACCGCTTCCGTTGTTTACAACTTCGCACCGAATCGCGAGGGAACATCGCAGCGTGCCGATCGTGCCGATTCAAGAGGGGTAGGTTAATCTCCGAATCGGAAGACAACTCCCGTTGAAATGCGAAATTGGTCACCGCCGCCGCTCACCGCGAGCCCCTCGCCAGCAGCACTATTCGTAGCTAAATGGCTTTAGTCGCCCAGGTGTAAGAGCGCCGCCCGCAGAATTACTGAAAAGTGTCCCTGGTTCGGAATTCGTAACAGAAGTGACGAGCTGTCCAATCGTCAGGGACCACCAGCACGTTCGGGCCATTCTTCGGCGTGCGCGTCGTACTTTAATGTTTAGGCTGCTTCCCTCCTCCCTCAGAAGCACCTGTAGCAAGAATAAGGTCTGCCGTCGCAACGATTGTCGGAGCTAAATGAAAACTCTAGTCAAAGGTGTCGCCGTAGTTGTGACTTGGCTGGCATGGAAACACACGGCCAGTTTGTCGATGTGCTGGTTGTTTTGGCTGACGGTGCTGGCCATCGAGATCAGAATCAGGCAAATCGATTGCGGGGTCGTTTTGCTGATACTTGGGACCGCCTCAAACGCATTGGTAACATTGTTAAATCACGGAGTCATGCCAGTAGTCGGAATGCCCGCCACAATACAGGCAAAATATCCTATCTGGCAAATGGCAGGCGCAGGGAATCAGATGCTTATCTTGGCAGACCATGCTTCCCTTTCGTACTTCAGCGTGGGCGACCTATGCATTCAGGCTGGAAGTCTGTTTCTTCTAGTGAAAATCGTTCAGTCCAGCGCTGGCGGCACGATCTTTAGTCACTGAATTGAACTAGCTGTGTTGGAAAATACGTTGTTCGCATTGCTTCCGATCAGGCGAATCGTACCAACTACCAATACTAGGATGACAGCCAACATCACGGCGTACTCGGCAATATCCTGACCTTCGTCGTGACACCAGAGCTTGCGAAGAATATCCATGTTTCGCACCTCCCATCCCACTTCTGCATTTTACGCGGGTATTCCCGCAATCGGAAGAATTTTCACCAAGTAAAGGCATTGTACGGATACGAACAACCGCTAAAGCGCCTTGCCAGAACCGAGTCAAAAAAGTCTGTTTGTATGGTAGCGCCGCTCTCCCTGGACAGTCGAAGATCCGCTTCAAAGCAAGGTCAACGGGGTCCGCGTCATGGCAGCGATTCTCGCAAGCCTGCACATGCAAACTGCCGAACGACCTGTTAGCAGGGGGCCAACGCTAAATGGCAGGGAAACAGAAAATTAACCGCGACAAAGTAAACGCGGCTCTCGATACGCAATGCCCGAAGTGCGGATGCTCAATCACGCCGGCGCAGATCATCCGCGTTGACTCTCGGCGCATGAAATGTCCCGAGTGTGGGGAACGGTTTATTCCTGGTTCTGGGAGCACGCGGCGCGACATTCGCTGCTTTCGGGAAGAACCATAGAAAGGCTGTTCTTTTGCGAGAGAGAAGCGGCGAAGGAAAAGATGAGGAGCGGACTCGATTTCAGGGGTCACGCTCCCACACTTAAGCTACTACTCGCATTTGTTGTAATCTGGTCGTTCGGCAGCGCAAACATTCTTGCCGGCCGAGACAGCTTTTCCGTCAAAAGTAGCGGACACTGTTTTACTCTTCGTGATGTTGGGACGGCTGTTATCGCAAGACTTTGCCGCTTTCTCTGCGCAGTCTTTCTCTGAATCGGCAGCAACTTTTTCGTCGCAGCTCGCCTGTCCATTGCACTTCGAGAAGGATTCCTTCTCCTTACCGGGGCAGGCTGTTCGCGTAGTTTTGAGCACGCACTCACCCGCCAGGGCGGGCACGGAAAGGCAGAACAACAACAGACAAGATCCAAGCACTCTCATTTGTTGATACCTCCGGGTACGAAGGCTAGCACGTTTCCCCGAGTTCTTCCACCGCTCGGGTGCTGGGGCAACGCAGCGAAGCCCACGGACGGACAAGCTGATATCCGCATCCGTACAATGGGCGGAGGAGGTCATACGGAAGATTGATAATGTATTCGGAAACTCTAGCCCATGAGTAACAGGAACGAATCAGCCAGTTCTCGATGCCAAGTTGTTTATCGTCCAACAATTCAAGGAGGAAGGCGCTGACCCGAACTCTGAAGAAAGGAGCAGATTCACTCCCTTGGTCACGAGTTTATCTTCGAGATAAGCTTTAATTTTCTCAGAAGGATGAAGTATGGGAAGCCCAAGTATCGCTTTTTCAGACGCGCGAAGCTTCGCAAGCACGAGCGTTGCCAATGAAAACCTCTCAGAGCGCTCAAGCCCTGAATTTCGATTGTGCCGGGTGCAACCTGCCCTTGAACCGGCACGAGTTGGGGTGATACCAGGCTGTTGATCGGGATGGAATATGACTGAGTCGCGGTTTGACTCTTTCCGTCGGTCACCTCGATGGTGAATGTAGTGGTCGCTGCAACATCCGGTGTTCCAGTAATGATCACGGAGTCGGACGAACTGTTTGCCAGCGTCAAGCCATGCGGTAGGTTTGCCGGAGCTGACAGACCAACCGAATGGCGAAACTCCGCCCGTGGCCTGCAAGGCCTGCGTGTACGCAAACGTCGCCATCCAATCGGGCAAGGTGGCCGTGGTTATGGTTAGAACTGGCGGAGGGGGTGGTGGGGTACTTGATCCACCGCAACTCACAAGCAGAATCAGAGCCGCGAAGCATCCCGCTAAACTCGACGTGGCCGATGATTTGAGTTGCATTTCCATTTCGCTCCTTGTCGAAGCCTACCCGCACAGCTAGCCTTAGCGCGTAGAGTGCCGATTGGTAGAAACCCGTGAAGGCGTTTGCCACTCACTGCACGTTCATGGAAATTTGTGTCGTCTTCGTGAGGGTATCTGATGCCGCCGTCACCAGCACCGTGTAAGACGTCGCGTGATGGACCGATTGCGTGTCGCTGTTGCCGCCACCACCACCGCACGCGGTGCAGAGCACTGCCGCCGTCGCCAAGGAAATTCCCAGCAGCCAGCGTTTGTGTCGCGGATTTATTGACTTCCGCCGGAAGCCGAGCCCGACGAAGGCAAACGGAAGCGCGAGTGCGTACAGAGGCTGCGGCAACCTGCTTCGAGGAGAGAGCAAGCCGGCTGAGGCACCGGGCACGCTAATCGTCAGTGTGGAAAAGGATGAGCCTGCCCCAGCGGTGAGGCTCGCGGGAGACAAAGAACACGTCGGCGCAGGCGCTGGTCCGGTCACTTGGCAGGAAAGCTGGATGGTTGACAAAAAGCTGTTCGCCGCCGCGAACGTGAGCACATCTGTAACCTGCTGGCCGAAGCTGGCGGTGAGTGTGGTGGAAGCGGGAGTCATCGAAAAGGCGGGAGTGGCGTTTACCAGCACTGCGATGCTGTTGTTGGCGGCATCGAGAACAATGAGGTCGGTGAGTTGGTCTCCATTCAGATCCGCGGCTGCGCCGAGCGGTCCCGGGTCGGCCATGGCGAGCACGGTAAAGTTTCCAGTGCCATCTCCGAGGTTAATCGCAAACGGGTTGCCGCCGGCATGCCCGCCGCCAAACTTGTAGTCGTCGGCACGGTTCGCGATATCGGTTTTTCCATCTCCGTCAAAGTCGCCGCCTGCGATGTCCGTAACTAAGGTGTCGATTGTCGTGCCGAATTCAAACGTCCCCCGTGTCCCACCGGAAAACACCAGTTCGTTGCCGAAGCTTCCGCTGGTGTTCAGAACCGCACCGATGTATTGCGTGGTGCTGGTGTCGGGCCCATGGCTACTGAAGATTCGGGAGTCCATGATCAGGTCAGGCTTGCTGTCGCCATTCAGGTCGAAGGCCCAAGCCCGAGTCGGGCCACCGTTGGAAGGAAGCGCCTGCGGACCCGCTGAGAACGAACCATCGCCGTTGCCGTACATAAGCTGCACAGCGACTGACGTAGCGACGGCCAGGTCAGGCCGGCCGTCGTGGTTGAAGTCGGCGACGGCGCAAAGAATGTCGCTGGCGCCGGCGACGGTCATCGCGGCTTGAAATGTGCCGTCGCCGTTGCCGAGAAGCAGACCAACGCCCGCAGGGTTGAGGTTTGAATCTGTGAGGTTGACCAATAGATCAGCTTTCTTGTCTCCATTCACATCCACCACAGCCACCATGGTTTGCTGGAGGGTGAGAGTGGTCACCACCGGCGACTGAAAGGTGCCGTCGCCATTGCCGAAAAGGATGGACACCGCGCCGGGAAGGGAAGAACTAGTGTTTGGCGACAGGAAGACGGCGACATCCAGCTTGCCGTCTCCATTGATATCGGCGACGGCGATACCATTGGGGGCGACACTAGCGTCAAAATTAACTGCCGGCTGGAGAGTGCCGTCGCCGTTGCCAAGCAAGATGCTGACGTTGCTGGAGCCGTTGTTGGCCACGGCGATATCGAGCTTGCCGTCGCGGTTGAAGTCGCCCACCGCTACTGAAGTTGGGTTTATGCCGACCGAATAGGTCTGTACCGGCTTGAAGGTCACCGTCGATCCGGACGCCATCAACGTCATGAAAAACAGCAGCCCTGCGGTACTGCATCTCGCGGCAACTTTTTCGTTTCGCGCGGTCATGATCTTATCCTCCTATGCCGACCAAATTGTTTTCGTCAAAATGAATCTTTTGAAGCATGGCCGCCATTCTCATCGTGGATGCAAACCGGGGCAGGACTCGCGTCCTGCCTTCAGTCAGTTCTTTGTAGCTACGCGGTTTACGTCCGCCGTGATCACGGCCGGAAGAGTGGTTCCATCCGCCAGTGTCAGAGACGTGAAGATCATCCGTGCGTGGTTCACGTCGGTGTCATAAGCCACATTCAAGGTGGCGGTTCTAAGGAGTTGACCATTTAAGGAAACATTGATGGTCATACTGCCGGTGCAATCTTTATTCACCGTGTAGGTTCCAGAGATATCTTCCACCTCTGTTTGCCCGGCAAGGGTGTGAGTCTGGCTTCCAGCGACGTTGCCGCTGGAAGCCAGATGAGCGCGTCCCACCGCAGCGACCGGCAGCGGGTTGGGAACGAAAACGGTCCCGTTGTACGTGTAGGCCCAGTTGCCCGCGACGGACGCGATTGAGCAGGTCGCGGCCTGTGCCGGCAATGACAGAATGCCCGCTATGCAGATCGCGGCAACTTTCAGCCCTGTAAAGGCACGGTTGCGTTTCATGACAGCCTCCTAGATTGAGTATGCTTTTGTGGGTTCCCCAAATCGCTTCGTCCCACATCACTGCACATGGTTATGCCTTCAACTGGTTTGGCACACAATCCTCCACCGCTCTCCTGTCGCTCTCTTGTGCGTCCCGGATTTGAGGAGAACCAACTGATAGGGCGGTATGAGGCCTCCGGAAGGGGTGCTAAACTACCAGCGCTGAATGGGTTAACCTGCATGGGGATCGCTCCTTCGCATCGACATGTTCGCTTCGGCTCGTTCGAGATGGACGAGATCGCCGGAGAATTGCGCAAAGATGGAGTGAAGATCCGGTTACAGGAACAGCCGCTCCAAATCCTACAGATTCTGCTGGAACATCCGGGTGAAGTTATAACGCGGGAAGACCTTCGCAAACGAGTCTGGCCCTCCGACACCTTCGTCGATTTCGACCACGGCATCAACAACGCCATCAAGCGGCTGCGAGAAGCGTTGGGCGATACGGCGGAGACTCCGCGTTTCATCGAGACCGTTCCTCGGCGTGGCTATCGCTTCGTCGCGAAACTTGAAACGTCGAGAGAAGCTCGTTCCTTGGCGGTGCTGCCTTTAGAAAACCTGTCCCGCGATCCCGAGCAAGATTATTTCGCGGATGGACTGACCGAGGCTTTGATCACGAGCCTGGCGAAGATCGCCGCGCTTCGCGTTGTTTCCCGTACAACGGTAATGAAGTACAAGGGAGTGCGCAGCAAATCCGTTCCTGAAATAGCGCAGGAATTGGGCGTGGATCGGATCGTTGAAGGAACGGTGCTGCGTTCAGGCGATCGTGTACGGATCTCGGTGCAGCTGATCGATGCATCCACGGACACCCACTTGTGGGCGGAAACTTATGAGCGTGCTTTGCAGGACGTACTTACTCTTCAGGCGGAAGTTGCTCGTGCCATTGCCGAAGAGATCCGCGTGAAGCTGACACCGGAAGAACAGGCACATCTTCGCCGCGCATGCCGCGTGAACGCGGAGGCTTACGAGCTGTACCTGAGAGGCCGCTATCACTGGAATAAGCGCAATCTCCCTGGACTCACCAAGGGCACCGAATACTTTCAACAGGCGATCGATCGCGATCCCACATACGCCGCAGCCTACGCAGGCCTGGCGGACACGGCCTCACGGCTGGGCTTCTGGACGGATGCGCCGCCCGAAGAAGCCTGTGCCCGTGGCAAGGCCGCGGCTTTGCGCGCGATTGAAATCGATAACACTCTGTCGGAGGCCTACGCCGCGCTCGCGTATACCAGCCTTCACTACGATTTCGACATCCGCACCGCCCGGGAAGCGGCAGAGCGCGCCATTGAATTGGATCCCAACAATCCCCTTGCCCTGCAAGGCCGCGGTCTTTGTCTCGCCGTGAGGGGACAGGCAGAAGACGCCGTGGCTGAACTTGACCGCGCCTTGCAGCTTGAACCGCTTAACGTGCACTTGTTCTGGAATAAAGCGGCTTTCCATTACTTTGCACGGCAATATGACGAAGCCATGGAGCTGTCTACGAAGGGTCTCGAACTTGATCCAAAATCTGCTGCCCTGCACTGGATCCTTGGCTTGACTCTCGTCCAAAAGCAAATGTACGGGAAGGCAGTGGAGGAAGGAGAGGAGGCAGTTCAGATCAGCGGCCGGGCCCCATTTTTTCTCGGTGGCCTGGGTCACACCTATGCCGCCGCCGGAAGAGAGGAGGACGCTCTGCAAGTTATCTGCGAACTAGGACGGCTCTCGAAACAACGCCACGTATCGCCGTTTTGGACCGCCGCGATCTTTGCGGCCCTTCCCCGAAAGGACGAGGCCTTTCTCTGGCTGGAACGGGCTCGCGAGGAGCACGCACCGTGGATGGTGTACGTAAAAGCATTGCCCTGGTTTGACAATCTGCGAGCTGACCCTCGCTTTTACCGCCTGCTCCAGTGCATGAATATTCCAATTTGAATCGACGCCTTGCGCGGCAGCGGAGTAGAGGCCTTGCTGTTGCCTTTCCAAATTGGGGGAGGTCAAAACGCTTCGGGACACCTAGGGACAATAAGAACCCACCGAGAAGCAGGAGATGAGGCGATTGCCCACAAACCAGGAACTAAGTGCTTGAGATTGACAAATCTGGCGGAGAGGGAGGGATTCGAACCCTCGGTACAGGTGTCAGCCCGTACAACGGTTTAGCAAATGTCTGTTCCTTCGAGATGCCCAACAATCCCAGCTACTTACAGTGGCACTCGCTCACCAAGAGTCACCTAATGGGACCTCATTCGGCAGTTTCGGGACACCGCTCGGGACACTGAAATTTTGAACCGGATCAGCGCTCTGTTGCTCACTGTCTAACGGTGCGCTTGCGACTGCGGTCGTCAGCACATGTCCTGATCTCCTTACCGGCTTTTCACTTAAAGCATTCGGTCCCATTGGAGCCAAAGAGCGCGACCGCATGTACTCCGCAACTCCGCACGGGGTGAACTCGGAAAATGCGGAGTCCAGGGGGAGTTCCAACGTTTCTATTACTGTGGCAATTTGCAGTAGGTAAGAATGTCGTTGGCGATTTGTTGGGCGCCGTCTGCTGAGTCGCTGATTTCATGGCCAGCGTCGGCAACGCAAGCGCTCGTCTTGGAGCTAGTGATGGCACTTCCCCAGGTCTGACCTTGATTAGGAGCCGTGGATGGATCTTTACCGCCATACAGAAGCTTAACGAAGGTATTGGGGTAGGACACTACAGCGTCTGGAGCCAGAATGCTATCCTGCAGAAAGGTTGCATCGAAAGTAGTGCTGTGTGCCGCTACCTCGCTTGAGCACATGGGCGTTGGGTAAGCGGGATCGATAAAGTTTTGGGCATTTCCGAGACCCACGCAATAACCTTGGGAGACTCCACAGGGGTTCACGGCAGAAGGCTGCAGACAATCGCACGCCCAGTCTTGCCTTGCGAATGGCGGTCCGCTGGTTGGCTCGACCATGGCGAAAATAGAGCCTAGACCATAGTGCGCCAGAGCTTGGCCTATTTGTTCTCCTCCCGCGCTGTTCCCGGTAGCGCAGAATGGGACGGCGGTATTTGCCTGAATATTCGTATAAATCCATTGGGCCAAGGTTGCGTAACGGCAAGCCACAGCACGAATTCCACCCGGCCCGGTTTGCCAACCGTAAGGCTGTACCGCAAATGGGTGACCCCACGTGACCTGCGCAACGGTGAATCCGCCTTGGAGTACGTCCGTCAGCAGAGTCTTTCCGTAGGTAGTCGAACTCTCATAAAGAGTGGTCCCGTTCCCGCTGGTGGTAAACACCACGCTTCCGACTGGGCTACCGCTGGGATAGTTCACTTTTACATAGCCCGTGAACTCGCTGATATTGGGACAGGAAATCGTGACAGCGTAGCAAGTCGCACCGGTGAGACCACCGGTGGGACAAGAAACTGTGGTGCTGCTCGCAGTGCCCAACGCGTCCGCTACGGTCAGATCAGCCGTCGCCACGGTTGAACCAGAAGTTGCACTCACGGTTGTCTGTCCAGGTCCTCCACTTATCGCCACCCCGCCTGAAGCAATCGTGGCGACCACGTCAGACGAAGAGCTCCAAACCACCATATTGGTAACATCTTGTGTGATGCCACTGCCGAAAGTTCCCGTCGCGGTAAACTGCTGGTTGGCGCCGGGCACAATGTTGGCATTAGCCGGCGCGATACCGATTGAGACCAGTGGGTCCCGCACTGTCAGAGTCGTTGAACCTGTAATAGATCCCGAAATCGCGGTAATTCTTGCTGTGCCAGAACTCGCGCCTGAAACTAATCCTTGTGCTCCGGACCCGTTGCTGATCGTAGCCACTAGTGCTGACGAAGAACTCCAGGTCGAATTCGCAGTAATGTTCGCGGTGGTTCCGTCGGTATACAGACCGGCGGCGGTGAATTGTTCCTGACTGCCAATCGAAATGGATGGGCTTTGCGGAGCGATCTCGATACTCGCCAGGATAGCGGTGGACACCGTGAGGCTGGCAGTTCCAACCAGGCTGCCGGAACTAGCACTGACCACCGTGGTGCCGCTGCCGACGCTGGTAGCCATTCCGCTGCTCCCCGACGTGTTACTGACAGTCGCCACACTGGGAACTGACGAGCTCCAGTGAGAGGAGCTTGTCACGTCTTGCGTCGATCCGTCTGTGAACGTGCCGACGGCTGTAAACGCCACGCCTAATCCCACCGGAATGCTGGTCGTTGCGGGGGTTACAACGATCGAAACGACTGAGGCTGGCGTAACTGTCAACAAAGTAGCTCCGCTTACTGATCCGAGAGTAGCGCTAATTGTGGCAGTACCGGTCGCCAGGGAAGTTGCTACAGCGCTGGAGTTTACGGTAACGCTAGCGGTGTTTCCGGAGACCCAAGTGGCCGACGTTGTAAGGTCCTGAGAACTGCCATCCGTGAACATTCCGGTTGCGGTAAATTGTTGCGTCGTTCCCAACGCAATCGACGGACTAGGCGGATTTACTGTGATGGAGGCCAGAGCGGCGACCCCAATTGTCAGCGTCGTCGAAGCGGCAATTGAGTTTGACGAGGCGGAAATATTTGTATTTCCCGTTGCAACGCTGGTTGCCAGACCTTGACTGCCTGCGGCGTTGCTGACGGTCGCAATGGAGCCATCCGACGAGCTCCACTGGACGGAATTGGTTATGTTTTGCGTGCTTCCATCGCTGAACGTTCCAGTCGCCGCAAACTGTTCGGTGGTTCCCAGAGGAATGGTTGAAATTGCGGGAGTGATGGCGATGGAAACTAACGCAGCCGCTGTTACCGTCAGACCGGAAGTGCCGGCGACTCCCGCGGCAGTCGCTGTGATCGATGTCTGGCCCGTGGTTGCGCTCATTGCCAGTCCGTTAGGGCCGGCTGTCGCCACCGACGGCGTCGAGGAACTCCATGTTGCCGAAGTTGTCAGATTGAGCGTGCTTCCGTCACCGTAGGTCCCAATCGCTGTGAACTGCTGATTTGTACCAAGTGCGATTGAAGGATTTGCAGGCGTAACTGCGATTGATACTATTGCCGGCGAATTTACATTCAAGGTAACGGCAGCATTGATGGTCCCCATGGCTGCAGTGATTGTGGTCGAGCCTCCACTCACACCCGCGGCTAATCCTGCATTCGTAATCTGAGCGACAGCCGTTTGAGATGAGTTCCAACTGACGCTATTGGTGAGATTCTGAGTGCTGCCATCCGAGTAAAGTCCGGTCGCAATGAATTGTTGATTCTGCCCGATCGCTACCGCTGGATTCGCCGGCGTGATCGAGATCGACTGCAGCACCGGCGGCGGTACGGTGACCATTAGAGTAGTTGAGCCACTTACCGAAAGAAAACCCGCGCTTATGGTGGTTGATCCAATCGCTGAGTCGGAGGCCAATCCCGTCGCACTGACTGTGGCTACGTTGGTGTTGGACGAGCTCCAAGTCGCAGCGGCAGTAAGGTCCTGCGTGCTGTTATCGCTGTAAGTCCCAGTGGCCGCGAACTGTTCGCTGTTTCCCACGAGCGCGGATGGATTGGCGGGGCTGACCGTAATCGTAACTAGGACTGCTGCAGTGACGGTAAGGGCTGCCGAGCCACCTACGGAACCGGACGATGCCGTGATGGTAGTCGAACCCGAAGCAACACCAGTAGCGACGCCACCGCCGCTGATCGACGCGACTGAAGGCACCGACGACTGCCAACTGACCGAGGCAGTCAAATTTTGCGTACTGCCATCGCTGAAGTACCCCATGGCCGTAAACGGCTGAGTTGTACCCGCTGCAACGGTGGAACTCGCCGGGATAACAGTAATGGACGTCAGCGTAGCCGGGGTCACGGTCAGAAGCGTGGATGCGCTGACAGAACCCGCCGTGGCCTCCATCGTAGACTGACCCGCAGCGATTCCGTTTGCCAGTCCACCCGTGGACATAGTTGCTACCGATGGAAGCGAAGAACTCCAGCTTACGGATGAGGTCATGTCTTGCGTGGTGCCATCGCTGAAGTATCCTGTAGCGCTGAATGGCTCCGCGGTTCTCGCTGCGATCGACGGATTCTGCGGATTTACCTGGATTGAGACCAAGCTCGGAACTACGCTCAGAGCGGTCGACCCCGATTCCGCTCCCAAAGCCGCGGAGATGGTCGTACTTCCAATAGCGATCGTGGTTGCCTGACCAGTGCCATTGACGGTTGCGACTGCGGCGTTCGAAGAATTCCAGGTAGCCGAGCTAGTCAAGTCATGCACGGTGCCGTCGCCGTAACTCCCGGCCGCGGCGAACTGTTGAGAAAGTCCAGCCGCCAGCGAAGGATTTGCCGGAGTGACGGCAATGGACTGTATCGTGGGCTTGCACATTCCCGCGCTGAACGCGTTGTAGATCTGCTGGATTTGCTGGCCGCTCAAAGCCTGGTTGAAGATTGCTATCTCGTCGATTGAACCGGTGAACGATTGCCTTTGTGCTCCTAAATAGGAGCCAAATGCGAGTTGCGAATACCAGGAAGAAAGCGCAGGTGTGACTGCGCTTGCTGCCAGATTACCGTTGAGATAAACGTTAATGCTCACTTGCGAGCGAGAGGTGGAATAGGTAAGAGCCACATGAGACCATTGGTTGCGGTTCACCTGCCCCACAACCTGCGCCGATAACTCTCCAAACTCCCAACTCAGATTGCCGCTCGCATCGATCGAAAATCCCGGAGTTCGGTTCGTGCCGTCGTAACTGCCGGTCAACGATCCTGAACCCGTCCCTAGAAACCAGAACATCAGCGTGCCTGCTGTCGACGAATAGACTGGAGCGTCGACCAAGACCGACGCGCCGTTGCCAGAGAAACTAAACCCTTGCCCGACTTCTCCATTAGCGTACGCCGCCCCGTTTTGCAACGCACCGGAATTGCTCCCGGCAATGTCGACCGTATTACCATCTCCCGTCCACCATCCGACGATTCCCGGCGGAGCACTTGTGCACTGCGGCTGGGAGACGGTCAATATCGTGCCACCGGACACGGATTCCGCAGTAGCCGTAATGCTTGTGCTTCCAGCAGCCAGCGCACTAGCCAGCCCTGAGTTGCCAATGGTGGCGATTGATGTGGCGGAAGAAAACCAGCTTACCGAACTGGTCGCGTCCTTTGTGCTGCCGTTGCTGAAAGTCAGTACAGCGGTGAACTGTTGGTATGCGCCAACCGGAACCGAAGAGTTTGCTGGAATGACGGTGATCGATGTCAAAGTAGGAGGTGTCGCACTGATCGTTGTCGCTCCGGTGACTGATCCATAGGAAGCACTGGCGGTACTAGTTCCGAGCGCGACAGTCTGTACCAAGCCAGTTGAGTTGATCGGCGCAACAGATGGTGCCGATGAAGACCAACTGACAAACTGAGTAATATTCGCAGTGCTGCCCGTCCACGTACCAGTAGCAACTAACTGTAGTTGGCTTCCGATTGGAAGTTGTGGATTTGCCGGCGTAACAGAAATCGAACGTAACCCCGCGAGTGTTCCGGTCCCGGATAAGTTCAACGTCTGTGGGCTGGTGCTCGCATTGTCATTTATCGTTAACGCTCCGCTTCGGCTACCCAGAGCGGTTGGAGTGAACGTCACGGAAACCGCACAGCTTGCTCCGGCCTTGAGCGTGCTGGGAGATAGCGGACAGGTCGACGTTTGTGCAAAATCGCCTGAAGCAGCAACACTTGAAATCGTAAGCGGAACCGTCTGGTTATTCTTCAGAGTCACACTTTGTTTCGCGCTTGTAGAGCCGAATGCTTGACTGGCGAAAGTGAGGTTCGCAGGTGACAAAGTGACTGGAGCCGTGCCCGAGCCAGTCAATTGTGCTGTTTGCGGAGAGTTTTGGGTGTTGTCGCTAACCGTCAGAGTTCCAGCGCGGGCGCCTGGCGCGGTGGGAGTGAACGCGACCGAGATCGTGCAGCTAAGTTTCGCCGCCAACGTGCTTGGAGATAAAGGGCAATTCGAATTCTGGGAGAAATCACCAGAGGTCGAGATTCCAGTTATCGTCAGAGGTATCGTTTGATTGTTCTGCAATGTGAGGCTTTTGATCGCGCCGGTCGTATTCACAAACTGGTTGCCAAATGGCAGAAGTGAAGTCGACAAGTTAGCCGGTGCCACACCACTGCCGGTGAGCTGCACGGTCTGAGGAGAACTTGCTGAATTGTCATTCACGCTTAGCGTCGCGGTGCGCGTACCTAGAGCCGTAGGCATGAAGGTGACCGAGATCTTACAACTTGCTCCCGCGGCGAGCGTTTTCGGAATGATCGGGCACTTCGACGTTTGTGCGAAGTCCCCTGAGACCGAAATACCGCTAATCGTCAGTGGCACTGTCTGATTGTTGTTCAGAGTGATAGTCTTCGCTGGGCTGGTGGTCTGCACAACCCATTTTCCGAACGATAAGCTGGTGGGACTTAGAGTCTGCGATTTTGCTGTCAGAGCAAGGTTGGACAGAACTGTTAATATGATCAGCCCGCGAAGATGGATTCCTGCGTTCCTGGCTCTTGGCACTATTACCTCCACCGCGATCCCAGGGCCCGAAGAACGTCGTCGTAACGCGTACCGATTCCATCTATAGCTATGACGCTGCAACGTTACGGAAATGATTAAAGATTGTCAATGTTTGGGTGGACTACGCCATTGTCACGAAGTCCGACATTCGCGACGCGATGACAGGCCGAGAGATCGTGTTGCAACGATGAAAGAGCAAAGCCGGCTGTTTGTTTCTTGTCCGGCTCGATGAATAGGCGGCGCAAACCTGTACTTCCGCTAAACGGCTTCGCCAGCATCTGCGGGTCGCGCTGAACCTGTCGCAATTTCTACGCCGGGCGTCTAAGTGCTCATTTTGTGCTTCCTCCTGCTCCATTACTCCGCAACTCTGCACTGGGTGAACTCGGAAAATGCAGAGTTCAGTGGGAGTAAAGTGCAGTCATAGTTTGTTGTTTTCTGACGATCCGGGAACAGGCCTTGCGCGCCTTAATTCATTGACCTCCCTGGTCAAGGGGCCTAGCATTGCTGCCCAATGGCCTTCTTCGACAGACTCGCAGGCTGGACCATCGGGCGGCTGTCCCTGCTCTTGGTCTCTAGGGGTCTGCTATTTGTGATGCCGATCTCGCACCTTCTGATAGCCCAGACAACGACCAGTGGCGGGCTTGCTGGCATTGTGACCGATTCGAGCAATGCGGTCGTACCCAATACCGATGTCGAAATCAAAGACAACTCCAAGGGCACCCACGAATCAACGAAAACTGATTCAGGGGGCGTGTACCGATTCTTCTTTCTGAATCCCGCAAGATACACGCTGACTGTATCGCACGGTGGTTTTGGAACGGAGAACCGGGCAGTGGATGTTCTGCTGGGACCTCCGGTCTCCGTGAATGTCACCCTTCAGGTCGCGCAAGTACGTACCAGCGTGTCGGCGACGGCTGAAGTGCCGCTGGTCCAGGCCGAAAGTGGGGACGTTTCCACAACTATGACTTCGAAACAGATTTCCGAAGTTCCGAATCCTGGAAATGACCTCACTTACATCGTGCAAACCGCGCCGGGCGTGTTGATGAATACAGACACGCAGGGCGGGTCCAATTTTTCGATTCTGGGGATGCCTGGCACTTCCTATCGCTACACGATGGACGGAATGAACAACACTGACAATTCCTACAACGTTCAACCGGTTGGCGTCCTCTTCCTTCTCTTAGGACAGAACCAGATCC